>WNGJ01017320.1_pt1 | contig 12480 bp, 9 predicted proteins | sample 5400611 | NCBI WGS metagenome assembly WNGJ01 (sample SAMN13153375, study PRJNA577476) | soil metagenome | isolation source: 40 cm soil or saprolite under Garry oak tree replicate 1 | place: USA:California | collected 2016-06-15
TGGTTATGGACGCCTAAGCCAGCATTTCTCGCTGCCTGGCGAGCATTGTCTGGAAAGGAAGAACACCAGGTGTTGGAAAAGATCAAATTACTTGAGCATGATCCCACACCTGATGGGAAGACTAAAATGCAGCTCAAGTACGTAAACAGAGATATTTACCGTTTACGCAGTGGCTATTATCGCATCTTTTACACCTTTAGAGATCCATATATTAGCCTGCTTAAATTAGTGCGCCGCGATGACGATACCTATGACGACGACCTGGAAGCCGAGTTTCTTGGCGGATTTGACCCTGATATTGAGGTTACTCTCAGAGAGGAGAGACAGCCTGATTGGTTTGCTCCACCAGCACAGGAAAAGAAACGCCTGTCACAGGCTATTACCGCAGAGTTGTTGGTAAATTTGCGCGTCCCCGAGGAACACCATGCCCGGCTGTTATCAATTCAGACTGAAGATGAGCTTCTAGATTGTACCGGTGTACCGCAGGAGCACCTGGCGCATATTCTTGACTATATTTTCCCTCCAACACTTGCTCAGATCTTGCAGCAGCCTGATTACATCATAGATGACCTCGACGAGCTCATACGCTACAAAGAAGGCGAACTGCTCGGCTTTCTGCTGCGTCTATCGCCCGAGCAGGAGCGTTTTGTGAGTTGGGCAATTAGAGCAACCGGGCCAACGCAGGTCAAGGGTGGACCTGGAACTGGGAAGAGTATAGTTGCGCTCTACCGCGTGCGTTCTCTGATTGAAAAATTGCGTAAGATGGGTCAACTCGAGCCATCAATTCTCTTTACCACCTATACCAATGCCCTGGTGCATTCATCCGAGCAACTCTTAAAACAACTACTGGGTGAAGATGCCCGCTTTGTGGAAGCGCAGACGGCGGATAAAAAAATGTCTGATATCTTGAAGCGAGCGGGAGTGCCGAAAAAGATCCCCAACGATAACGATATTATCCAAAAGATCTTCCAAAGGGCATTAAAGCAGACCCAGTTTGAGGGCAACGTACTGCAACAGCAGGCCCAGCAACAATCTCTCGAACGTTTAGCTTTAGATTATCTGCTGGACGAGATTAACCAGGTGATTGTGGCAAGACAGATCGAAAGCTTACAAGACTATATGAGCGCTCGCCGGCCAGGCCGCAAGGTTCGCTTGAGCGATATGCAGAAAAGGGGAATCTGGCAGGTTCACCAGACATTCCAACGGCATCTGAAATATGCCGGTGTGGAAACCTGGCAGCAAGCGCGAGCAAGAGCGGAAGCACTTGTTTCAAAAGACTACGAGTTTCAAAGCTATGACGCTGTAGTGATAGACGAGGCACAAGACCTCGACCCAAGCATGCTGCGTTTACTCGTCAAGCTCTGTAAAGACCCAAGTCGCTTATTCATCACTGCCGATGCCAACCAGTCCATCTATGGAAGTGGCTTTAACTGGAGCGATGTGCATGAAAGCCTGAAGTTCCAGGGCCGCACCAGTATACTGCGAGCAAACTATCGCTCGACCCGTGAAATTGGCGAGGCCGCCCAATCTTACCTGGCAACAGGCATATTAGATGCTGAACCGGTAGAGCGCATGTATGTGAACAACGGGCCATTACCGGTAGTTCGCTCCGTACATAATGATGGCGAAGAAATACGCCTTTTGGTGCGCTTTTTACGGGGAGCTGCCCATGAACTTCGACTTGGGATTGGGTCTTGCGCAGTCCTTTGCCCGGCAAACGAGACTGGCAAGGCAATAGCAGCGAATTTAATACAAGGTGGAGTAGAAGCAACCTTCATGGAGAGCAGGGATTTGGATTTGTCACAAAAAGGGGTAAAGGTGCTCACGCTGAATTCCGCGAAAGGCCTGGAGTTTCCAGTGGTCGCTCTAGCTGGGTTTAGCGGTAGTCGCTACAATTATTTTTCCTCCAATGTCTTAGATGAGAAGCAAGAGGAAGACCTGGCGCGAGCAAGACGCCTCATCTTCGTAGGCATGACCCGCGCCATGCGTGCACTCATGGTTGTTGTGCCTGCTGGAACATGTTCACCTTTGTTGACAGGTTTTGATGCAACATACTGGAATCTGATGTAGTTAGAAAAGAGGAAATGTGCTGTGGATGTAATCAGCTTGCCTCCCGTCCTACCCGCTGAACTCGACCTGGCAACCATCAATAGTCGTTTGCGTGACGGCCAGGTCATGCTCGACTGGAGCCAGGTTACAGCAGCCTCGCAGGAGCAGTTGCGTATGCTGCTGGCCGGCCTGGATCTTGTCGATGCTAGTGAGGCGCTGGGCATCGACACCGTTCCCACCGACCTGGCCGGAGCAGTGCTGCAAGCGATCACCGCGAACCATGGAGAGCAAACGATCGAGGATGGAGATACCGGTGTTATTGAAGAACCAGGAGCAGCTGCGACAACTCTAGCGCCAGCAGAGTCCCCACGCGCGATGCTCCAGCCGCCCTCAGCGTCTGTCCTGCGCGACGAGCTAGAACACCTTGTACTTTTAGACCTGCTCGGCCCGGCGGGTGGCCCCGAGGAAGAGCTAGACGAGAACAGCGTACGCGACCGCTATCTCGTGGGAATGCTTGCACCCCGCGATCAGCAGTTAGTGCCGGAAGAACTGGACGAACTGGCGATACCGGAAGAAGGTGGGGGCGAAGATGGCATGAATGATGATTTCAGGCTGCAAACGACCAGCCTCAGTCCGTCGTCGATCGGCTTGAGTTTCTGCGTCGATGGAGACGCTGCTAGCTTGCTCGTCAAAGCGAGTTGGGGTTACTACAGGCGCGACCACAGTGAAACGCTCAAAACTGCTAAGGGGTCTCCCAAAACGATCTGGAAGCGTCAACACATGGGAGGAGAGCCGCATATATTTCCCCTCAAAGCAGGGCCACTGCCAGCATGGAGTCCTGAACCGGAGGAGCAGCCTGATGTCGTTGTGCGTGGGCTCGCGCGCCGCACTGGTGACTTCTGGACCGTGACACTCTTCCTGGTCAATGAGCAGCGCGAACCCGAAAAGCGTCGCGATGAGGCATGGGTTTTCCAGCCGGAACTTGTCGTAGAAGCGGATGATGGCGCACCTATCTTCCAGCAGCGCCCGACAATCAAGGGGAAGAGGCAATCCGACGAAGAGCGGATGATGGCAATGCTCTACCGCAGGCATGTTGGGTTCGCCATTGGCCATGGCATAAGTGTACATGCCGAAACCCTGGCGCAAGATTCTACCAAAGCGGTTCGTCTCACTACTCGCGTGGTACCAGGCTACGATGTGCCACGCACCGAATCGCCTACCAGCGCGGAGATTGCGGGCCTGGCCGACCTGGTGCTGGATATGCAGGAACTTGCAGAAAGCCCCGCCAATGAACTTGCGGGCAAATTGACGCCCCTGGCCACAGCCTATGAAAACTGGATAGCTGAGCAAACAGCCCGTATAAGCGATCCTGGTGCCGGACTCTCTGAATATGATCGCGTCGCGCTACAGGCGATGGAGGAATGCCGCCGCACACTGGGACGCATTCGCGAGGGCATAGCGCTGCTGGGGCACAATGCAATCGCCGCCAAGGCTTTTGCTTTTATGAATCGAGCCATGTGGCTGCAGCGTATTCACACCCTGTATGCTGAAGACAAACGACGTGGACAGAACACATCCCTGGAAGCAGAAGATACGCCTGAGAACCATAGCTGGCGGCCGTTCCAATTGGCCTTCATCCTGCTGAACCTGCCCGCGCTCACGGACCTGCACCATCCAGATCGCAGTGAAGATGCCAGCGCCATTGTTGACCTGCTCTGGTTCCCAACCGGCGGTGGTAAGACTGAAGCCTACCTGGGTCTGACGGCCTATACCCTGGCAATCCGGCGCCTGCAGGGCACTATTGAGGGTCGCTCGGGTGAGGATGGAGTCGCCGTGATTATGCGCTACACGCTGCGTTTGCTCACGCTGCAACAGTTCCAGCGTGCGGCAGCGCTCATCTGCGCCTGTGAATTGATCCGGCAGGAAGATAGGCAGCGCACATGGGGCAATACTCCCTTTCGTTTGGGCCTGTGGGTAGGGCAGCGCACCACGCCCAATACAACAGAGCAAAGCGAGGAGTCGAGCAGGCAAGATCGCGGGCTGTACCAGCGCGGGAGTACAATCGGTGGCGTGGGATCACCGCGCCAGTTCACCAACTGTCCGTGGTGCGGCGCTGTCATTGAAGCAGGCAGAGATATCGTCATCGAACCCTTTGCCAAGGGATGCGGCCGCACGTTTATCTATTGTGGCGACCCATTGGGCCGCTGCGCTTTCAGTCGTAAAAATGCTCCAGAAGGCTTGCCCGTGCTGGTTGTCGATGAAGAGATTTACCGCTGCCTGCCTTCGTTACTGATTGCGACCGTCGATAAGTTTGCCCAGATGCCCTGGAACGGGGCGACACAGATGCTTTTTGGCCAGGTAGATAAGAAGTGCAGCCGCCATGGGTTCCGTTCACCAGATCTCGAGGACAAGGATCAGCACCGTGCGGTTGGGAAATTTCCCCCGGCACACTCAACGCCGCACCGGCCGCTGCGCCCGCCCGACCTGATTATTCAGGATGAACTGCACCTGATCTCTGGCCCACTCGGTACCTTGGTTGGCCTGTATGAAACCGCTGTTGACCGTCTTTCAACGTGGGAGGTGGATGGTAAGAAGGTTCGCCCCAAAGTCGTCGCAGCTACTGCTACAATTCGACGGGCGGCACAGCAGGTGTACGCCCTGTTCATGCGCCAGGTCAACGTCTTCCCACCGCAGGGTCTGGATGTTGACGACAGCTTCTTTGCCCGCCAGCGCAAGCCGGGTGATGTGACGCCAGGAAGAAGATACCTCGGCATTTGTGCCAGTGGGCGTAATCTCAAAGCTGCCCATATCCGCGTCTATGTAGCCTATCTCGCGGCCAGCCAGTACCTCTACACTATCTATGGTAAGGCCGTTGATCCCTGGATGACCCTCGTTGGCTATTTTAACTCGATGAATGAGTTGGGAGGCATGCGCCGCCTGGTGGAAGATGATGTGCGCTCTCGCCTGGGCAGGATGGAGCGGCGCGGACTCGCCCGGCGTAATCCCCCATATCTTGAAGAACTCACCTCTCGCAAAAGCTCAACCGACATACCTGTAATACTGGACAAACTGGAACGGGTCTTTGATCCAACGAAGCAGGCGCAAGGCACCCAACTCCGGCCAATCGACGTGCTGCTTGCGACCAATATGATTTCCGTGGGCGTTGATGTCAAACGGCTCGGCTTGATGGTCGTGACCGGCCAGCCCAAGACCACCGCAGAGTACATTCAAGCAACCAGTCGCGTCGGACGTAACGCCCCCGGGCTGGTCTGTGTCGTTTTCAACTGGTCGCGCCCGCGGGATCTATCGCACTATGAGCAATTTGAGCACTACCATGCAACTTTCTACCAGCAGGTGGAGGCCCTCTCCGTCACGCCGTTTGCTCCGCGTGCGCTTGACCGGGGATTGGCTGCATTGCTGGTGAGTTACGTACGGCTGCTCGGGCCAGAGTTTAACGAAAATAATCGGGCCGGGAAAGTATTTGCTACGCACCCCTACTTCCTGCAAGCTCTTAGCGAGCTGCCACAGCGGGCTACATCCATAACTGGGAGCATAGAGATTAGTGAGACGGTCCGCACGGCGCTTGAAGAACTGAGAGCATACTGGCTGAAAAAGGCCAGCGCAAATGTAGGCATCGAACTGGGATACAAAACCAGGAAGGATGGGAAAACCATCGGTCTCCTGCACCAACCCGGGCTGGGAGACTGGACGCCTTTTACCTGTCTGAATTCGCTGCGCGATGTTGAGCCATCGATCAACCTTATTTTAGATGAACGAAGCCTGGGTGAGAATACAGAGAGTGCCGGGAGCACTGATGGAATAGCCGCTGAGACTGTAGAAGTAGAAAGGCCACAGGTATGAGCGCGACCAGGAAAAAGTATCGCGTCGGTGAGTTGCGGCCAAGCCAGGTATTGTTCAGGTATGGCGTTGGCTCAATTGTAGACCTGCCCTACATTTCAACCATCGTGATGGGACTTGAAGACTGGGAAAACCCCTATCCCACCATGGTTGGGGAAGAGCGCCTTTTGCAGGCAGTGCAGGCAATCCTGGGCCCGCAAGTCTCACGGCTGCTTGTGCCCCCCGAGGCTCCAGAGCCGGCAGAAGGCCCATCGAATCCATTTGATGACAGGAACACGATTGGTGTTCCAGTGGCAGCTTTCCCGCGCTGGATGCTCTGCACCCGCTGCCGTTCCCTGGCTTCACTTGATTCGGGACTCTTCCAGCTCAAGGCAGACGTCTACCGGCCCGACAAAGCCCGTTACGTGCATGTGAACTGCCCCTCGGCAGGTGCACCTCCGCCGGTGGTCCCCGCGCGCTTTCTGGTCGCCTGCAAATACGGACACCTGGATGATTTCCCCTGGATCTACTTCGTGCACGGGGAGATCCCATGTAAAGCCAGGTTGAAGCTGCGCGAACTTGGCGTGTCGGGTGAGGCAGCAGATATCCAGGTGTTCTGCGAGACCTGCGGGAAGCAGAGGCGCATGTCCGATGCCTTCGGCCAGGAGGGTAAAAATGCATTGCCCGGGTGCAATGGACGCCATCCGCACCTGCGCAGTTACGACAGGGATCAATGTCATGAGCAATGGCGTGCCATTCTCCTGGGTGCCTCGAATAGCTGGTTTTCCATCGCACTCTCGACGCTGGCCGTCCCAAATGCGCTAGACAACCTCGGTCAACTGGTCGAGGAGCACTGGCATATTTTAGAGATGGCCACGAGCCAGCAAAACATTGAACTGTTGCGACATATTGGGCAGCTAGGGAACTTTGCGGCTTATGCGGATGCCGAGATATGGGAAAAAGTTGAGGCAAAGAAAAATGAACCCGTCGAGAGCACGTCCTCTACTCAACCAAATCTTAAAGCGCCTGAATGGAAGGTCCTGAGCCATCCATCCACGGCGCCTTCCGCACATGATTTCAAGGTGACACCCGTTCGGCCACCCGCTGGCTACGAGCAGGTACTCAAGCAGGTGGTACTGGTCGAACGCTTGCGCGAAGTGCGGGCCTTGATTGGCTTCGCTCGCATCGAGTCGCCTGGTGATTTCTCTGACGTGGAAGAGATGCCGGAAGAGCGCCGTGCACCCCTCTCGCGCAAGCGACCGACCTGGGTTCCCGCCGCTGAAGTGAGAGGTGAAGGGATTTTTCTCGAATTTCGCGAGGACGTTATGCAAAATTGGCTTGCAGGTCCCGCCCAACGCAATCACGACCGCGCCTTCATGGATGCTCACATCCAATGGCGCAAGGCGCGTCGCAGGGAATTCCCGGAGTTAGGGTATCCCGGGCTGCGTTATGTGCTGCTGCATTCTTTTGCCCACGCCCTCATGCGCCAGTTGACGCTTGAATGTGGCTATACCTCTGCCAGCATTCGCGAACGCATCTACTCCCTTCATCCCGAGCACGAGGATGGTCCGATGGCCGGAATCTTGCTGTACACGGCTGCACCCGACAGCGAAGGTACGCTGGGAGGGCTGGTCGCACTGGGGATGCCCGATCAACTTGGCCGCCATATCGATGGAGCGCTGGAGCAAATGCAGAGCTGTACATCGGACCCTCTCTGTGCGGAGCATATGAGTCTGAAGGACCGTTCATTGCACGAAGCGGCCTGCCATGCCTGCCTCTTTTTACCGGAAACGTCATGTGAACGTGGAAATAAGTACCTGGACAGGTCTGTGCTCGTTCCCACGGTTGATAGAGCGAATCTGGCGCGTTCCTGGGTGCGTTGCTGTGGGAGACACACGGGAAGAAGTGGAACAGCGCATGCGGGAGGCGCTCCGCTCTCACTTGCAACTGATGCAGGAGGAACATCTCCCATTACCAGAGTCTCACACCGACGCTGAGTATATGGATGTTTCACTTTCAGCGTAGCAAGGCCCGACGCCTGGGTAACGTATCATCCAGTAGAGCAGACTGGAAACCCAGCGAAACCGCGCGGCAAATGGCGGCGATACGCCTGGCTGGGCATGATCAACATAAACCGTTGGGATGGCCCCAAGCCCAGGGATCGCGCATTAACAAGGAAGAAGGATGAGCGAACAACAGCAGCAACAAGCACCCAAACGTAAACCATCTCTGCACGATCTTACGACCGCCCTGAGCTTCTGGCTGCAACTCTTTCGCGCCCGCCATGATCCCCAAACCGTTGAGCAGATCGTGGAGAACTTGGCGCAGGAGAGCGGTATACCACCAAAAGATATCCCTGTTATGCGCAATGCGTTCACCGCACTCTGCTAGACGTAGCACGAGAGAAAAAACCCTCTTTTGTAGACCTCTATCTCGTGGGTGGTATGGGCGCAGTTGATCTCATCTTACTGCAAGTGCTGCTCTCAGCAGGCATAGCAGGCACACTCGATACGCCGCTGTCTATTGCGCTCATCCTGCTTATATGCTCGTTGCCGCTCACGGCTATGTCGCTCTTCTTCAGTTTCCTCAAACAGAAGTATAACATCCCTACCTATGGGAAAATCCACGGCTATTTCTCATTTTTTGCGCTGGTTACGGGTACACTCTCTCTTGATGGAGCTATCTGGCATATTTCTCGCGTTGATGAAAGCGGCAACCTCGTGGTGCCAGTCATTCGGTATCTCAAGTACCTCGATAGCATTGGTCATGCGCGCAATACCTTACGCTCCTACGCCTTCGGTCTTGCGCTCTTTTTTACCTATCTCATCCAGCAGAACCTCGATTACCAGCAGGTCACGCTCGACGATCTCGCTGGTTTCGTCCTGTGGCTCAAAAATCCCTATCATTCTCTCAAGGTGCTTCCAGCCCAACCTGTGATGCAGGCCCGTACCAATACTACCATCAATCAGATCATTACGGCGGTCGCTGGCTTCTACGAATACCTGTGGCGGCAGGACGACCTCGCAACAAACGTGAACGAGAGGACCCGCACCTATCTTCCGGCTCATACCCGTTCTTACAAAAGTTTCCTGCATCATCTCTCCAAAGGGCAACTGGTTGAAAAGAATTTGCTGAAGCAGCGCGTTCCCAAGCGGCGACCGAAGACGCTTCCCAAAGAACAGATCGAAGCGTTGGTGAAAGCTTGTGAGAATATTCGTGATAAGCTGCTGGTAACGCTCCTGTACGAAAGTTCGCTCCGCATCGGCGAGTGCCTTGCTCTTTGGATCGAGGATGTAGACGTGAGTCGGTGTCAATTGCATGTGCGGGATCGGGGGCAACTGCCCAATGATGCAGAAATTAAGACGACGAATGACTCATGAGTTAAGCGGAAAATGTACCCCATATTTTGCGCTTTGCGTTAACTGTAACGCTCTCTTGTCAGTCAACGTTACATATTGCGCGATAGCGACCCCGCTTGCGGGAAAAACTTATCTCTACTATACTTCCAGAAGTAGGACATGAAAAGGCTAGAAATGTACGTCCTTCTCTCTGTTTCTTGTCCGTGCATATCGATGGCTGCCACGGCTCCTGCTGAAGTGGCTAACAATCCACAAAGCCGACTTTGAGGAGCAGGTACTGCTATTGTCATGCCAACCATGACCAGGCGCGGTGTCCACTGGACTCTCGCGCCTTTTTTGGCTGCCAAAGTCCCGCTTAGCGGTGATCAGCTTGGTGCGAATCTATTTCGACCCATTGAGCAATCAGCCCCGACATTCAGTCGTAAAGTTGTCGAAGGAGACAGTCGTCGTGCCATCGGGATTGACCGTGAAATGTCCGAGCACACTCGTCAAGAAGTTCGGCGCTAATCCCTCGCTGATTAATCTAGTAGTGAACGTATGGGTAAACACACGGTCACTGACTCCTAGCGAGGGGCCATTGCGCACGACATTCTCCTCCAAGTTCCCCACGTACGTGTTGCCTAAGGTGCCGGTACCAGTTAAATTACCGTTGAAGTGAGCCTCTAAATGGAAGCCACCACTGCCATTGAATGTCACCTGCGAGAGTTCGTGTGCTATCCCGCTTAAGGTGACACTCTCCCCGTTGCAGGGATTAAACAACGTTGTATTGAATGGAATGTCGATGTTCGTTACCGTCGCTGCCCAGGCTGGCACTGTTAGCACCAAGGCGCATGCGACGGTCGACAATAGTGCTATCAAAGGTAACAGCCGCCAGCGAAGCACTTTGCTAACGAAGTTTTTCATGGTTCTCCTCCTTAGAATAAAGGAACTAGTAAAATAAACGACAAAGAATAAATTGACGTTTAGACTAATTTGGCATCGAAGAGAGCTTGTCTCCAATTCGTCACTATTAAAACGATAAGAAAGAGAACTTTTTGGATACGGATTTCTGAAATCAAGTTCCTGATTGGTGTTTAGACGAATTCGGGATAGGCTCTTGCTCAGTAATACTCTTGGCATGGTTTACGAGGCTTTCTTGAGAACGAAGAAGCCCTTGAGATACACGATAGACTCGTAGCATTGATTTTTTGCATAGTTGGGACAAGCGTGTTGGTGAGACCAACATGGCAAAAAATCCATTATCGGGTCTTGCAGCAGCCTTCTTAAGCTTGGATGGCGGCTGCTGATAGCAAATGAGCGGTAAAAATTAGTCTAAACGCCAAAATAAAGGAACTAGTAAAATAAACGACAAGAAAAGGGCTACCCTACCAGGACACGCTCCAAGAGACAGTCAGGCAAGATCAACCTGAGGATGCCATACCAAATTTTGTGTAATTGCACATAGCAGAAAAGTCCGGAAGCCAGGTCTGGACGGGGTTTAGCACCTTTTCGTTGTACATCGTTACACAAGATTCGATAAGGCGTCAACCTGAGTGTGTCCAGTATGATAGTCAGAGAGGTTAAGGTGCTTAAATGGGTCAAACCACAGCGTAGCTTGAAGGTTGATCGTTGAACCTGGTCGATGTTACACAGGCGCCCTGACACTCCTCAACAATCTTAAGTGTAGGAGAAACAGGTTGAGGGGGCGAGTGCGGTACGGTTAAGATATGGTTGTAAAGCTAAAAGAATTGGTTAAGTTTATCTACCAACCCACATTCCGAAGTTTGCATTTGCATTTTTCGTAAGATCACTTAGAGAGCAGATTTGCGAAGTAGAACTTATTTATAATTCTGCAGTGTAAAATGGCTTCTCGTCTGAATTCTCGAAAAAAACTGCGGAATGTGGGTACCAAACTTTCTTTTCATGAAATTTTTATCAGAGACTGTTTCATGCTATCTCATCTAATACTTTGTTTGAGATAGCATACAATTGATAGAACACAGTATGTTTGCTTGTTGAGCTTGATTGATAGGTTCAGTCAGCAACACAACTCCCTGCTCACAAGAACGGATTTCACGCGCAAGAAGCTCTACTGTAGAAAAATAAACACAGCTACCTCTCGATATCGGCATTTCGGATGTCTAGACGACATTGTCGAATAGTGCTAACATCCGTATAAGCTACTGTACTGTGTCGGTTGTCTGGATGAGCGAGGCTACAATACACACACAAAACTGTGTTCTAAAGAACAGAACGGTATTAGGAGAGGTAGCGGGTACATGTAGATATGCGTTACCATGAGCGCGAAGCGTCCTTTGTGGGATAAACTCAGCTTTATCTCAAGATATTATGCGCTATAGCAAAAACAATTATGGCCACATTACGAAGAAGACATATCAATAACGTTCTTCGTGCTCAATTTGACCATGAACTTTAGATAACGTGCGTTTTTGTGAATAATTCACGTTACAATACGATTTTAGACGGGTGAACACATAGTATCGTTCACCCGTCTTTTGTGTTATAGACGGGTTCTTGTCTCATTTACACGCGCTAGTGAGCAAATTTTCGGTAGCGTATCCATTTCTAAGAGGGTGTTTCTATGGATTATCTCATCCCTGTGGAAACGCTCTGGATCGACATCGTCGACTTCTCAGAGCTCATGGGAGACGATGGGTACGAAGCCCATTTTTGCGCTGCCTATGCTGATGGCGCATTCTTCTCCAATGCATCCCTATGGGATCGCAAGAAATAGGTTGCTAGGAACAATCATTGTTTTATTAGGAATAACGCTCGCGCAATGGAGAAAAACAATTTGTGATCAAACAGACACAAGTGATACAAACGATACAAATGATACAAATGATACAAACCTCATGGGAAATACATTATGAGTCTGAAGGACCGTTCATTGCACGAAGCGGCCTGCCATGCCTGCCTCTTTTTACCGGAAACGTCATGTGAACGTGGAAATAAGTACCTGGACAGGTCTGTGCTCGTTCCCACGGTTGATAGAGCGAATCTGGCGAGTATCCAATCAAGTTGCCAAATGATGACAACTCGTGAAGTTTAGACGACAAGCCGTCTGGGCCGAACTGCGGTGGCCTCTATCCCTCGGCCATCAAAAGCTGTCGGGAATACTTTTCTACCGATGTTGTAGGAGCCGTTGACGTCCGAGTGGATGGGAGCACATCCTTTGACCCGATACCAGCGGCCATCCCTCCGCCCAGAGAAGCGTGGTTTGTCCTCCTGTTCG
>WNGJ01028140.1_pt1 | contig 12480 bp, 12 predicted proteins | sample 5400611 | NCBI WGS metagenome assembly WNGJ01 (sample SAMN13153375, study PRJNA577476) | soil metagenome | isolation source: 40 cm soil or saprolite under Garry oak tree replicate 1 | place: USA:California | collected 2016-06-15
CGCGAGCTCCGGTGCGAGCCGCTCGAGCGGCGCAACGGCGCGTTCGGCCTCGGCGACGAAGTCGGCCGCCCCGCGTTCGTCGTCGTCGGCGAGCGCGGCCACCGCTGCCGCGCTGCCCGACGCCAGCTCGGTCACGTGCCGCAGGCGCTCGCGCTCGCTGCGCAGCTCGTCCTCCCGTCCGGGAGCGAGCCCCTCCGTGTCGGCGACGAGCGCCGCAAGCCCGTCGAGCCGCTCGCGCGCCGCGACGGCGTCGCGCGTCAACTCCTCGTACGCACGCCGGGCCGCCTGCAGCTCACGCCATGCCCGGCGCGCCTCGCGCACGGTGTCGCCCGACCCCGCGAACGAGTCGAGCGTCGCGAGCTGGTAGCTCGGCCGCCCGAGCCTGCGCTGCTCGAACTGGCCGCTCATCGCGAGCAGCGCATCCGAGGTGGCCGCGACGTCCTCGCGCGCGGCGCTCCGCCCCCACGCGTAGGCGCGCGTCCGGCCGTCGGCGAAGATCCGGCGGGCGAGCACGAGCGTCTCCTCCCCCTCGGGACGCAGCCCGGCGAGCTCGCCGAGCGCCTCCTCCTCAGGGAGATCGAACTCGGCCTCGACGTACGCCTCCGCGGCGGCGGCGCCGATCGCGCCCGTGTCCCCCCTCGCGCCCAGCAGCAGTCCGATCGCGCCGGAGAGGATCGTCTTGCCGGCGCCCGTCTCCCCGGTGATCGCGTTCAGGCCGCCGTCGAGCTCCAGCTCGGCCTCACGGATCAGAACGAGGTTCTCGATCCGGAGCCGGCGCAACACGGTCCCCATCGTACGGAGGGCGTCTGACCGCGCCTACCGACTGTTCTCGCCGCGTCCGAAAACCTCGCCGTAGCGCGTGAAGAACGTCTGCTCGGGCAGGATCGCCAGGCGGCTGTGCTCGGGGGCGAGGCGCACGGTGGCCCCGTCGCCGCGGGCGAGGTTCGCGACGAGGTGGCCGTCGATGAGCACTCCTGCCGGCACGTCCGCACTCCGGTTCTCGACGACGACGTCGACGCCGCGCCCGACAACGAGGGGGCGGGCGTGCAGCGTGTGCGGCGCCACGAAGGTGACCACCAACGCGTCGAGTCCCCAGACGAGCACCGGCCCCCCGTTCGAGAGGTTGTAGGCAGTCGAGCCCTGGGGCGTGGCGCAGATCAGGCCGTCGCAGGGTTGAACGCCGAGGTCCTCACGCCCGATCGCATACTCGAGCTCGATCAGCCGGCCGAGCTCCGCGCTCGTGACGACTGCGTCGTTGACTGCGACGTGACGCTGACCGTCGAGCTCGAGCTCGAGTGTCGGCAGCTCGACGATCCGGTACTCGCCGGCGAAGACGCGTGCCAGGCCGGCCTCCACCTCGTCGCCCTTGATCGCCGTCAAGAAGCCCACACGGCCGAAGTTCACGCCGAGCACGGGGACACCGCCCTCGAGAAAGCGGGCAAGGCCGCGCAGCATCGTTCCGTCGCCGCCGAGCACGACGGCGATGTCAGGATTGCCGCCCTCGCCGTCGAAGAGCAGCTCGACACCGGAGCGCTCCGCAACTGCGCGCACGCGTTCGAGCGCCACGCTGACGTCCTTGCGGCTGTGCACGACGACTGCGGCACGCTCAACCGACGGCATCGTCGATCCAGCGGTCGAAGTCGGCGGGGAGCTCCGCCCGGTCGTCGGCTTTGAGGTAGAGGACGAATTCACGGTTGCCCTTCGGACCCGGCAAGCCCGAGTCTACGACCCCGGCGACGCGCGCCCGCCAACCGGTCGAGGCGACGGCGACCTCCCGCAGCACGCGACGGTGCACGTTTGCGTCACGGACGACGCCCTTCGCGGCATCCGCGCGGCCGGCCTCGAACTGCGGCTTCACGAGGACGAGTGCCTCCCAACCGGGCGCGGCGAGCGCGAGCGCCGGCGGCAGCGCCGTGCGCACCGAGATGAACGACACGTCGCACGTGACGAGCTCGGGCTCGAACGGCAGCTCGGTCAGCGAGCGTGCATTGACGCGCTCGAGCACCGTCACCCGCGGGTCGTTGCGCACCTTCGAATGCAGCTGCCCGTGCCCGACGTCGAGCGCGATCACGCGCGCCGCCCCGCGTTGCAGGAGAACGTCGCTGAACCCACCGGTCGACGCGCCGAGATCGAGGCAGTCGCGTCCAGCAGGGTCGATGCCCAATGCATCGAGTGCATTCGCGAGCTTGTGACCCGCACGCGAGACGTAGGGCGGCGGGCTCTCGACCTCGAGCTCGGTCGCCTCGTCGACCTGCTCGCCCGGCTTCGAGTGACCGCGGACGAGCCCGGCCATGACGAGCGCTTGCGCCTGCGCGCGGCTCTCGGCGAGGCCGCGTTCGACGAGGACCACGTCGAGCCGCTTCCGAGTCACGACGTGCGCGCGGCGAGACCGGCGACGATCTCGCCGAGAACCGAGGTGTCGGCCTCGATCTCGTCGAGCCGTGCTTGCGCGCGGAGGGCGGCCTCGTCTGCGAGCCGGCGCGCGCCGTCGGCTCCCACCTCGAGCACATAGCCGTCGCCGTCGAGGATGTCGTCGACGACCTGGAACAGGAGCCCGAGCTCGCCCGCGAAGGCACGCCACGGCGGATGCTCGTCGGGCGGGAGGCCGGCAGCCCAGATGCCGCACATGATCGAGGCGTTGAAGAGCGCGCCCGTCTTCAGCCGGTGCAGCTCGGCGAGGTCGTGCCCGCCTTCGAGATCCCGTTGTTGGCCGCCGATCATCGCGAGGGTGGCCTCCATCAGCTCACGCGCGACCGCCGCGACGTCGTAGACGAGCGCGAGCCGGAACGCCTCGCCGAGCAGCGCGTCGCCGGCGAGGATGGCCGGCGCCTCGCCGAACGCCGCCCAGACGCTCGGCCGGCCGCGGCGCTCGGTGTCGTTGTCGAGCGCCGGCAGGTCGTCGTGCACGAGCGAGAACGAGTGCACGAGCTCGACAGCGGCGGCCGCGGGGAGCACATGGCTCGGCTCCGCGCCGACGGCCTCACCTGCCGCGAGGCAGAGGACGGGGCGCACGCGCTTGCCGCCCCCTGAGAGGGCGTGACGCATCGGCTCCTCGAGGGAGCCGAGCTCCGGCTGCAGCGCGAGCTCGGCGAGGTAGTCCTCGACGAGCCCCCGCAGCTCGTCAGGCGTCCGCGGCATCCGCTTCTGTTGCGCGCCGCGCGCGCTGGAGCTCCGACTCGATCTCGCGGGCGAGCTCGGCGAGCTCCTGCAGCACCTCGATCGCCTGATCGGGGTCGTCCGTCGCCTCGAGCCGCTCGCGGGCGGCCTCGAGCCGCTCCAGCAATTCCTCAGCTTTGCTCAACGACTCTTCGGCGTTCACGCTGCCTCCTCCCGTTGGATGCGCCCCAGGATGCCGTTCACGAACCTGGCGGCGTCCTCGGATGCATACCGCTTCGCGAACGCGACCGCCTCGTCGATCGCGACCTCGGCGGGCACCTCGCCCCGTTCGAGCTCCCGGATCGCGACGCGCAGCGCGCTGCGCTCGACGACACCGAGTCGGTCGGCCGTCCACCCTTCCGCCGCGCCGGTGATCCGCTCGTCGAGGGCCGCCGCGTTCGTCGCCGTCTCCTCTGCGAGCGCCCGTGCCCAGGGATCGATCTCCTCGGCGTACTGCGAGCCGATCTCCTGGCCCGAGAGGTCCCACTGGTAGAGCAGGAACAGTGCCTGCCGCCGCGCCTGCCTGCGGCTGATCAAGCGGTCACCAGCAACTCGGCGAGCGTCGAGGTCGAGTACTCGCCGCGCGCGAATTCGCTGCTCTCGAGCACCCGGATTGCAACCTCGCGCGTCGACGGGACCCCTTCGATCACGGTCTCCTCGAGCGCGCTCACCGCGCGCGCGATCGCAGCCGGGCGGTCGACGTCCCAGACGACGAGCTTCGCCAGCAGGGAGTCGTAGTGCGGCGTGATCTGCGTCCCGTCCTCGACGAACGTGTCGACGCGCACCCCGGGACCCTGGGCGGGACGGAAGCGCGTGACGAGCCCGGGCGTCGGGAGGAAGCCGCGCTCGGGATCCTCGGCGTTCAGGCGGATCTCGATCGAATGCCCGCGTCGGGGCGCGCGGCCGGCGAGAGGGAGCGGATCGCCCGCCGCGACCTGGAGCTGCGAGCGCACGAGGTCGATTCCGGTCGTCAGCTCCGTGACGGGATGCTCGACTTGAAGCCGAGCGTTCAGCTCGATGAACGAGAAGCTGCCGTCCGGGCCGAGCAGGAACTCGAGCGTGCCGGCGTTGACGTAGCCGACGGCGCGGCAGGCGCGCTCGGCGGCAGCCTCCATCTCCTCGCGGAGCTCCGCGGAGAGCGCCGGCGACGGCGTCTCCTCGATCAGCTTCTGATGGCGGCGCTGGATCGAGCACTCGCGTTCGCCGAGGGTGAGCACGTTCCCCTGGTGATCGCAGAGCACCTGGATCTCGACATGCCGTGCGGGCAAGAGCACCTTCTCGACGTAGAGCGTCGAGTCGCCGAACGCCGCAGCGGCTTCCGCGGCCGCGGCGCCGAACGCGTCCTCGAGCTCGTCGCCCGCCTCGACGACCCGCATGCCCTTGCCGCCGCCGCCGGCAGCGGCCTTGAGCAGCACGGGGTAGCCGATCTCGTCCGCGGCAGCACGCGCCGCCGTCACGGTGGTCGCGCCCTCCGTCCCCGGCACCGTCGGCACATCGGCGTCACGCATCGCCCGACGCGCGGCGATCTTGTCGCCCATCTGGGTCATCACGTGTGCGGGCGGGCCGACGAAGACGAGGTCGTTGTCGGCGCAGGCCTCGACGAAGGCGGGATTCTCGGCCAGGAATCCGTAGCCCGGGTGCACGGCCTGACAGCCTGTCGTCGCCGCCGCCGCGACGATCGACGGGATACGGAGGTAGCTCTCACCCGCCGGGGGAGGTCCGACGCAGACGGCGTGGTCGGCGAGGCGCGCATGGAGCGCGCCGGCATCGGCGGTCGAGTAGACGGCGACCGCTTCGACCCGGAGCTCGTGCAGTGCGCGGATGACGCGAACCGCGATCTCGCCGCGATTCGCGACCAGCACGCGGGAGAACATCCCTAGAGACCCACGGGTCGGCCGTTCAACGGCTCGAGCTCGAACAGGAGCTGGCCGTACTCCACGGGCTCGGCGTTGCCGACGTGGATCTTGCGCACGACCGCCTCGACCTCCGCCTTCACCTCGTTCATCAGCTTCATCGCCTCGAGGATGCAGAGCGTCTGCCCCGCGGCGACCGCGTCGCCCTCCTCGACAAACGACGGCGACCCGGGTTGCGGCGAACGGTAGAACGTGCCGACCATCGGGCTCTCGACGCGGACGAGGCCGTCTGCCGCCGGCTGCGTGCTCTCGGCCGGCGACTCGGTCGAGCTCCCGTGTGCGGTCGACACCCTGAGCAGCGGCCGTCTCGTCACCCGTGGCGCGCTGGCGGATTGCGCGCAGCAGGCCCTCGGCCTCGCCCGGGAAGAGCGCCAGGAGGAGCAACTCCTCCTCGCTCGACGCCAATCCTTTCGCGCTCTCGCGCAGGGCCTCCATATCCAACGGCGCCTCGTCGGCGCCGCCGCCCAGCCGCTCCACCGCGCGCGCGAGAGCCGGGTCGATCGGACCGGGTGTGTGTCCGAAGCGCCCGCTGACGAGGTTGCGGAACTCGTCGACGAGCGTCCCGTAGCGATTGGCGCCGAGCACGTTGACGATCGCCTGCGATGCGACGATCTGTCCGATCGGTGCGGCGAGCGGCGCCGAGCCCGCCTCGACGCGCACGCGCTCGATCTCCTCGAGGATCTCGTCGAGCCGGTCGGCGGCTCCGCTCGCACGCAGCTGGTCGTCGAGGGCCGCGATCAGGCCGACCGGGATCTTTCGTTGCGCGGAGCGGACCGCAAGGCGCGGGCGTAGCGGCGCCACGGGGGCGTCGCCGATGTGTTCGTCGACGAGGTCGGCGGCCCACCAGAGCGCCTCGAGGTCGACCCCCGGATCGAGGCCGATGCCGGCGAGCGCCTGCGCCGCCGCCTCGGCGGAGACGCGGAGCATCGAGAGCGCGACCGGGTAGACGGCGCACGCGATCAGATCCGCCCCCGCACGCGCTCCTTCGAGCGTCGCCGCAAGGGCGTTGCCGCCGGCGCCCTGGCAGTAGATGCCGACCGGCAGACCCGACGCCTCGCGGAGCTCCTTGACGAGGACACTCGCGCGGTGGGGCTGGAGCAGCCCGGCGGCGTCGTGGAGGACGACGCGCGCCGCGCCGAGCTCCGGCAGCTTGGCGGCCGCCGACAGGAGCGCGCCATGCTGTTGGCTGCCGTAGATCAGCCCGCAGTCGAACTGGCAGCCTGCCTCGCGAATCGCCTCAGCCGCGACCCGCAGGTTGTCGACGTCGTTGAGCGGGTCGTTCAGCCGGAAGATGTCGATGCCGCTCGCGGCGGCGGAGAGCACGAAGCGGCGGACGAGCTCGTCGGAGACCGGGCGCGGACCGACGAGAAATCGGCCGCGTACCGCGAGGGCGAGCGGCGTCTTGACCCGCGCCTTGATGCCGCGGATCCGCTCCCACGGGCTTTCGACGCCGCGGCGCACGCAGGCGTCGAAGACGCCGCCGCCCGAGACCTCGAGCGAGGCGAATCGAGCGCGGTCGAGGATCTCTGCGAGCCGCAAGAGCTCCGCGGTCGGGATCGCGCCCGCCAGCGGCTCCTGCGACAGCACACGGATCGTCGTGTCGACGAGCCTTGGCACAGTCGGGAGCCTAGTTCAGAGGTTCAGGCGGGGGAGATGTAGCGCTTCTCGCGAGAACGGCTCCGTTGCAAAGCGGGGCCGTTCTTTCTACCGGGACTTTCTGCCGGGGCTTGGCTCGCGGGTCGCATCGGAGTAGGGTCGCGTCACGATGACGCTGCGCGCCTGGATCAGCAAGCTATGGCGCAAGCAAGCGCCGCCGCCCGAACCTCCTCCATCGCGCGGGCTCGACGAGCCGATCATCCACGGCCCCGAGGAAGAGGCCGCCGCGGCGAAGGACAGAGCGGCGGACCTCAACGAGCGTCTCAGGAAGGCTGAGGGGGACGACGATCGTCCCCCGCCGGGCGATCCTCTGAACCCGTAGCGCGCCGCCTTCTTAGATCGACTCTCGAAGTGCGTTTGCCGCGGCTTGGAGACGGTCGCTCACCTCGGCGAGTTCCCGGGCTGCCAAGTCGATGCGCTCCTGCTGGATTTCCGCGCGCGCCTGTTGGCTGTTCGCGCGCTCTTGTTGCGTATCGGCGCGTTCCTTCAGCGCTTTGAGCTGCGCCGCCATCTCCTCCACGGTGTGGGTGAGTTCGGCCAGTTGTCCGGCGACGCTCGCTATGTCCGAGGCGGTTGTGATTCCACGGGGGATTCTACGGCCTTCGACCGCTGCCCGCCGCTCGATCTCCGCCTGCAGGTAGTCGCGGAACTCAATGCAGACGACGAACCGGTACCTGCACCTCGCCGGCGTCGTCTTCCGCTTCCGATGCGGATGCGCTCGAGCGGAAGCTGTTTGGCGAACTTTCTACCGAACGTTCTCCGGACCTGAGCACACCTCAGCCGATCTCGGATGATCCGAGGCAGGCTCGAAGCCGCTTGGCTGCGTCAGGTTAGTTCGCTCTCGCGATGTAGCGCTTCTCGCGCGGGTCGACCTTGATCTTGTCGCCCACGTTGACGAACAGCGGCACCTGGACGACCGCGCCGGTCTCGAGCGTGGCCGGCTTGGTCACGTTCGAGACCGTGTCGCCCTTGACGCCCGGCTCGGTCTCCGTCACCTCGAGGACGACGGAGGCCGGCAGGTCGACGCCCGACGGGCGCTCGTTGACGAGCAGCACCTGCACCGAGGAGGACGGCTGCAGGAACGGCAGTGCATCCTCGACCGTTGCGCGCGGCAACGGCATCTGCTCGTACGTCTCCTCGTCCATGAAGACGACCTCGTCGCCCGCGTCGTAGAGGTACTGCATGCTCTTCGTCTCCGTGCGCACCCGCTCGAACTTCTCGCCGGCGCGGAACGTCCGGTCGACGACGGAGCCCGAGTCGAGTGACTTCAGCTTCGTGCGCACGAACGCGCCGCCCTTGCCGGGCTTGACGTGCTGGAACTCGACGATGCGCCAGGTCTGGCCGTCGAGCTCGATGTGCATGCCGTTGCGGAACTCGTTCGTGGAGACGGGAGCCATCGGCGGAGCAGTCTATAAGCGGCTACCCGGCAGAGCCGGGCAGCCGCTTTATCGGCGTCGACAAGCGACGCCTCAGCTCACGAGCGTAAGTTCCTTCGGGAAGGAGGTGAGCAGCTCGACGCCGTCCTCGCGGACGACGGCGAGGTCCTCGATCCTGACGCCGCCCACGCCGGGCAGGTAGATGCCGGGCTCGATCGTGACGACGTTGCCCGGCTCCAGGACGTCCTCCGACTCCTGGGCGAGACGCGGCGCCTCGTGGATCTCGACGCCGACGCCGTGCCCCAGTCCGTGGCCGAACGCGTCGCCGAACCCTGCCTCGTCGATGATCGCGCGCGCGATCGCGTCGGCCTCGTGACCGGTCATGCCAGCACGGATCCCCTCGCAGGCTGCGAGCTCCGCCGCGAGGCAGACGTCGTCGGCGCGCCGCAGCTCTTTCGGCACGCTCTTGCCCGTCGCAAGCGTGCGCGTGCAGTCGGAGCAGTAGCCGTCCAGCCTGGCGCCGAAGTCGGCGACGACGAGCGTCTGGTCGCCGACGATCGCCTCGCCGGGCTCCGAGTGCGGCTTTGAGCCGTTCGGCCCCGTTGCGATCACGATGTCGAACGACGGATGGTCGACGCCGTGGGCGTGCATCAGCTGCCGCAGCCGCCACGCGAGCTCGCGCTCGCTGCGACCCACCCACGTCTCGGCCGTGAGCGCCTCGAACGCGCGCTCCGCTGCGCGTGCGGCGCGGCCGATTATGGCAACCTCGTCGGCGTCCTTGACGGCACGCAGGGCCTCGACCTGCCCCGACGTCGGCACGAGGTCGAGCCCGCCTCGACGCAGTGCCTCGACCTGCACGTAGGGCAGGACGTCGGCTTCGAAGCCGAGCCGGCCGTCGAGCCGTTCCGCCAGGTCGACCAGAAGAGCCCGCTTCGTCTGCTGCGCCTCGACGCCGTCGACTTCCCGCGCCGACTCGATGTAGCGGAAATCGGTGAAGAGACGCGGCGTTCCCTTCGGCTCCACGAGCAGCGCCGCATTCGACGCGTCGAAGCCGGTGAGGTAGCGGATGTTGACGAGGTTCGTGACGAGCAGGCGCTCGTCGAGCCGACTGCGCAAGAGGTCGAGTCGTCTCGTCGCCATTGGAAGATCGTATGCAGCGATACGCCGGCGGTGAGGTGGCGGGGTTTCTTCGCAACTTGCTTGCGGGTGGCCCGGACGCCGCCGAGGCGTTCCTGCGGGATTGGTTCGGGCCACCCGAAGCTATCGCCGGCCGCGGCGAGTCAGCATCCGACGTCGAACTACCGGCACCGCTGCGCGATCTCCACGCACTTTGTCGCACAACTCGCCTCGATCCGCGGCCCGCAACTTCTCGAAGCTCTACGGCCGCTGACGCGACTGCTCCACGGAGCTTGGCGTTGGCCTGGCTACCCCACGACCTTCCACGCGGCCGACGACCGTGTCCTTGCGTGCGCAGTGCGCAATCGCACGCGGGACGATCCTGAGGCCGTAAGCCTGTTCATCGGTGCACGCGACCCGCTTGTGCTCGCCTACCTGGACGATCTCGTCGACGAGAGCTGGGAGTACTACTCGCGCCGCGATCGGGACTAGCGGTCGGAAACTTATCCCCGCGCCGCGAGATATTCGAGCGCTTCGCGGTAGCCTTCCGGCCCCTTGCCGATCACGCGCAGCGCCATCAGGTCGGCGATCACGGAATGCCGGCGCCACTCCTCACGCTCCTCGACGTTCGAGAGGTGCACTTCGACGATCGGGACATCGAGGATCTCGAGGGCGTCGTGGATCGCGTAGCTGTAGTGCGACCACGCTCCGGGGTTGACGATGACGGCATCCGCGTCGCCGTACGCGTCGTGGATCCAGCCGATGTACTCGCCCTCGCTGTTCGTGTGCCGGCAGCGAACGGACAGCGACAGATCCTGTGCCCACTCGTAGATTCGCGTCTCGAGCTCGTTGATGCTCACGCCCCCGTACGTCTTCGGGTCGCGGCGGCCGAGCATGTCGAGGTTCACCCCGTTGAGCACGAGAACCTGCACCGCCGCACCCTATTTGATGAGCCGTTCGAGCTCGCGCCGCACCTCGGCGGCCGGGCGCTCCTCGACGCGGGGGCCGCCGTCGCCGAGCAGCACGAGGTTGATCGCGTCCCCGGTCCGTTTCTTGTCGCGCAGGAGCGCCTGCCACGCACGCTCGGCGTCGACCGCCGCAGGCTGCGGGTGGAGCTCGCCCTCGACGGCCGCGGTGTCGCGGCCCGACAGTCGCAGCGCCGCGAGGAGCCCGAGCGCGACCGCCTCGCCGTGGGGCAGGTCGAAGTCCGCGGCGGCCTCGAGGGCATGGGCGAAGGTGTGCCCGAGGTTGAGGTACCGGCGCGGGCCGTGGTCGTGCGGATCGCGGAGACAGAGTCCGGCCTTGAAGGCGGCTGCGCCGCGAGCGTCGAGCGGGGTGCCCGCGAGGAGCTGCGTCTTGACGAGCTCGGCCTTCCCCTGTCGCCGCTCGCGGTCCGGCAGCGTCTCGAGGAGCGCCTCGTCGAGCACGACACGCGCCGGCCAGTGGAAGGCGCCGACGAGGTTCTTTCCCTCGGGGATGTCGATGCCGGTCTTGCCGCCGATCGCCGCGTCGACCTGCCCGACGAGCGTCGTCGGCACTGCGACCCACGGCACGCCGCGCAGGTACGTCGCGGCTGCAAAGCCGCCGACGTCCGTCGTGCAGCCGCCGCCGAGCGCCACGACCGTGCCGGCACGGTCGAGCCGTAGCCCGCTCCAGAGCCTCGCAACGACGCCCGTCTCCTTGGCGCCTTCACCTGCGGGCAGCTCGTGCGTCGTCTGCAGCCGCGCGCCGAGCGCCTCCTGCGCGCGTGCGCCGTAGATGCCCATCACGTTCGCGTCGGCCACGAGCGCGGTCGGCCCGTCGCCGGGCACGAGCTCGCCCAGCCGGTCGAGCCCGCCCCGCTCCCAGGTGATGCCCGCAGCCGCGAGCGCCGCCGCATCGGGGTCGTTGGCCACCGCGTCGGCGACCTGGCGGTACAGCGGCCGCCGTGCCTCGTAGAGGCGCTGAAACTCCTGCTCGTCACGTGCGAGCGGGCGGTCGGTCCCGCGCGCACGGCGCCAGGCGAGATCGACGTCGACCTCGCAGAGGACGACGAAGTGGTCGGCGACCCGCCGGCGTGTCTCCTCGCTCCTCGCCGCGCTCGGCGAAGAGCTCGGGGATCGACTTGCCGGCGCGTTCTTCGATCGCGGCGTCGAGGTCGAGGAACGAGCGGTCGAGGCGATCGCCGAGCTGCCGGCCGAGCGACGTCTTGCCCGAGCCCATGAAGCCGACGAGGACGACATGGCGGCCGAGCGCGTTCAGCGCCACCCGACGCGCTCCACGTACGCGCGCCACGCGGCGACGAAGTCGCCGACGGCATCACCGCCGAACTTCTCGTGCGCCGCACGCGCGAGCTCCCAGGCGACGGCGGACTCTGCGACGACCGCCAGCGCCTCGACCGCCGCGACGTCCGATCGCTCGACGAGTGCCTGACCCGCTTCACCCGTCTCCAGGTCGACCGAGGCGAGCGGCTTCATCAGCGTAGGCAGCGGCTTCATCGCGGCGCGCACGACGATCTCTTCGCCGTTCGACACCCCCGCCTCGAGCCCGCCCGCGTGATTCGTGTCGCGTCGCCGGTCGGTGCGAATCTCGTCGTGGGCCTCCGAGCCGAACCGCCCGGCGAGGGCGAAGCCGTCGCCGATCTCGACCCCCTTCACGGCCTGGATTCCCATCACGGCTGCGGCGAGACGCCCGTCGAGGCGATCCTCCTTCGCGGCGTACGTGCCGAAGCCCGGGGGAACGCCGCGCGCGCGAACCTCGACGATGCCGCCGACCGTGTCACGTTGCTTGCGCGCCTCGTCGATGCGTGCGCGCAGCCCGTCCTCGTCGACGACGCTTCCTTCGACGGCAATCTCGATCGTGCCGAGGAGCGCCTTCGCAACCGCGCCCGCCGCGACGTGCACCGCCGTGTGACGCGCGGAGGCGCGCTCGAGCGCGTCGCGAACGTCGGCATGGCCGTACTTGAGCACGCCCGCGAGGTCGGCATGACCCGGCCGGGGCAGGGTCACGGGCTTCGTGCCCTTGCCCTCGGGCTCGCCCTCCGGCGGCCACGGGTTCATGCCCCAGGTCCAGCTCTTGTGGTCGACGTTGCGCACCACGAGCGCGAGCGGCGTCCCCAGGGTGCGCCCGTGCCGAAGCCCGGCGAGCACCTCGACGCGGTCCTGCTCGATCTGCTGCCGAGGCGAGCGGCCGTAGCCCTCCTGGCGGCGCCTGAGGTCGGCGTCGATCGCAGCTCGGTCGAGAGAAGGTTTGCCGGCAGCCCGGTGACGATCGCGACGAGGGCA
>WNGJ01007536.1_pt1 | contig 12478 bp, 10 predicted proteins | sample 5400611 | NCBI WGS metagenome assembly WNGJ01 (sample SAMN13153375, study PRJNA577476) | soil metagenome | isolation source: 40 cm soil or saprolite under Garry oak tree replicate 1 | place: USA:California | collected 2016-06-15
CCTTGCGGCCGGGCACGCGGATCACGGTGACGGCGCCGAGCTGCTGTACGGCACGCTCACCGGGACCGCGCAGGGCGACGACCGCCACGCGACGTCCGGTCGCCGCCGCCGCGAACGCTTCCCGCTTCACCCGCGTGTCGGCGGGGAAGCTGGTATAGGCGAGATGGACGATTTCAATCGGAGCCAGAGCCCGTCTCGCGTGATTGGTGAGGTATGCCTAGTTCACGTACATTGCTTCGGGCACCGCGGGAATATAGAGATACGGTGACACGCGCGTCCTTGTGGTATTGGGGCTGGGCCGTGACGGTGGGCGTGGCGGCGTGTCTCGCCGCGCCCCCGACGGGGCCGGTGGACGAAGCCGCCGCGGCGTCCGACGCGGCGTTCGTCCACGCCTGGACGCTGATTCTCCGGGTCGACAGTGGGCCCGACAGCGGCGCCATCGTGATCGCGCAGACCGACACGGACCAGCTCGCCGCCGGAGTGAGCGAGTACCGCGCCCGAGCGCGCTTGTGGACGGTGCTCGACGGCGCACCCGCGGATTCCGAGCTGACACTGGACCTCACGCTCGCCGACGGGAGGCTTGGGTGGCGCCTGACGCGCGACGCAACGCCGGTCGCGTGGGGGCGTACCGCGCTGCTCCTCTTACAGAGATTGCGGCGGACTGAGCGGTCGCAGTGGCTGCCACCGGCGCGCGGCGGCGGCAGGGCAACCTGGAATGGCAGAGACGTGCCCGTCGATTTTGCGGCCCTGGCTGACATTCCCATGCCGGAGCAGCCGCTGGTCGATCCGACGCCGGCTGGCAGCGTGACCCTGCACGCGCGCGGCATCGTGTCGTTGCGCGTGGACGACTGTAGCGCCCTGGATGCGGCGACGTTCGGCGTGCTGCGCGAGCTGCATCTCGTGGCCGAGTTCGGCGTGCCGTCGCGCTTTGTGGGCCGGCCGGGCCGCTGCTCCCTGTCGCTCCTGCGGGCGCTCGCCGCCGCCGGCAACACGATCGAGTCGCACTCGCGCCACCATTGGCTCCCTCCGAGGGACTTCGCGCAGTTCTACCTCGAGACGGTTGGGGCCGCGCGCGACCTGCGCATGCTGGGGTTTGAGCCGCATGTCTTCATCCAACCGGGCTCATGGAATCGGGGAGAGTTCTACCTCAACTCTCCCACCAAGCTCCAGGGGCCCGCGGGGATGCTGTTACGGCGTGTGTACGTGGCCACGGAGGCGTACGCGTACGCAGGGACGAATATGGGACTGCCGCCACCCGGTCCGATCGGGCCGGCGGCGCGAGTCCTCAGAACCCTGACGCCGGCGGATATCGAACTGCACGTCCGGCGCGCCGCCGCCGCGGGGAGCTGGATCCAGTTCATGTGGCATTCGGCGGACATCCCGGCCGACTCGCTGCGGCCCCGTCTCGCGGTGATCGCCGCGCTGCGCGACAGCGGGCTCGTCGAGGTGATGCCGTTCTATCGGGCGCTCCATGCGGCCGCCCCATCACCGGTAATCGCCCCGTAACGGGTCGGCATCATGACGGGTGCGGGTCTGCGGGTGCTCGCGGTGACCAACATGTATCCGACTGCGCAGGACCCGGCGTTCGGCGCCTTCGTCGCTACGCAGGTGAAATCGTTGCGGCGCGTCGGCGTCGATGTCCAGGTGGACTTCATCAACGGGCGGGGCAGCGCCGTCGCATATCTCGCCGCGCCGCTCCGAATCCGCGGCTTGGCTCGGTCCGGCGGGTTCGACGTGGTCCATGCGCACTACGGCCTCTCGGGGCTCGTCTCGATGCTTCAACCTCTGCCCCTGGTCGTCACGTATTACGGCGACGACCTGCTCGGCACCCCGAATGGGCGCGGGGGAGTCACGCTCAAGAGCCGCGTGATCCGGCGGCTGGGGTACGCGGCGGCGCGGCGCGCCCAGGGCGTGATCTGCATGTCGGACCAGATGCGCCAGGCGCTGCCGCGCGCGGCGGACCGCGCGCGCGCCCACGTGATCCCGAACGGCGTGGATACCGACCGGTTTTGCCCGGGAGAAAAAACAGCCGCGCGGGCGCGCCTGGGGCTTGATCGCGCCGAGCGACTGGTGCTGTTCCCGAACACGCCGGGAGAGGCGCGCAAGCGACTCGACCTCGCCGAGGCGGGCGTGGCCGCGCTCGCGGCCGGTGGCGTCGCCGCGCGGCTCTGCGTCGTCACGCGCGTGCCCCACGACCAGATGCCCGATCACTACCGGGCGGCGGACTGTCTGCTCCTCACGTCCGAATGGGAAGGCTCGCCCAACGTGGTGAAGGAAGCATTGTGCTGTGACACGCCCGTCGTGTCGGTGGAGGTGGGCGACGTGCGTCGCTGGCTCGACCTCGCGCCCGGGTGCCGGCTGGTCGAGCGTACGCCGGCGGCGATCGCGGCCGGACTACGGGAGGTGTTGTGCGGGCCGGGGCGGGTGGACGGGAGCGCGGTGCGCAACGAGGTGTCGGCGGATCGCGTGGCGGCGCAGGTGCTGGACGTGTACCGCGCCGCAATCACGCCGGGGCGCTCCTGACATGTGTGGCATCTGCGGCCTCGTGGGGGCGACGGAAGGCGAGGATGTGACGCAGCGCCTCGAGCGCCTGACCGATGCGCTGCGCCATCGCGGGCCGGACGGCTGCGGGTTTCGCTTCGTCCGCGGCCGGTCGGCGGGGCTCGGCCACCGGCGGCTGAGCATCGTCGATCTCGCGACCGGCGCCCAGCCGATGGCGAACGAAGACGAGCGCGTGTGGGTCACCTACAACGGCGAGATCTACAATCATCTCGAGCTGCGCCGCGAGCTCGAGGCCCTGGGACACCGCTTCCGGACCAACGCCGACACTGAAGTGCTGGTCCACGGCTTCGAGGCCTGGGGCGCGGGTCTGTTCGGCCGGCTCAACGGCATTTTCGCGTTCGCGCTGTTCGACGGGCGCACATCGCCCGGCGATCTGTGGCTCGTGCGGGACCCGGCCGGCGTGAAGCCGCTGTACGTGGGAGTGCAGCGCGGCGCGTGGTGGTTTGCGAGCGAGCTCGGCGCGGCGCGCGCCTCGGGGCTCGTCGAGTCCGAGCTTCGGACCGAGGCGCTGGACGAGTTCCTGGTCTACCGCTTCATCCCTTCGCCGGGAACGCCGTTTCGGAGTGTGTGGAAGATCCCTCCCGGCCACTCCTGCCGCCTGGCCCTGGCCCGACTCGGCGCGGAGCCGCGCTTCGAGCGCTTCGAGACCGGCTTCGCTCCGGCGGTGGTCCCGAAGAGTCGCGGCGAGTGGGCCGAGGCCCTGCGTGCCGAGCTGGAGCACGCGGTGCAGCGTCAGCTCATGTCCGACGTGCCAGTTGCGGCGCTCTTGTCCGGAGGCGTGGACTCGACCGCTGTGACCCGCGTGATGCGGGACAACCTCGCCCAGCCGCCGCAAGCCTTCGCCGTGGGCTTCGCCGACGCTGTGGAGGGAGGCGAGCTGGCGGTGGCGAGGCGGGCGGCCGCTGCCCTCGCGGTGCCGCTCACGGAGGTGGCCGCCACGTCGGACGAGTATCGCGCCGCCTGGCTGGACCAGGTCAGTCGTCTGGGTGAGCCGATTGCCAACACGGGGAGCCTGCTCGTCGCGCTGCTGTGCCGCACGGTGCGCGCCACACACAAGGTCGTGCTGACGGGGCAGGGGGCCGATGAGCCGCTGGGCGGCTACGCACGTCACGCCGCCGAGCGGCTCTACCCGGCCGCGCGCGCGGCGCGATCGTGGTGGCGCCTGGTACCGGAGCGGCTGGCGGCGAGCGACCGGGTCGCGCGGCTGCGGCGGGTCTCTGCCCAGCCGGACCAGGCCCGGCGGTTTACCGAGATCCTGGCCGTCTTCGGGCCGCTGGAAGTCGCGACGCTCACCGGACGGCCGCTGGACGGGGAGCGGCTCGCGGCGCCGGTGCGGCGCTGGCTCGATCCCGCAGCGGACGGCGACTCCCTCAATGCGCTGTTGCGGGTGGACGCCCGGCTGTCCCTCGCCGACGACCTGCTGATCGTCGCGGATCACATGGCCATGGCGTCATCAGTCGAGCTGCGCGTGCCGTTCCTAGACCTGCAGCTGCTCGCGCTGCTCGAGCGGATGCCCAGCCGCTACAAGGTCTCCGCGCTCGGGGAGCGCAAGTGGCTGTACCGCCAGGCGGTGCGGCCGCTGCTGCCGGACGGTCTGCGCGCCGACCTGCTGGGTTGGCGGGCGCGCACGGGGCCGAAGCAGGGCTTCACCACGCCGCTCGATCGTTGGTTCGAGCGGTGGATCGCGACGGACGCCGAGCGGTTTCTGCTGGGCCAGGAAGCGCGGTTGCCGGGGCATCTGCGGGCCGACGTGTTGCGGCGGTACCTCGAGACGGTGCGGCGGCGGCGCCTGCCGCGCAGTCGGCAGTTGATGGCGCTGTTCGCGCTCGAGTCGTGGCTGCGCGAGGTATGACGGTGCCCAGCACGGAGCGGCGGCGGTTGGTGGCGGGCGCCGCCGTCGTCGGGCTGCTCGTGTGGGCGGCCGGCGCGTCGTCCACGGTGTCCATTCTCGTGGCGTTCACGACGGTCGTGACGGTCGGATTGTTCCTGGTCCCGAAGGTGGCTCTGGCGGTGATCGGGGCGTTCCTGCTGGCGCAACCGGTGCTCGTCAATCTTGCGGGCAGCTCCGAAACGCCGCTGGGACTCGCGCTGCACCGGCTGCACCAGGCGTTCGCCGTCGCCGCGGCCCTGCGGGTGGCCATGTTCATCTGGTGGGACCGGCTGGCTCCCCGTCTGCGACCCTGGGTGTGGCTCGTGAGCGCGTTTGTGGTGCTGGGCGTGGTCTCCGGTGTGATGCAGGGAGTCCCCGTCACTACCATCGGGCTGGGCGCGTTTCTCGCGGTGAAGTTTCCGATTTTCGTGCTCGTCGCTTTGACCGTCTCCTGGGAGGAGCAGGACTGCGAGCGGATGATGCGCGGGGCGCTGTGGCTCGGGCCGCTCCTGCTTGCGAGCGGGGCGATCATCTGGATGCTGCCGGCCGATGCGCAGAACCTGTTCGTGGACCGGACGCTGGAGACGGAATCGTACGCACGCGAGGAGTTCGCGGCGATGCAGGGGATCTTCAGCCATCCCGGTGTGTTCGGCTGGGCGGCGGCGGTGACGGGATGCTACGCTGTTGCGGCTCTGCTGGTGGACCGGCCGGGCTGGCGCGCGCTCGCCACCGGGAGCGTGATCGCGAGTGTGTGGGCCATCCTCGCGTCATTGCGCCGCAAACCGCTCGTGGCGCTGCCGCTCGCGGCGGTATATGGAGTCTTCCGCTTTGCGACCGGTTGGCGCCGCTGGACGGTGCTGGCGTTGTTCGCGGCGCTGGCGGGCGGCGCCGCGAGGGTCGTCGGGGGGCGCCTCGCAGCCGAGTACCGGGACGCCCTCACCTATGTGGATCCGCTGGCGCCGACTGCCCCGCGCGTGCTCCTCTACATCACGGGCGCGGCGATCGCGAACTCCCGGTTTCCCTTGGGCGCCGGCTTCGGGCGGTTCGGGGGCTATGCCTCGACCCTCGACTACAGCCCGCTGTACGACCAGTACGGTCTGAGCGGCGTGATCGGACTCAGCCCCGACCAGCCCTATTACATCGAGGACACGTATTGGCCGCACATCGCGGCCGAAACGGGGTGGGTGGGAGCAGCGCTGCTGCTGGCGTTCTATCTGCTGCTCCTGGAACGCGCGTCCCGCGCGGCCCGGCGCGCCACGCATCCGGCGACGCGAGCCGTGGCGATCGGCGCCTGCCTCGCGTTACTCGAGGGCCTGATCGAGAGTGCGGCTGGGCCGGTGTTCGAATCGGTGCTGTTCGCCTACGGGCTCGCCGTCCCGCTCGGTATCGCGCTGGCTCGCTCCGCCGCACCGCTACCCGCCGCGTCCACAGCGCCGCCCGCACCGCTCGCGACCTAAGGCGCCGCCGGCAGCAGCAGGACTAGGACCATGAGATAGGCCCAATCGGACACGGCGAAACCAATCGGGAAGGCGAGCAACCCCTTCGGTTGTAGCAACAGCCACACCGTGAGCAGGCGCAATGCCGCCCGCCCGACCGACAGGGCCGCGAGAGTCCGGTTGCGCGTGAGCGCGATGTAATGGCGCTCGAGCAGCGAAGCGCCCATGTTGGCGACATAGGCGATGGAGAGCGCTTGCAGCACGCGTGCGACCGCGGCCGCATCGGCTGCGGTGAAACGTCCGTGCCCCAAGACGAGTTGCACGACGCGGCTGGCCGAGAGCGCGAGCACAGCGGCGATCGCCGCGGCCAACCCGAGTCCCTTTCCCAGGACGCGCAGCACCTCGCCGCGCGATGGCGCCACCCCCGTCGTGGTGATCTGGCTCGTCCAGCGCGCGAGCATGAGTGGGACGAGGGCGCCGTCGAACAGGACGCCGGCAACCGAAAACAGCCGCATGGCGTACTCGAGGTGGGACACGGCGCCGACGCCGAGCGTGGCGGCGAGCAGCCGCTCTGCGAGAGGTGCCGCCCCGATGGCCGCGCTCGCCCCGGCTTGCGCCGACGCGGCGCGCGCCAAGCCGCGTAGCGACTCCGGCTGAGCCGCCGGCCGGGACGGTAGCTCCCGCACGAGCTCGCGGCGGAGCCACCACGCCCGCGACACCTCGCCCGCCCCCAGGCCCAGAGCCACCGCTCCCAGCCCCCCGCCCAGGGGGACGAGCGCCACCCCCACGAGGGCGCCGGCCCCGCGCCACAGCATCGATCCCGTCGCCCGCGCGATCCGCGATTGCGAGATCAGCGCGCCCGAGAACGCGGCCGCGGCACACCAGGCGAGGGCGAGCGGCGTGAAGCAGAGCGCATACTCCACGATCGATTGTCGCAGCGCCGGTGCGGCGAGTCCCACCAGAAGGGGCAGGCTCACGAGCCACGCGACCAATCCCGCAGCGGCGCTGCTCCGGGCGGCGGCGTCGAGGAAACGGGCCGGGCTGCCGTCGGAGCGGTGGATCTGCCGCGCCGCAAACGGCACGATCGCCTGCTCCACCCCCTGTCCGAGCGTGCCGCCGAGGAAGAGCACGGCGCTATAGGCGATGAAGTAGGCGTCGGTGCGCTGGCCCGAGCCGAAGATGGCCGCGATGAGGATGGGAATGAGAAAGGCCGGCGCGCGGGCGACCGCGCTGACCAGTGCGAGATAGAGCGCCCGCCGCGCCGAGGCCATCATGCGAGGACTGCTCGCCCCCTGTTCCGAACGGGATGAGGCTCGTAAGATCGTGGACGATGGCATCACTCGCGCGATTCCACCGACTCGCGGGCGCTCTGGATCCCGCCGCTCGACGCCTGCGCCGCGAGATCGGGCGCGTCGCGCGGGGGCTCGGGCCCGCCGACTGCGTGCTCGACCTGGGCAGCGGCCAGGGTCCATACGCCGACCTGTTCCCACACCGGCGCTACGTCACCGCTGATTTATTCGCTGCCGCGGACGTGAAGTGCGACGCAACCACCCTGCCGTTCCCAAATCAGGCCTTCGACCTCGTGCTCTGTACGGAGGTGCTCGAGCACGTGCCCGATCCGGACGCGACCATGCGGGAGATCCGCCGCGTCATGGCCTATCGCGGTACGCTGATCCTGACGACGCCCCTCACCTGGGGTGTCCACGCGGTGCACGACTATCACCGCTGGACGGAATCGGGGCTGGTCCGACTGCTCGCGAGACACGGCTTTCACCTGGACCAGTGTCGGACTCGGGGAGGCATCTTTCTCGCCCTGGCGGCGCTGTTGCTGGTGATCCCCTGGCAGGTGTTGGGGGAAGCACGCGGGCGCCGGTGGTGGCAAACCGTCCTGTACGCGGTCGGCTATACCGTCCTCGTCGTCCCGGCCCTCGCCCTGGCGGCGCTCGATCCGCTGGATCGGCGCAAACACTTCACGCTCGGCTACGTCAGCCTTGCTCGCTCCGCCGCACCGCCGCCGGCTGCAACCGCAGCGCCTGCACCTGGAGGTTCGCCGTCTCCGCCATCGCCAGCAGCAGGGCCAGCGCCGCTCCCAAAATCGCCGCGGTGAGGGCCCAGAGGGCCCGCATCGGCGAGTACCGTTTCACCGGCTCGATCGGGGCATCGACCGCTGTCAGCGCCGGCGTGTCGCGCACCTCCTGGATCCGAGCCTGCTCGAGCTGGCTGCCGAGCTGCGCGTACACGCCCTGGACCCGCTCGGTCTCGCGGCGCAGCCGCGCTTCCTCGAACTGCAGCTCGGGCGACGCCAGGTTGCGGTTGCGCTCGTAGAAACGGCGCAGGGCGTCCTCACGCGCCTGCAGCGAATCGGAGAGGGCGTGCCAGCGCCCTTCGAGAAACTCGCGCTCGGCGCTGGCGCGCCTGCGCCGAATCGTGACTGCAAGCCCGTTGAGCGCGGCGAACGCCGTATCGGCCATGAGCTTCGCCACCGGCTTCGACGGTCCCTCCAGCTTGAACGTGACTATCCCGGTGCGCGGGTTGGTCGAGGTCTCGAAGTGCCTCCCGAGCTTTTTCACCGCGCGGAACTGGTCGCGGGCGTCCGGGTGCTCCTTACGAGACCAGTATTGCTCGAGGGTGAGCAGCTCGCCGTGCTCGCCGAGCGGGTAGGCGGCCCCGGTCACGTGCTGCTGTAGCGAACGGCTCTTCAGCAGCGCTTCATAGAACTGCGGGTTCATGGGCCCGGTGCCGCCACCCACGCCGAGCTGCGCGGCCAGCCCCAACACACCCCCCGCTCCTCCCATTCCTCCCCCTCCCCCTGCGCCTCCCAGGTTCATCTGCTGCCCGGTGTCTACCACCAGCGTCGCCCCGGCTTGATACCAGTAGGGCACCAGGAAGCTGACCGCGACGGCCACAGCCGCGGCTCCGAGCGTCAAGCCCGCCGTCCGCCGGCGGGCCGCCCACATGCGCACCCACACGAGGCGCGTGTCCACGCCGTCGTGGAACAGCAGCCGCAGGCCGGTCAGCAGTCCGGCCATATCACCGCTTCAGCACGACCGCGAGCGTCACCGACGCGGCGACGAGCTGGGCGACCACGCCCAGCACCGTGACGATATCCGGGGCCCGGACCGACAGGTCCCGCTCCGGCACGACGATGAGCGAGCCGGGCCCGGGCGTCGGGTCGCTCCGGAGTACGACCAGAGTGGTGTGGCGCGTGCGAACCTGGCCATTGGCGAAGTGCACGCTGATTCGCCCCTTGTCGGCCTTGTAGCTGGCGCCGCCGGCGGCGTCCACGTAGTAGTTCACGTCCTTGCCCTTTTCCCACAGCACGCTCCCCGGCGCGTTCACCGCTCCCCTGACCTGCACGCTCGGCTGGTACTCCGGGACGACGATCGAGTCGCCGTCCTGGAGCACGAGGTTGTAGCGCGAGTCGCGCTGCTTGAGCGCGCGCGGCAAGTCCACGTTGATCCGGCCCAGGTGGTCCGCCGCGCGCACGAAGCGGATCCCCTCCGCAAAGGCGAGCGGGGTCAGCCCGCCCGCGCGGTCGAGCACGTCCGCCAACCGGTCCCTTCCTGACGCGAGCGCGTACGCGCCGGGAAAGCGGACCTGGCCGCCGACGTACACGGTCTGCTGCAGGCTGAAGTCCGGCTGCCGCAGGATCAGCACGTTGTCGTACGGCTGGAGCGGCACTTCGGCGCTGCCGCTCGCGAGGAAGGGGAGACCGGGTGGGCCCACGTAACGTCCTGCCGAGTCGCGACTCATGAGATACGACGAGTCGAGTGCGACGCGGATCGTCTGCGCCAGCTGGCCCTGCGCGCGGTCCGCCGGGAGCCGGGCGATCTCGGCTTCCTTGAGGTACGCCCCGACCTCGGGCCCGCGCGCCTGAATCATCAGGTCGCGCAGCGTCATGCCCGCTCGCCACGGATAGCGGCCCGGTCGGTTCACCGCCCCCACGATCGCCACGAAGTACGACCGGTCGAGCGGCGGCAGGGCGTCCACCACCACCGAATCGCCGTCCGCCATCGCCAGTCCGGGGACGAGGACGGCGCCGAAAGTCTGGCCGGCCGGGGAACCCGGAGGGTCGTCGGCGGCGCGCCCGAGCACGGGGAGCTGGACGTCCACGACCGCGCGCGGGAACGGCCCGGTGCCGCGCTCCGGGACGGGTACGATCCGGAACAGCGACAGCCGCGCGAGCGCCGCGTCGGGCCCGAAGCCGCCCGCAGCGCGCAACAGGTCCGGCAGTGTCTCGGCGGGCTTCAGCTCGTAGATCGCCGGGCGGCGCACGGCGCCGGTCACACGGACTTGCATGCCGTGCAGCCCGACGTACACGACGTCGCCGGTCTCGAGGCGGATGTCGTCGTGCTTCTCGCCCCGCAGCAGGTAGTCGTACAGGTCGAGGGTGGCGACTACCTTGTCCTGGCGGCGGATCTCGATCGCCCGCATGCCGGCGCGCGCGGTGACGCCGCCCGCAGCGTAGAGCGCCGTGAGGGCCGTGCCGAGCGCGCTGATCTGGTAGGCCCCCGGCTGTCTGACCTCGCCCACGACGTAGATCTGGTTCACCCGCACGTTCGCCACCGAGAGTTCGACGTGCGTCTTCGCATCGAGGCCCCGTCGCACGCTCGAGTACACCCTCCCGAGGCGCGCGTACAACAGGTCGCGCGCCTGGTCCAGGGTGACGTGCGACACGAACACTTGCCCGACCTGCGGGATGAGGATGAAGCCTTCGCGCGTCACGGGGAGCGTGTAGGCCAGCTCGACGTCGCCCGTGAGAATGAGCACCAGCTCGTCCCCTGCGCCAAGCCGGTAGTCGGGTGGCACCGGCCCCGCGAGGACGGGGAGGAACTGCGTCGAGCTGCGCCGGAAGACATCGAGGCCGAAGACGTAATTCCCGGCGGCCAGTGACTCTGGGGCGATGGCGTCGGCCGAAGGCGTAGCAGGGCGCTGCGACTCGTCCCGCATGCTGCGCGCGCTCAAGCCCAGTGCCTGGATCGCGGCCAGCTCCGAGCCGCTCGGGTTGACCGTTGCCTGCCCGGGGGCGGCGGCGCCGAGGTAGGCGTCGAGCAGATTGGTGGGGTACCCGCTCGCGGCGAGCCGGGCGCGGACCTGATCGGGGGTGAGACCGGAGGCCTGGATACGGTTGCGGATCTCGTCCGCCAGAGCGGGATTCTGCTGCAGCGCCTGCTGCAACATCTGCTGCCCCTGGGCGGGCGGCGGGAGTTGCTGAGCCGGGGCGATCGGCGACGCGACCATACCTGCTAGGAGCGCGAACACAGCGGACTGGGTGGCAAGCGTCACTGGATCGGTAAGCTCTCGCCTAAGTCTTGGCGAGTCAAGGTATTGGCAGCGAGGCGGCGCTCACCGTCGTGATCGATCGAGGGCGGAGGCGCATGCAGGACGCGTGTCGTGTCCGGGCGCTGAAGCGCCGGCTCGGCTTGAGGCACGTCCCGAAGGCGGCCGAGGCAACGCGTTTTGTGGCAACGGCCTATGGACTAGCTCGCTCCCGCGGGCGCATATTCCGGCCCGCTACGGTCGCGCCGCAGGCGCCCTTGAGCGGTAAGGCCTTCATCGCCCAATGGCGCCGGGTGCGTCGGGCGCTGCGCCGGATCGTTCGGGCCGGCCTCCCGAGGGCCTGAGCGATCGTCAGCGGCGGCGCGCCACCACGAGCATGTTCCACGTGCTGGCGTCCAGCGGCTGCAGCGGGTCGTCGAACGGCGTCATCTCCAGGACATCAACTCCAACGGGAAGAAGTATCGCATGGCGTGCGTCTCTTCCGTTTCGGCGACGAGGTGATCACCGGCGAGGAGGAGCTGATGAATGTGGACGTGACAGAGGTGCCGCCGCGGGTCCAGCGTGCCGGAGGAGAAGCGGATCAGCCGTCGCGCACCGTCCGGGGCCGTGCGCATCCGCTCGCGCGGCCCCACGCTGAGCACGGCCGCGCCGTTCCACACGTCGAACACGAAGATCCCGTCCGGCTCCACGTGGCGCCGGATCGTGTCGAGCGCCGCGGCCACGTCCTGATTCGTCGTCTGATACCCCAGCACGGCGAACATCACGATACAGGCGTCGAAGGTCCGGCCGAGCCGAACGTCGCGGAGATCGCCGAGCACGAACTCGGCGTCGACGCCGCCGCCCTGAGACGCTTTGTCGCGGGCGCGTTGCAGCATGCCGCCCGAGCGGTCCACGCCGCACACGTGGTACCCCCGACGAGCCAGCGCGATCGCGTGATTGCCCGTGCCGCAGCCGAGGTCGAGGACGGCGCGCACCACGGCGCGCTTCGTCTGACGGAAAGCGGTCTCGATACGATCGCACTCGCGCTCGTAGTCCTTCGACGCGTACAGCGCGTCGTACATCTCGGCGTAGCGGTCACCGAACAGCGTTGCAGACGAGGGCGTGTTCACGGGCGCGGCGCAATGTATGGCGCGAGAGTGCGGCGAGCAACGTGATGCGGATCGGCATCTACGCTGACGCGCCAAGCTCCGGTGGCGGCGTGTTCCGATACACGATGACGCTGCTCGAAATGCTGCGGGGGCTCGAGCTGGACGATGCATTCGTCGTGCTGCACCGGCGCACAACCGACGTGCCGGTGTCCACGATGGTGGGAGGCCAATGGTCGAGCGCG
>WNGJ01006370.1_pt1 | contig 12477 bp, 9 predicted proteins | sample 5400611 | NCBI WGS metagenome assembly WNGJ01 (sample SAMN13153375, study PRJNA577476) | soil metagenome | isolation source: 40 cm soil or saprolite under Garry oak tree replicate 1 | place: USA:California | collected 2016-06-15
GCCGCTGTTTCCAGCACTGCTCGCAGACGCGGATCAGAAAGATTCTTCATTCGCAGATCGAGCGGGTCCATGTTCGCCGCGCGCGCCAACGCATCCATGTGCGTTTCGCGCGCGAAGTGATTTGCCGTCGCCGCAAGCCCGCGATAGGAGCCGCTCCTCAGGATCAAAGGCACTGGATGATATTCCGTTCGCTGATTCGCAACGACATAGGGCGTGTCGATCCCCGACATTCCGGAATGGTAGTTGTGAAATTCCCAAGCCGTCAGCGCGCCGTCGCTGGCAATGCCGCTCTTGACTTCGATGACACCCGCGGGCCGGAAATATGCCCAGGTGAATTCTTCCTCGCGAGTCCAAACCACTTTCACGGGACGGCCGGCAGCACGCGCTAGGCGAGCGGCTTCGAGCGCCGCGTCGCTGGTGTGCTTCCCTCCGTACGCCGAGCCCGTATCCGGCACGATCACGCGCACGCTGCTCTCGGGAATGCGGAATACATCCGCAAGCTCATCGCGGTTGGCAAACGGCCGCTGCGTGCCGGTCCACACCGTCAGTTTCCCATCGGCCCACTGAGCTATGGCCGCGCGCGGCTCGAGCGGAGCATGCGCGATGTATGCCACGTTGTAGGTTGCGTCGAGGCGATGCGCCGCGCTTGCCAGCCCCTCTTCCACAGAACCCTTTTGCTTCCGGAAACGATCATCCGTTTTCGCAGCAGCATTGTGCTTGAGATGCGAAAAGATCTCCTTGTTCGAGATCTGCGGCACTTCTTTCCATTGAGCGTGAATCGCATCGAGAGCACGTTGCGCCTCATCGGCGCTCGGCGCCGCTGCGCCCAGAAAATCTCCATCACGAACAACGAAAACCCCCGGCTTTGCTTTCGCCGCGCTGTCATCGTAAGCCGTGAGCGTCGCGCCAAACGACGGTGGGCGCAGCACTTTGCCGTAAAGCATGCCCGCAGGCCGCAGATCGGGCGCGTACTGGTGACGCCCGGTCACGAACGCGCGCCCGTCTACTTTCGGAACGGGCTTCCCGGCGATGGTCCATTGCGCTGCCGGTGTGATGGGATCTTCCGCGGGGAGATTCTGCGCGAGCGTCTTGTCGCGTGCCAGTTCCGCATACTTAAGCGAGCGACCCGAGGCGGGATCGCTTACTTTCGCGTCGGCTGCGACTAATCCCGCCGGCGCGACATTCCATTCCTTGGCCGCAACCCCAACGAGCAGATCGCGCGCAGCCGCAGCTACGCGCCGCAACTGCGGGGTGATCGTCGGCGTCGTCCGGCTGCCAAACGTGCCCGCGTCAAACGGCGTCAGCGCGGTATCCGCCGTCACCATCCGAACGCTTTCGAACGGCACACGCAGTTCATCGGCGATGGTTTGCGCCAAAGCCGTGCGGATGTTCTGCCCGATCTCGGCCTTGCCAGTGAATCCGGTAATGCTGCCGTCTTCGCCAATGTGCAACCAGGCGCTAATCTCCTTCGGCAGTTCTTCATTGTGGAACGTCCGCGGCCCGGGGGCCGTTTCCTGTGCGGCCAGCGCATCTTTCGCAATCGCGAAGACGGCAATTCCCGCCCCAAGAATTCTAAAAAAGTCCCGGCGCGCCAATTCGAATTGATGGAACGGCGCGGCGCTCAATTCGTAGCGTTCCGGCTCGATGAACAATTTTCCTTCAAGGTTACTCATCGCTCGTGCTCCTGCATCATTTTGGCCGCCTGGCGGACAGCTTCGATGATGCGCGGATGCGTGCCGCAACGGCACACATTGCCTTGCAAGAATTGAACGATCTCCGCCTGACTGGGATTCGGATTCGTTTGCAACAAGCCAACGCTGCTCATGATCATTCCTGAAGTGCAATACGCGCACTGGAATGCGCCCGCATCGAGAAACGCCTGCTGCACCGGATTCAGTCGGCCGTCCTTTTCAAGACCTTCGATGGTCGTAACGGGCTTTGCGGCAGCCGCGCTGAGGGGAATCTGGCACGAGCGGCGCGGCGCGCCCCCAATCAAGACGGTGCATGCGCCGCATTGCCCTTCCCCGCAACCGTACTTGCTGCCGGTCAGGCCGAGCTCATCGCGCAAAACGTAGAGGAGCGGCGTGTCCGCAGGATAGTTGACCGGATATCGCTGGCCGTTGATTTCCAGTTCGATGGGCTTCGCCATAATCCCTCCTCCTAAGCAAAATTCTCCGCCCGATCAATGTTTGTGACAAGTGTCGCAAGCGGCCTTCGCGTGGTTCATTTCGTGGCAGTTCAGGCAGCTATACATCGTGGTGACGCTGGTGACTTCCGACATCGCTTCCATTTGCCGGACTTGCCCGTGGCATGTCTCGCAATTTACTCCGGCCTCGAGATGCGCGCGGTGATTCCACGCAACGCCCGGCAGCACGGTATAAACACGCACCCAGGGAATCGCCTGCTTGGACTTCGCATACTCAGCGAGTTTCTGAATCGAAGGCTTGTCGTTGGCCGCCGTCACATGGCACAGCATACATTTGCTGGCGTCCGGAAATGCCATCAGTTTGCCCGGCTCGGGATTCGTGTGACAGTCCTTGCACTCCAGACCGAGAGAAAGATGTTGCTTGTGGCTATACGGGATGGGCTGCACCGGCGGCGTGTGTTCCGACGGATTGTCCGGGACCATTTGCTTCGCCGCTTGGGGTGATGCAGCCGATTGAGCGGTAAGACCTGCGGCAAGGAAGAAGAATGCCGCCAGCGTCGCAGACATCACAGCGATCCATCTAATGCTTTTCACCATCACTCGACCTCGCAAATTTGAATCTGCCGCGCTTCATCCAGCTACGCTTTCTTGCTCACCACTTCCTCGATACTTGTTCCGAAATCCTTGAGCATGACCGTCGCCGCGTTTCGGCCGGGAGCTCCCGTAACCGAGCCGCCCGGAAACGTCGTCGCACCGGTTTGATATAAGCCCGGAATCGGCATGCGGTGCTGAGCCCATCCAGGCATCGGACGCATCGGCCCGGATTGCGACGCACTTTGCGCGCCCGCGTGCGCACTTCCGTGCCAGAAGTGAGGATTCATCCTTTCGAGATCGAGCGGGCTCTCCACAAATCGCGCCAGGATCTTATCGTCGGTCAGATTCGGAGCGAATCGCCGCAGGTATTTCAGATAAGCGTCGGAAACATCCTGTTTGATCTTGTCCCAATGCTCGGGACCTTCCTTCAGCTCGTAAGGTTGCCAGCCAACAACCTTCAGCGTGTGCATCCCCGCCGGGGCTCGCGTTGGATCGGCAACGCTGCAGCAGATGATCTGCATCGACGGATCCTCCAGATTGACCACCCCGCGCGCATCGTCGTATGCATAGCGCAGCGCGCGCTCCGGTGAAACCAAAACGCCCGACTCCACCGGCGAAAGCGTTCCACCCTCCACCGCGAATTTCGGCGGCTCGGACGTGGCGTAGTGCGTGACGAACATCGCGTGCTCCGCCTGCCAGGTATCCACACCATCGAGAAAGTCCTGGCCCCAAAGCTCGCGCGGCGCCATGTCCACCAGATGCTTGATGTGGATTGTCGAGACCACGGCCTTTTCCGCGCGGTAAGAACTTCCGTCGCTGCATTCCACGCCCACACACTTTCCGTTCTCCACCATCAGCCGCTTCACCCACTTGTTTGTGAGAAGTACGCCGCCGTGTGATTCGATCGAGCGTGCCAACGCCTCGGTCAAAGCTCCCGATCCGCCTTTCGGGATGGGCCGGCCAGAGTGCTGTTGGCGAGCCGTCCCATAAGCAAGCCGTCCTGTCATCGAGGCATCCGGCGGCTCGGCTGCCAAGTGAGACATGTAGAGCAGGAACGTGCGGCAGTGTTCCTCTTCGAACGTGTCACGAATAATTTCCCACGCGGACATCGCCAGCCTGCGCTGCCACAGCTTTCCGCGCGGTTGCTGCGCCAGTTGGTCGTTCAACGGTTTCCCAAATCCTATCGGCGTAAAAGTTGTTCCAAGCAAAACCGGTTTGACGGCGTCAAACTCCGCGAGCATTTTTCGATAGGCGGCGGCATCCTTCTTCGAGAATTTCGCGAACTCCGCGCAGGTTCGGTCCAGGTCGCGCCACTGCGTCAGATAGCTGCCATCCGGGAAAGGGATGTGAAAGATCGGATCCGGGTCGATATACTCCAGTCCGTAGTCGCGGAGCTTGAGCTCGTCGTTCTTCATCATCGGGTTGTCGAGCAGAAACGTGTGCGCCGTCGAACACACGTCGTCCTTGAATCCTTTGAGCGTCAGCTCCGCCGTCTTCACGCCCCCGCCAAGCATCGGGCGGCCCTCGAGCACGAGACATCGATAGCTCGCCTTTGTAAGATACGCTGCCGCCACCAGGCTGTTGTGGCCCGCGCCGGCAACCACGATGTCAAAGCGATCCTCCTTGGATGCTTGCGGACCTAATGAGAACGGTGCGACAGCCAGAGGTGCCAGCGCCGTTGCCTTTACAAACTCGCGTCGACTGATTGTGCTCATAGGAGCGCCCCCTCAGACCAAACTCTTACGCCTTCTTCACTACTTCCTCGATGCTGGTTCCGAAATCTTTCAGCATGACCGTCGCTGCGTTTCGACCCGGCCCCCCGGTCACCGATCCACCGGGATGCGTCGTGGCTCCTGTTTGATATAAACCTGGGATCGGCATCCGATGCTGCGCCCAACCAGGCACTGGTCGCATCGCGCCAGACTGCGCCGGGCCCGATCCGCCCGCGTGACAACTGCCGTGCCAGTTGTGCGGGTTCATGCGTTCCAGATCAAGCGGGCTCTTAACGATCCGCGCGAGAATTTTGTCATCCGTCAGATTGGGCGCGAACCGCCGCAGAAATTTCAAATTCGCGTCCGAAACTTGATCCTTGATTTCGTCCCAATGCTGGGGACCCTCTTTCAATTCGTACGGGTGGTAGGCGACGATCTTGATCGTGTGCATGCCGGCGGGCGCACGGGTCGGATCAGCGATGCTGCAACAAATTGCATGGATCGACGGGTTTTCAAGATTCACCGCTCCTCGAGCGTAGTCATAACTCATGCGCAAGACGCGATCAGCGCTGACCATCACTCCGGAATGCACAGGCGAGAGCGTCCCGCCAGCTACCGCATATTTCGGCGGCTCCGTCGTCGCATAATTTGTCTCGAACAGCGTCAGGCCGGCTTTCCACGTGCCCACGCCGTCGATGAAATCCTGGCCCCACAATTCGCGCGGCGCCATGTCGATCAAGTGCTTGATGTGGATTGTGGAAAGGACTGCCTTTTCCGCGCGATACGAGCTCCCGTCTTCGCATTCCACGCCCGTGCATTTTCCGTTTTCCACGATCAGCCCTTTGATCCACTCGTTGGTCAGAATCACGCCGCTATGCGCTTCGATAAACCGCGCCAACGCCATCGTCAACGCTCCCGACCCGCCCTTCGGCAGTGGCCGGCTCTCTCGCTGCTGGTGCAGAGGAAGGTACGCGGCCCGGCCCGTCATCGGGTCCTGCACCGGCTGCAGCGGATAGGGGCAGCCCAACATGAAGGCTCTGCAATGGTCGTCCTCGAATGTATCGCGAACAATTTCCCAGGCCGACATGGCCAGCCGCCGCTGCCATAGTTTCCCGTGGGGGTGTTCCGCCAAGCGGTCGTTGATCGCTTTCCCAAAGCCAATCGGTGTGAACGCAACGGCATTCAAGAGAGGCTTGACCGTCTCGTATTCGGTGATCATTCGGCGGTAAGCGAGCCCATCATTCTTAGAAAATTTTGCGAATTCCTCGCAGGTACGATCCAGGTCGCGCCATTGCGTCAGGTAACTGCCGTCGGGAAACGGCATGTGATAGACAGGATCGGGATAGATATACTCAAGGCCGTACTCTTCGAGCTTCAGTTCATCGTCGCGCAGAATCGGATTGCCGTGGATTCCGTTGTGCGCCGAAGAGCAAATGTCATGCGTGAATCCGCGCAACGTCAATTGCGCGGACTTGACACCGCCGCCCACGATCGGCCGTCCCTCGAGCACCAGGCAGCGATAGCCCGCTTTCGCCAGATATGCGGCCGCAATCAGGCTGTTGTGCCCGGCGCCGGCCACCACGATATCGAATCGCTCAGCCATTGCAGTCTGCCGCTCCGATTCTCAATTCACTGGGCTTCCTGCTCCCGAGGATCGGGGAGCAGTGCCCCTGGCCCAACTCTTCCAAGCGTCCACGACAGTATTGGGAATGATGTGCATCAGAAATTCCGAAACGCTCTGCGCTTTCGTCTGTCCCGCGTATTCCGCTACCGCTCTGGCGTCCAGCGCAGCCGCATTCACGTTGAATGCGCTGCCCGGGTGCACGATATTGCCGGTCGCCAGGCCGATGAACAGCGCCAAAGTTGACACGAGCTCGAAGTAGACCAGCGCTTTCCCGCATCGTGATCAGCCGAATGAAAGCGTCCCCCAGCCGTTTCAGGGCGATCGCCGTCGCCGGCCGCAAGTAGCCCAGCGCGATGTCTGCGGCAGCGGCGAACAGCACTTGCGCCGACGAATTTGCGTAAAAAGCCTTCTTGCGCGGATTGGCCGGCGTCATAGTGGGGCCGGGAGCTACGCGGCGCGAGAAGTATTCATTCCCCTTCCAAGGATTATTGTGAACACAACCGCTACAACACCTTCTCGGGCTCGCGAATGGCGTTCGCCAAATCGCTTAAGAACTCTGCCGCTCTGGCCCCATCCACCACGCGGTGATCGCTCGAAAGCGTCAACGTCATCATCGGGCGAATGACGGGTTTTCCATCGACGGGCACGACCTGGTCGGAAATGCTTCCCACCGCAAGAATCGCGGCCTGCGGCGGCGTGATGATCCCTGTGAAGGCATCGACCTTGTACATGCCCAGGTTGCTCAGCGTAAAAGTCCCGCCGGTAATATCCGCCGGACGTAGGCGGCCTGCCCGCGCGCGCTCCGTCAATTCGCGCCGCTGCGCGGATATTCCCCCAACTTGCAATGTGTTGGCCTTGTGAATCACTGCGCCAACCACACCGTCCTTCACCGCCATCGCCACGCTGACATTGATGTCCGGATTCGAACGAATCCCTTCCCCCGTCCAACTCGCATTCATCCGTGAATGCTTCACTAAAATTTTCGCCAACAGCGCAATCAGCAAATCCGTGATCGTCGGCGCCGCCCCCTGCGACTTCTCCATCTCCTGGCTGATTCGTTTTTGGGCCGCCATCAGTTCGCCACAGTCGATGTACCGCACCAGAAAAAAGTGTGGCACGCTGGTCCAGCTCTGTGTCGTGCGCTCGGCCATCAGCCGCGCGACTTGGCTCAGCGGTTCTACTCCCGCGGGAGCGGCAGCGCCTTTTCCATCGGCAAAACTCTGCACATCTTCTGACGTGATCGTCCCATCCGGCCCTGTTCCCCGAATCTTACTGATGTCCACGCCAAGTTCTTTCGCCAGCCGCCGCGCCCTTGGTGAACTCTGCGGCGCCGCTCCCACGCGCTGTTCCGTCGCTTGCACCGCCGCAGCCGCGCTCGCGCGTTCCGGACTGCTGGATGCGCGCACGGCGGGTGCGGCCGTCACGGCCATTGCAGGAGGTTTTTCGCCAGGAGCAACAAGCCACGCGATGGTTTGTCCCACCGGAATCACGGCTCCCACATCCGCCGTTATCCCGGCAAGAATCCCGTCACCCGGAGCCTCCACTTCCACGATCGCCTTATCCGTCTCGATTTCGAGCAGCGGCTCGCCCTTCGTGACACGCTCGCCTTCTTTTTTCCTCCACGCCAGGAGTTTTCCAGTTTCCTGAGCCATTTCCAGCGCAGGCATAACCACACTGATCGCCATAGTTTTTTGTCAGGAGCTGGGGACGCGCTTTCAGTCCGTAGCTGCCACTCCTTCGACTTTCGCGCTCGCTGCTACCATCTCTTTCACCCGTCGGCTTGGCGGCGCCTCATTCTCGCGCGTTGTTGCAAGCGGTCCGTTGACAGTGTGATAGTGCGCGCCCGCCACCATCAACTGATCTGCCGGAAATCTCGTAATGACTTCATGCCCGGTTTCCGTCACCACAATCTCTTCTTCAATCCGTGCCGCGCTCCACCCGTCCGTCGAAGGCCAGAACGTTTCCAGCGCGAATACCATCCCCGGCTTGATCTCGTGCGAATGTTCCAGCGAGACCATCCGGCTGATCACCGGCTTCTCCCAAATCGCCAGCCCGATCCCGTGTCCGAATTGCAGCGCAAACGCAGCTTCTTCATCCGGAAATCCGAACTCCTCCGCCTTCGGCCACACCGAAGCAATTTCCGCGGTCGTGCGCCCCGGCTGCACCAGCGAAATCGCCGCGTCCAAATATTCGCGGCATCGTTTGTAAGCGTCGATCATCGCGTGCGACGCGTACCCAATCGTGAAGCACCGGTAGTAGCAAGTCCGGTAGCCCATGTACGAATGCAAAATGTCGTAATAAACCGGATCGCCCGGACGCAGCACGCGATCGGAAAACACATGCGGATGCGGATTGCACCGCTCGCCCGAAATCGCATTCACCGCTTCCACATATTCCGAGCCGAGATCGTACAAAACCTTGCTCGCCAGCCCCACCGCCTGGTTCTCGCTCATCCCCGGTTTCATCGCGCGATACAACTCGTCGTACGCCGCGTCCACCATCATTGCGGAGTGATTCAGCAACGAAATCTCATCCTGCGTCTTGATGACGCGCGCGTCGGACATCAACTGCTGCCCGTCGACAATCTTGATTCCTTCTTTTTGCAGCGCGAAAAGAATCGGCGGCTCGACCACGTCGATGCCCAGCGGCTCCTTGTGCAGCCCGCGCTTTTCCAGCTCTACTTTTATTTTGCGAGCGACGTTCTCCGCTCGCCCCATCTCCGGCGACATCGCTCCGCGCAGCAGGGGAATTCCCGGCCGCGACCGTTCTCCCAGCCACGGGCAATTTTGTTGATGATGTCTCGCCGCAGATCCGAAATCCCAAAGTATCGGCTCGTCATTCTGCGGTAGCAGCGAAAACCGGCTGATTTTGTCCTGTGCCCACGTTCCGATGTGCGTCGCCGTCAAGTAGCGCACATTGTTCATGTCAAAGCACAGCAGCGCCCCCATCTCCGATTTCGCCAGCAGCGCTTTCGCCCGCGCCAGGCGTTCGCGGCGCAAGCGGTCAAAATCAATGCGGTTTTCCCAATCCACAGCCATCGGCCCGTAAGTTTTCAGCGCCATCTCACACCTCTCATTCCGCGCAATTACGCCTTCCCGCAAAGCGCCCGCGCCGCCTCAAATACCGTTTGCTCCGTCGGCACCGTCACATCTTCCAGCGGCGGGGAAAATGGAATCGGCACGTGCATCGCGCCCATGCGCTTCACCGGCGCTTCCAGGCTATAGAAGGCGCCTTCCGCGATGACCGAAGCGATCTCTCCGGTCACGCCGTAACGCCCATATCCTTCGTCCACCACCATCGCTCGCGAAGTCTTCTTCGCCGACTCAATCAGCGTCTTTTCATCCAGCGGCCACGCCGTTCGCGGATCGATCACTTCGGCGCTCAACCCGATTTTCTCCAAAAGCTCCGCCGCCCCCAGCGCCACTTGCACCATGCTGCTCGTCGCAACAATCGTAATGTCTTCTCCCTCTCGCTTCACGTCGGCCGCACCCAGCGGAATCGTGTACTCCTCTTCCGGCACCGGTCCTTTCAACTTATACATCATCTTGTCTTCGAAAAAGACCACCGGGTTCTCGTCGCGAATCGCCGTCTTCAAAAGTCCCTTCGCATCGTACGGCGTCGATGGCATCACCACTTTCAATCCCGGAACATGGCTCAGCCACGCGTGCAGCGACTGCGAATGCTGCGCCGCCGAACGCCGCGTCGCTCCCAGCGTCGTCCTCAGCACCATCGGCACTTTCCACGTCCCGCCAGACATGTAGTGCACCTTCGCCGCCTGATTAACCATCTGGTCCATCGTTAGAGTCAGGAAGTCGCCGAACATGATGTCCACCACTGGCCGCAACCCCGTCATCGCCGCCCCGACTCCCATTCCGGTGAAACCCGCTTCCGAAATCGGCGTATCCATCACGCGTTCCGCGCCGAATTCCTCCACCAGGCCCGACAACACTTTAAACGGCGTCCCCGCTTCCGCAACGTCTTCGCCGAAAATGCACACGCGCGTATCGCGGCGCATCTCTTCCGCAAGCGCTTCGCGGACTGCTTGCGCAAACGTCAGTTCTCTGGTCGCCACTTCAGGCATAAACGTCCTGGTCCACTTGGTCTACCGTCGGATACGGCGCGGCAATCGCAAACTCCACCGCCGCCTTCATTTCCGCCCGCACTTCTTCCTGGATTTGCTTAAGCTTTCCTTCAGCCGAAAAATTTTGCTCAACCAGCCATTGCGAAAAGTTCTTGATCGGGTCCCGTTTCGTCTTCCATTCCTGCTCTTCTTGTTTCGAACGGTAATATTCGCGGTTGATGTCCCCCACGTGGTGTCCCGTGTAGCGATACGTTTCGCAAACCAAAAACGCCGGCCCTTCGCCCTGCCGCGCCCGCTCCACCAGTCTCTGCGCCGTCGCATATACCGCCCGGACATCCTGTCCATCCACACCTTCCGCGTGCACTCCAAACGCAGTTCCGCGCGCCAGGATGTCACCCGCCGTTGTCTCCGAACAATGCGTATATTCCGTATAAAGGTTGTTTTCGCAGACGTAGATCACCGGCAATCTCCACAGCGCCGCCAGGTTCATCACCTCGTAAAGCACGCCCTGTCCGAGCGCTCCTTCGCCAAAAAAGCACACCGCTACTTTTCCCGTGCCCAGCCGCTTCGACGAAAGTGCCGCTCCCGTGGCAATTCCCGCGCTTCCTCCCACGATTGCATTCGCCCCCAGGTTCCCGGTTGCGGGATCGGCAATGTGCATCGATCCCCCTTTGCCACGGCAATATCCCGCCTCCTTGCCCAGCAGCTCTGCGAACATCCGGTCCGGAGAAGCTCCTTTCGCCACGCAATGGCCATGACCCCGGTGCGTGCTCGTAATATAGTCGTCCCCGCGCAGCGCCTCGCAAATCCCCACCGCCACCGCTTCTTCGCCAATGTAAAGGTGCGCCAGCCCCGGCATCAGCGCCCGCGTATAAAGTTCGTTCACCTGTTCTTCGAACTCCCGGATCATCACCATCCGCCGGTAGATCCGTATCCACTGCTCGGTTTTCACTTCCGCTTTGGTCTTGGATTGATCCGTTGCAATTGTCATGGACTCACTCCGGACATCTGCGCCAAAACATTGAACACTACGGCAAAGTCCTTCTCCTCTAGCCCCAGTCCGCGCGCCGCCGTCAGGAACTCGTTCGTGACCGCCGTCGTCGGCATCGGCACGTCCAGTTGCCGCCCCAGCTCCAATGCCAGATTCATATCTTTCTGCATCATGTTGACGTTGAACCACGCCTCTTCCGGCATCTTCAAAATAAACGGGCCCCGATACTGGACCATCGGCGACGCAATCACGCTGTGCGTCAGCACGTCCACGGCGATTTCTCGTGCGATCCCGCTCTTTTCCGCCAGCAGCACTCCCTCGCAAAACGCCAGCATCTGCACCGCGAGGCTCAGGTTCGTCCCGATCTTCATCACCAGCGCCAAGCCGTTATCTCCGACGTATGTCACTTTTGGCCCGATGTCTTGCAGCAGCGGCTTCACTTTCTCGAAAGTTTCCTTGCGCCCTCCCACCATCACCGATAATTTCCCCTCTTGCAGCGTGATCACGCTCCCGGAAACCGGCGAGTCCACCATGTCGCCGCCCTTTTCCCGCACTTTGGCCGCAACCTCCCGGCTGAACGTCGGGCTCAAGGTGCTCATATCCACGAAAATCTTGCCCGGCGTCACTCCTGCCAGCATTCCATCGGGCCCATTCATCACCGCTCCCAGTGCCGCGGAATTCGTAACCATGGAAAACGTTACATTCGCCGCTGCCACCACCGCGCGCGGCGAGTCCGCCCACTTCATCCCTTTCTTGACCAGCCACTCCGCTTTCGAACGCGTGCGGTTGTATCCCGTAACGCTGTGGCCTTTCCCGAGCAGCCGGTTCACCATTTCGCCGCCCATCACTCCGAGTCCGACAAATCCCAGATTCGCCATGAATCTTTTTTCTCCTCGCTACAGGCGGCTTCAAAATCCTTTCACGCTTCCCGGCCCTTCTGGCGCATCTCGTTTCGCCGCGCTCTTGAGCGCCGCTCTCTACTTGGATCGATCAAGTTCCGCATTTTAGATCACTATGGGAAGACCCACACCCAACACGAATTTTTTCTCCTACTGAAAACTTAGAACTGAGAACTGACCACTCCTGTTTAGGACTCCTGCCCGCTGGGCGCCCGCCGCGAGTCCTCTCGCACTTGCCGCAGGTGCGCCTTCATCGCGTCTCGCGCTCCCAGCGGATCGCGGTGCTCAATAGCCTCCAGGATCCTCTTGTGGTGATACTGCCCGCGCTCCGGGCCGCCTTCCACGTGGAAGATTCCCATCCGCTGTTCGCGCAGCAGCCCCACAATCGAATCGATCAACGAAAGAATTAGGGGATTTGCCGCGGCTTCCG
>WNGJ01006371.1_pt1 | contig 12476 bp, 9 predicted proteins | sample 5400611 | NCBI WGS metagenome assembly WNGJ01 (sample SAMN13153375, study PRJNA577476) | soil metagenome | isolation source: 40 cm soil or saprolite under Garry oak tree replicate 1 | place: USA:California | collected 2016-06-15
AATCTGTCGGGAAGCGGATTGCTTAGTGCTAACTGATAGAATGATCTATGATTTTAGCATCCCACGACACGTTGACTACTTCAGAGATGAAGTTGACCGAGCGTGGAAGTTTTACGAGAGTCAAATACTCATCCGCGCCAATGAACTGCAAGATCGCGCACGAAGCAAAGGTTTGTATGCAGGAGGGCCTCAACCTATCGGGTATATTGTTGATAAGAACCCAAAAAGCGCAACTTTCATGAAGTATATTCCCTACCTCCGACACTCCGAGAGATCGCTTGAAATCTTCCAATGGTTGTATGATTGCGGGGGAATACTTGGTGTGCTACACGATAGGCTTGACACGCTTCCCTATGTCTGGCCTCTTGAAGAAGACTGGGTGAGAGAACAAAAAGCATTCTGGACAAACCTTGAAGTAGTGTACGGCACTGAACTTGATGAAGAGGGCAACTTGAAACCAATAGGCTATCGCATCTCAGCTCACGCGTTAACCTGGTTTTTAGGAAACCGCGTGTATCGGGGGGATTGGCCGTATGACGGCGATTGGATAGAGAATAACCATGCAGCCATTGTCCCCGCATACCTTTTTGACTTTGCCCAGGACGTTTTAGAAAAGAACAGGAAGGCAAACGCGGCAGGAGAAACCAACTACCACACACAGACTGCATCAGTTATTCATGACATTTTATATCCTGGCCCACCTGAGGCTAAAAAGCGGTTTCTTGTTGCTAAGCGTAAAGAAGAGCAATACTGTGTTAAAGAGCAACGAGGAATGAGGCACGCAACACTTGCAACGGTAGATATACAAGACGTAGAGCAGGTATTCTTGCAAAAATTCACCGAGCAGCTGCGAGATACCAAACGCTTTGAGAACTACGAAGAAAAGATAGACAAAAGTGAGGAAACAAAAAAAATAGAAGGGCGCAGGAAAAACCTCCTTGAGACCATCGCCCAGTTAACCGAGCGCATTGACGGCATTTTCCTGACACTGCAAAGTCCCGCGCTTGAACCACATGAACGTGAGGAGTTTATCAAAGAGCGCAGGAGACAGATAGAGCGCAGAGAAAAAGTGCAAAACGAGCTGAAAATACAGTCACCTGTACAGGTGTATGTAAAATACAAAGACCTGATAGAAAAAATGGGTAAGTACTGGGAGCGATACCCATTTGAAGACCGCCAGGCACTTGTCGCTCTTCTTATTCGGCGGGTCTACCTTGAACCACTTTCACATCACTTTATGCAAATGACCATTGAATGGAAAGAGTTCCCGTGTGACGTGGGTGTTATTTGGCGCAGGAATGCAGACTCTTTCAACTGGGAGCCTGAAGAAGATATAATACTTCGTGAAATGTACCCGACAGAGTCAGCAGAGGCAATACAACGAGCGCTACTGCGTCGAACCTGGTCAGGGATACTGAGCAGAGCACATGAACTCCAGATCAAAAGGCTCAAAAAGCCAGGAGGTATATTCTACAAAAACATGAGCATAGAGGACATCCAGATAGCAGAGTGTTGGGGTATTCCCTTGGAAAAGTTGGGAGAGTCACTTTTTACACAATGGGCATGATCATCGATGCCACTACCGCTTATATCATGACCTCTAATTTTTCTCGCGCGGCCCTGGGCGGTTCCAGTGGTAGCAGCGGTTTCCGCAATCGAGAATATGATATCGTCGATACTAACCCGCAAGACGTACAGGCAGTGAGCGCTATCTTCCAGGCGGACTGGGATCGCACTACAGCGCAATTCAATGATCCCAACCTGGTTGTCAGCCCGGTCAATTCACGCAATGCCTTTAACGCACTCATCAGTAGCGCACATAGCACCCTACTGATCGAGGCGGAAGAGATGAACGATACGGCTATTGAGCAAGCCCTGGCCAATGCGGCACAGCGCGGCGTCCATGTACAGGTGATATTGCCTTCTCCCAGCGGCTCATCAGGAGATAGCAACAGTCAGGGTATCGCTGCTATCAAGCAGGGGGGCGTCCAGGTGCGAGAAGACCCACGCCTCTATATGCATGCAAAGATCATCGTTGTGGATGGTCAGAAAGCTTTTGTTGGTTCGGAGAACATTTCAACGCAATCGCTCGATCGGAACCGCGAATTGGGCATTATCGTCTCCGATGCAGGTGTACTACACACACTCGGGCAGACATTCGGGCAGGACTGGGGAGATTCCCAAGGCGTTTAGCCAGGAGCTTGCAGTCCTACATGTGGTACGATAGCAACAAGAATTGGAGGTATTCATGGTTACAGAGATAGCTATTTTGACAGCGGTACCCGGCAAAGAGGACGCGTTAGGTCAGGCCATTTTGCGAGGCCTTGGTGTTATTCGTCAGCATCCAGGCATCATTTCGGCACGAGTAGAACGTTGTGTTGAGAAGCCTGGACAGTATATGCTTATCAACATATGGACGTCACTCGAGGCGCATATAACTGATTTTCGCGGAGGGCCGCTTTTCCCACAATGGCGCAGCCATATTAATGGTTTGTTCGAGGGAAACCCTGTCGTCTTTCATTATGAACCTTTTTAATAAAGCATATACTGGATAGCAAAGCAAGAAAATTTTTAGGAGCCTTTTAAATTATGGACAAACACCAGGAAGTCCGCGAACACGACCACCTGCTTGATGATACAGAATCCCCCTCTTTGGACCAAATGGGTAATAGTGAAGCTGAGCGACTTGCAGACCATGTTGCGGCTTTGCGCCATCAAATTGAAGAGGCCAACTATCAATACCATGTCGAAGATAATCCTACACTCACTGACGCAGAATATGATCAGTTAATGAGAGAACTCCAGCGTATCGAGGAGGAACACCCGGAACTACAGACGCCTGATTCGCCGACACAGCGTGTTGGGGCTGGCCCGGTACAAGATGTGGCACAACATCGACACCCTGTACCTATGCTCAGCCTGGCTAACGCACGCAATGAGGAAGAGTTGCTGGCCTGGCACAGGCGCGCACAAAGTATTTTGCCTAATGCCACATTTGGATATGTCTGCGAACTGAAGATCGATGGGCTAGCCATGGCTCTTACCTATGAGAAGGGCAAACTTACTATTGGAGCGACACGGGGAGATGGAATGATCGGTGAGGATTGGACGGCCAATGTACGCACCGTTCGTGTCATTCCGCAGAAACTGCGCGGAGAGCGCATACCTGACAAAGTTGAGATACGCGGCGAAATTTACATGTCCACCAGGAGCTTTGAGAAGCTGAACGAACACATGAAGGATAACAAGCTGTTTGCCAATCCGCGCAATGCCGCAGCCGGTTCATTGCGGCAGAAAGATGCGCGCATCACGGCAACCCGGCGTCTGGACTTCTTTGGCTATCAGATCGGCTATATCCAGGGCATGGATTTCAGCAGTCAGTGGGAAGCTTTGCAACTGATACGTGAATGGGGCTTTCCGGTTAATCCGCATATTCAATTAGCAAAGACTCTTGACGAGGTGCTGGACTATTGCAAAAAGTGGGAACAGGAACGTTTCAACCTACCTTATGAGATCGATGGGGTGGTTGTTAAGATCAATGACCTTGCACAGCAGCAAGAACTGGGAACGGTAGCACACGATCCACGTTGGGCCATTGCCTTCAAATATCCTCCCACGCAGGTCGCCACGCAACTACTCGATATTCGTGTCAATATTGGGCGCACCGGTTCAGTCAATCCCTGGGCCGCGTTGGAACCTGTCAATATTCGGGGGGTGACGGTATCTCGCGCCGCTCTGCATAATGAAGGTGATGTCCAGCGTAAAGACCTGCGTATTGGCGACTGGGTTCTCGTGCAACGGGCAGGTGAGGTTATTCCCCAGGTGGTCAAGCCCATCGTAGAGCGACGTACTGGTAAGGAGGAGGTCTACCATCTACCGGAACGTTGTCCATTGTGCGATACACCCATCATACGCATCCCAGACCAGGCTATGGCTTATTGCCCAAACGAGGAATGTCCGTCGCGCAATCTGGAAAGCATCATTCACTTTGTCTCCAAGGGTGCAATGGACATGGATACCATCGGCGAGAAGATGTGCGAGCAACTGGTGAGTGCAGGTTACGTCAAGAATGTGGCTGATTTCTACACTCTGACACGCGATCAACTCCTGTCATTAGAAGGTGTTAAGGCTAAAAGCGCAGATAATATGCTCTCTGCCATCGAAGCCAGCAAACACCGCACTTTCTGGCGGCTACTCTTCGGACTAAACATCCGTTACGTGGGTGAGAAGACAGCGCAGATTTTAGCGAGCGCCTTTGGCAATATCGATAAGCTACTGGCAGCAAGCGAGGAAGAGATTGTAGCAGTACCTGGCATCGGCCCTAAGATTGGTCATAGCATCTATGAGTGGCTGCGCAATGAAAAGAATCGGGCACTGCTTGAGCGCTTGCGGCAGGCAGGTGTAAATATGCAGGAAGAGCTGCAAGCCACGAAAACAGGTCCGCTATCAGGTCAGACGTTTTTGCTCACAGGACGCCTCAGCAGCATGACACGTCCCGTAGCGGAAGAAGCCATTACGCAACTGGGCGGCACTATCGTCTCCGGTGTGAGCAAGTCACTCAACCACTTGATTGTCGGCGAGGATGCGGGTTCAAAGCTTACCAAAGCTCAAAAAGCGGGTGTACCAATTCATGATGAGCAGTGGCTGATTGACTTGTTGAAGAAATACGAAGCCATAGCATAAATGTGACACTCCGCAAGGGCTAAAGCCCTGCGGCTTCTGTAGCGTTCCCGATCCAGACGTTTTCTCGCACTTGCGCACGAGCTACGCGGACAGGCGAACTGTCTGCCCGTGGGCGGTGCCATAAGCGCCAACTACAGGGGAGATCGATGTTTCCCCTGATACTTTCGTACATTGGTTGAGCCTATGCCATGCAATTGCTCTCTGTAGCAAGTAGCGGCAGTCTCAGGCCACGCGGTAACGTTTTTACCCCAGGCCCTTCGCCTAGGAACCCGTACGTTATTCAGTTTTCAAGGTACTGATGCGAGTCTAGCACACTTGACGTTAAGAATGCAAGATGGTACTATGAATGCATGGAAAAGAAACGCAAAGCGACAACCATCCGTCTCTCGGATGAGGATATCAAGGCTCTCTTGCTTATCCGTCTCCACTATGGGCTTGCAAGTGATAATCAAGCCATTCTCCTTGCTCTTCACTCAACCGCAAAGCAACTTGAGCAGAAGGGAGGCAAGGGCTAAAGCCACACACGCCTCACCCTGGGATTGAAATCCAGGGGCTTGCGGTGGGCTAAAGCCCTTTACATGTCTCTTGTTTGCTGAAAGAGTTCTTCTTTACGCGGTTTCAATTGACGCCGCGCTCTGCAGACCCAGTTCTTCTGTGGATTGCTGGCGCATGTGGAATTTCTGGATCTTGCCGGTGACCGTCATGGGGAAGGCATCCACGAACTTGAAGTAGCGCGGCACCTTGTAGTGAGCGATCTGCCCTTTACAGAAATCTTGTAGCTCCTCAGCGGTAACCTGTTCGCCGGACTTGACCCTGACCCAGGCCATAATCTCTTCGCCGTACCTGGGATCAGGCACGCCGATCACCTGTACATCGCTAACCTTGGGATGGGTATACAAAAATTCCTCGATCTCACGCGGGTAGACGTTTTCGCCGCCACGAATGATCATATCCTTAATGCGACCCACAATGTTGATATAGCCCTCCGCATCCATTGTTGCCAGGTCTCCGGTATGCATCCAACGAGCCTGGTCAATGGCATCGGCGGTAGCCTCGGGATTATTCCAGTAGCCCAGCATCACGCTATAGCCACGCGTGCATAGCTCACCGGGTTTCCCAAGCGGAACAACCTGGCCCGTATTAGGATCAACAATCTTAATCTCAAGATGCGGATGAATTATCCCAACCGTACTGACCCGCTTATCCAAAGGAGCATCAATACGGGTTTGCGTTGAGACCGGGCTCGTCTCGGTCATGCCATAGCAGATCTCGACTTCGCGCATGTGCATCAGCGATATGACCTTCTTCATTACCTCACTCGGGCAGGGTGAACCGGCCATGACGCCCGTACGCAGGCTCGTCAGATCGAACCTGGAAAAATCGGGGTGATCGAGTTCGGCAATAAACATGGTGGGCACGCCGTAGAGTGCGGTACATTTTTCCTCTTGCACGGTCTCTAGAACGGCGAGCGGTTCAAATCCCTCCGAGGGATAGATCATAGTCGCTCCGTGAGTAACACAGCCGAGGTTACCCATCACCATACCAAAGCAGTGATAGAGAGGCACAGGAATGCAGAGTCTGTCTTCATGTGTAAAGTTCTGCAAGCGAGCCACAAAATAGCCGTTGTTCAGGATGTTGTGGTGGCTGAGGGTTGCCCCCTTTGGAAAGCCTGTTGTGCCGCTGGTGTACTGGATATTGATCGGGTCATCGAACTCCTGCTCGCGTTGTCGCTGGCCGAGTTCCTCGTTGCTCACCTGTGCGCCCATCGTTATCAACTCGTCCCAGTTAAACATGCCCGGCATCTTCTCTGAGCCAAGACGGATGACTGTAGTGAGATCAGGCAATTTGGCTGCTTTAAGCTTACCCGACTCGCAATCCCGAAGTTCTGGGGCCAGGGTATAGAGCATTTCGGTGTAGTTCGAGGTTTTGAACTCGGGAGCGATAACTATACCGCTGCATCCCGACTGTTTCAAAGCATATTCCAGTTCATGCAAACGGTAGGCCGGGTTGATGTTGACCAGAATCACGCCAATTTTGCTGGTAGCGAACTGGGTGATGCACCACTCGGCCCGGTTAGGTGACCAGATACCGACGCGCTGTCCCTTCTGAAACCCCAGCTGCATTAGCCCTTTAGCGCACTGGTTCACCTGGTTCTGTAGATCTGCGTAGGTCAGTCTTATATTCTGCTGGCGTGAGATCAGGGCGGGATTATCGGGATATTTTTCAACGGTTTGATCGAACAGGTCTCCGATGGTCAGGCCCAGTAGGGGAGTATCACTGGTGCCACTGGTGTAACTCCAGCGACGCTCAGTCTGGTCGGTGGATCCGCTCGAACGATTTTTTTCCGTCACCTGCATAGGATACCTCCTTTGGCGCTCTGCGACAGCCTGGCGCCCATAAGGGGTGCCACTACATTTAAATAAAGCATTTCCTGTCGCTAATGGAACTTCAATGTGGTACGAGTACGTGGGTACTTTGTCTCTGTATCGAGAAAGGCAGGGACCAGTTGCCGCTTATGTATGTAAGAGTAACCAATGTTTTGCCGAAAATCAAGATTGCGTATCCACTCAGAGGCAAGCTCTGTGTTAAAACAGGCCGGTTGCAACGTATTTATAGAAGAGACGTATGTAACGATATACTTGTCCCAACAAATTCTTACCGGCATTCAGTCTACAGGTAAAAGAAGTAGCCCTTGCGTGATACCCGCAAGTAAGCTAGTATACTGTACTCAGGGGACGTAACAACGAGTTCTTGGTATGCAGCTTTCGCTGAAAGCATGACATGTCAGTATAGCAGTATGGGTGCGCATAGTTTTTATTAAGGGAATGACATATGGAAACAGAAAATGGAGCAGTGTATTTGAAGCAGGTGCCGCTCTTCGCTGACCTTGCTGACGAAGATATTCGCGAACTAATGGCGGTGGCACGCCGCCGCATCTTCCGCAGTGGAGAGGTTATTTTTCATCGTGACGACCCCGGCCAGGTCCTCTACGTAATTAAAGAAGGCAAAGTCAAAATCTCTTTAATCAGCCCAGAAGGACAGGAGATCTCGCTCGTCGTCTTTGGCAAGGGAGAATGTTTCGGAGAATTCGCTATCCTCGACGGATTACCCCGCTCTGCGGACGCGATTGCACTGGAAAGAGTTGAGTGCTATACTCTCCAACGCAGTGACTTTCACAAAACCATTATGAAAAATCCCAAAATTGCCATACAAGTGATGGAAGTTCTCTCCAGACGTCTACGCACTACCGACCAAATGGTCGAGAACCTGATTTTCCTGGATGTGTACGGGCGTGTGGCGAAAAAGCTCCTGGAGCTGGCCGATAGCCATGGTAGCAAAGTTGATAATGGAATTCGTATTGAGGTACGCCTGACACAACAAGAACTTGCTTCGATGGTAGGAGCCTCGCGTGAAAGCGTCAACAAAGTGATGGGCTACTTTACTGATAAAAACTTTATCAGCACCGATAAGCACAGGATCACATTACATCGCATCGCCGATCTCAAGCGACGAATTTATTAACAGTACTTTGCCCTGACTACAGGGTACCACTGTTACCTCAAATTATGGCAATACGTTTCAAAAGGGAAGTCTACTACGGTGTTGGTTGATGACTTTTGACGTTGAAGGAACAGTGTACTCGTGAAAAAACCGATTTTAGCAACAGAGGAACAGACAAAAGAGCAGAGCGAACTGCTCTCCTCCATAACGACCGGGACAACTCCCACTTCTTTCAACCGTGGCACAAGGAGCAGGATATGGGCATTAGTAACAGCCATGCGTCCCCGGCAATGGACAAAAAATCTGGCTCTTTTCGTGGGCCTGGTATTTGCCCAACGCTTGTTTACCCTCTCTTCCTTTGAGCGGGTAGCACTTGCTTTTACTGCGTTTTGCCTGGCTTCCAGCATTACCTACCTGCTGAACGATTTAATTGACCTGGAGAATGATCGTCAACACCCGGCGAAACGTTATCGTCCGCTGGCATCCGGCAGCCTGCCGGCCTCATGGGCCATTGTTACTATGGGCATACTTTTACTGGCCTGTGCAGGATTGACTTCGCTGATCTTCACGCTTCCTGTTCAGGCTGATATCTTTGCCAGGTTCGGTGGCGCAAACCTTCTTTTTGCGGCTACCATTGTCTCCTATCTCCTCTTAATGGTGCTCTATAGCATCCGCCTGAAACACGTTGTTCTGCTGGATGTGTTTATTATTGCCAGCGGCTTCGTATTGCGTATCCTGGCCGGAGCGGTGGTTATTCCCGTTTCTATTTCGCCGTGGCTTTATCTAGTAACAATTCTTTTGTCGCTATTCCTTGCCCTCAATAAGCGACGCCACGAGTTAGTCCTCTTACAGGAACAGGCCAGTAATCACCGGCAAATTCTGAAAGAGTATAGCCTGCCCATGCTCGACCAGATGATTACGATTGTGACGGCAGGAACCTTTATGTCCTATAGCCTCTATACTTTCCAGGGACCAACGGGCAATCATCGCCTCATGCTCACCATACCATTTGTCCTGTACGGCATGTTTCGCTACCTGTACCTGGTTTATATGCGCATGGAAGGCGGAAGTCCTGAAGAAGTGTTACTACGTGACCGGCACATGCTTGCGACCGTTGTTTTGTGTATAACTATTATCATTGCGGTGCTGTACCTATTGCCGCAGTAAGGGAGCATGGGTTTGCTGACTCGTCAAATACGTACCGGAATAGTACTTTCATTAGTGCTGGCATTCGTTGTCATTACAGCCATCGCTCTCTATGCCGATGTCCCGCGTATGCTTGGAGCACTGGCCCATTTTCGCTGGCAGTATCTGCCGCTGATCCTGGCGCTGACACTCTTTAACTACTTCTGTCGTTTTTTCAAATGGCAGTACTATCTTAAACGGCTTGACGTGAAAATCGCCTGGCTGAAAAGCCTGTTGATCTTCATTTCGGGCCTCTCGATGGCCATTACTCCTGGTAAAGTGGGGGAATTACTGAAATCCTACCTGTTGAAGCGTACTACAGGCGAACCCATTAGCCGCACTTCGCCAATAATCGTGGCAGAACGCTTGAGTGACGGCCTGGCGATGCTCCTGCTAGCTACGACAGGGCTGGTGCTCTACCGCTTTGGTTGGGAAGTGATGCTCGTCTTGCTGGTCGTAGGCTTAACGGGAATCATGATTATCCAGAATCGGAGACTATCACTGGCCATACTGAGTTTTGGAGAGCGGTTGCCAGTTCTGGCACGTATAGCCCATTTGATGCGTACATTCTATGAGAGTTCTTATACCTTGTTACAATGGCGACCATTGCTCCTGGCTGTTTCCATTGGTTTCATTTCATGGTCAGGAGAATGTGCTGCCTTGTATTTCGTTTTTACCGGTCTGGGAATAGCAGCTAACCTTGACCTGTTCATTAAGGCTACCTTTATTTTATCTGTTTCATCGTTGATTGGATCGGCTTCTGGCCTGCCAGGAGGGCTAGGCACAGCCGATGGGAGTATGTTGGGACTTACTCGTTTGCTTGTAACGACATCAGCAACATTGGGAGGAGCAGCAACCCTGCTTATTCGTCTCTGTACGCTCTGGTTTGGACTGGGGCTGGGTGTTATTGCCTTGCTCATCTTCCGCTCGGTAAGCCCCCCAGGCTTCCTTGCCCAGCATACTGATCTTTCTACTGGACGTGAGGATAGTTGGGAGGAGCAAAAACTTAATACCACTACCAATAGCACCTTGCCGGAGAATGAAGGCCAGAGAGGTTTACAGCCCGCATCGGCAAGGACGGGAGACAAAGCTATATGAAAACGTTGATTATTATTCCAACGTATAACGAACTGGAGAACCTTCGCCCGCTCTTACAAGAGGTCTTCTCGTATTCTCCAGGTTGCGATGTGCTGATTGTTGATGACAATTCACCTGATGGCACAGGAAAGCTGGCAGACGAGCTACATAACGAGAATCCCCACGTTCACGTACTACATCGTGCAGGCAAATTAGGCCTTGGCACAGCCTATATTGCCGGCTTCAAGTATGCCGTTGGACACGACTACGATGCGGCCTTTGAGATGGACGCGGATTTCTCGCATGATCCACGTTACCTGCCCGCTTTCCTCAAAGCCATTGAGCATGCGGACCTGGTAATCGGCTCACGCTACATCTCCGGTGGTGGTACCCCCAACTGGACACTTCTACGCCGCCTCATAAGTGGAGGTGGAAATATCTTTGCTCGCTTTATGCTGGGCATACCGGTACGCGACAGCACAGCAGGTTTTCGCTGCTATCGACGCCACGTCCTGGAAAGTATTGACCTGGATACAATTCAATCGCAAGGGTATGCTTTCCAGGTAGAAATGGCCTACCGGGTCATGCAGCGGGGTTTCAAAATTGTTGAAACCCCCATCGTCTTCATGGATCGGCGTATCGGTAAATCGAAAATGTCACGCAAAATCGTGATTGAGGCCTTTATCTATGTTTTGCGTACCCGCTTCGGCAAAAAGCGACCTGCCCGTATCTCTATCGAGCAAAAAAGTAGCAACCAGAAGAGTTCTGAAGCCGAAGCAGAGGAAATTCCTTCAATTGCACAGAAATTGAGATGAGCATGTGATCCTACCTGTGCCGGCGGGATGACTTCTTTTTACTCCCTTTTGCCGGGTAACGCGGCTCTGGCTCATCATCGTCGTATGGAGAAGTATCAAGGCCATACTTGCGGCGCTGAGCCAGCCGATGGCGGTAACGGCGTGCAACATCACGAGGAGGAGCATTCAGCTGGCCGGTCAGCCGGTTAACCGAGTACACCTCACCTCCCTGTTGAGCAACCGCCTGCTGTACTTCCCCGTCATTGCTATACATCTCTACTTCCCGGCCCACCTGCCTTGCCTCAGCAGCTAAACGTGCAATCACGCTATCGGCTGTCTCATTATAACGAGAATAGATAATGCAGATACGACGCTCATAGCTCACCTGCTCGCCGGCAGCATCCCCATCAAAGACGACAATCACGCGGTGAGGCGTATGGCGGTAGCGATTAACAAGCTGGGTAATGAGCGCACTGCGCGCAGCAGCGAGGTTCCTCGCTTCAAGCTGTTGAAACGAGGCACTATTCTTAATGATATTGTAGCCATCGACCAGGATATCGCGCCCCACACCTTTGCTCCTTCAGCCTCTGGAGAGGCTCTCTGTATTTCGCCCTTACATTATAACACGAGACCACATTACTTACCAATCAAATGATGTGGCCTCGCTGACGAGCCAAAGGAAAGCTTATAAGATAGGAACTATACGCCCATTTGCTGCAACAGGAAGGCCAGTTTATCGGCTAATTCCTCGTCGAACTGCTGCCTGGTGGAACCCAAACCATGACCAGCCTGAAACTCAACACGAAGTAGTACAGGCTTGCCCGATGTAGTTGCAGCTTGCAGGCGAGCAGCCATTTTGGTTGCCTGCCATGCAACGACCCGCGGGTCGTTGAGACCAGTAGTCAACAGTACCGCTGGGTACTTCACACCATCTTTCACTTTCGAGTAGGAATCAGTGATTTGCAATCCTCTGAAGCCTTCTTCAGTGGTCACACTCCCAAACTCTTGAATATTGGGCGGTCCATTCTCAGTGAATTCAAAGCGTAGGGTATTGATAACGGCAACACGCATGACCATCACAGCCCATAGGTCAGGTCGTTTCACCAGCGCTCCACCGCTGGGAATGCCTCCCCCACTTGTCCCTTCACCTGCCAGTCGCTCTGGTCGGGTATACTTCTGCGCAACCAGGTATTCAGCACAGGCAATAAAATCATCGATGGTGTTGTGTTTATTGAG
>WNGJ01006376.1_pt1 | contig 12473 bp, 9 predicted proteins | sample 5400611 | NCBI WGS metagenome assembly WNGJ01 (sample SAMN13153375, study PRJNA577476) | soil metagenome | isolation source: 40 cm soil or saprolite under Garry oak tree replicate 1 | place: USA:California | collected 2016-06-15
TGTCGATGGTTTCGCACGCGAATTCATCAATCTGGCGGAACGGCTGGTGATTCCGGTGCCGGACGGCGTCAGCCAGCGCCACGCCGCCTGCGCGCCGATCGCATTCTCGACCGTGCAGCACATGCTGTTCGACAATGCAAAACTGCAACCCGGCGAAACCGTGCTGGTGCACGCCGGCGGCTCCGGCATTGGAACTGTCGCCATCATGATGGCCAAGGCGATCGGCTGCACCGTCATCACCACCGTTGGCGATGATTCCAAAATCGACGGCGTGAAAGCGCTCGGCGCCGACCACGTCATCAACTATCGCAAGGATCGTTTCGAGCACGAGACCCGCAAGATCACCCGGAAAAAAGGGGTCGACGTCGTCTTCGAGCACGTCGGCGCCGACACTTTCAACGGCTCGTTGCTGACGCTGAAACGCGGCGGGCGTCTGGTGACCTGTGGCTCGACCTCCGGGCCGACCACGACGATCAACCTGATGCAATTGTTCCAGCAACAATATCGAATCTTCGGCTCGTTCGGCGCGACGATGCGCAATATTGCGGAAAGCCTCGACAAGATGGCCGGCGGCATGCATCCGGTGATCGACACCGAGGTGCCGATCGAGGATGTTGCCACCGCGCTGAAGCGCATGGAAAGCCGCCAAGTGTTCGGCAAGATCGTCGTTGGTTTCTGATGAATCGCCTGCTGCTACGCACCAGGGCCCGGCTTCGCGACGCGACCAAACCGATCGGCGAGGCCGCGGTGGGCGCGTTGACTGTCGGGATGCTGCGCGCCACCCGCTATTTCGATCCGATCAAGACCGCGAACCTGTTCGGCCGGATCACCCGCTCGATCGGGCCCATGATGCGCGAGCAGCGGATCGGCCGCGCCAATCTGACCGCCGCGTTCCCGGAAAAATCGCCGGAGGAGATCGAGACCATTCTCAGGGGCGTCTGGGACAATCTCGGCCGCGTCGGCGCCGAATTCGCGCATCTCGATCATATCTGGGAGCACGATCCCGCGCGCCCCGAGGATAGCCGCATCGAGATCCAGACGCGCACCCATGAGCTGTTTGCACAGCTGAGACTCGACGGCAAGCCCGCGCTGATCTTTGCAAGCCACCTCGGCAACTGGGAGCTGCCGGCGCTGGCCGCCGTCGCACACGGGCTGGATGCCGCGATCCTGTATCGCCGGCCGAACATCGCTTCCGCCGACCGCATCATCCAGGATATGCGTGCCGTGAAGATGGGCACGCTGATTCCGGCCGGCCGTGACGCACCGCTAAAGCTCGCGGAGGCCCTGCAAAACGGCCAGCACGTCGCCATGCTGGTCGATCAGTATCTTACCAATGGCGTCGAGGTCACTTTCTTCGGCCGCAAGACCAGGGCCAATCCGATGCTGGCCCGGCTGCTGCGGCAGGTCGAGTGTCCGATTCACGGCGTCCGCATCATCCGCCTGCCCGGCCATCGCTTCCGCGCCGAATTGTCCGAAGAAGTAAAGCCGGTTCGCGACGCCGCCGGGAAAATCGATGTCCAGGGAACGATGCAGGCGGTCACATCGGTGATCGAGGGCTGGATTCGCGAATATCCGGATCAGTGGCTGTGGCTGCATCGCCGCTGGCGATGAGGGTCACGTCACGCTTTTGTCCCGTCATTGCGAGGAGCGCCGTAGCCCGGATGGAGCGCAAGCGTAATCCGGGACTGAGCTTGACCCAACAGCGGCCCCGGATTTCGCTTCGCTCCATCCGGGCTATGCCACCTTCGGCCTTCCCAGCGTCATTGCGAGGAGCGTAGTGACGAAGAAACCTACCGTCCCGTCTTGACCCGCGTCCACAGCCGGTTGATGACGCGCTGGGTGGCCGGATCGCGCGCGGTGATCACGAACAGTTTCGCAAGCGTCGCTTCGTCCGGATAAATGTTCCTGTCGCTGAGGATTTTCGGATCGACCAGCTTCTGGCTCGCCAGATTGCCGTTGGCATAGGATAAATAATCCGAGTTCTTGGCGGCGACCTCCGGCCGGTAGAGATAGTTGATCAACTGGTAGGCCTCGGGGACATTGTTCGCATCGGCCGGGATCGCGAGATTGTCGAAAAACATCTGCGCGCCTTCCTTTGGAATCGCGTAGCCGATCTCGATGTCATTCTTTGCTTCGGCGGCACGGCTTCGCGCCTGCATGATGTCGCCCGACCAGCCCACCACGAAGCAAATCTCTCCGGTCGCCAATGCGCTGAGATATTCCGACGAATGAAACTTGCGGACATAGGGCCGGATCTTGATGACGAGATCAGCCGCCTTTTCGAGGTCGGCCTGCTTGGTCGAATTCGGATCGAGTCCGAGATAGCTCAATGCCGCGGGAAAGATATCATCGGCGGAATCCAGCATGTGAATGCCGCAATCCCTGAATTTCGCCAGGTTCTCCGGCTTGAACACGACGTCCCAACTGTCGATCCTGGCGTCGGCGCCGAGAATTTTTTGCACCGCCTTGACGTTGTAGCCGATCCCCGTGGTGCCCCACATATAGTTGGCGCCGTAGATGTTGCCGGGATCGTAGACCGCGAGCCGTTTCGTCACCACCGGCCAGGCATTGGCAAGGTTCGGCAGCTTCGATTTATCGAGCTTCTGGAAGACATTCGCCGTGATCTGCCGTTGCAAAAAATAGGCGGTGGGAACGACGACATCGTAACCCGATTTTCCCGCGAGCAACCGTGTCTCCAGGGTCTCGTTGGCGTCGAATGTATCGTAGACGACCTTGATGCCGGTTTCCCTGGTGAAGTCTTCGAGCACCCCCGGCGCCATGTAGTTCGACCAATTGTAGAAATTGACGATGCGCTCTTCCGCGCGCGCGCGGGGCGACAGCAAGGCGAGAACCGCGGCAATCGCGATAACAGATCGGATATGAGGGCAGATCCGGCCGCGCATCATTTGACTACCTCTTGTCGGCGGTGCACCGCGTCCGACAGGCGCTCCAGCGCGGTGTCAAGGGTTGCATCCTTCTTGGCGAAGCAGAAACGCACCACTGACGTCACCGCGTCTTTCTCATAGAAGGCCGACACCGGTATGGCGGCGACCTTGTAGTCTGTCACGATGCGCTTGCAGAATGCCTCGTCGGTCTCGTTGAGGCCGAGCGGCGAGAGATCGACAGTCAGGAAGTAGGTGCCCTGCGACCGAAGGACCGAAAAGCCGATGCGCTCCAATCCCTCGGTGAGACGGTCGCGGCTTCGCGCCAACTCCTTGCGCATCTGGTAAAAATAATCCGCCGGCTTGCCGAGACCATAGGCGACCGCCACCTGAAGATTGGGCGCGGTGGTGAAGGTGAGAAACTGGTGCACCTTCGCAACGACGCGCAACAGCGGCGGCGCGGCGCAGACGAAGCCGATCTTCCAGCCCGTCAGCGAAAAAATCTTGCCTGCCGAGCCTACCTTGATGGTGCGGTCGCGCATTCCCCGAATCGCAATCAGCGGAATATGCTCGCGGCCATCGAAGATCACATGCTCCCAGACCTCGTCGCAGATCGCGATGGTATCGAACTCCTGGCAGAACCGCGCCAGCAATTCGAGGTCCTCGCGCGGATAGACCACCGCGGCGGGATTGAGCGGATTATTGAAGAGGACGGCCTTGGTCTTGTGGTTGAAAACGCTTCGCAGCGCCTCCTCCGTCAGCCGCCAATGCGGAGGTTCGAGGCGCACCAGACGCGGTATGCCGCCGGCCTGGCGTATGATCGGGAGGTAGGAGTCGTACACCGGTTGGAACACCACCACCTCGTCGCCAGGCTCGACCACGGCGAGGATCGCGCTTGTCAGCGCTTCGGTGCCGCCCGACGTCACCATCACCTCGGTCATCGGATCGAGGTCAAGGCCATGCCAGCGCCCGTAATGGGCCGAGATCGCCTGCCGCAGTTCGGGGAGGCCCATCATCGACGGGTATTGGTTGTAGCCGTCCATGACCGCGTCCGCCGCCGCGCGGCGAATGTCCTCAGGGCCGGGATCATCGGGAAAACCCTGGCCGAGATTGATGGCGTTGTTGTCGCGCGCGAGCTGCGACATCGCCTCGAAGATGGTGACGGGAAGGTCCGCAAAGACCTTGTTCATGGAAGTCATGGAATGGTCAGCCGCCGGTCTCGGTCGGCAGTCCCGCGGCCTTCCAGGCCAGCATTCCCCCCGCGAGGTGCTTGTCGTAGGCCAAACCGCCGGCTTGAGCGGCCAGCGACGCCGTGACCGATCTTTTCCCGGAGCGGCAGGCAAAGACTACCTGCTTGCCTTGGGGATCCGGAATATCCAAGGGATCGAAACGCGAAAGCGGAACCACGGCGGCACCCGGATAGGCTTCCGCGGCAACCTCGTTCGGCTCGCGGACATCGACGAGAAGATAGTGGCCGTCGTCCATTCCCTTCGAGACCTCTTCCGGCGTCAAATCTGTGACCTGATGGTCCGCCACTCAATTCCTCCCAACGATCCACTGCTACCGATTGCTCGTTTTTCAGGGGGCCAACCTCGCCCCTCGCGCGGCGAAAATCAAGCGCCAGAAGGCAGTTTGAGAAGGCAGTTGGAGCTCAGACGGTAACCTGTGTCCCCACCTCGACCACCCGCCCGCTCGGAATCTGGAAATAGTCGGTGGCGTCATTGGCGGTGCGGCTGAGCGCGATGAAGAGGTGATCCTGCCAGCGCGGCATTCCGGAATGCGCAGCCGGTTTCAACGCCCGCCGCGACAGGAAGAACGATGTCGACATGATATCGAATTGCCAACCCAGCTTTCGTGCGATCGCCAGCGCTTTCGGCACGTTCGGCGATTCCATGAAGCCAAACCGCAGCGTTACCTTGGAGAAGGTCGCGCTGATCTGTTCCAGCTTCACTCGCTCGGCGGGGTCGATCCGCGGCGTCGGCGCGGTCTCGATGGTGAGAATGACGTTCTTCTCGTGCAATACCTTGTAGTGTTTCAGACTGTGCATGAGGGCTGTCGGCGCGCTGACGGGATCGCTGGTCAGGAATACGGCGGTGCCGGAAACGCGCTGCGGCGGGCGCTTTTCCAGCATCGACACCAGATCGGCCAGCGGAAACTCCAGCTTGCGCGACTTATCGAACAGCAGCCGGCTGCCGCGCCGCCAGGTGTACATCAGCAGCATCACCACGGCTCCCAGCGCCAACGGCACCCAGCCGCCCTCGAATACCTTCAACAGGTTCGCCGAGAGAAAGACGAAATCGAGGAACAGAAACGGCGCGATCAGCGCCGCGGCCGCAAACGGCGACCATTTCCAGACTCGCCAGATCACGACAAAACCCATCATCGCCGTGACCACCATGGTCCCGGTGACCGCGATGCCGTAGGCCGACGCCAGTGCACTCGATGAACGGAACAGGACGATGAGCAGAACCACGCCGATCGAGAGCAGCATATTGACCCGGGGAATGTAGATTTGGCCGGAATGGGATTCCGAGGTGTGCCTGATTTCAAACCGCGGCATCAGCCCCAGTTGAATAGCCTGGCGGGTCAACGAATAGGCGCCCGTAATCACCGCCTGGCTCGCGATCACGGCGGCCATGATGGCAAGTACAACCATCGGAAACAAAGCCCAATCCGGAAACATCAGGAAGAACGGATTTTCGAGCGTCCTCGGATTTCCCAAAACGAGCGCGCCCTGCCCCAGGTAGTTCAGCGCCAGCGACGGCAGCACAACGACAAGCCAAGCGGTCTGGATCGGCCGTTTGCCAAAGTGCCCGAGGTCGGCATAGAGCGCCTCCGCTCCGGTAACGGCGAGAAACACCGCGCCGAGCGTAACGAAGCCGATAATGCCATGATGCAGCATGAACGAGACGGCATAGAGCGGATTCAGCGAAAGCAGGACTTCGGGATGCTGCATGATCGGCGAAATCGCCGCGATCGCGATCACGGCGAACCACACACACATGATCGGTCCGAAAAAAGCCGCGACCCGAGCCGTACCGCGCGACTGCACCGCAAACAGCGCGAGTAATATCACTACCGTCAGCGCCACCACGTAGGGTTCAAACGCGGCGGTGACTATTGTCATTCCCTCGATCGCCGAAAGCACGGAGACTGCCGGCGTGATCACCGCATCGCCATAAAAAAGAGCACCACCAATAATTCCGAGAAGAACGATGTTGCCGGCACCCGAACCCACCGCACGCTGCGCGAGCGCCATCAGCGCCAGCGTTCCGCCCTCACCGTTGTTATCCGCGCGCAGCAGAATAAGCACGTATTTCAGCGTCACCACGATGATCAGCGCCCAAAGGATCAGCGACAAAACGCCTAGCACCGCCTGCGGACTGACATTGTCTGCGTGCCCGCTGGCCGCGACTACGGCTTCGCGCAGCGCGTAAAGCGGGCTGGTGCCGATGTCGCCGTAGACGACACCGATGCTGCCAAGCATGAGCGCCTTGAAGCCGGCGGTGGAATGGGCATCGCCATGCCCATTGGCCGCCGCCGTTGCCGGGGCGGGAACTACGACATCACTGGTCATGTGAGTAGAGGCCTCAAAATGCTTCACTGCACAATAGCAAAGCGAAGCGGCTTATAGCCCCGCGCATAGAGCATAGCACACCTGATTTTGGACCCAAGCCATGCAAAAATGCATAATTCGATCGCAGCTCAGATTGTCGCTCAGATTGTTACCTGGGTTCCGACTTCGACCACGCGCCCGGTTGGAATCTGAAAATAGTCGGTAGCGTCGTTCGCCGATCGGCTCAGCGCGATGAACAGGTGATCCTGCCACTGCGGCATCCCGGACTGCGCGGACGGCTTCAGCGAGCGCCGCGAGACAAAGAACGACGTCGCCATGATATCGAACTGCCAGCCGAGCTTGCGCGCGATCACCAGCGCCTTGGGCACGTTCGGAGATTCCATGAAACCGAAACGCAGCCGGACGGTCGAAAATTTGTCGCTGATGGTTTCCATCCGAACCCGGTCGGCCGGGTCGACGAGCGGCGTCTGCGCGGTTTCAATCGTCAGGATCACGTTGTGCTCGTGAAGCACCTTGTTGTGCTTGAGATTATGCAGCAGCGCCGTCGGCACGAAATTCGGATCGCTGGTGAGAAAAACCGCGGTGCCCTTGACGACGTGAGGCGGACGCTTTTCGAGGCTCTTGATCAGATCCTTCAGCGGCACTTCGATGCGCCGGGTCTTCATGATGAGAATCGACGCCCCCCGGCGCCAGGTCCAGATCATGACCGCCATGACAAGGCCGAACAGCAACGGCACCCACGCGCCTTCAAGCAGTTTCAAGAGATTGGCACTGAAGAAAGTCATGTCGACGACGACGAACGGAACGATCACCGCAGCCGCGGTGGCCGCGCGCCAATTCCACAATTTCCAGATCACGACGAAACCCATGATCCCATCGGCGACCATGGTGGTGGAGACGGCGATGCCATAGGCGGACGCCAATCCGCTTGCGCTGCGGAACAGCAGCACCAGCAGCAGGACGCCGATCAGCAACAGCCGGTTCACGCGCGGCAGATAGATCTGTCCGGCGTGGGTCTCCGAGGTGTAGCGGACCTCGAAGCGCGGCAACAGACCGAGCTGCACGGCCTGACGGGTCAGCGAATAGGCTCCCGTGATCACCGCCTGGCTTGCGATCACGGTCGCGGCGGTCGCCAGCACCACCAGCGGCAACAGCAGGATCTCCGGAACCATCCGATAAAAGGAATTTTCAATCGCGGCAGGATCGGAGAGCACCAGCGCACCCTGACCGAAGTAGTTGATCAAAAGCGAAGGCAACACGAAATAAAGCCATCCGGCCTGGATCGGCTTGCGTCCGAAGTGACCCAAATCCGCGTAGAGCGCCTCGCCGCCGGTCACCGCAAGAAATACCGCGCCCAGCGTCACCAGTCCGATCGTTCCGTGGGACAGCAGGAAATGAATGCCGTACCAGGGATTGATCGCGGCCAGCACCGATGGATCGTCGCTGATATGAACGAGCCCCATCACCGCCAGCGTAGCGAACCAGACAATCATGACCGGCCCAAAAGCCGAGGCGACGCGACCTGTGCCGCTGCTCTGAACCGAGAACAGCGCGACCAGGATGAAAACCGTCAGCGGCACTACATAGTGTTCAAGCGCCGGCGCCGCGAGCTTGAGACCTTCGACCGCGGACAGCACCGAAATCGCCGGCGTGATCATGGAATCGCCGATGAACATCGAAGCGCCGATGACGCCGAGCGCCAGCAAAGGCCAGCTTCTTCGCCCCAGCGCGCGTTGACCCAGCGCCATCAGGGACAGCGTCCCACCCTCGCCGTTGTTGTCGGCACGAAGCAGCAGCAGAACGTATTTTGCGGTGACGACGATAAAAAGCGCCCACAGGATCAGCGACAGAACCCCAAGCACGATGGCTCGCGATACCGGTTGGCCCTGCGCAGCACCGGCGACGGCTTCGCGGAACGCGTATAACGGCGAAGTTCCGATATCGCCAAAGACTACGCCAATGCTTCCCAGCGTCAGGGCCCAAAAGCCGGACGTGACCGGCCCGTCATGGGCTTCGGTTGATGTGACGCTGACATCCATGATGGCGGAAAAACGCTCTATCGGTTGATTTGATCCGGCCGGCTATCGACGCTTCTGGAAAGCCTGTCAACCGATCGACCATAGCATCACCGGGAATGCCCCACGTGCTTAGAAAACGGCCTCATCACAACAGCTATTGGTAATATAGTAGTGTGACAGAATTACGGCTTCAGATCGGGCGGCAGTGCCGGATCCTCGCGCATCAGCGTGATGGTCACCCGGCGGTTCGCCGCCAACGTAGGATCGTCGGGAAACAGTGGCTGGCTGTCGGCCTTTCCCGAGACCGCGAAAATATGCGCCAACGGCAGCCCTTCCCGCTCGAGAATCTGGCGCACCGCGTTGGCGCGATCCGCCGAAAGATCGAACGCTCCGTAATCGCTCTGCATCGGCACGAAGCCCGCCGCGGTGTGGCCGACGATGGAAACGCGCAATGGCGTCGCCTTGAGGGGAGCTGCGAGTTTCTGAATGAGCCGGCGGGTGCGGTCATTCGGAACTTTGGAGCCATCGGCAAACATCGACCGGCCATCCTGGTCGACGATTTCCAGGTTGAGACCCTGGCTGGTCTCCTCAAACATGACCTGTTTTGAAATTTCGGTCAGCTCCGGCATATCCTGCAACGCCTGCCGCAACGATGCCGAGGCGAGCGCAAATTCGCGATCGATCTTCAGGCGGGCGCCGGAGGTCTTGTTCCGCTCCAGTTCGTCCGGGGATGGCGTGTTGGATGCTTCCTCCGGAGGAATGTGCGCGGTGTTTTTCATCCTCGGTCTCGTCGGCAGGCCGTCGGTTTCGATAATTCCGGAATAACGCGCCTCGGTCTGCACGCCGAAAGCGTCGCGCATCGAACCGGCGACAATTTTGAGCTTGTTGTTGTCCATGGTGGAGAATGCGACGAGCATCACGAAGAAACTCATCATCAGACCCATAAGGTCGGCAAAGGTCACGAACCAGCCGTGCCCTCCGCCATGCGAGTCGCCGCGTTTCTTCTTGGCCATCGTTGATTTTCCGAAACCGAGGTCAGCCGTTACGCCGGGACCGGTTCGCCTTCCTCGTGCCGATGTTTTTCCGGCAGATAGGCCAGCAACATTTCACGGACCAGCGTCGGACTCTTGGAATCCCGGATCATCAGAATGCCATCGATAATCAACGTGCGATTGGTTTCCTCGTCGAGCAACTTGCCATGCAGCTTGTCGGCGATCGGCAGACAGAACAGGTTCGCGACCAGCGCCCCGTAAAGCGTCGCCAGCAACGCGGTCGCCATGAAAGGACCGAGCTTCGAAGGGTCGGTCATGTTGGCAAACATCTGCACCATGCCGATCAATGTGCCGATCATGCCGAATGCCGGCGCGCAGTCGCCGATGGCGCGGTAGATCTTCCCGCCCTCGTCGAGATGCATCAAGAAATTGTCGCGATCGCGCTCGAGATTATCGCGAATGAATTCGAGATCGTAGCCGTCGGCGACATACCGAATTCCCTTGGCGAGGAACGGTTCATCGGTTTCGACTTTTTCCAGGCCGACCGGTCCCTGCTTGCGTGCGATCTCGGCGATGCGGGCAAGTTCGTCGACCAGATCGCGTGCCGACAACCGGCTCATCGTGAATGCAAATTTCGCACCGAGCGGCAGACCATGCAGAATGGCACTGAGCGGAAATCTGATCATCGTCGCGGCAATCGAACCGCCGAAAATGATGATGATGGCATGTTCGCTGATGAACATGTGCAGATCGCCGCCCATGAGCACCATTACTGTTACGACAATGATGCCGGACACGAGCCCAACGCTCGTCATGATATCCATGGGGAACTCCGACGCGTACGCGAACAACCGTCCGTCCTGGACGGTGACGCGGCCCATCCCGAGCCACGCAATCAGAACCGTACGTCCCCGCAATTAAAGACGCGTAAAGGTTAAACCGCCCGAAGGCGGCCACCGGAGCGAACAGGCCGCCTTGTTGAGGCAAACACACGACCAAACCGGCCAAAGGACCGATGGGGTGGTGGCGCCCTGACACGATCTCAACGTTCTGCTAACCATAATCGGCGCGCCTCTGCCGGCGCAACGCGTGCCCGCCGGCCAAGCCACCTGGAGCGACCCGATCTCCGGATGCTGTACTGTCTTGCAGGAGAGCCGCACCCGCACAGGTTTGGTCAGGCAACCGGCAGGCCGGTGAGTTCCAGACTGAGTTCGCGCAGTCGTTGGCGGGCGGCATGATCGTAGGCCTGTGCATTGGCTTGCGATTGTTGCATGCCGTTGAAAAACAGCCCGCTCTTTCCGGCCACATCGTCGCCGGCTGCAAGATGGAGGATCGCGTCGCCGCCCTGCTCCACCGTGCTAACAGGCGTGATGCCGCCCTCGCGCACCATCGTCGTGTTCATGTAGGTCGCGGGGTGCAGTGCATTCACCGTCACGCCTGATCCCTCAAGTTCACGCGATAGATCTATCGTGAACATGATCTGCGCCAGCTTGCTCTGCGCGTAGGCGCGTGCACCGCTATAGCCGTTGGTGATCATCACATCCTCGAAATCGATCGGATGCTGGCCGAGCGAGGCGACATTCACGATACGCGAGGGCGCGCTTGCCTTTAACAAGGGAAGCAGCAGGCGAGCGAGCAGAAATCCGGACAGATAGTTCACGGCAAACCGCAATTCGTGGCCGTCCGCACTGGTCTGTCGTTCAGGCCCTGATGTCCGCGATCCGATCCCGGCATTGCTGATGAACAGGTCGAGCCGCTTGTGCTCGGCGAGCACCGCTCCCGCGAGCTGCCGCGCCCCGGCAAGCGAGGACAAGTCGGCCGGATAGAACACCGGCTCGGTGTGCCCCCGGCCACAGATCTCGTCGGCAAGCGTTTTGGCCCGCGCTTTATCGCGGCCGTGGATCAGGACCTTGGCGCCCGCCGCGGCCAATTTGGCGGCGACGTAGCGGCCGACACCATCGGTCGAGCCGGTCACCAGCACCGTCTTGCTGTCCATGTTCATACCCAAAGACCTCCGGTCCCGGCCATCACTGCACCTGCGCGCCGATGCCGGCAGCCTTGATGATCGGCCACCATTTGTCGATCTCGGCTTTTTGGAACGCGGCCAACCCTTCCGGGGTCTGCTGCTCGCGCGGCGCGACGTCGAGCCCCAACTCGACAAACCGCTTCTGGATGGCCGGGTCGGCCAGCGCTTCCACGGTCGCGGCGTTGAGCTTGGCGATGATATCCCTCGGCGTCCCCTTCGGCGCGAAGAAGCCGAACCAGCCCGACATATAGAGTCCGGGCACACCGGTCTCATCGGCGGTCGGAATGTCCGGCATCGAGGCCGAGCGTTTCGCCGACAGGTTGGCGAGTGCCTTGATCTTGCCGCCGCGGATTTGCGGCAGCGCGACCGCGCCCTGCACCACAAGCAGGTCCACCGTGCCGGAGACGAGGTCGGTCATGGCCGGACCCGCGCCGCGATAGGGAATGAACTGCACTTTTTGCCTGGTGAGGTTCTCGAACAGCACGCCGCTGACATTCGCGGCCGCGTTCTGGTTGACGAAATTGATCTTGCCGGGGTTCGCCTTCATCCACGTCACGAGTTCGGCGAGGCTGTTGGCCGCAAGGTCATTCTTCGCGACCAAGAGCTGCGGGTTGCTGGAGATCAGGCCGATCGGCTCGAAGTCCTTTTCGAGATCGTAATCGAGTTTGTAGATGATGCTGCCGACATGGGTGTCCCATTGGCCGATATCGAAGGTGTAGCCGTCCGGCGCCGCACGGGCGACGCGCCCGACCCCGATGCTGCCGCCGGCGCCGCCGACATTTTCGATCACAATCGGCTGCCCGAGCGGCGCGCGCATGCGCTCCGCCATGATGCGGGCGGCGGCATCGGACGCGGCGCCATGGCCGGGCGCTGCGGCGGCGGAGCTGGACGGAACGCCGGTGCGGCGGGCCGCGCCATGGCCGGAGGTGGCGCCGGACGAGCCATGGCGGGCGGAGGCGCAGGACGGGCCATGGCCGG
>WNGJ01024780.1_pt1 | contig 12472 bp, 9 predicted proteins | sample 5400611 | NCBI WGS metagenome assembly WNGJ01 (sample SAMN13153375, study PRJNA577476) | soil metagenome | isolation source: 40 cm soil or saprolite under Garry oak tree replicate 1 | place: USA:California | collected 2016-06-15
ATGCGGTGTTGCCGTCTCCGCTATCGTTTCGGCATGCTCGGAGCCGGTTCGTCTACGTCCGCCAGAGTGATGCTGGCGGCTACAGCGGGCGCCGCCACGGCGCTCGTGGTGTCCTGGGCCGCGGGAAAGCTGGTGCAACGCCAGTGCGTGGTCCGGCCGTCGCGCCGGGTCTACGACTACGTGCGCGAGCATCGCTCGTCCTCGGTCGCCAGAGGGCTCGATCCGGTGACCACGATCGGCGGCTATTCGGTGATCGGCTCGTTTTCCCTGCTGGCCGGGGCCATGATCGGCTACGAACGACGCAGCTGGCGGCCCGTGCCGCTGTTGCTAGCGGGGGCGCTGGCGGAGGTGTACCTGCAGAAGGCGCTGAAGCGCCTTGTCGACGGGACTAAGCCGCCGCAGGAGTCCTCGCTCGGGCCACCTGGAGACTTCCCGTCTGGCGGGGCGGCACGCACACTGATCACGTTCGGCCTGCTCGCGTACTTGTTGACGCAGCGCTGGGACAGCACGGCCGAGCGCACGGTGATCTGGTCCGCGGTCGCCGGCCTCGTGCTGGCGCAGGGCGGCTCCCGGCTGTACCTGGGGCGGCACTGGCCAGAGGACGTGCTTGGCGGCTGGCTCTTCGGATGGCTGATCCTGCGGACCCTCATCAACGTGGACGACATCCTGAGCGCCGGGACGGCAAAACATGCCGACGCGGGACCACTGCCCGTCTGCTAAGCGAGCGCGGCCTTGCCTAGACAGCAGACGGTTACTCGCAGGCTGCCTCGGCGAACTCCAGCCAGCGGTCTTCCAGGACGGCCCGCTTGGCCTGCACAGACCGCAGCTCGGCGGCGAGGTCGACGAGCCTGACGTAGTCGGCGCTGGCCCGGGCGAGCGCCTCGTGCAGCTCGGCTTCCCTGCCCGCCAGCCGCGCAAGCTGCCGGTCGAGCCTGACCAGTTCCTTCCTGGCCGCGCGCAGCTGGGCAGCGGACAGGCCGGCCGGCGCCTGGTCACCGCCATCCCCCTCAAGCACCGCTGCTCCCGCCGTCGCGGCCGGAGCTGCGCCCGAGGCTGCGGCCGACGCCCGGGCCGCTCGCCCCGGCTTGCCCCCCTCGCCGGCGTCCCGGCGGCGCAGGTACTCGTCTACGCCGCCGGGCAGGAACGCCAGCTTCGCGTCAACAATGGCCAGCACGTGATCGGTGACCCGCTCGAGGAAGTAGCGGTCGTGGCTGACGACCACGATCGACCCAGGGAAGCCGTCAAGCAGGTCCTCGAGCTCGGTGAGCGTGTCGATATCCAGGTCGTTGCCCGGCTCGTCGAGCAGCAGCACGTTCGGCTCGTCCATCAGCAGCATCTGCAGCTGCAGCCTGCGCCGCTCACCGCCGGAGAGCTCGGCGACCGGGGTCCACTGCCGCTCGCCGCGCAGGCCGAGCCGGTCGAGCAGCTGGCCGGCGGTCAGCTCACGCTTGCCGATACGCACCGAGTTCCGCACTTGCTCGGCGGCCTCGAGCGCCCGCAGATCGGGATCGGCAGGCGGCGGCTCCTGGGTGAGATAGCCGAGCCGCACGGTCCTGCCGGTGACGACCTCCCCGCTGCGGCGATCCCCGGCGGGCAGGCCAGCCAGCACGTTGAGCAGCGTCGTCTTCCCGCTGCCGTTGACCCCGACGACGCCGACGCGGTCGCCAGGACCGAGCTGCCAGGTGACATCGCTGAGCAGCGTGAGATCGCCGATGCCGACGCTCACGTCGGTCAGGTCGATCACCGTCTTGCCGAGCCGAGCCGTGGCCAGCGCAGACAGCTCGACCTCGTCCCTGGCGGCCGGCTCGTCCGCGATCAGCGCGGCAGCGGCGTCGATCCGGAACTTGGGCTTGCTCGTCCTGGCCGGCGGGCCGCGGCGCAGCCAGGCGAGCTCCTTCCTCAGCAAGTTGCGCTTGCGCTGGTCGAGCGCGGCCGACTGCCTGGCCCGTTCGGCCCTGGCCAGGACGTAGGCCGAGTACCCGCCGTCGTAGGCGCGCACCTGGCCGTCGGCGACCTCCCAGGTGCGGTCGCAGACCGCGTCGAGGAACCACCGGTCGTGGGTGACCACGACGAACGCCGTGCCGTGGGTGGTCAGGTAACCGGCCAGCCACCTGATCGCCTCGATGTCCAGGTGGTTCGTCGGCTCGTCGAGCAGCAGCAGGTCGTGGGTCCCGCGCAGCAAGGCCGCGAGCGCCACCCGGCGGCGTTCGCCACCGGACAGCCGCTCGGCCGCCGCGTCGAGGTCGATGCCGGTGAGCAGCGCGGCGAGCAACCCCCGCGCCCTGACGTCAGTCGCCCATTCGTGCTCGGCAAGCGCGCCGAACACGATCTCCCGAACCGGTCCTGTCGGCTGCCCGGCCTGCGGCAGGTAGCCGACAGACACCTCGCGGGCCCTCGTCGACCTGCCCGCGTTCAGGGCGGCGGTCCCGGCCAGGGCGGCGAGCAAGGTGGTCTTGCCAGACCCGTTGCGGCCGACCACGCCGATCCTGTCGCCCGCGGCCACGCCGAGCGAGACGCGGTCGAGCAGCACGCGCTCCCCGTAGGCCATGACGGCGGCCTCGAGGTTGACGAGGTTCACGCCAGGGCGCCCGATTCCACCACGCTGGCGCCCGGCACAGGGCCGGCGACCTGGACGACGGCCCGGCACACGCCAGCGCCCGTGACCCCGACCGCGAGGTCTCTGGCCGCGTCCGCGTTCTTCGCCAGGAACGCGCAGGTCGGCCCCGACCCGGAAACGATCGCGCCGAGCGCGCCGTGCTCCTTGCCAGCCTGTAGCGCCTGGCGCAGCAGCGGCTGCAGCGACAGCGCGGCGGGCTGCAGGTCGTTGCTCAGCAGCGGTCCGACCGCGGCGGGATCGCCGGACCGCAGCGCGGCCATCAGCTCGGTGATCAGCGCGGGCCCCGGCACCACGTTCGGCTGCCCGTCCTTGGCGCGCCTGGCCGCCCTGAGCCGGTCGCAGGCGGCGTAGACGTCAGGCGTCGGCAGCCCGGTCGCGCCGAACGCGAGCACCCAGTGGTAGTTGCCAGAGACCAGCGCTGTGGTCAGCCGCTCACCCCGGCCGAGGCCGACGGCGGTCCCGCCGGTCAGCGCGAACGGCACGTCGCTGCCGATCTTCGCCCCGATCTCGGCCAGCTCGGTGCTGCTGAGCCCGGTGCGCCACAGCTCGTTGCAGGCGACGAGGGCCGCGGCCGCGTCGGCGCTCCCGCCGGCCAGGCCGGCAGCCACCGGGATCCGCTTGCGTACCTCGATCCGGACCCCGCCCGCGCCCTTGCCGCGCCGCCCGGTTGCCCGCGCGAGCGCGACAGCCGCGCGCACCGCCAGGTTGGCGGGTCCGAGCGGCACGGCCGGCCCGCCCTCGCCGGAGACGGCGACGGTGGTCCTGTCGGCCCGGGTCACGGTGAGCTCGTCAAAGAGCGAGACGGCGTGGAACACGGTGACGAGATCGTGGTAGCCGTCCTCGCGCAGCGGACCGACCGAGAGCTGCAGATTCACCTTCGCAGGCACCCGGGCGGTGACGGAGCCGGCTGGTCCGTCGACTTGTGTCACGTGCGTCACGATTCGACGATCGTACGCGCTTTGCGGGCCGCCAGAACAATCTGGATGTACTGCTCGATGCCGATCGCCTCGCCGCGCAGCGACGGGTCGAGGCGGGCCGCGCGCACGAGGCTCTCGGCGGCCTGCGGTGAGCCCGCCCAGGAGGCCAGCGCCGACCTGAGCGTCTTGCGGCGCTGCGCGAACGCGGCGTCGACGACGGCGAAGACCTCCTCGCGGCTCACCCCTGGCTGCCCGGCCGCGTTAGCAGGGCTGCTTCCTTCCGGCCAGCGGGTGAAGGCGACCAGCGCCGAGTCCACGTTGGGCACCGGCCAGAACACCGCCCTCGAGACCGTCCCCGCGCGCCGCGCGCTGCCGTACCAGGCCAGCTTGACCGACGGCACGCCGTAGGTCTTGCTGCCAGGCCTGGCGGACATCCGGTCTGCCACCTCGGCCTGGACCATCACCAGCGCGCGGTCGATCGACGGCAGCTCATCGAGCAGGTGCAGCAGCACGGGGACGGCGACGTTGTAGGGCAGGTTCGCCACCAGCGCCGTGGGAGGCGGCCCGGGCAGATCGCGCAGGCTGAGGGCGTCGGCCGTGACCACCTCAAGGCGGCCAGCCAGCGCGGGCGACCGGTCGGCCACGGTCGCCGGCAGCTCGGCCGCGAGGGCCGGATCCACCTCGACGGCGACGACCCGGCGCGCGGCCCCGACCAGCCCGAGCGTGAGCGAGCCGATGCCGGGGCCGACCTCGAGGACCACCGCGTCCTGGCGCAGCTCGGCCAGACCGACGATGCGCCTGATCGTGCCCTGGTCGATGACGAAGTTCTGGCCGAGGCGCTTGGCCGGCCGGATCCCGAGACGGCGCGCGATCTGCCTGATCTCGGCGGGCCCGAGCAGCCGCGCGCCTGCCTCGGCACCGTGGCCTGTCACGTCCACGCCAGCCTCGTTCATCGCTCGGGCGCGGCCGTGACCAGCAGCGACCGGCCCTGCTCGGCGCCAGTGCCGAGATCGGCGGCGTCCACGGTCGCCGTGATCCGCCAGCCCGCCCTGGCGAGCAGGCTGGCCTGACCGGAGGCCGGCAGGATGGTCCGCCACGGCTCGGCGGCCGCGGTCCGCCGCCTGGCGTTGCCGCGCGCGACGACCGTAGCCGAGTCCAGCCCCTCGGCGTGCACCGCCAGGCTGGCAGCCAGCACGCTCCCGTCCGCCGCGGCAGCCCGCACCCCGGACAGGAACCGAACCGTCGTCGGCTCGTCCAGGTAGACCAGCAGACCCTCACAGACGAACAGCGTCGGCCGCGCCGCGTCGTGTCCGGCCGCCCCGAGCACCGCCGCCACGTCGTCGCGGCCGAAATCAGCGGCGGCCAGGACCAGCCCGGCGGACAGCGCGGGCGCAGCGCTGTCGCTAGCAGAGCGGCGTTGCGCCCACGTTGCGCGCGACACGAAGTCCGGGGGGTCGTCCTCAGCCGCAATCGCGGCGAGCCTTGTCCGCTTATCAGCCTGGGTGTCCGGATGGTCGAGCTCGAAGAACGTCAGACCCGGCGCGCCGAAGCGCAGCGCGCGGTCGTCGTAGCCGGCGCCGAGGATCACGACCTGGCCCAGTGCTGGCCTGGGGGGACGACCCCCCTGATCCCCCCGCAGGCCCGCCGCGATCGCGCCGGTCACCTGGCCGTCGAAGAACGTCGTCCTCGCCGCCAGGCTCGCCTGCATGCCGGTCAGCATGACCGTGGCCATCCCGGCGCACAGCCGCTGCTGCGCGCGCGGGTCGCCGCCCGCGCTGTGCGGGCGCGCGAAACCAGCCCTGGTCATCGCCACGGCCTGGCTCGTCCGCGAGACGCTCAAGGCACGGCCCGTTCCGCCGCGTCCTGCCACGGGCCGAAGACCCGCTCGCCGGTCGCCATCACCCCGGCGCACAGCTCGGCGACGTCCATCCCCTTCACCCCGGCGATCGCGCGGAGCGTGTGCGCGACCTGCGCTGGCGCGTTCATCCTGCCCCGGTTCGGTACGGGCGTCAGGTACGGCGCGTCCGTCTCTGCGAGTATCAGGTCAGCGGGCGCGACGGCCGCGGCCTCGCGCAGCTGTACGGCGCTGGGGAACGTCACGTTGCCCGCGAAGCTCAGCACGTACCCGGCGCCGGCGCACCGCTTGGCCATATCCGCGTCGCCAGAGAAGCAGTGGAAGATCACGTGCTCGGGTGCGCCCTGTTGCTCCAGAATGGCGAGCACGTCCTCGTGCGCGTCCCGGTCGTGGATCATCAGCGCCTTGCCCGCGGCCTTCGCGATCTCGATATGGCCGCGGAACCACTCCCGCTGCAGCTCGGGCGGCGCGTGGTCACGGTAGTAGTCCAGGCCGGTCTCACCGACCGCGCGCACCTGGGGCAGGGCCGCGAGCGCGGCGATCTCGGCCAGCACGGCAGCGCGGCCCGCGCCGGCCTCAGCTCGTGCCGTCTCGTTCGGATGGATCGCCACCGCGGCGAAGATGCCGGCGTGCTCGGCCGCGCGGGCCGTGACCCACCGGGACGACTGAACGTCGCAGCCGACCGTCACGACCCGGCAGATCCCGGCCGCGCGGGCGTCGGCCAGCACCGCATCGACCGGCCCCGGCAGCATGTCCAGGTGCGTGTGCGCGTCGAAGGCGGGCGCCGGGAGCGGCTCGGGCTGCGGCGCGGCCGGGGGGGCGGACGGGGCCTTCATGATCGGCACGGACGCCGCGAGTTCACGCGCTGCGCGCTCCCTGCGTTCATCCGTCTTCCGCGTCGGTGTCGTAGCCGCCCAGCCGGTTCAGCTCGTCGATGACCACGCCAGGGTCGATCTTGGCGAACAGTGGCGTCGGCGCCGCGAGCGGCGTTCCCGGCCGGATCGGGGCGGACTCCCACCTCGCCGCGCCCGCGTAGTCGCCGGTGATCACCGGGTAGCTGGCGCCGCCGTCCTCGTCCACCTCGCGGCAGGAACGGGGTCAGCAGCGTCTTGCCGTCGTCGACGAGCTGCAGCGCGACGTGCAGGATCGTCCGCATCCGCTCAGGGTCGGACTCGCGCAGCTTCCACGGCGCCTGGTCGGACATGTACTTGTTCGCCTCGCCGAGCGTCCGCATCACCTCGGTGATCGCGGCCTTGAACCGCGACCTCGACAGCGACTCGCCGACGGCCGCGAACGCCCGCCGCGAGCCGTCGAGCAGCGCGCGGTCGGCCTCGGTCAGCTCGCCGGGCGGCGGGATCGAGCCGATGTTACGCGCGGCGAACGAGACGCTGCGGTTGACCAGGTTCCCCCAGTTCGCGACCAGCTCGTCGTTGTTGCGGCGGATGAACTCGCTCCAGGTGAAGTCGGTGTCCTGGTTCTCGGGCCCGGCCACGGCGACGTAGTAGCGCAGAGCGTCCACGTCGTAGCGGCTCAGGAAGTCGCGCACGTAGATCACGACGGCCCGCGACGAGGAGAACTTGCGCCCCTCCATCGTCAGGTACTCACTGGAGACGACCTCGGACGGCAGGTTCAGCTCGCCGAGCGATCCCGGCTTGCCGTCCCCCTGCTTGCCGGCACGGGCGCCCTTGCCGCCGTAGCCGAGCAGCATCGCGGGCCAGATCTCGGCGTGGAAGACGATGTTGTCCTTGCCCATGAAGTAGTACGACAGCGCCTCGGGGTCCTGCCACCACGCGCGCCACGCGTCCGGGTCGCCAGACCTGCGAGCCCACTCGATCGAGGCAGACAGGTACCCGATCACGGCGTCGAACCAGACGTAGATCCGCTTGTCCGGCCGCTCCCGCCAGCCGTCGAGCGGGATCGGCACACCCCAGTCCAGGTCCCTGGTGATCGCGCGGGGCTGCAGGTCGCCCAGCAGGTTGAGCGAGAACTTCAGCACGTTCGGGCGCCACTGGCCGCTCTTGGACTGCAGCCAGCTGCCCAGCACGTCGGCGAAGGCGGGCAGGTCAAGAAAGAACTGCTCGGTTTCCGCGAATACCGGACGCTCGCCGTTGATCTTCGACCGAGGGTTGATCAGGTCGACCGGATCGAGCTGGTTCTGACAGTTGTCGCACTGGTCACCGCGCGCCGAGTCGTACCCGCAGATCGGGCACGTGCCCTCGATGTAGCGGTCGGGCAGGGTCCGTCCCGTGGACGGCGAGACGGCGCCGAGCGTGGTCTTGGCGAAGATGTAGCCGTTGTCGTGCAGGCCAGTGAAGATCTCCTGGACGACCGCGTAGTGGTTCTTCGTGGTGGTCCTGGTGAACAGGTCGTACGACATGCCGAGCCCGGTCAGGTCCTCGGCGATCACCCGGTTGTACCGGTCGGCGAGCTCGCGGGCCGTCACGCCCTCGGCGTCGGCCTGGACCTGGATCGGCGTGCCGTGCTCGTCGGTGCCGCTGACCATGAGCACGCGGTCGCCGGACATCCTGTGGTACCTGCTGAACATGTCGCAGGGCAGCCCGAAGCCCGAGACGTGCCCGATGTGCCTGGGCCCGTTGGCGTACGGCCACGCGGGCGCGGCCAGGATATGACGACCGGTCGTAGGGGACATGCCATCTAGGGTATTGCCAGCGAGCGCGGCCGCGGGCCGGGCTCAGCCCGACCCGGACCTCGTGATCACGGATCATTCTCGGCAGCTACGCCGAAAAGTCTCCGCGATCATGATCGAGAGCGCCGGCCTTGGCCTTGATGACCGCGTCGTAGACGACGCGCCGGCGCAGGCCGGTCTCGGCTGCGACGGACGCGATCGCGTCCTTGCGGGTCAGTCCCGCCTGCTCGGCCGCTGCGACCTTCGCCGCGATGTGCTCGGTGCTGCCCCCGGCCGCTGTCGCGGCCGCGGGCGCACGAGCACCGCCGACCACGACCGTGATCTCGCCGAGGACGCCGTCGGCAGCCCAGGACGCGAGCTCGCCAAGCGGCCCGCGCCTGATCTCCTCGTGCGTCTTGGTCAGCTCCCGGCAGACCGCCGCCGGCCGGCCTGGCCCGAACGTCGCTGCCAGCTCCTTCAGGGTCCCGGCGAGCCGGCGCGGCGACTCGAAGAACACCATCGTCCGCGGCTCGTCGCGCAGCGCGGCGAGCCTGCGGGCACGATCGCCGGCCTTGCGCGGCGGGAAGCCCTCGAAGCAGAACCGGTCGGTGGGCAGCCCGGAGACGGCCAGGGCCGCCGTGACGGCCGACGGGCCCGGCAGCACGGTGACCCGGATCCCGGCCTCGATCGCGCCGTTGACCAGCCGGTAGCCGGGATCGCTGATGCCTGGTGTGCCCGCGTCGGTTATCAGCAGCACGTCCTGACCGGCCGCGAGCGCGCCGAGCAGCACAGGGCCGCGCTCGGCCTCGACGCCTTCGTAGTAGGAGACGACGCGGCCGGCCGGCACGACGCCAAGGGCGCCGGCGAGCCTGCGCACCCGGCGGGTGTCCTCGGCGGCGATCAGCTCGGTGCCGGCCAGCGCGGCCGCCAGGCTGGCGGCCGCGTCCTGCGGTCGCCCGATCGGCGCCGCCGCCAGGATCAGGCTGCCCGCAGCGCGCGCCGCGGCTGGCTCGGCGGACGCCCTGGCCTCTCCTGGATCGTCCCTGTCGTGAAATCCGGCGTTCATCGCGGCCCACGCTAATGCCATGCAGCCCTACGATGGCTTGCGATGAGAGCTTCGGAGTTCGCGACGCCGGCCGACGAGGCTGACCAGCCAGTGGGCGAGCCGGCGCGGAGCCTGCGTGACCGGCTGGTGCCCCCCATGCCGTCCGCGTTCTGGTGGGGCTGGGCCGGCCCGTTGCTGGTCACCGCCTTCGGCGGGTTCCTGCGCTTTTACCGGCTCGGAACGCCGCGCGCTGTGGTCTTCGACGAGACCTACTACGTTCCTGATGCCTGGTCGATCCTGCGCCACGGCGTGGAGTGGAACCATCCCAAGAACATCAACTCCCTGCTGGTCAGCGGCAGCACGCACGTCCTGACCTCGCCGGGGGAATACGTGGCCCACCCGCCGCTCGGCAAGGCCATGATCGCCGTGGGCGAGTGGTTGTTCGGGCTCACGCCGTTCGGCTGGCGGTTCTCCGTCGCGGTCGTGGGAACCCTCGCGATCCTGCTGACGGCCAGGATCGTGCGCCGGATGACCCGCTCAACGCTGCTCGGCTGCGTGGCTGGCCTGCTGATGGCGCTCGACGGGCTGGAGTTCGCCCTGAGCAGGACGGCCATCCTGGACATCTTCGTGATGTTCTGGGTGCTCGCCGCGTTCGGCATGCTGGTGCTCGACCGGGACGCGTCGCGAGCCAGGCTCGCGGCGCTGACCGAGCACGCCCCGCCGAGCGAACTCGACGGCGGCGGCCCCAAGCTCGGGATCAGATGGCGGCGCGTGCTCGCGGGGATCTTCCTCGGCTGCGCGTGCGCGACGAAGTGGAACGGCGTCTGGTACCTGTTCGCGTTCGGCGGCCTGGCGATCGGGTGGGACATCGGCGCACGGCGCGCGCTCGGCTACCGCGACCGCCTCGGCGGCGTGCTTCGCAGCGACGTCAAGTGGCTGCCGGTCTCGTTCGTCGTGGTGCCGTTCCTCACCTACCTGGCGTCCTGGAGCGGCTGGTTCGCGAGCGGCGAGGGATACGGCAGGGACTGGGCGGCCGCGGCCGGCAACCACACCCCGGTGTGGTCGGTGCTTGACTCGTGGTACCAGTACCAGAAGTCGATGCTCGGCTTCGGCCTCGGCCTGCAAGACCACAGCGGCTACGTGTCGTACCCGTGGACGTGGATCATCCTCGGCAGGCCGGTCTCGATGTTCTCCAACTGCCTGCCGGCCAACCACTGCGGCTCTGGCGCCAGGTCGACCGAGCAGGAAGTGCTCGCGATCGGCACGCCGGCCATCTGGTGGGCCTCGATCCTGGCGCTGATCTTCTGCCTGATCTGGTGGGCGAGCCGGCGGGACTGGCGCGCTGGCGGTGTCCTGGTCGGGGTGGGGGCCGGCTGGCTGCCATGGTTCTGGTTCGCCTGGCACGACCACCGCACCGAGTACTACTTCTACGCGATCATCTTCCTGCCGTACCTGGTCATGGCGATCACGTTGTGCCTTGCGGTGATCATCGGGCCGGCCGCGGCGCCGGCAGGCCGGCGCGCCACGGGGGCGGTCGTGGCTGGCGGCTACCTGCTGCTCACGCTGGCCAGCTTCGCCTACTTGTACCCGGTGATCGCGGCGCAGGTGATTCCGTATTCTTCCTGGTTCCAGCGGATGTGGTTCCACAGCTGGATCTGACCGGGCAGGCGGGATCTGCCCTGGTCCTGCGGCGGCCGGCAATTGCCGTGCCTTGAGGTCCACGTGATAGTTTGATTGCTCAACGTAACCGCGAGTCGGCCGGTAAAGGGAAACCTGGCTGATCATTTACTCGCGACGCCAGTCCGGATGCTTTCACCGGGCGTCCGAGCAGTGATATTCCTGCTCGGACGAGGTGCGAAAGTCCGGCCGACGGCCGGCAGCGAGCAAGCGAAGGACGCGATGGCCCCCGCAGCGCAGTCACCGGAGAACCGGGACTCGAGGTCCGGCTTCGAGCAGCAGGTGCTGCCTTACCTGGATCAGTTGCACTCGGCCGCGCTCGCGATGACGCGTAACGCCAGCGACGCCGAGGACCTGGTCCAGGAGACGATCACGAAGGCCTACACGGCGTTCGACCAGTTCACGCCCGGTACCAACCTGCGAGCGTGGCTGCACAGGATCCTCGCCAACACCTTCATCAACTCCTACCGCAAGCGCAAGCGCGAGCCCGCGATCGCCTCGAGCCAGGAGCGCGACGACTGGCAGGCCGGCTCGGAGTCCTACGCGCAGGTGGCCCCGTCGGCTGAGGCCGAGGCGCTGGACCGGCTGGCCGATTCCGAGGTGCTGCGGGCGCTGCGCGACCTGCCGCAGGACTTCCGTACGGCCATCTACCTGGCGGACATCGAGGGGTATCCGTATCGCGAGGTGGCCAGGATCATGGGCACGCCGATCGGCACCGTGATGTCACGGCTGCACCGCGGCAGGGAGAAGCTGCGCAGCAGGCTCGCCGGCTACGGACCGCAGGGCAGGCCGTCGGCCGCACTGGCCTGATCGCGCCGCTCGCCGCGGGTCTCAGCCGAACGGCGGCTGCGGTGTGCGCAGCCAGATCGCGTAGATGCCGTCCTGCGAGACGCTGTTGTACGGGCCGATGGCGACCAGCCGGAACTCATGGTCGTGCTCGAGAGCCCTGGTCAGCACCGGCACGCCAGGCTCGGTGACCTTCATGGCCTCCAGCCGGCCGAGCTCGGCGCTGAGGCGAGCGGCGTCGCCCTGGCCGGCCGGCGCCCCGTCGGGCAGGGCCATCCCTGGCGGCCGTTCATAGAACAGCGTGACGAGCCCGTAACCGGCGGTCCTCAGCCGGCCCGCGTAATAGGAGTACCAGCCGCTGCGCGGCACTCCCGGCGGATCCAGCGACATCGCCGTGACCTTCCACAGCCACCACTGCGCGCCCTCGGGGGCGTAGTAGGCAGCCACCCGCTTCTGCGCCGACGCGTAGAACATCCCCGTGTTGCCTGGCGCGACGCGCTCGAACGACGTGACGAACGACGTCGCGTCCGGCCAGCTGCGGAACGTCACGAACGCGAGCTGCCAGTTGGCCGCCGCGACGACGACCAGCGATGTCAGCCCAGCCCCCAGCAGGAGCCGGCGGCTCGTGATCCCGGCCTCGCGGAGCCAGCGGGCGATCGCGACGCAGCCGTAACCGGCCGCCATCGAGGCGAACCACATGCCATAGGCCACGTGCTTGTCGAGCGCCCACCCGGTCCGCATGTACAGCTGCGCCGCGGGCACCACCAGCGCGGTCGCGCCGAGCGTGCCGACCAGCAACCTGAACCGCCGGTCCGGCTCCCTCGCCGCCGCGAGCGCCCCGGTCAGCGCGAGCACGATGATCAGGCCGCTGTACAAGGCGACGTGACCGAGGATCAGCGCGGTGTTCTGGTAGTCGTTCACCTTGCGGTTGATCACCGTGAACGCGATG
>WNGJ01008234.1_pt1 | contig 12471 bp, 10 predicted proteins | sample 5400611 | NCBI WGS metagenome assembly WNGJ01 (sample SAMN13153375, study PRJNA577476) | soil metagenome | isolation source: 40 cm soil or saprolite under Garry oak tree replicate 1 | place: USA:California | collected 2016-06-15
CAGGACGTCACCGGGCGGCCCGAGGATCCGCCGGCCGGGCCGGCCGCGGTGATCGCGGTCCACTCCGGTGGCCTGGCCACCTCCAGCACGGCCGCGCGGCGCTGGCGGCGCGGCGGCGACGTGCTGCACCACATTCTCGACCCGCGCTCCGGGCTGCCCGCCGCACCGGTGTGGCGGACCGCGTCGGTGGCGGCGGCCAGCTGTGCCGACGCGAACGCCGCGAGCACCGCGGCGATCATCCGCGGCGAGGCGGCGCTGGCCTGGCTGGACGGCGCCGGCCTCCCGGCGCGGCTGGTGGCCGAGTCCGGCGCCGTGGTCACCCTCGGCGGCTGGCCGCCGGAACAGCCCTCCGCCGCCTGACCGCCCCGCCTTGACCTGCCCGGCCCGGCCGCTGCGCCCGGGTGCCCTGCGTCAGCCGGCCGGGCCGGGCTCCGGCCTGGCCGGGTGCCCTGCGTCAGCCGGGCCGGGCTCCGGCCTGGCCTCTCCGGGGTTCCCGGCCCGGCCGGCTGGCTCCCCGGCCGGTGGCGTGCCCGGTGCCGCCGCCTGCCCCGGCCCCTCCCCCGCCCCGTGCGCCAGGCCGGTCTCGTTGCGGTACCTCCAGAACTGCGGGATCGCCCAGCAGGTCACCACGGCGGCCACCACGCTGAGCAGGCCGCCGGACCAGGCGGCGAACTGGGGACCGGCCAGCGCCGCCGCGGCGCCGGCCTCCGCGTCGCCGAGCCGCGGGCCGCCCTGCAGCCCGACGAAGATCAGGCTGTTGACCCGCCCCTGGATGGCGTCCGGGGTGACCTGCTGCACGATCATCATCCGGAACACCGAGGAGATCACGTCGGCGGCGCCCGCCACCACGAGCAGGGCCAGCGCCGCGGGCAGCCACGGCACGAACCCGAAGCCCATGATGGCCAGGCCCCAGATCGCGACGCAGACCGCCACCGAGCGCCCGGCCCGCCGCACCCGCCAGACATGCCCGGTGAGCAGCGAGCCCGCCAGCGCGCCGAGGCCGGGCGCGGCGTTCAGGTAACCCACCGTGGCCGCTCCCCCGCCGTACAGGGTGACCGCGAGGGCGGGGAACAGCGCCCGGGGCATGCCGAAGACCATCGCGCCCAGGTCGATCAGGAACGCACCGGCGAGCGGCGGGCTCGACCTCAGGTAACGGACCCCGCCAGCCAGCGAGGCGGCCCCGGCGGGCTGCCCGCCGCCGGCCGGCCGCAGCGACGGCAGCCGCGCCACGGTGCCGAACGCGATCGCGAACGCGGCCACGTTGAGCCAGTACACCAGGCTGAACCCGGCGTGCGCGATGAGCAGCCCGGCCGCGGCCGGGCCCACCACCAGGGTCACCTGGAACGCCGCGGACTGCAGGGACAGGGCCGCGGCCAGGTCGGCCGGGGGCACCAGGCGGCGCAGCGACGCGCGGCGCGCCGCCCAGTCCACGCCCTGGAACGCCGCCGACTCGGCGGTGCAGGCGAACATCGGCCACAGCATCGGATGGGCCAGCATCGAGTTGACGGCCAGCCCGGTGACCCCGGCGGCCAGCAGCAACTGGGTGGCCATCATGACCGTGCGCCGGTCCCAGGCGTCCACCAGCGGGCCGCCGAGCAGCGACCCGGCGAGCAGCGGGGCCGGTCCACAGCCGCCGGAAACCGGCGTGGCGGCGCAGTGGCGAGGTGTCCACGAACGCCCTGCCCACGGCGCGCCGGACGCGCCCGGTGCGGGCAGACATGCGAACCTCCGTCCCAGGGCGTGCCCCGCGAATCTCCAGCCTGCTGCGCGTCGGCATGGATCCACGGGACACGACCTAACGGCGCCGACGCGCGCATTCTGCCAGGCCATCGCTCTCAGAGGTAATTCAGAGGCGGCCAAGAGGGGGCGCTGCGCCCGGCCGGTGATGCTGTGGGCATGAGCTTGCACGGACCGGGCCGCCGGCCATGACCGGGATCACCCACACCACCGCGCTCTGGTACGCCAGCCGGGCGACCGGGGTGGTGACGATGCTGCTGCTGACCGCCGTGGTGCTGCTCGGCATCCTGGTCAACCGCCAGGGCCGGCTGCCCGGCCTGCCCGGCTTCGCGGTCACCGGGCTGCACCGGAACGTGTCGCTGCTGGCGGTGGCGTTCCTCGCGATCCACGTGCTGACCGCGATCGCGGACCCCTACGTGACGATCGGCCTGGCCGCCGCGGTACTCCCGTTCGCCTCCGCCTACAAGCCGCTCTGGCTGGGCCTGGGGGCGATCTCCCTGGACCTGATCGCCGCGCTGATCCTGACCAGCCTGGCCCGCGCCAGGATGGGCCGGCGCGCCTGGCGGGCCATCCACTGGCTGGCCTACGCCGCCTGGCCGCTCGCGGTGCTGCACAGCTTCGGCAGCAGTTCCGACGCGCGCGGCGGGCTGGTGCTCGGCGTGCTGGCCGGCTGCGTGCTGGCCACCGCGGCGGCGCTGGCCTGGCGGCTGTCCCATGCCGCCAGGCAGGTGCCCCGGGCCGGGCGGGCCGCCGCCACCCTCAGCCGGATGACCGCCCGGAAGGCCGATCTGTGATGACCGACAGCCTCACCCTCCCGCATCCCCCGCTGGCCGCCGGCGGCGCCCCGCCCGGCGGCCCGGGCGGCGGCCTGCCGCGGCTGCTCCCGGCCACCGGTGCCGTGCCGGTGGACCTGCGCGGGCACCTGGCCGCCCACGGTGCCCTGCCCGCCGCGGCCGGCCGGGACCGGCTGCTGGCCGAGGTGGCGGCCGCCGGGCTGACCGGCCGGGGCGGCGCCGCCTTCCCGGTGGCCCGCAAGCTCGCCGCGGCGGCGCAGGCCAGGCCCGCCCCCGTCGTGGCCGGCAACGGCGCCGAGGGCGAGCCTGCCAGCAGTAAGGACAGGTCCCTGCTGTGGATCTCCCCGCACCTGGTGCTTGACGGGCTGCAGCTCGCCGCCGTGGCGGCCGGCTCCCGCGCCGCCGTGCTCTACGTGCAGCGCAACGAGCGGCTGCACGCCCGGCTGGCCGGGGCCATCGCGGAACGGGCCGCCGCCGGGATCGACGCCGCCCGGGTGGACCTGGTGCCGGCCCCGGACAGGTTCCTGGCCGGTGAGGAGTCCGCGCTGGCCAGCCGCCTCACCGGCAGGCCCGCCCTGCCGAGCTACCGGCCGGCCCGCGGGCTGCCGCGGCTGGCGCCGGGCCGGGCCGCGCTGGTGCAGAACGTGGAGACGCTGGCCCACCTGGCCCTGATCGCGCGCTACGGCGCGGCCTGGTTCCGCGCCGCGGGCACCGCGGCGGAACCGGGCAGCATGCTGGTCACGCTGCATCTGGCCGACGGCCGGCCGAGCGTGGCCGAGGTGCCGCTCGGCACCGGTATCGCGGGCCTGCTCGGACTGGATGCCGGGCCCGGCCGCCCGGCCGGGGCCGGAGGGGCCGTGCCCAGCGCGGCCGGTCCGGTCCAGGCCGTGCTCGTCGGCGGCTACCACGGCACATGGCTGCCCGCCGCCACGGCGGCGGGCCTGCCGCTGGCCAACGCGGCGCTGCGCCCGCTCGGCGCGGCGGCCGGGGCGGGCGTGCTCGCCGCGCTCCCCGCGGACCGGTGCGGGCTCGCCGAGACCGCGCGGGTGGCCAGGTACCTGGCCTTGGAATCCGCCGGGCAGTGCGGACCGTGCTTCAACGGGCTGCCGCGCATCGCGGCGGCGCTGGAGCACCTGGCCGGCCCCCGCCCCGATCACCGGGCGCGGGCCGACCTCGAGCGCTGGGCCGGCCTGGTCACCGGGCGCGGCGCCTGCCACCACCCGGACGGCAGCGTGCGCTTCGTCGGCAGCGCGCTGCGCGTCTTCGCGGCCGAGGCCGGGCTGCACGAGCAGGGCCGGTGCGGCGGCACGGACCCGAGGCCGTTCCTGCCGGTGCCGGCCGGGCGGCCCGCGAGCGAGGAGGACTGGAGCTGACATGGGACAGCGGTTGCGAGTGGACCCGGTGGCCTGCGCCGGGCACGGGGCCTGCGCGGAGCTCCTCCCGGAGCTCATCACCCTCGACGAGTGGGGCTACCCGATCGTGGCGGACCAGCCGGTCCCCCGCGGGCTGCGGCGCGAGGCGCGGCGCGCCGTGGCTGGCTGCCCGGCGCTGGCCCTGGCCCTCGCGCGAGTAGCGTGAGGTGCGGCAATGGCCGCGGATCTGGCATGGACTGCTGAGGTGACGCAGATGGCCGGGCAACAGCCGGGAGTTGCGGCGTCCGGGGGGCCCGCCCCGGGCCTCCGGCGCGCCGACGGCACGCCCATCCGGGTGCTCGTCGTGGACGACGAGCCCAGCCTGGCGGAGCTGCTCGCCAGCGTGCTCCGCTACGAGGGCTGGGAGATCCAGACCGCCGGCGACGGCAGCAGCGCGGTGCGGACCGCCCGCGAGTTCCGGCCGGACGCCGTGGTGCTGGACATCATGCTGCCCGACTTCGACGGCCTGGAGGTGCTCCGCCGGGTCCGGGCCGAGCTGCCGCACGTGTGCGTGCTGTTCCTGACCGCGCGGGACGCGGTCGAGGACCGGGTGGCCGGCATCACCGCGGGCGGCGACGACTACGTCACCAAGCCGTTCAGCCTGGAGGAGGTGCTCGCCCGGTTGCGGGGGCTGCTGCGGCGGGCCGGCATCACCAGGGCGCGCGGCGACACCGAGCTTGTCGTCGGCGACCTCACCATGGACGAGGAGGCCAGGGAGGTGCGCCGCGGCGGCGAGCTGATCGAGCTGACCGCGACCGAGTTCGAGCTGCTCCGCTTCCTCATGCGCAACCCGCGCCGGGTGCTGTCCAAGGCGCAGATCCTGGACCGGGTCTGGAACTACGACTTCGGCGGCCAGGCGCACGTGGTGGAGCTGTACATCAGCTACCTGCGCAAGAAGATCGATTCCGGCCGGGAGCCGCTGATCCACACGGTCCGCGGCGTCGGCTACGTCCTCAAGCCGGCGAGCTGACCATATGAGCGCGACGGGCGCCACCGCGGGCGGCGGCGCGGGCAGCGGTCCCGGCCGGCCCCGGCGCTGGCTTGCCCGGCGCACGCTGCGGGGCCGCCTGATCGCCGGGCTGCTGGCGCTGCTCGCGGTGGCCTGCGCCGCGGTGGGTGCCGTCACCTATGTGTCGCTGCACGGGTACCTGCTTGGCCAGCTCGACCAGCAGCTCGTGCAGGCGAGCGTGCGATACCAGGCTTGCCTGGGCGGCCCGCCGCCGGGCAATGACGGGGACAACCAGCCGGGGCCGCCACATCATGACTCGCCCTCCGACTGTGCCCAACGGCAGGGACCGCGGACGTTCAGCGCCCAGGTCAGGCACGGCGTGCTCACCGACAACTACATCTCCTACGGCACCTGTACGCTGTCGCCGTCCGACAAGGCGGTGCTCACCGCGTTCCCGGCCAGCAGGCAGCCGTTCACCAGCGACCTGTCCACCCTCGGCGACTACCGGCTGCTTGCGGCGCCGGGGCCCTCGGGCGTCACCTACCTCACCGGCCTGCCGATGACCCAGGTGAACTCCACGCTGCGCCAGGTCGCGACCGTCGAGATCGCGGTGTTCGCCGCCGCCCTGCTGCTCACCGGGGTGCTCGGCACCGGGTTCGTCCGGCTGTCGCTGCGGCCGCTGCGCCGGGTGGCGGCCACCGCGGCCAGGGTGACCGAGCTGCCGCTGGCCAGCGGGGAGGTCACCCTGCCGGACCGGGTGCCGGACGCGGATCCGCGCACCGAGGTCGGGCAGGTCGGCTCGGCGTTCAACCGGATGCTGGGCCATGTCGAGGCGGCGCTGGCCCGGCGGTCGGCCAGCGAGGCCAGGCTGCGCCGGTTCGCCGCGGACGCCAGCCACGAGCTGCGCACCCCGCTGGCCGCCATCCGCGGTTACGCCGAACTCGCCCGCCGGCATCCCGGCCCGGTCCCCCCGGACATCGCGCACGCGCTGGGCCGGGTGGAGTCGGAATCGGCCCGGATGGGCGTGCTGGTCGACGAGCTGCTGCTGCTCGCCCAGCTCGACGCGGGCCGCCCGCTGGCCAAGGAGCCGGTGGACCTCACCCGGCTGGCCATCGACGCCACCAGCGACGCCCGGGCGGCCAGCCAGGACCACCGCTGGGTCCTGGAACTGCCCGACGAACCGGTCCTGGTGGCAGGCGACGAGCACCGCCTGCGCCAGGTCCTGGCCAACCTGATGAGCAACGCGGCCAAGCACACCCCGGGGGGCACCACGGTCACGGTCGCGGTGACCACGAGCGAGGATCCGCCCGCCGTGCGGGTAAGCGTGACCGACAGCGGCCCGGGCATCCCGGAGGAACTGCAGCCCGCGCTGTTCGAGCGGTTCGTGCGCGGCGACTCCGCCCGCTCCAACGCCGGCACGAGCACCGGCCTCGGCCTGGCCATCGTGCAGGCGGTCACCACCGCGCACGGCGGCAGCGTGAGCGTCACCAGCCATCCCGGGCACACCAGCTTCGTGATCACCCTGCCCCGCCTGGCCCCGGTCACCGCCAGCGCCTGAGCCCCCGCCCGGCAACGCCGCAGTTCATAGGGGCCGCAGAGGAGCGGTGCAGGGCCGGTCCAGGCCCACCAGGCAACTTGAGAGGCATGAGATCACTTGAGTGCCTGGTGGGTCATGAGTTGCCCGAGCCTGAGCATGATCATGCCCCCCAGGTGGAGATCGTCATCCCGGTCCGGGACGAGGAACGCGACCTTGAGCCGAGCATCCGCCGGCTGGTGTCCTACCTGGCCGGGCGCTTCCCGTTCCGTGCCGTGGTCACCATCGCCGACAACGGCAGCACCGACGGCACCTGGGCGGCCGCGCGGGCCCTGGCCGCGGAGCTGGACGGCGTCCGCGCCGTCCGGCTGGACCGGCCCGGGCGCGGCCACGCGCTGCGCAGCACCTGGTCGGCCAGCCGCGCCGCGGTCCTCGCCTACATGGACGTGGACCTGTCCACCGACCTGAACGCGCTGCTGCCGCTGGTCGCACCGCTGCTGTCCGGGCACAGCGACCTGGCCATCGGCACCCGGCTGGCGCGCGGCGCCCGGGTGGTCCGCGGGCCGCGCCGCGAGCTGATCTCCCGGTGTTACAACGTGCTGCTGCGCGCCACGCTGGGCGCGGGCTTCTCCGACGCCCAGTGCGGCTTCAAGGCGATCCGCGCCGATAAGGCCGCGCTGTTGCTGCCGCTGACCCGCGACACCGGCTGGTTCTTCGACTCCGAGCTGCTGGTGCTGGCCGAGCGGGCCGGGCTGCGCATCCACGAGGTCCCCGTCGACTGGATCGACGACCCGGACTCGCGGGTCATGGTGGTCGCCACCGCCCTGGCGGACCTGCGCGGCATTGCCCGGATGCGATGGCAGTTGCTCCGCGGCACGTTGCGCGTGCCGCAGCTTGGCGCGGCGCCACCGGGCCTGCGCGGCCCGGCGGGCTCGCTCGCCGGGCAGCTAGCCCGGTTCCTCGCCGTCGGCGCGGCCAGCACTCTCGCCTATGTCCTGCTGTACCTCGGCCTGCGCACCTGGCTGTCCGCGCAGCCGGCCAACGCGGTCAGTCTGCTGGCCACCGCGGTGCTCAACACCGCGGTCAACCGGCGGTTCACGTTCGGCATCCGGGGGCGCCCGGACCTGGCCAGGCATCAGGCCCAGGGGCTGCTCGCGTTCGCCGCCGGGCTGGCGCTGACCTCGGCCGCGCTGGCCGGGCTGCACGCGGCGGTGCCCCGCCCGGCCCGGGCCGCCGAGGTGACCGTGCTCATCGGCGCCGGCCTGGCGGCCACGGCGCTGCGTTTCGCTATCTACCGGCACTGGGTGTTCCGGCGGCGGCCCGGGCCGGCCCCGGGCCCGGTCCCCCAGATCCCGGCCGGCCTGGGCGCCGCGCCGCTGGCCGGCGTTCTCCCGCTCACCACCGAACCGAACGGACACCACTCATGACCACGATCACGACCGGCCCGCTGAGCGCGGGCCCGGGCATCCCGGCGCGCCGCGGTTACCTGGGCGCCCTGGTGCGCGGCCGCCCGGGCGACCCCCGCTGGGCTCGGCCAGCGCTGCTCGCGCTGCTCGTGCTGACCGCCGCGCTGTACACGTTCGGCCTGTCCCGCAGCGGCTGGGCCAACGACTTCTACGCCGCGGCGGTCCAGGCGGGCACCAAGAGCTGGAAGGCGTTCTTCTTCGGGTCGTTCGACGCCGCCAACTTCATCACCGTGGACAAGACACCCGCGTCGCTGTGGGTGATGGAGCTGTCCGCCCGGGCATTCGGCCTGAATTCCTGGAGCCTGCTGCTGCCGCAGGCGGCCGAGGGCGTCGCCACCGTGGCGCTGCTGTATGCCACGGTCCGCCGCTGGCACGGCCCGGCGGCCGGGCTGATCGCCGCCGCCATCGCGGCGCTCACCCCGGTGGCCGCGCTGATGTTCCGGTTCGACAACCCCGACGCGCTGCTGGTGCTGCTGATGACCGCGGCCGCCTACGCCACCACCCGGGCGATCGACTCCGGCCGCACCCGGTGGCTGGTGCTGACCGGCGGCCTGCTCGGGTTCGCGTTCCTGACCAAGATGCTGCAGGGGTTCCTGGTGGTCCCGGCGTTCGCGCTGGCCTACCTGGTGGCCGGGCCGCCCAGGCTGGGCAGGCGGCTGTGGCAGCTGCTGGCCGGCGGCGCGGCGCTGGTTGCCGGCGCGGGCTGGTGGGTGGCGATCGTCGAGCTCACCCCCGCGGCCGACCGGCCCTACATCGGCGGCTCCACGACCAACAGCGTGCTGCAGCTCGCCCTGGGTTACAACGGCCTCGGCAGGCTGGACGGGAGCGAGACCGGCTCGGTCGGCTTCGGCGGCGGTGCGGGCCCCCGGTTCAGCGGCTCGGCCGGGCTGACCAGGCTGTTCGCCGCCGACATGGGCGGGCAGGTGAGCTGGCTGCTACCGGCCGCGCTGATCTCGCTCGCCGTCATCGCCTGGCTGAGCTGGCGGGCCACGCGCACCGGCCTGCGCGATGGGGCCGGCCGGCTGGCCGGCCAGGCGACATCGGCGCCCCGGGGGGTTCCAGGGCCATCGGGGGCCCGGGGGTGCCCCCCGGAGGGCACTGTGCTCCCCCGGGCTAACACTGCCGCCGCGCTGATGTGGGGCGGCTGGCTGCTGGTCACCGCCGGCGTGTTCAGCTTCATGGCGGGCATCATCCACCCCTACTACACCGTCGCCCTGGTCCCGGCGATCGGGGCGCTGACCGGGATCGGCGCCGTGGAACTGTGGCGCAGGCGCGGTCATCCCGCCGCCCGGCTGACCCTGGCGGCCGGGATCGCGGTGACCGCCGGGTGGGCATACCTGCTGCTCGGCCGCACCCCCGCCTGGCTGCCGTGGCTGCGCACCCTGGTGGCGGTGAGCGGTGTCCTCGCCACCGCGGCGGTGCTGGCCGGGCCTGCCCTGCCCCGGCTGGCGGCCACCGGCCGGGGCAGGGCAGCGCTGGCGGCGGTGCCCGCCGGCCTAGCCCTGATCGTCGCGCTGGCCAGCCCGGCCGCCTACAGCATCGCCACCGCCGCCACCGCGCACACCGGTGCCCTTCCGTCCGCCGGGCCGGCCGTGGCCGGCGCGTTCGGGGGCGGCGGGCCGGGCGGCGGCTTCCCCGGCGGCGCCGGGCCCGGGCGCGGCCAGCTACCGGGCGGCGCCCGGGCCTCCGGCGGGGCGGGCGGCGGCTTCCCCGGCGGCACCGGGAGCACCGGATCCGCGCCGGCCCGCGGCACCGGCGGTGCCGGTGTGCCGGGGGGCTCCGGGGCCGGAGGCGCCCCCGGCGGCACCGGTGGCACCGCGGCTGCTCCCGGCGGCATTGCGGCAGGCCGGGCCGGCGGCCCGGGCGGCCTGGCGGGCGACACCCAGGTGGCGGCGGCCCTGACCAGGCTGATCCGCGACGGCGCGGCCGGCTACCGGTGGGCCGCCGCGACGGTCGGCTCGGAGAGCGCGGCGCCGTTGCAACTGGCCAGCGGCGAGCCGGTCATGGCGATCGGCGGCTTCAACGGCACCGACGACACGCCGGCGCTGGCCGAGTTCGAGCGCCTGGTGGCCGCCGGGGAGATCCATTACTTCGTTGGCGCCAACCAGTCCAGTTTCGGCGGCGGCTCCGGGCCCGCCGCGCAGATCACCGCCTGGGTGCGGGCCCACTTCAAGGCCGAGACCGTCGGCGGCGAGACCGTCTACGACCTGTCCCGGGCCCGCTGAGACGACAGGGCGCGGCCCTGCCCGGAACCCGCCGGGCAGGGCCGCGTGGTGATCTGTTCCGTTTGCCCAGGTCAGCGCCGACCGGCCGGAACCGGCCCTGCCGGGGCACGGTTACCTCCGGGCGCAGGCCGCCCGATAGGCGCCGGGAGTGATGCCGTAGCAGCGCCGGAACCAGCGGGTGAGGTGCGCCTGATCGGCGAAGCCGGCGGCCGCGGCGGTCTCGGCGACGGCCGCCCCGCCGGCCAGGGCGCGGCGGGCCGCCCGCAGCCGCAGCTGCCGCTGGTACTCGCTGGGCGACAGGCCGTACTGGCCGCGGAAGGCCCGGTAGGCGGCGAACCGGCTGCACCCCGCGGCCGCGGCCACGTCGGCGAGCGTGGCCCCGGCATCGCCTTCCCGCAGGAACGCGCGGACCCGCTCCGCGGCCGCCCGGTCCCTGGCCGTCAGCCCGGCAGGGCCCGCCCGTCCCTGGTCCCGGGGCCGGCCGGCCGCGTGGCGGACGGCGAGCGCGGTGACCAGGGCGAGCCGCTCGGACCGCTCAAGCGGGCTGGCCGGCCCGGTCAGCGACCGGTGCAGCCGGCGCAGCGCAGCCGCGAGCGCGGGGTCGGTGATGACCGGCGCGGCGAACAGCGGCATCCCGGCCGCGGCCCCGTCGAGGTCACTGAGCAGGCCGGTCAGCAGGGCCGGGGCCAGGTGGATCATCCGGTAGGTGAAGCCGTCCCCGGACGCGGCATGCCCGTCATGCGGGTCGTCGGGGTTGAACGCCATCACCAGGCCGGCCGTGCTGACATGCCCCGCGCCTCGGCAGGTGAACGCCTGGGCCCCGGACTCGGTCACGCCGAGCGAGTAGGTGTCGTGGCTGTGCCGGTGGTAGACCTGACCGCGGAACCCGGCGTGCATCGCCTCGACCTGGCCGTCCGCCGACCGCCAATAACTTGCCCAGTCCCCCGGCCGATCACGTCCCACCCAGCCAGTATGCCGGCTCGCCGGGCCCGGCTCCGCCCGCCGGGGAACGCTCCCGTGCCGGATTCCGCCGTTGGGCGCGCTCCAGCGTTCAAGACCCGGGCGCCGGCGGCGGGCGATCCTGGGTCCATGCGCTTCGACACGAAGATCGCGATAGCGGTGCGGTCCGACCTCGCGGTCTGGCAGAAACTGAACGTGACGGCGTTTCTCGCGAGCGGGATCGCGGCGGGCCTCCCCGAGGTGGCTGGCAAGCCCTACGAGGATGGTTCCGGCCACCGGTACCTGGAGATGTTCCGCCAGCCCGTGCTCGTCTACACCGGGCCGGCCGAGGCGCTCGCCGCCGTCAGGGAACGGGCCGTCACCCGGGGCATGCCCGCCGCCGTCTACACCGAGGAACTGTTCTCGACGGGGGACGACGATGCCAACCGGGCCGCGGTGCAGGCCGTGGCCGCCGGGGACCTGGCCTTGGCCGGGATCGCGGTCTACGGCCCGCGCAACGCCGTGGACAAGGTCTGCCGCGGCCTGGCGCTGCACCCGTAGCCCGCGCGATCCGGGCCGGGCCCTCGGCTCGTCAGCCGGCCGCGTGCTGCGCCTGGTGCAGCGCCTCGTGGACCCGGGCGAGCAGGGTGACCTCGGTGAACGGCTTCTCGAGAATGTTCATCTCCGGCCCGGCCGCGCCGTGGCTGGCCAGGATCGGCTGGGCGTACCCCGACATGTACACCACGGGCACGCCGGGCCGGTGCTGGCGGACGCCGTCGGCGACATCGGTGCCGAGCATCTCCGGCATGACCACGTCGGTCAGCAGCAGCTCGACGGGGTGAGCCGGGTCGGCGGCGTAGCGGACCGCGGCCGGGCCGGTGCTCGCCTGGTGGACGCGGTAACCGTGGCCGGTGAGGATCCGGTGCGCGAGCTGGCGGAGGCTCTGCTCGTCCTCGACCAGCAGGATGGTCTCCCCGTTCCCCCGCTGCTCCGCGGCGGCGGGAGCGGGCACCCGGGCCGTCAGCGCGGCGGTCTCGCGGCTGGCCGGGAGCAGCACGCTGAAGGTGGTCCCGAGCCCGGGCTCGGAGTAGATCTGCACGGTCCCGTCGGCCTGGGTGATGATGCCGTAGACGGTGGACAGCCCGAGACCGGTGCCGTGGCCCTTGGGCTTGGTGGTGAAGAACGGCTCGAAGACGCGGTCGATGGTGGCCTGGTCCATGCCGGTGCCGGTGTCCGAGACGCGCAGCCGGACGTAGCGCCCGGGCCGCAGCCCCGGCCGGCTCTGGGCGTAGATGACGTCGGCCTCCAGGTTGTCGGTCTCGATGCTGAGCTTCCCGCCGCGCGGCATGGCGTCGCGGGCGTTGATGGCCAGGTTGACGAGGACCTGCTCGAGCTGGCCCCGGTCGGCCTGGACG
>WNGJ01006382.1_pt1 | contig 12470 bp, 17 predicted proteins | sample 5400611 | NCBI WGS metagenome assembly WNGJ01 (sample SAMN13153375, study PRJNA577476) | soil metagenome | isolation source: 40 cm soil or saprolite under Garry oak tree replicate 1 | place: USA:California | collected 2016-06-15
TTTTCACTTCCCAGAGTTGATGCCACTTCGCTTTATCGTCCTCAGCCCTTTGATGCTTGCCTTGCGCATACCCGGAGAGCATACTTCCCAGGCCATTCATTAACGCGGCTTGCCCGAAACTGTTCCCGCTCTTGCGGCCGAACACCGTGAACGCAATCGCGGCGATAGCGAGCAGCGACATTACCGACTCGGCAGCTTTACCTTTGGCTTCCTGCGACATCTGACTCATTGATTGCTGCTGCTGCCGTGGCGGTTGCATCTGCATTTCGCTAGCAGACTGCTGGAAATGATCTACCAGGGGCTGCATCCGGGCGCGGTAACGTTCGTGCTCGTCATGCGTTCGCTTGACGATATCTTGTTGCAGCTTGTTAAACTCGTCATCCTGCTTTTCAGTCGGGACGTCCTCCTTTAGCCCGGCTGCCAGCGGCGAATCAGCCGGTACATTGGGGTCACTTGGAGTATCAACCTCTACCTGTGAAGGATCTGGAGCTGAAGTATCGGGAACGGAATCGTCGGCCATACCGGGTAATATTAATCTAAAATCCGATCCAGGACCACCTGCAAGAATGGCGTTATTGCATCCTTCTTTAATGTGGTGAATGGTTCACCTTTATATGATCGACCAAATGATATGGCTTCCAGGGCGTCACTACGCTTTACCTCCGACCCAATCGGAGCTTCTGACAAAGGACGATACGTCTCTGGGTCATAAGTCATCGCCACCAGCGAATCATCCTCTTCCCCATCCCGATACATCTCAAATACCCGACCGATCCCAATTGCCCCGTACCGGTGCAGCTCGGCGGCACGTAGGGCTCCCATTGAGGCCGCGCCTATCACAATTACACCTTCAAGAAGAGCGTAGACTATTTCCTTATGCCAGACGGCGAGAGACTGATGGAAAACGCCGTCCAGTAGTACAATTGCCCGAGGCGCAATGGTAATTACGTCGCGCAAGATATCGCCCTGGGCCGCTGGAGGACGCCACAGTTCACCGGGTAAATGCCCTACCTGAACCCCGTAAAGGCTTGGGCCGACGTATACGATTCTCTCAATTTTTCCCATCGCGTTGATGTCCAGATCTTTGTGCGCGGCTGTTCCAACCCCAGGATAATCGTTTTGACTGCGTGCAGATCACCTAAGTCGATGTGCTTAAAATACAGGTTCCTCGCGTGAGGACCAAGGTCCCTGATAGCCAGGTCGTATTCATCTTCGATATCAGGCTCTTCAGTTGACGTGATGTTCACGCTCGGCTCGATGGATTCCAGTTCGGCCATGATCGCTTTCTGGTCGGCTTCTTGAGTCAAGCTGAAATCGCGCCGCAAAATGTCGTCACGCGCTCCCGCGATGTACACGCCCCTAGTCTGGATCGCTTCAAGTATCGCGCGTTCGGCAGCTTTCTCAGGGGACGGGTCGCACCCCCAACCGGCCAGCGACCCTACGCCGCCATGCGGATCAACGAGAATCGCCCAGAATACGGGGATCGGGATATCCCAGGTGCAATAAGACAAATAGATTTTAAGGCCGGCGCGTTCGATCGCGCTTTTAAGCTCAAGAATAGAGTCAGGAGCATTATCAAAACTGACACGCGGCGGCATAACCCCTAGCTTTTGCCATGAACACATGCGCAACACTGATTGGTCGCGTTCAACACATTCGTAAATGCCGGTAAGGAATGCGTCAATAAACTCGTACCCTAGCGCCTGGCCGTTACTCGACATCTGGAAGGTCGCGGCTTTCTTTAGTTCAGCTCTGCCAATTAACCAGACCAGCTCACTTGGAAGATATGCAGGTTGTCCTGTAGCAAGGCGCGTAACCTTTTCCTGTGGAATCGGGTCATCAACATTCCACGTGGAACATGACGCGATTGGAAGGAGTGAACGATCAACGCTTGTGAACGGAGCAACCTCGAATTCGCCGCGGGTATTCTCAAACGTGTGAAACTCTATCCCTTCGGCAATCGCTCCGGCGCGTGACATCATTTTGTCTCGCGATTTACCCGCTGAGACCGAAATAACTTTGGATGCCGGCCTGCAACTCGAATAGACAGGGACGCCTATAACGTCCAGGCCTGTGATATTTCCGATGCGCGTAATCTCAAAACGTTCAAACAACTCGTCGCGCGACAGCGAGTTAAGGTGAGCCGCACTTTTAGCCCGTAACTCGGAACGTTTCACGCTAGCGCAAGATCCATGACCGATCGCAATACTGGCTTGGACCATTCGTGCCGGTGAACCCATTTAGCAACGGTTAATGCGTGACGCACATACAGTTTCCTCAGGATCTTAGGCGCGTAGCGCAACAGCCAGAACCTGAAAGCTTTCCACTTAGGATCGGCTGCCCCGTATACTTCACGCGCAAGATGGCATGTAAACGCGAGTCCGACCGCTGTTGCTGCTGCGCTCGCCCCTATTCCGGTTGCCCCTGCTGTAGCAGCTCCAATCCCTATTCCAGCTCCGGCGGCTGACGCAGCCCCACCTGCCGCTATCCCCCCTATTCCACCAAAAAGACTCCCCAGCCCTCCTAAGAGACCGCTGTTTCCTCCGCTGCCCCCAAGTAGCTGCCCCAGTCCGCCCAGCATGCTGGACATACCTTGGTTATTGGCTTGCGCGGCGGCCAGTTGCGCGTCCAATGCGTTCTTAGCGTCCGTCGCGCTTGCGCCGGTCTGGATATTAAATGCCTGCAATGAATACCCGAATGCGCTTAACGCTGTCTGCATCATGTTCCCGAACAGGCCGTACCCTTGCATAGCCTGGTTCCACATCTGGTTTTGCAACCCGCTGGATTGAGACGAGATACCGGACAACTCCTGAACCAGCGCGGCTTGTTCCCCGAGAGAAAGTTCCTGACCAGCCATTGCAATTTTCTGGCTGGCTTGACCAAGGTTGTATTGCTGTTGCGCAACACCTTCCTGACCTAAGCCAACCTGTTGCTGGCCGAGGCCCACCTGTTGCTGTCCAAGGCCAAGTTGTTCCTGGGCTTGCGCGGCTGAAATATTCCCCTGTACGAGCTGGCCAGCCGTAGCCGCGCCTGAAAGGTCGGCCTGACCCTTCATCTGCTGGAGCATTGTGGAAGATCCCAGCCCTTCACTCGCGAGTTGAGCCGATAACCCGGTCTTCTGGCTTTGTACGGCCTGATCGATCATCGCTTTCTGTGACGGATACAGCCCGGCCCCGGTCGTCGCGTCGGTCAGCATGTGTTCGCCCTGGTTAAACACGTCCTGACCCTGACCCATGATTCTCTGGCCGGCCCCTAATAGCCCTTGACCGCTGGAGAGTAGCTGATCTCCTTGCCCCATGAACCTGTTGCTTTGCGCGGTTGCAGCGTTGGTGAGTCCCTGGGTTTGGTTCATGAGCCCAGGAATCATGTCGGTGGCCGATAATTCCCTGCCGATTGTATTCCAGGCTTGGGATAGGAACGGCCCGAGCAAATTGGATTGTTGTTGAGCGGCTGTAGGAACCCCAAATTGCTGCGCTACCTGATCCGGTGTTAAGCCTTGTGCCTGGAAAGCGTTTATATCGGCTTGAGATAATCCCGCCTCCTGCCCCACCTGTTGCCAGGACGTACCGCTTGACCCGACTGCTCCTCCCTGAGATCCTCCGTAGGGAGTCATACCTAATCGTTGACCACCAATTCCGGTTGCTGCTGGTCCGCCACCAAAGGCCTGAGATCCCGACGGAGTCATTCCTAGGCGTTGCCCTCCTATCCCGGTTGCAGCCGGTCCGCCCCCAAGGGCTGTGCCGCCCTGCCCTCCGCTGCCGAACGCATTCCCGAAGAATTGCCCGACAGTAGTTTCTGTCGCGTTTGTTCCATCACCGATAAGCTTGGTATTCGGGTCTAGTTGAGTACTTGAATCTACGGACAAAATTTGTCCGCTAGGGGATCTGATTAAATTATACCCGGCGCTTTTCAATTGCTGAAGTTGAGCCGGAGACAACGTGCCTGCACCGACTCCGCCTCCTGTACCTGGAGCGGCCCCGGCCCCTGGAGATCCCGCAGACTGAACACCCGGCGTTCCACCTTGCCCCGGTGTGCTTGAAAATCCAGGGTACTGGGTTGCGGGCGTTATAGCTGACCCGCCTGTGTACTGATTCCATGCGTTGTACGCTGGCGTATTGCCGAACCCCAGGTACGACCCGCCCTGCATGGCGTTGCCGCCTGTAGCTATGTCGCTGGCCCAATTGGCCATCCCGAGTATGGACGGCAGCGTGGAAGCCGCGTAATATCCCATTGGGTTAAAGTTATTGTACGCAAGGTCATTAACACCTTGCGGAACCTTAACCTGTGGAACTGAACCGCCGCCTCCGCCTTTGCCTTTTCCCATGATTAGTGAACGATTAAAATGGTTGGAACAAATCTTACTCGATAATTGCCCGTGGATAAAGCGATTAGAGGTTTCCGGGAATGAACAAATGACGCCGGCTGAATGGTTGCGCTTATGGATTTCATGGGGCGCGCCTAAAGAATTTTTCTGGGTCCTGGGATATCCTGACCCGTTCGCCGCAATCGTCCTGCGGCCAATAGCGCATGATATGATTGAACGGATCGGACACGATTATTTCGGTACCATCATGGAGTACGATCCGCGTGGTGAGATCGCGATGGTAGACTACGCGTACGGGCCCGGACACTACGATCTGCTCTTGCAAGTCGCCCGAGCTACCGGCCGCCGGTTGCTCGCCTGGGAACATCGCAATAGGGTGCATATCGTTCACATGGATAAAATGCCTAGGTCCCGGCTGCTGCTCGGGCGGCCAGCTCGGTAAAGTACGGGGTAAGGCTGGCATACATCGATTGCAGCGTTACAATCTGCGGGTTCAGGGACGCGGGAGAAATTTGACTGGAAGCCATCTGGGTTATCAGCCCGGAACAAACTTGAGCCTGCGCAAACACCGGCATCGACGCCTGCACAAACAAGGCCGCAAATTGCGCGTTGGTGAGCAGGGAGAATGGATTTGTACCGTTGGCCATGATTTTACAGACTCAAAAGAAATAAATTCGTGGTCAGGGATTGACCGTGAAAATATTGTGAAGCCCCCGCTGCAATATTGAACCCGGTTGTTGTCATATTGGTCTCTGCCCCAGCTGACGCGAATACCGCCAAAACACTGGTGAACGCGGTATTTGCGGCATTGGTCCCGGCTATCTTTAGCACAAATGCGCCGCCGCCAGCGTTCTGGCAACGTATTAAAACCGGCACCGATGCAGGCAGGAACGTCAAATTCAGGGTTATGGCCGCCGTAATTGACAGATTAATTGTAACACCCGTGGCTCCAGAGCAGTTCACCGTCTGGTTTGTAGACACGGACCCTAAGCTTGTCGCCACCGTCACAAGAGCGCTATCCGGGATCATGCCCGCCGTTTGCAGTATTCCGGCTAACCCATTTGGCGTCATCAACTGATTCATCATGATGGCCAACTGCTGCACAAACACATGCGCCTGATCTTTTTGCGTTAGATCATAGGTTTGAAGCTGCTGAGGATTAAATGGGAAAGGCATGAAAAATTACGCTGACAACGCCAGAAATCCGTTTCCTGTCACTCCTGTGTAAATAACCCAGGAACCAGCGGTACAGTTTAAATTACCCGGAACCATATTGACCACCGATCCTCCTAGGTACGAGGTCGGGAAAACGGAAACGACCGAGCTATACGCTGTACCAGCCGCATCGGTCAACGCCAGACCGTAAGTAGTGCTGCTGGCGTAATTGTTATTGTATGTAACGCTTACCGGCACCCCAGGCCCGACATGCTGCAATGTCAGGATAGTTCCGGTATTAGAGTTCCAGGAAACAAAAGCCGATATTGACCTCGCTCCCGCGCAATCAACCGTGGCGTTTCCCACCTGGTTGACAAGCGAGATAATTTTTGAAGGATGGGTTATAACCCTGAAGCTTGTTCCATCATAAACCATGACTGAAACTCTACCTGCAACAAGTTCCCCGGGGGCCAGCGTTGCGCCCAGGGCGGTAAGAACCGTTTTATTCCCCAGGGAATTGACATTTATTACACTCGCCCCAGTATTACTATTGGCTGGTGTAACAGCCAGGATCATGCCGGACTGGTACGATGTCGGGGGGCTGGCCAGCGTTACCACGTAATTATTGGCGCTCCCCGTATCAACCGCGTAGCTGCAAAGGCCGATGCCGGAATCGTTGACCAGGTTGTTTAATGAACTGAAATTATCCGATAATGTCGTAACCGGCTCGGAACCTGTAAACACCGACATATCCCAAGGTAAAGTATTCGGTCTAGGCATAGATTATGTACCCCATTTTACTTGTGTGATTTCAGCTTCCATGGACACGCTCTCAAGCATTGCGCCCGCTCCGTTAAGAACAAGCTGCGCCCCGAACCGGCGCGCTATATCGTCAATCCCGAATTCCCAGAACTCGTACTGTTGCGACGCCGAAACTGTCCACGTGATGTTCACGCCCGCCGTCCATGTGATCGGGTTCCCGTTTGAATCGGTGAATATAACGGTCGGAGAATAATTCTGCGTGTTGCTGGTCAGGTTCAAGGAATTCCCGTTTTCGTCATACCCGGTAAGCGTTCCGGTTGCGGTACCGGTCAGCATCATGGACGCGCCGAACCTATACATCCGTTTAAAGAACGCGCTCTGTCCGAAGCTCCAATACTTGAACCCGATTGTAGAGTTAATCGCGTTCGCGGTGTTCGCGTACATCTGGAAAATGTTCGTACCATCGCACCCAAAAACTTTGCTCGCACCGGTCGTCTGGTCAATATCGCTTGAGATAAATTTCTCGTTTGATAGAACCGTGCGGAACCATTTCCCTTTAACCTGGGACGCGGTATCAATCGCAATCCCGAACACGGTCAGCGTGTTGTCAGTGGAATAATTAGATTGCCAGAACAGGCAGGGCACATTGTAGATGTACCCGAACGCTGCGAAAAAGTTTGAGTTCACTCCCAGGTTTTGGAAGAACCCGTCAAGCGGCATGGAAAGTTTGGTTGGGAATGTTCCTTGCAGCGCCCAGATGCCGTTCTTATTAGCCCAATAAAGGGTAGATCCAAGACCGATAATGCTCCAGCGCGAGCTGGTTCCCACCCGGTTCTCGACCATGTTAAGCTGGAAATTGACTACAGGAGGGGAACCTACATCGTAAATATTCCCGAGCACCTCAACCCAGTCATACCCGAAAATGTATAGGAGGCCGGAGAACGGGTAGAGCGCGATAATGGGGGGTTGCGCGTCGGATTGCGTGATCGTAAATGAACCAGCATCTCCGCCAAGCGAGTTAAACGTGTTGGCGTTCGTGAACGTAACCGTGTTATTGTGCGCCATCCATAGGCGCCCTGAATACACGGCGATAATTTCAGCCGGCTGCGCCGTAAACACGGTTGCAAACGTGGCGCCGTTCCAGGAATAAATCTTCTGCGCAACCGGGTCAGTAAACAGAATCGTTGTCCCTTGCCAGTTGGCTATGTCGCTGGTAGCCGCCATGCTTGTCGCGCCGCTCACATCGGTGATTGTACCTCCAAGTGATACCTGGTAGATATGCCCGTTCGCGCAGAGAAAGTATAGGTACTGCCCCAGGTTCAAGGTCTGGGCGCTCATCCATATTGCAGCGCTAGCCAGGGTAGCTAGCGTTGCGCCATTGGCCGGCACTTGCCGGATCGAGTTACCCATTGGCAACCAGTTAATCAACTCGTCAAAGTCAGTATCGGGGATAGTCAGGCGCGAGTACGTGTCGTACTTGTTGAGAGAACCCCAAGGCTGGCTGTCTCCTGGAAGGCTGACGGTCTGAATTAATTGCGGTTGCCCACTATTCCTCTGGGCCATTTTATATATTCCTGTTCAGTACCGAGAAAGGCGGCATCTGCGAGAGCATCATGTTTTTTTCCATCTCGTAATGGATAATGAACTCGTCAAGGCGGCTTTTATCTTGCTCGTAATAGGTCGCCCACCGCGCGGCCATCAGGGGCACAAGCTCCGAGAGCGGATCGGGGATAGCGGTCTCAACATTAGCTGGGTCAGTAAGGTTATTAGGCAGGTACAAACAATCAATCTCGGCTGTGTACCCGGTTCCCGGAGGGGTCGGGCCCAGAAAGAATGTCTGTAACCCCTGCATACTCCATGCCTGACACATGCCTTGGAACGGGTTCGATCGGAATACCCGGTTAAAATCGCTCCAGGCCAATCTCCGCAGCGGCATGTAAAATGTCGCGGTCTGGATATAATTAATGGCGAGAATCGTCAGAATATTGCGCGCAGGCGGAGAGCCGGGCAATGATTGAACGGCAGCCAGAACAAGACTGAAACTGTACGCTTCCTGTCCTTGAGTTAAAGCGATTGTAGCGTTAACTCTGGTAGCGTTTGTATCGATCGCAACCCGGTCGCGCGCCAGGTTGACGTACTTCGTTATATCAGAGTCTAACTTCCAGAACCGTTTATTCGCGTCCCGTAACAGGTTGCGCGTGAGATAAATATAGTCTGAAAGAAGCACATCTAGGATTTGAGGTTATCGAATTCCGCCGGGGTCATTGAGCGAGGTGTCTTAACAATCCTGAAATCCAGGCCGTCGCTGAACCAGGTCCTGAATTCTTTGAACGCTTTTGGGTCGCGATCTTCTGCGCGACCGTGTGTCAGGCCGTAGGGCGAGTATGACGCGATCCGGTTTGAGTACCAGCTCTGGGAGCCGTCAGGATTGGTGTCCGCCTTATTCCTGAATACCTTCCCTCCCTCTACCTCGATAGCGTAATGGAAATAAGCAACTTCGTATGGAACAACCGTTACATGATCCACCGGGTACTGGTAACCTTTACCGCCATAGAAAAGATAGGGCTCGATCGGTCCTCTATTGCGTACGGCAATCTTAACGTCCGGAAACGTCTTGCCTTGCCGCTCGTTTACAACTGGATCAATGTTCGGGCTCATTACTGTTTACTCGAGGATTCGCGATAGAAAGTAAACGTCCACGCAGCGCTGCCCAAATTGTTCATGCGCACATTAGCCCCGTCGCACATCAGATACACAGTCGTAGTCAAAGTCGTTGACCCTGTAAAAATGGTCGTCCAGGTGCCGTTCAGGTTGTACTGGACAACAGGAGCGGTTGTTGCAACTGACCCCATAACCATAAGCCCGCGACCGCTTGCTGGAGTAAACAATCCGCTGGCCGCAATTACTTGCTGGTCAGGAATAGCGAACGCACATCCAGGAGTCGGGGTTGCGGTAGCGGGCGGGAACCCTTGAAAGTTGGATGAATAAGCGAATGCTGATTGCAGCGTATCGAGTCCACCAAATGTTATCGGGGTAGTTGAAACAGTGGTTGTCGCGGCAATCGATATCGTAACACTGGTAGCGCTAGCGATTGTGGCGATTGTAGCACCGGTAGGAATACCTGACCCGGAAACCGGCATCCCGACCGCCAGCATTGAAGTGCCAGACGCCAGGGTGTCAATCGTGGTAGTCGTGTGAGTGTTACCGTTCTGAACAATCGGAGTAACCCAACCTGAAGCTGGTATAGCCGGGATTGTTCCAAACTGCGGTCCGTCGTTAAATCCAAAGCTCATAAAATTCCTATAATTCTTCTGCCAATAATTCCACTGTTACGGTTGCTGTTCCTGACCAGCTAACATTCGCCCTTACTGATTGAACAATGATTGTATGACCATTTGAATCAATGGACCCGCTTACTGGATGAGATGCATTAACTGTTACCCCAGGAGCCCCATATGGATTCAAGGCGGATGACGACACGGTTCCATCAGATAACTGGATGTCTAAAGAAAAATAAACATTTGATACAGATCCTAATCCGACCGGGATTATCGTCAGATTTTTTAAGGACGTGTACGGGGATGAGGTCGTAAGCCAACTCCCCGATCCCGGCGAAGTAAACGTGTCAACAACTCTAGAGGCAGACATAAATTTTAAAGAGTCGCAGTATTCTGAATACCGTATAACACAGAACATGAACGGGGTTTCGTGTTGATGAGCTGTAAGAGCAGCACGGCTACCCCGACGTAGTTGAGTTGATAAGCAGGGACCATTGACTGGAAATCAACAAACTCCCAGTTAGCCAGGCGATGAATCCGAAGGGTGAGGTAGTTGCAGTTAAAGAACCAGATATTCCCTTCCGCAGCGTAGGGATCCATGTAGATCGGCACGCCCATAACCTCAAGGGCCGGGAACGCGGACATGTACTGGTCGGTTGTCTGTTCCGCGGGGATGTAACGTTCCTGCGGCAGGAAATCCTGGGCCAGCTGCGCCCAGGTTGCCGGGCCAGCAATACCGAAATCAGGCTTTTCACCACTGTATTTGGTCGTACCCGTTAGGTACAAAAGGGATAAGGAACGCGTGATGGCGGCTGCGACATTGTAGCGCTTTGATTGCCACCATGTATTACCGGCACGTGCGATCCCGCCGAATGTCGCTGCGTTTGTGCCGTCATCAATAGCCCAGGGAAGCCCGATTAACTGTTGCGAATTTGTCGAGTTGGTAAAGAGCGAGTTGGCCAGCATGTCGCGCGCAGCGTTGCCGGCGTCGGTCATCCTGAGCTCAACAATATCCTGGATCTTTTGATCGTCCTGGATCAGGAGTTCGTTCAGGTACACGGGGATTGGAACCATCACCATCGTGTATGCCCAGGCAGCCGGTTGAATAAACTGGACTGGTTGTGGCGCAGCGAATGTCGCCGTGAAATCGCCGTACTGCGGGATAACGCCTTGCGTATACTGGACGTTGGCCGTCAGGTTATCCATACCGCCGGATTCCTCGAGCGCGTTGGCCATAAGGCCCACAATCGATGGAGCGCTGGTATAAATTTGGCAGTAAGCGTTTGCCAGATAGGATCTGCGCGTCAGCGCGCTTAACTGGTTGCCCAGACCTCCTGCGGGTTCGATCCCGGTTCCTTGTACGAGTGGGAATAATGCCATAAAATGTTACCAGGTAATCTCTATTTACCTCGTCTGTAAGCGGCTGAGAGCGAACCGTCAGGCGCGCTTTCTTTCCATTTCTTGTCGAGGATTTCTTTGCGTTTGCGTTTATCGAATATGCCGCTTTTTGGATCTTTAATCATTGAACGCCAATCATCTTCACCGTCCACGTGGCGGTTAAATGGAGATAGCGGCGCGCCTGTAGGATGGTTCGGGGAATCCTGATACTGGTAATAGCGCGCGGCTTCGGCGTATGACCCGTACAGATTATGGTCATCAGACATTCGCTTCTCAAGCTCCGCTACTTGCGCGTCATTGAAATAAAAGGGAGCCCCGCGCACTTCGCTCCGGCGCGACTCGATCATATCGGTCTTGGATTTATCGTCCAGCTTCTTTTGAAGCTCTTCAACTCGCTCCTGCCACGGTTTGAGGGCGGATGTGATTTTTTCCTCAACCGCAGCAGCAGCGTCTATTTCTGGGACGGAAGCCTGCGGATCAAGCCGTTTGTAGTGAGCGAGTAAATCCCGGCGCGCCTGGGGGTCGCGACTCAGGATATTAAAAATTCTGGCTTCAGCGTCTGGGATCTCGGCCATGCTAAACGTCGCTCAAACGAAGATTGAGCGGAACTGACGGAACGTTAGCGGGCTTAACCGCTGGGAGAGTGAATGTGAAGCTGACGGAAGCTGCGCTTGAATTCCCGGCCAGGCTCGCCTTGACGGTGACTGTGTAAGTACCGTCTGGCGTACTGGACAGATCGTAATGCAAATCGACTGAGCCATCGGTTGAAACGCGCGCCGGGCTGTTGATATCAGCTGCGCCAATGCCTGAGATAATAAACTGGTCAGGCTTCACGGTGTCGGATGCGGGGTAGGGGTCGCATACAAGAAACATTGGAGGTTCTCCTTTTAGCTTTTATTTACCTGCTTTTATTGTGCGCCCGGCGAACTTCGCGGGCTGAAATTTCTTCAAGTCAATTGACGCAATGTCCGGAATAACCTTGGGACTAATGAGTGGTCCAGCATCAAGCTGATCCATGTTCCTGGGATCTTGCGGTTTAGATGATTTGGGACGCGGAACTGCCATAAGATTATTTTCCTGCTTTAAGGGTTCGGACGATGTAATAACTGGGATTTTCCTGCACCTGTTTTGGCGCGCCCTTCATGAAATTCAAGTTCGGGTATCCCAGGGATTCAATAATGATGCCGCGAATGAGTTGGCGAGCCGGGTCGTACATGCACGGCCTGAATTTGGTCCCTGAAGGATGTTTAAACATTGGCTGTACCTAGTGCTTCCTGTGACTCGTAGAGCCCCTGCGCAATTGCACCGAAGGCTTCTATGCGAAGATTATCGTCCAGCTTGTCGCCATCCATCAGGTGCATGAAAAGCGCGTTTGCTGTTCTCTCTTCCATATAAATTGTAGCGATCATATATTACCCCCGGATAAAGCCGGGATAGGGCCTGTGGGCGGTTGCGGCATTGGGCCGGCTGTCTGTGGTGCGCCTTGACCTTGCGGGATCTGGTTTAGCTGCGGCATTTTACCGCTCTTAGCTACGTCAGAATCCGGTTTAAAA
>WNGJ01006383.1_pt1 | contig 12469 bp, 15 predicted proteins | sample 5400611 | NCBI WGS metagenome assembly WNGJ01 (sample SAMN13153375, study PRJNA577476) | soil metagenome | isolation source: 40 cm soil or saprolite under Garry oak tree replicate 1 | place: USA:California | collected 2016-06-15
TCATCATGCTGTCGAATCACTTCCCTGCGACGTACGCGAGCCCGGTCAACTGGCTCGTCCTGCTACTCCTGTTCGTCGCGGGGGCGTCGGTACGGCACGCGATGATCGGACGCGGCACATCGAGCCGCTGGGCGCTCGTGCCCGCGGGCGTCGCGCTCGCAGGAGCGATGTTCTTTTCGATGCCGAGGGGAGCCGCAGCCCGGACGGCTGCCGCCGCAACGGATTCGGTGCCACCGTTCCACGCGGTGCGCGCGGTGATCGCGCAACGCTGCCAACCATGTCATTCGCAGTATCAGAGCGACCGCAGTCTCGGGCCGGCGCCCGGTGGCGTCACATTCGACACGCCCGAGAGCATTGCTCGTCTCGCCGAGCGCATCCGGGTCCGTGCCGTTGAAACCAAGACGATGCCACTCGCGAACAAGACCGGCATGACCGACGACGAGCGCGCCCTCCTCAGCCGCTGGATCGCATCCGGCGCTCCGCTCCGCTGATCAGCGACGCGTCAAATCAGCCGTGGGCAGGAAACGTGGCGCGCGCCGCGGCTTGGCAGCCTGCTCGTAGGCGTATGCCAGCTTGATCAGCGTCGCCTCGGTCCAGGGCTTCCCGATGAACGACATTCCGACCGGTAGCCCGAAGGAATAGCCAACGGGCACCGTGATGGTGGGATAGCCGGCCACCGCGGCGATGCTCGAGTTGCCGCCCCCCGCGGAGCAGTCGCCATTGACCAGATCGATCAACCATGCCGGTCCGCCGGTGGGCGCCACGAGAGCGTCGAGCTTGTCTTTCGCGAACGCCACGTCCGCGCCTTCCGCGCGCGATAACCGACGGCAGTGCGCGAGCGCCTCGATGTAGGCGTCGTCGGTGAGAGGCCCTTTCTCCTGCGCCTGGATGAAGGTCTCCTGACCGAAGTACGGCAGTTCCGTCTCTTTGTGCGCGTCGTTGAAGGCGATCACGTCGGCCAGTGTCTTCACCCGACTCGCTCCGCCGAGTCCCGCGAGATACGCGTTCAAATCGGCCTTGAGCTCGTACAACAGAACGGTGAATTCCTGGTCGCCGTAATCGCGCATGTGAGGAATCTCCACCGGGTCGACCAGGACTGCTCCCTGCGCTTTGAGCACGTCGAGCGCCGCGTTCACCAGACGGTCGCCTTCCGGTGAGCCGAACGCGGCCCGCACGACTCCGATGCGCGCACCCTTCAGGCCGTTGGGATCGAGCGCCTTGGTGTAGTCGGGAACCGCGGACGGCGCGGTCGCCGTCGCCGGATCGGTCGGATCTGCGCCGGCGAGCGCGCCGAGCAGGATCGCGGCGTCGGTGACCGTCCGGGACATCGGGCCCGCCGTGTCCTGGCTGTGCGCGATCGGGATGACGCCGGAGCGGCTGACGAGTCCGACCGTGGGCTTCAGCCCCACGAGTGAGTTAGCGCCCGACGGGCAGACGATGGAGCCGTCGGTCTCCGTGCCGACGCCCACTGCCGCGAAACTCGCCGCGATCGCAGCGCCGGTCCCCGAGCTCGAGCCGCAGGGATTGCGATCCAGCGCGTACGGGTTCCGGCACTGGCCGCCGCGGCCGCTCCAGCCCGATATCGAGTGACTGGAGCGGATATTCGCCCACTCTGACAGATTGGTCTTCCCGATGATCACGGCCCCCGCGGCTCTGAGCCGCGCGACGAGCGCGGCGTCACGCGGCGCCGGGACGCCGACGAGCGCGAGGGACCCCGCGGTCGTCATCATCCGGTCCACCGTCGCGATGTTGTCCTTTACGAGCACCGGAATTCCGTGCAGCGGCCCCCGCACATGACCCGCCTTGCGCTCGGCATCGAGCCGATCGGCGGCCGTCAGCGCGTCGGGATTCGTTTCGAGCACCGCATGGAGCTTCGGGTCGAGCTCAGCGATGCGGGCGAAGTAGGCGGCGCAAATGGAGTGCGACGTACGCGCGCCGGTGCGCATGGAATCCTGCAGCTGGGCGACGGTGGTTTCTTCAAGTTCAAATGCCTGGCCGGTGTGTAGGGGCGCAGCATGCTGCGCCCCTACTTTCGGTCGCGGCTCTGCGGGGTTCGACACCATCGATCCCGCAACCGCACCAGCACCGTATCTAAGGAAAGAGCGCCGACTCAGATCGACCGTCATGGAGTCCTCCGATAAAGGCCGCGGGAGAGGGGGCCACGTAGTCTGATTCCGTGATTTCCAGTGCGCCAGATCACGTGATTCCAAGCACGGTTGCGGTGTGAGACCTTGCGGTAATGTGCGCATAATGAATTTTGTTGGCAGCCTACGGAGGGATAGCGACCTGACTCTGCTCCGGTTTTCCTGGTTCTCGAGCATCCGCACCAAGATGCTGATGTTCGCCGTCCTCGCGACGCTCCTGCCGTCGCTGACGACGGTGTGGATTTCCTACATCGAGAACAAACGCGCCCTGCAGGCCAAAGCCTCCGAGGAGCTGCTCGGCGTGAGCGCGCAGGCACTGCGCGAAGTCGACCTCTGGACCAAGGAGCTCCGCTACGATCTGCGCGTCTTCTCAAGCTCCTATGAGGTCACTGAAAACCTCGAGCGGATCCCGATCGCGAACGACGAGCCTGTGCACTCGGGCATCCACTTCAAGCGGCTGACCGATTACCTCAACTCGGTGCGCGACCGGTTCCCCGACTACAGCGAGCTCATGGTCCTCGATCATCACGGTCACGTCGTGGCGACGAGCGCGTCGCAGTCCCGGCCGGTGGCGCTCCCCTCCGACTGGGCCTCGGAGCTGACCCAAAACGACTGGGCGCTGAGCACGCCGTACTGGGATTCCGCCGGCGCGCACCCCGAAATGCTCGTTTCCGTGCCGATCGAATCGGGAGGGGGGCGAGCTGGTCGCGGTGGCGGCAGCAGCCGTCTCGTCGGCGCCCTGGCGTCGCGCGTGAACCTGCGCACCGTCGCCGACACGCTGCGACGCTTCGCCCCCGGTGAGACGGGGCAGATCTACCTGATGACCCGCACCGGCCGGGTCATCGTCAGCTCCCAAGGCAGCTCGCGCGAACTGATGCGCCAAGGCTACTCGCGCGACGCCACGAACGGCCTGCTCGCCCGCGAGAGCCGCGCCATCCAGTTCGCCAGTTTCACCGGCGACCGTGTGGTGGGCAGTGCGCGCGTCGTCCCGTCGCTGGACTGGATCGTCGTGTCTGAGATCCCGACGACCGAGGCGTTCCGCCAGGTCGCACGCCTGCGCAACGTCACCCTGGGCATCGTGCTCCTGCTGCTCGCCGTGGTCGGCGCGCTCGCCTATTTGCTGAGTCTGTTGATCGTGCGGCCGCTCGACCGCCTCGCCCAGGCGGCCGCGAAAGTCGCAAAGGGCGACCTCGATGTCGACTTGCCTGTGACCACGGGCAGCGAGGTCGGCTACCTGACCCAAGTCTTCAACGACATGGTCGCCCGGCTGCGCGACAGTCGCACGGAGCTGGAACGGCTGTCGGTTACCGACCCGCTCACCGGCCTCTTCAATCGCCTGCAGATGATGGAAGTGCTCGAGAACGAGGTGCGCCGCTCGCGACGCTTGCACCACCATTTCTCCGTCGTCATGGCCGACGTGGACTTGTTCAAAAAGTACAACGACGAGCACGGCCATCCCGCGGGGGACGAGGTGCTGAAGCGCGTGGCCGCCATCATGCGCGATGCGAGCCGTGACGTGGATTTCGTGGCACGCTATGGCGGCGAGGAATTCCTTATCATGTTGCCGGAAACGGAGCTCGAGGGCGCGACCGAGTTCGCCGAGCGCATTCGCAAGAAACTGGCGAAGGAAAAGCTGTCAGCCGGCAGGATAACGCTGAGCTTAGGTGTCTCCGCGTTCCCGATGCACGGCGACTCGCCCGACCAGTTGATCGCGGAGGCGGATGCCGCGCTGTACCTGGCGAAGCGCGCCGGGGGCGACCGTGTCATGGCCGCCGCGCGCCCCAAAGTCTCGGCGACCTAGGGCCCCCCCCGCCGGCCGATCAGTGTTTGATGGATCCAGCCGGACCGGTCGCCGTCGTCCTTGATGCGCACCCACTGATCCACATACGAATAGGCCACGACGGGGGCGGCAGTCTCCAGGGTGAATAGCACCTTGAAGCCGGCGCTCGGCCCCTCTCTCACGTTCGCGCGACCGGTAGTCTGCAGCCGGAGCGGCAGCGCGAACGGCGTCTCGCCTTTGCGCGCCCCGCCCGCGCCGCCGCCACGGTTATCGGTTGCGACGCGCGCCTGCCCCGCCGAGGCGGCATTCTTCGCTTCCGCCGCCAGATAAAGCGCGCCGGCGTAGTTCTGCTGGTCGAATTCCGTCGTGGCCAGCTGCAAGAGCTGCGTGCCCTGTCCGTATTCGGGGGGCGTCGGTGCTTGAGGGTTGCTGCCCCCCCCTCCCCCCGGGCCCGCCGAACGGAGCGCCTGCAACGCGATCTCCGCTTCCGCCATCCCGGAGGCCGCTTCGGCGCGTGTCGCGAGGGATTGCAATTTGGCCATCGCCCGCACCACTTCGCGCCGAGCATCGTCCAGCCGTCGCTGCAGCTCCTCGACCTGTGCGGCCTGCTCGAGGACCTTCAGCTCCAGGCGGGCCGCACGTTGCTCAAGTGCCGTGTCCCGCACCGGCACCGGTTGGCGCGTCACGCGTGCGGTATCGCGCGTCGTGCGGACGGGCGGGGGCAGATTGGCCGGATGCGGAGGCCGGCAGGCCGCGGCGGCCGCACCGAGGCCGAGCAGAATAAAGAAGGGGCGCATAGGGCGACTAAGTTGCATGCGGACCCGGGTTCGTTCAACCGCGACGCTTGACTTCGCCGTGCCCGTTAATAATCCTTCGGGCGAGCGAAGGGGCCACGGCATGGTGCCGTGTGCTGGACCAGTGGACCGATCGAGGACCTGGGCTGTCGCCTGCGGTCCTCGCGTCGTTTCCGGTTCTGGCGTCTCACTCTGGAAGGGATCTATGGAAGTCACGCTGAACGAGACCGACCGGCTGGAAGTTGTCTTGAAGAAATTCCACCGCGCGATCACCAAGGCGGGGCTCTTCCAGGACATGAAGAAGAAGCGTTTCTACGAGAGTCCCGCCGTTCAACGGCGGCGCAAGAGCCAGGCAGCTCGCCGCCGGAACCGTACACGCTAGGGAGTAACGAACAGATGGCACGCATTACCGGTACCGTGAAGTGGTTCAACGACGCCAAGGGCTTCGGCTTCATCACGCCCGAGAACGGTGGCAAGGACTGCTTCGTGCATCACACCGCGATACAGGGTGAAGGGTTCAAGTCGCTGAGCGAAGGTCAGCGCGTGGAGTTCGAAATCGTGCAGGCCCAGAAAGGCCCCGCAGCGCAGAATGTCGTGAAGCTGTAAACCACCCATTGGACCAGCAGTCGCACGGCGCCCCCCCCCCAACGGGGGCGCCGTCGTGTTTTCACGCCGCTTCACCGTCGGGAGTCTGGTCGTCGTCCGGGCCGCCGAGCACCGGCGGATGCTCATAGACGACCGGCGGCGCGCACGTGCACGGGGCGGTGTGCGGCATGGCGAATTGGGCGCTGGCGCGGGGCGGCCGGTACTCGATCTTGGTCGCGTCCTGGATGATGCCGCCGCAGAAGTGGCAGTGGATCTGAGACATGGTGCCCATCTCCCATCGGGCGCGGGGACCGTCCCCTACCATTCACTCCGGACCTCGAAAAAGGCAAGCGCGGGAGGGTTAGACGCCGTTTTTGCGGCCTCATCCCAAAGGATGAGGTCGGAACCTTCCGCCCCGCCTTGACTAATACCTCGGAAATTGCTCAACCTATGGCCGTCACCACGTACTCTCGTCCCGAGACCACGACCGTCAGTACAATGACCAAACGAATTCAAATACTCGTCATTGAAGACAATCGCCTGCTGCGGGACGGTCTCGCGGGATTGCTCGACTCGCAAACCGAGTTCAAGGTGGTCGCCACCGCCGAGGGCGGCTCGACCGCGCTGCAGCGACTCCAGGAACACAAGCCGAACGTGGTGCTCGTCGACGCCGCGTTGGGCCGCAACCGCAGCCAGCGGCTCGTCGAAAGCATCAAGGAAGCGGCGCCGCACGCGCGCATCATCATGATGGACGTACAGCCGGAAGAAGAAGACGTCATCGACTTCATCAAGCGCGGCGCAAACGGCTTCATCGCGAAGGACGCGGCGCTCGAAGATTTCGTGCACGCCATCCGACAGGTTGCGAACGGCGGCGACGTCGTGCCGTCCGCGCTCACCGGCACGCTCCTCTCGCATATCGCCAAGCAGGCCTCCGTGCTGCGCAACACGCCGATGATGGCGTCGGTGCGCATGACCAAGCGCGAGCAGCAGATCACGGACCTGATCGGCGAGGGGATGAGCAACAAGGAAATCGCGCAGCGGCTCAACATCGCGACGTACACGGTAAAAAGTCACGTGCACAACATCCTGGAAAAACTCGCGCTGCACAGCCGCCTGCAGATCGCCGCCCACGCGCATAAGAAGACGCCCCCCAAGGGCGACCGCAGGAAGTTCGTTCGCTGAACGCTGCGTCGCTCCTGCTGGCCGTCGCGCTGATCGCGGGCTGCGTGCGGAATCCCGCGACTGGCAAGAGCGAGCTGATGCTCGTCAGCGAGTCCCAAGAAATCCAGCTGGGACAGCAGGCCGACAGCGACGTTATACAGTCGATCGGTCTGTATCCCGACCCCGCCCTGCAATCGTACGTCTCCGACCTCGGCAAGAAACTCGCGGCGACCTCGGAGCGTCCCAACCTGCCCTGGACATTCCGCGTCGTGGACGATCCCGCGGTGAATGCGTTTGCGATCCCCGGTGGGTTCGTATACGTAACGCGCGGCATTCTGAGCCACATGACGAATGAAGCGCAACTCGCGACCGTCATGGGTCACGAAATCGGCCATGTCACGGCGCGGCACACGGCCCATCAGATGTCGCGCGAGCAGGTCGCCAACCTGGGACTCGCGGTCGGCAGCATCGCGAGCTCCCGGATCGCTCGGTACGCGGGACTGGCGAGCCAGGCGCTCGGCGTCCTGTTTCTGAAATTCTCACGCGACAATGAGAACCAGGCGGACGAGCTGGGCGTGCGGTACTCGAGCCGCACCAACTACGACTCGCGCCAGATGGACAGCGTGATGGCGATGCTCGACCGAATCGAGTCGCAGAGCGGCGGCCGGCTGCCGGAGTGGCTCGCCACCCATCCGAACCCCGGCAACCGCATCGGGCATATCAACGCGGTCTTAGCGCAGACCAAGACGGACTTCACCGGCACAACGGTGAATCGCGAGCCGTACGAGCGGCGCCTGGATGGCATGGTTTTCGGCATGAATCCCCGCGAGGGATTCTTCCGCGGCACGGAGTTCTACCATCCCGACCTCCGGTTCCGGATATCGTTCCCGAGCGGCTGGCAGACCGTCAATGGCAAGTCCGCGGTCGCGGCTCAGAGTCCTGGGCAGGACGCGGTCGTCGAGCTGACGCTCGCGCAGGGCGCGAACGCCGATCAAGCCGCGCGCGCGTTCCTATCGCAGCAAGGTCTGCAGGCCGGCACGGTGACGCGCGGCAACGTCAATGGCCTCAGCACCGCCGAGGCACCGTTTGCGGCAACCAGTCAGAACGGGACGCTGCAGGGTCAGGCGGTCTTCGTCGAATACGGGCGCAACGTCTACCAGCTCCTGGCGTACGGACCCGAGGCCAGCTGGGCGACGAATCGGGGGGTGGCGCAACGCGCCGTGGCCAGCTTCGGACCCCTGAGTGATCCGGCGCTGCCTACCGTGCAACCGCAGCGCCTCGATCTCATCACACTCGATCGGCGCACGACGATCGCGCAGCTGGCGCAGCAACGCCCCCCTCCAGCGCCGGTGTCGACGGCGACGCTCGCGCTGATCAATCAGGTCGAGGAGACGGCGCCGCTCGCGCCAGGACGCATCGTGAAATGGGTGGTGGGCCAACCGCTCCCCACGACGCCCTAGGAGGGAACCGACTCATGATGAAGCTCGCGGCGGCCCTGGTATGTCTCGCGACGGCGCCCCTGGCCCCAGTGACAGCTCAGCAGCAGCCGGCTCCCACCACCACGCTCCGGCCGGCGGCCAGTGCCACACCGCGGGCGTCGGGACCGCGCCTTACACCGGAGTTCCGCAGCTACCAACCAGCAGCGACGCAGCAACAAGACGCCGCGACGTCAGCGGCCGCCAGAGATCGGGTCGTGATCTCGATTTCGACCTTAGGACTCATCATCCTGGGGCTCGTGCTCATCCTCTTGCTGACATGACCCGCGGGGGCGCTAGCGAGAGAAGTCGACCTTGGGAGCTTCCGCGGCCCCGGGCGTTTGCAGTTCGAAATAACCTCGAGGTTTTTTGCCGAGCACCTTCGCGGTGAGCACCTGCGGGAAGCGGCGAATATAGGCGTTGTATGCGTTCACACTTTCGTTGTAATCCTGACGAGCAACGGCTATCCGATTCTCCGTCCCCTCCAGCTGGTCTTGTAACGCGCGGAAATTCTCGTTGGACTTGAGCTGGGGATAGTTCTCCGCGATCGCGATCAGCCGGCCGAGTGGGGCGGTGAGGGCCGCGTTGGCGGCGGCCATCTGTTGCAGGTCACCGCTTTGTACCGCTCCCGCCAGCTTGGCACGCGCTTCCGCCACCTGGATAAAAATCGTCTGCTCCTGCTTGGCGTAGCCTTTCACCGTCTCGACGAGATTGGGGATCAGATCGGCGCGACGCTGCAGCTGCACCTTGATCTGGGATTCGGCAGCGTTCACCCGCTCGTCCATCGTTTGAATCGTGTTGTAGCCGCAGCCAGTGAGGAACGCGAGTGCAAGGGGAAGATACGCTTTCACGATGGGTTCCTTTCCATGCGGTTTACGTACTCGGCCGTGCGAGTCACCGCGTCGAGATACGCAGCCGGCTCCGGCAATCTATCAGGAGCGAATCCTATCAGCGCGGCGGCGTCGCGCACCAGCGCATCGGGGGTGGCGGGAACGCTGTGACCGGCCAGCCGCAGCACCGCACGGAGCATCGTCAAGAAACTGGACTGCGTCTCACGAACGACCGCCGCCAGCTGCTTGGGCGTGTTCCAGTACGCGGCGAACGCTTGCCGCAGATGCATGAGCTTGCCCATCAACTCCTGCTCGAGCTGCCGGCGCACGTGCGCACGCTGCACCGTGATGCCGCGCCATGGATCGCGGCCGGCGAGCATGCGATGCTGGGCGCGGATGTCTTCGTATTCTATGGGAAACGCGTCCGCGGAATCGCGCCACTCCTGGTCCGTGAGCACAAGCGGCGGGGGATGTTTCGCGCTCATCCACTCGCGCACCGGCTTGGCGAGGCGTGTGAACAGATCAGCATCCACGCTATCGACAATCAAGAGCGTATTCAACGCGTCCGGCTCCCCGGTCCCCGCTCTGTGCTCCCTCGCCCCGGAGCCGTAAAGCAGCAGGGTCGCCAGCCGCGGGCCAAGGGCGTCGGTTACTCGCGCCGCAAAATCGTTCAGTGTCATTCGCGCCATGTCAGAATCGTCCTCCCGCTCCGCCGCCCGAGAAACCACCCCCGCCCCCAAAACCGCCGAAGCCTCCGCCGCCGCGCCCGCCCCAGCCACCGCCCCCGCTCCAGCCGCCGCCGCGGCCCTGGCTCATGATCCAGAAGGGGATCCAAAGCACGCGGCCCCGGGTGGCGATGAGGAGCAGAATCGCGACCGCGATGATCCAGCCAACGGGAATTTGCGGCCGGTTGTCGACCGGCGGAGGACGGACGTATTCGGGATTGGTGAGCGTGACGCCGAACTCAGCCGCAAACGCCTGAGCGATCAGGTCCACGGCGAGGGCGAGTCCCTTCCCGTACTCCTCGGTGCCCAGCGCCGGGAGCATGGCCTCACGAATCCGCCCCGCGCTTGCATCGGTGAGGAATCCTTCGGCGCCCCGGCCCGTGGCGATGAAGACGTCGCCCGTGCCCGGTCGGTGATTCTTGCGCGGCACGAGCAGCACCACGACGCCGAGATTCTTGCTGCGATCGCCGGCTTCGCCCTGTGCCCCCACCCCCCATTGGCGGCCGATCTGGACCGCGACATCGCTGGCTGCGCGGTCGTCGATATCGGGCAAGGTGACGACCGCGATTTCACCCTTGGTCTTCTCGCGCACCTCTGCGATCACCGATTCCATGTGCCGGATCGAGGCGGAATCGAGCACGCCCGCGAAGTCGTTGACAAACCCGCGGGGAGGCGGAATTGCGATCTGGAGTAGAACCGCGAAGACTATCACGGCGTATTGCTGCAGACCAACGACGCAACCGTCAAGAAGGTTTCCCCCATGGATGTGCTCGCGATCGCGATCCTCGCTGCCGCTGCTCTCATCGGGCTGTGCCTCATTCCCCTGGGTTTACCCGGACTCTGGGTCATGGTCGCCGGGATCCTCGCCTACGGCTGGCTCACGGGCTTTCGGTCGGTCGGCGTGGCGACCATCGCGCTCGTGCTCGGCCTCGCGTTTCTCGGCGAAATCATCGACAACTGGCTGGGTTTCTACTACGCCAAGCGCTACGGGGGATCCACGCGCTCCGGCTGGGGAGCGCTGATCGGCGGGATCATCGGCGCGATCATCGGCGTGCCCGTCGCGATCATCGGCAGCGTCATCGGTGCGTTCCTCGGGTCGTTCGTCGGCGCGGCGCTCTTCGAGTTCAGCTACTCGCGGCGTGCCGGCGTTGCAACTCGCGCCGGCTGGGGTGCCATGGTGGGACGCGCGGCGGCGGCCGCCGTCAAGATCGCGCTCGGCCTCGTCATTGCCGTCATCGGGCTGTTCGCCATACTATCTTGAGCGCCATGACACGATCCGCTGCAATTATCGCCCTGCTCGTGCCCGCTGCCCTTTCGCTGTTCGCGCAAACGCCGCAAGGAACCTCCCCGCAGACGAACGCCCATTGGTCGGCTGATCCTCCGCACAGCGCGATCGGGTTTCGCGTCCGACACCTGGGCATCACGTGGGTGAACGGCACATTCGGCCAGTGGACTGCCGATCTCAATTACGATCCCAATAAGCCGGAAGCGGCAAGTGTCACGGCGAAGATCCAGACCGCCAGCATCACGACCGGCAATGACCGCCGCGACAACGATCTGCGACAGAACTATCTCGCCGCCGACAGCTTTCCCGAGATCACATTCAAGAGCACGCGCGTCGAGCGGACCGCACCTGATCATCTGCGTGTCACCGGCGATCTCACGATTCGCGGCATCACGCATCCGGTGGTGCTGGAGACCGATCTCGGAGGAGTGCTCGCGACCTCGCGCGGCCGCCGCACCGCGTTTTCCGCCACGACCAGCGTCAAGCGGCAAGACTATGGCATCTCGTTGAACCGTTTCATGGAAGGCGCGCAGGTCGTCGGCGACGACGTGCGCATCACGATCGACGTCGAAGCCGTGGAACGCGCGACCCCCTGAGCCCAAGAGCTTTGGGGGTCGCTCTGCTCGTCGTGCTGCCCACGACAGCCCCCGCCCAGCGATCCCCCGCCCCTCCGAGCGTGCGCTGGTGGCACGTCGTGATTGCCGCCGGGACGATCGGCGCCGTCAGCGCGCTCGACCGTGGCGTGGACACGTGGGTTCAGGACCACCGCTCCTCGCACTCGGATGCGCTCGCGCGTGGGTTCCGCAACGGGGGCCAACCCGTAGTCGTCTTCGGCGTTCCCGCCGTCATGTTGGGCGCTGGACTCATCAGTGGCAGCAAGGGTCTCGAGCGCAGGGGCGCGCGCGTCCTCGCATCCGTCGTGCTCGCTGGAGTGATCACGGGTGGAGGCAAAGTCGTCACCGGACGGCTCCGCCCCGACGAGTCCACCACGCAGTACGCGTTCAAGCCCTTCTCGCATCACGACTCGTTCCCATCGGGCCACGCCACGATAGCGTTTGCGCTGGCGACATCGCTGGCCGACGAAATCCGGCGCCCGAGGGCAAGCGCGGTCCTGTACGCCGGGGCCACGGGGACTGCCTGGGCGCGACTGAACGATCATCGACACTGGCTGTCGGACGTCCTGGCCGGGGCGACCGTGGGGGTCACGGCGGCAAATTTCGTCGAGGGACGGTGGCAGTTCTTTGGCCTCGGACCGCCCCGAGTTCTCGTCAGCTCGCGCGGCGCCCGGCTCGAGTGGCACGCCGCGTTCTAGTTCAGCCCGCGGTGGCAGGCTAGGGATTCAGTCGGTGCGGCGTGACGACAAGGTCTGCGACGAGCGCGCCTAAGCGATTGATGAGGGCGTCGAGCTCGCGAAGGCGGCGGCCCGTCGAACGGCGGTACACGGTTCGGGCGGTGAGATACGTGATCCCGAGCCATATCGGAACAACGGCTACCGCCGCGGGACCCAGGTGCAGAGCGCCCGCGCCTATGCCCAAGATCGGTCCCATCCCGCCGCCGCCCATCCCACCGCCGATGCCGCCGTACACGGCGCCGATGAGCTGATTCATGTTTTCCTGAATCGTGATGCGCGTCTGCCCGCGGCGCACCGACACGGCGACCTCCAGATCACGCCGGATCGCCGGCCCACGGG
>WNGJ01006386.1_pt1 | contig 12466 bp, 11 predicted proteins | sample 5400611 | NCBI WGS metagenome assembly WNGJ01 (sample SAMN13153375, study PRJNA577476) | soil metagenome | isolation source: 40 cm soil or saprolite under Garry oak tree replicate 1 | place: USA:California | collected 2016-06-15
CTCTGACGGCAGGCCTCGGGCGGTTCACGCCCGTCCGGTGGCCTGCCCGCTCATCCGGCCCGGCCCGCATCCGGCGGCGGGACCAGGCGCAGCATCTCCCGCTGCGTCCGGCGGACCAGGACATGGAACGGGGCGGGCAGCGGCTCGCCATCCAGCGCCGCCTCGATCGCGCGGCTGGCTGCCTCTGCTTGCGCGGCGGTGACGACATGACCGGCATGCACCGCCCACGCCACCATCCCGCGCTGACCCTGGCTGGCCCCGGTCCGCACCCGCAACCCAGCCGCGCGGCACACCCGCCGTATGCCAGCACCCCACCGGACCGCCTCCTCGGCAGTGGTCCGGCGCGTAGTCACCGAGCCGTCCCGGCGCAGCGCCTCCAGGTCACCGCGCAGGAAATACTCTCCGGCGCTCATGTGCCCAGGCTATGCCGCAGCCCGGCAACGGCACCGCAGCATCCCCGGCGGCACGAGCACGGCCACGACGACGAGGGGCGTGCGCCCGCCCGGCGCACGCCCCCTGCGGCAGCAGCCAGCGGCGATCACCCCCGGCAGTCACCCAGGTCGGCAGGCCGGGGAACCCGGCTGCAGCCGATTCCGCTGCCGCCTCCACCTCGACCTGGTCGCGTGCCCGCACATCAGCGCCGTGCTCTTGCAGTTCCCTCAGCACGCCCACGGCGAACACGGCCGTCGCGCGGACCCGTTCGGGCCAGCCATCCAGATCCAGCCGATCCCAGCCCGCCATCAGGATCAGCGACCCGGCTGCGACCGCCCACACCCGCACCCGCGCCGACGGCACCGGCCACTGCTCCACATTGCCCTCGCCTCTGCCGGGGGCGACGTGGAGCAGTACATCCCCGCCGCTGGCCCGCGGCCTGGTACGCGGCAGGAACAAGGCGGTGAACTCGCCCCCTCGCCTGGCGTCCGCGGTGGTGATCCACAGCCATGCCCCTTCCTCTGGCGGGCGCTGCCCCGCGAGGTACAGCACGTCCACCTCCTCATCCGGCACGTCATCGTCCGGGATCTCCCACCCCACCCCGCCCCATCCGGGCCGGCGGTGTGACCGTCATGATCAGCCTCCTCACCTCGAACTGGCCAGATACCGGCGATCCCCGCAGCAGCCGCAGGTCCATCCGGACCGCTTGCCGTGCCAGGTCCGCGCGCCGGAGAACCGCCGCCGACGATCGACGCTCCGCTGCCGGCCCGCCGTCAAGCCCGCAGTCCAGCCAGGCCCCAAGCTCGCGAGAGCACGGTCCGCTGGAAGCGGATGATAGGTACACCAGAAGTACACGGCAGGTCTGCCGCGGTCCCCTGCTATGTGGGCTCACAGGGATGGATAGAGCCTGGCTGGGAACTCCGCACGGGCGAGCCCGTGGCAGCTAACGATGAGCGGGTTCAACGCGATCGAGCGCGTCGAGGCGGACTTCTGCGGTGTCGTGGTCGCGTTCATCGCCTGGCTCATCCGCAACATCGTGGTCGCGTGGCTATGAAGGTAACGATATCGACAACGCGACGGCCATCTCATTTCAACTCGCCTCACCGCAGGTGATCGAGTCTCTGGTACGTCAGGTCACCTGAGACGGGACGCCGCCTAAACCATCAGCGAGTGTTTGGGTGAAGTCGTGTTTGAGTTTTGGCCTCACCATGGACTTCATGATGCCGGTAGTTCCCGCTGGTGGCGGTAACGTCGTTAGAAGTGGAGCGGTGGGATGATGATAAGTCATGGACTGGCGCATGCATTGCGGGACAGGCTGCGGTCATCGCCTGCCAAGCTTCAGCAAGCTATCGCCATGACCTCAAGTTCCGTCTATCCTAGTGTAGGGGTTGACGGATGAATATATGCCGTCCAAGTGCGGAAGGGTGGGGTCGCATGCCCGCAAAAAAGCCTGTGACAGTCCTTGATGACTGTTCCTTGGAAACGCTGCTCCGGCCCGACACGGTCATCGAGGGTGGGCATTACGTGGCCGGAGAAACGATCGATCCCGTATGCGAATGGAGCTGGGAAAAAGCGGTTGAACTGTACGCTCGGGCCTCGCAACTCGGCTTGCCTGGAATGGGGCTGATGCTGCTAATCGAGGACTTCACGGTGGCGACGGCTGAACGTGGCCGATACCGTGCGAGCTATCAGTTGCCGACCGCTTTTCGCAGAGTTCTGGGTCGCCATCGCGTAGACCTGGATACCGTGCTCGTGACATGGGAAGTACAATTGCGCAATCGTGCCCATGGAGACTTGAGGCGACGGCTCAAACCGCGTCTCACCTGGCAAGATGATGGATACTTTGCGCATGTCCAAGACGGTACACAACGCCGTGTCACCCAAGGTGTCATCCCTGTGTGCAACTTCATCATGGCACGATACATCGCCGAGAAGGATCGACTTTTCAAGAACTCGCTGAATCTCTACGACCTCAAGTGGGAATGCCAGAGCGGTGGCGGAGTGGTGGTTTCCCGGTCTCTATACGATACGCGGATCACTGTCTTTAACGCCTACGTCACGCTCGCTCAAGAGATCGGTTTTGTTGTATGTCACCAGGAATGCGAGCCATCATCGGCTGTGATCTGAGCGCCGTGGCGCGGCCTTAGTCTATCGGTCGCTGAGCAGCATCTCACTCGCCTGATCGAACCGGTTCTTCAGCCTAATCAGGTCGAAATGCAGATTGACCAGTATGCTCTCCGCATCGACTGCATCTTCGGCATCGGCTCCGTCGTCCCCAGACGAGCCGCCGAAGAACTCCTCGATCTGCGGCAGGCGCTCCTCGAACGACGTGGTGAACCCTAGGTCTCTGGTGATCTCATCCGGGCGGAGAGCGATCAGGTCGGTACTGCCGTCCCAGTCCATCGCCCGGTCCGGCCGCAGGATTCGATCGAACGTCGCATCCGCCTTGATCCAGCGGTTTCCGAGGTATGCCTCGGCGAGTACATGGAACGGGAAGGGGTCCGCGAGACCCTTGTATACCGCCGTCGGCACGAGTCCGGCGAAGAGATGCTTACGGTATTCAAGCCATCGGTAGCGGGCCGGGATGCCTGCCGCACGCAACAACGCCACCTGCAGGATCGACTTTGGCCAGCAGTCACCAGCTCGGCTGCGGAGCGTGGCAGAGGCCCCCTGACCCATCGGAACCCACTCGTGCTTAATGTCATCGCGCACGAAGTAGTAGATCTTGACTGCGGCCTCCTGGGGTGTCCGCGCCTCTTGGATGAGATCGGCCGCTGTCTGCCGCACCAAGTCATTATCATGGTCGCACAGTTTCGACGACTGTAGAAACCGGCGCACGGACTCATCAACGAAAGACCTATCCTTATTCAGCTTCACATATAGCTCCCGGAGTAAAGAATCGCCAAAATCAACCCGATGCTGATGCCGATCGCGACCGAGGCTCGAACCCTCGATGTCCGCAGGGGAGTCAAGAGCTGGCCCTTCACGCGCCACCAGAGCAAAAGATGCAGTGGAGCCTGGTACAAAGGCCGGAACGCGTTTAGATAGCTGCTCAAGGCGAGTATCGAGTGGTGCGTGCACCAGATCTGCACCGCCTCCCCCGGCTGTTCCGGCCAGCCGCCGCCGGTCTGGTCACGCGAGTTCAAGCAGAAGGCGATGCCGCGCGACATGGTGCGGGTGAATAGGAATCGTCCGGTGTGCACGAGTGCGATAATTGCCCAGCATGTTCCCTCAAGATTGCTTCCCTCATCATCGCCCCAGCCGCCGTCCCCCAGCTGTTCCTTATGCAGGGCACGCAGGCCCCTCCTGAACGTCGGGCTGCGACTGGCGCCGGCGGCGAGGAGTCCGTTGAGAGCATGCGCGGTACGCATGCCTTCTGTCGGCGATCCGAGGAACTTGCCCCATCCCGGATCGCGCCAGTTTTCGTTCTGGGCATCGAGGAGGAACTTCTTCCCGCGCTGCACATGTACTTTCTGGTAAATCGGGTTGTTCGCCGCAGTCGCCAATGCCCGCAGCGAGATCATCCCCCAGGCGGTGCAGTAGACGCTCGACACGGTGTTGCGCGGAACGAAAGCCCAACCGCTGTCGTCTGGATTCTGCTTGTCGATCAACCAGCTCGCTGCTCCTCTCAGCAACAGCTGGGTTCGCTGGTCATGGTACGGAGCCAGGGCGAAGATCGCTAGCTCGGTGCCAGTCACGTCACTGACTCCTGGTTCAAGACCCCATCCGCAGTTGGCGTGTTGGTGATCGAGAAGCCAGTCCACCGCGCGAGTCACCTGCCCGCGGTAAGCGTCCTCGTCCAACTCGTTGAGCAGGTAGATCGCTTGGGCGGTTGACCAAGCGTTACTAGTCACCCCGGGCGTAGACGGCCAGCCGCCGTCTGGGTTCTGCCAGGTGAGATAGGACTCCAACGACTCAGCGACCACGCCTTCGAGGTCAACCAGAGGTGTAGCAGAGTGGAGCAGAAGCCGCCTGATTCCGGAGTCCAGATGACTCCCTAGAACTGACTGCGGCGCTGGTCGGCTCGGCGCCCGCCGCTCCACCGCCGTGGTTGGGCCCATTGTGGGAGTCATCGCTGGAGGTGCGACGAATGCCCACGTGATCTTCGGCGTGGTGATGTCGTGAGCTTCGAGTGGCCTGACCAAAGCTGTGGTCTCCGGGCTCTCCAAAATCCGGAGGTCGCCGTTCGCGAGTGAGGTGACGTGGCGCACGTTGCGGGCGATCGCCAACTGGTCGCCAGCCCCGGTCTGGCTGAACTTCGGTTCCGGTATGCCGCGCAAGGCCAACCCGCTCGCTACCAAGCGGGATACGTCACCCAGCGTCAGCAGTTCTGACGAATAGGATGCGCCGTTCCGCAGTACCTTCAACAGTTCACCCGTAAAAGCCGTGTGCCGTTCCCCGCGCGGCGCCAGTGACACTGCATCGCGAGCAGATGAGGTCAACATGAAGGCACTAGTGGTGGCGATCTGGCCGTCCAAGAACGTACCGAGGTCGCTCATTGCATGCGCGAGACCGCTGAAGCAACAGTCCAAGATGATGACAGCGTTCAACGCCCGTCGCTCGTGCACAACCTGCCGCACCGCGCTGAATTGGACGCTGCGCCACAACATGTTCTTGCGTGTCGTGGTCGCCAGGGTGAGCATCAAGCCCGACGCAGTCGTGCTGCCATGGCCCGCGTAATACACGACGAGCGTGTCGGTTGCCTGCTCCGCGGCGCACGCGATCGCTTCTAGCACGGCGCCAGGATCCGAAGGATCAACAAGCTTACTGCAGTAAGCCAAGGGCAAGCCCCACAGGTCGGGATCGATTAAGGCTTCCTCCAGGTCGGTAATGTTCGTGCGTACCGCGGGCAACGCCGACCACTGCTGGCCATCGGCGTAGGACGCCACGCCAATGAGTACGGCCCGAGATGCCGACGGGTCGGCGAGCCGCGGCATCTCAGCTCTCCGGGTCGAGCTCGCGCAAGATCCTTACGACCTTGTCCGGCGCATCGACCGCGTCGACGTCGAGTTCCACTGTGTGTGATTTCGACGTGAGCTTGACGCGCACCTTGGAGCGGCGATTCTGCATCCATTCAGCGACCAGCCGCAGCAGCGTGACCCCTGCCCCGCCGGATCCGATGGCGAGCAGCAGACCATCAGTGACTGGTCCCATAGCTTCGTCCGGGGGCGCGGACATTCTCGTGTCCACGCGGATGGACCTTAGATAGTCGTCGCTGCAGATGATCGATCTCAGCTCGTCAAGATCGGCACTGGGCACCGCGCTTCCGTCAATCTCCAAGAGGAGGTCCATACATGCAAGTCTTGTCTCAATGAACCACCTTCGCAACTGGATCCGACTACGGTACGTTGTGACCTGGCGCCAAATCGGGGCGAAATACCCCATTTCCGTTAATTGCAGGAACTGACGCGGTAGCGCCGGGCCACTCCTGAGGAACTTCGCGTACTCCGCGAAATCTCGTTGCCCCGCCATGCACCGCAGCCCCGTCCTCGTGCACTTCGATGGCCGCCAGGCACACCGATCCTCTCAGAGCGCCAGTCTGCACGAGACGAATCCTTATCCTGTGGAGTGCAGCAACTAGGTCGACCTGCGCCGCCGAGGTGGCGGTACGACAGCGCGGACCTCGATTCACGCTCTCGTCAAACGGGCCATTGCGTCGAGCCAGATGGAGGGCTGAGGATATGCACCTTTCCATGCGGGTGCCCTGGATGGATCGGCCGTGGGATGGAGCAGTGTGCAACGCCCCGCGCGCGAACGGCTCCTGCGTACTTCTGAAGAACATCGGCCCGAAGCGGGACGACATGTTCGAGGAGGATCACGCCGGACAGCCGTTCGCCCAGCTCGACTCCGGGAAGCTGCCGTGCTTGAGCGAACGTTCGACGTTCATGTCCGACACCGGCTACCGGGTCGTCAAGGAGCATCCGTATGCGGGGAACCCCGCGATCTCGGTTGTGCCCACGCCGGTGTCTGTGCCCGGATACGCGTTCGAAGCAGTTCCGTTCCGGTGGCTGAACCGGAAGACCCTGAGCGAGGACGTTGGGTATGAGCGTGTGCCTGGGTTCCGGCCGGAGGCCGAGGATGCTGCGGACCGCGCCCTAGAGTACGACCCCGCGTGGGTCATGGATGGCGGCAACCAGCGGGCGATCTTCGACGCCTTCTTCGAACCAGTGACCGAAGGCAACTCCTTGGTGTTCATGTACCTGAAGCACTCGCCGTTGCAGGAGCAGCGTGGCGACCGGCTCCTGGTTGGGGCCGCGCATGTCACCAGGGTGGAACTACCCCCGATGTGGGGCAGCGGCGGCCCGTCGGCGTTCGAGTCGTCGATGTGGGAGACGATCGTCTCGCACAGCTTGCGTCACGATCAACAGGCAGGAGTCCTTCTGCCTTACCAGCGACTTGTCGAGTTGATGGATGATGGTGCCGACATCTCGGCGGCGTTGGCCTGGGCACCCGAAGGCCGAGGGGTCGAGTTCTCCTACGTCACTGAGCACTTGTCGGATGATGCGGCATTGCAGGGACTCGCGGCGCTGCAGCAAGCCGCCCAGGCGTTGCCCGGCCTCGGACTGGAGGTGCCTGCGGCGGCGCTGGACTGGCTAGAGGTCCAGATCGCGCGACTTTGGAAGCTGCGCGGTCCGACGCCAGGTCTGGCAGCCGTGTTGGCGTACCTGGGCGTTGAGCGTTCTCATACCGTCGCGCGTGAGTTGATCGCTTCCGCCGGTGACGGAGATGTCTGGGAGCTGATCGAGGCTGGCTTCGCCGAGGCGGCGGCACTGCCGGAGCCGGTACGGTACCTCATCGGGACCACCGTGGGCCGGGTCTGGTCGCGGCGTAATGACGTGGAGCGAAACGCGCTGCGCGTGCTCTCTGGTATGGATGTCAGTGCCGGGCAGGTGGAGGCCCTGCTCGACGGGCGCACCGAAGTACCGGTGGACGTCGAGCAACTGGTGGACGATCCGTACCTGGCGTCGGTGTGCACCTATGGTCAGCGTGAGCACATCCCGTTCAGCACCGTCGACCGTGCGTGCTTCCCCGGGGAAGGCGCTGACTGGGAACCACTGGTGGCGAGGATCGCTGGCATCACCGACCACCAAGATGAACGTCGGGTTCAGGCGTTGCTCGTCGACGTGCTGGAGGCAGCTGGTGTCCGCGGGGACACGCTGCTGACGCAGAGCGAGGCGCTCCTCGCCGCAACCGGGTACAACCTCGCTCGTCCTCCGCAGCTGACGAAATGGACGCTTGAGGCCCTCAATCTAGACAGCGCGGCGCTGCGGAGCAGCGACGCGTGGCCGATCGTCGGCATCGACCTGGCTGGTGGCGAGCCGGGGCTCAAGCTCGCCAGGTTCGAGTACATCTCCGACATCATCCGGACCAAGATCGCCGAGATGAGGAGCCGGCGCCGTTTCGCCAACCTCACCGACTCGCGGGCGCTGATCGACGCCACGCTCCCGGCGTACGACCCCGATGACGAGGCGGAAAACCGGGCTCGGATAGAGAAAGCGGCCGGACTTACGGAACTTTACGCCTCGCCGCTGTCTGTACTGATTGGCCCGGCCGGGACCGGCAAGACCACGCTCCTGCGGGCGCTCGTCGAACAGCTCACCGCAGACCGGATGGTGCTGCTCGCGCCGACAGGTAAGGCGCGTGTCCAGCTCGCGACGAAAGTCGGTAGCGGCGTGACGACAGCGACGCTTGCGTCGTTCCTTCGGCACAGCGGCCGGTACGACGAGCAGCGCTACCTCGTGCTAGACGAGCACGCCCCCCGGGTGGACGCCGACCTGGTCGTGATCGACGAGGCGTCGATGCTGACCGAGGAAATGCTCGCGGCAACCCTGGATGCGTTCCGAAGCATAAAGCGTCTGGTCTTCGTTGGCGATCCCCGCCAGCTCCCGCCCATCGGCCCAGGGCGCCCGTTCGTCGACCTGGTCAACGAACTGCGCCCGGACGAGTTCGTCGGCCCGGCGCGAGTCGCGCTCTCGTACGTCGAGCTGCGTGTGCCCCGCCGTCAGGTTCCAGGCGACGCGACCGGAGCCGCCGGAACTGTCGCTGGGCAACGAGCTGACCTTGACCTGGCCGCCTGGTTCGGTGACGGAGACTTCGGCGTCGACGCGGACCAGATCTGGCACGAGTTGGCGGCCAACCCGGACCAGGGAACGGTCCGGTACGAGCCATGGGATGGACGCGCCGTCATCGAGGTGCTGGCGAACGCACTGGCCGCAGAACTTGACCTAAGCGACATCGACGGCCTGAAGGACGTCAGCGGGCAAGAAGCTGCGTTCGCGCTCACCTACGGAGCGAGGATCAATGACGGCTGGCTGAACTGGGAGCCGGGCGCAGGGCAGACGGCGGAGCTATGGCAGATCCTGTCGCCCACGCGCTCACGCGCATTCGGAACCACCGAACTCAACCGGCACATCAAACGGACCTACCGGCAGTCCGAGCTTGCGCTTGCAAAACAGAACAAGTGGAGGGGCAACAACATCCCGTTTCCGATCGGACCCGAGCAGATCGTCCGCGGCGACAAGGTGATGGCCACACAGAACGACAAGTACGCCCGAAGCTGGCCGAAGAACTCCGGACTGGACTACGTCGCCAACGGCGAGATCGGCGTCGCGATCGGACGGCGCCGGCCGGGGAAGAAGAAGAGTCTTAAGCTCAATGTCGAGTACTCATCACAGCCCGGCGCCCAGTACTCTTACTGGCCCACTTCAAAAGAGGATGTGAAGCTTGAGCTCGCGTGGGCAGTGACCGTCCACAAGTCGCAAGGTTCGGAGTTCGAGCTCACGGTACTGGTGTTGCCGGCCCGTGTGACGGTCTCCCGCGAGCTGATGTATACCGCGCTGACGCGTCAGCGCGGGCGAGTTGTCATCCTGCATGAGGGCACACTTGCGGACTTGCAGGAACTGTCCCAGCCGTGGAGGTCAGAGACCGCCCGTCGGCTCACTGACCTGTTTGTCGCGCCAAAGCCGGTGTCTGTCGATCCGAACCAAAGCGGGCAGTCGCAGCGCTTCGACGGACATGTCATGCACGTGACGGCGAGCGGTGTCGTCGTCAAGAGCAAGAACGAGGTGATCGTGGCGGGGATCCTCGACGACGTCGCCCCGGGTCGCTGGGCGTACGAGACACTGCTCCAAGGCACGGACGGCCGCACGGTGCACCCTGACTTCACGATCCAGCGCACCGACGGATCTGTTGTCCTATGGGAGCACCTCGGCCTGATGGACGACATCGACTACGCACGCAAGTGGGGCCTCAAACTCGATTGGTACGCCACCAACGGGTTCCTCCCCTTCCCAGAGCACGGCGACAAAGGGACGGTTATGTGGACCGACGACACGTGCGGCGTAAAAGTCCCCGCCTGGCATCAGTTGGCAGTCGATGCCATCGGCCCGGTTGCGGCCGGGCCGACCCGGCGTGGCCCGGCACCGGGCCGCCGTCGACACGGTGCCGACGCGGACCCGAGTGACCATGCTCAGCAGATGCCCGCCGACCCACGCGCGTAACCGGCGCGTTGAAGGCCTGGTCGACCTTCGGCTGCGGCGCCGACGTTGTGGAGTGGTACGGAGTCCGTGAGAAGTACATGGAAGGTGCATCAGCGGTCGACGGGAGGTGGATGGCGGCTGCTAAGCCTGTGGTGTGTTCAGATGTCCTGGTGTGCCTGGCAGGAGAGTGGCTGGGCTCGCGCGCGGGTGCCCTCGCTGGAAGGAGCATTGCGACCAGTGCTTCTGCCTGCGGGTTTGGGTGTTCCTGGCTCCTGCAGCGGGCCTGTACGTGGCTGTCCGTGGGGTCGGCCGCGCGGCATCCCGCGGCCACGTACATATAGTGGACAGCGTCGCCATGCTGGAACCGGTCCGGTGATGTTTGCGCAGGTAAATGGGTATGAAGAGCGGCGCGGAGGAGCGGTCTGTAAAACCGTCGGCTCAGCCTACGTTGGTTCGAACCCAACACCTGCCACACTGTGATGTCGCAAGACATCGAGGACACGGCGAACCCACATAAGGGTCGCGGTGTTTTCTTTGGCCAGCCCGGTCGCTTGCCGGTGGGCTGGTAGTCGCGGTCGGGGTTGAGGATCAGCTCGCGCAGGAGTTCGCCGGTGCCGGCGTTGATGACGCGGATGTGCAGGTCCTGGACGAGGAGCAGGACGCGGGTTCCGGCGTGGGCCCGCCCGATGCCGATGTGGTGGAGCCTGCCGTTGTGGCGGAGGGTGACGAGCCCGGTGGCGTCGATGCGGTCGGTGCGGACGCGGTCGTGGGTGTCGGCTGAGCGGTCGCCCGGGCCGGCCTTCGGCCGGGCGGCGTAAGCGGTGGCGGGGGTGGCCCGGCCGGGCAGGGAGCGGTGCGGGCGCCGCTCGTTGTATATGCCGGCGAAGGTGTCTAGCAGGGACTGGAGCTCGGCGAGGGTGGCGGGCTGGTGCGGCTGGGCGCGGAGCCAGTTCTTCATGGTCTGCTGGAAGCGCTCGACTTTGCCCTGGGTCTGGGGGGTGGTTCGGCTTGCTGTTCTTCTGGGTGATGCCGAGGCGGCGCAGTTCGTGCTCGAGGGCGTTGCGGCCGCCCTTGCCGCCTGAGAGGCGGGTGGTGAAGACCATGCCGTTGTCGGTCAGGGTCGAGGCCGGGACGCCGTGCTGCTCGCACGCTGCGCGGAAGGCCAGCAGCACAGCGGGCCCGGTGACGCGGTCGTGGGCGGTGACGGACAGGGCGTAGCGGGAGTGGTCGTCGAGCCAGGTCAGGATCTCGGTGTCCGTCCCGCCGGCGAGCGGGTAGTGGGTGAAGTCGGACTGCCAGCGCTCGTTCGGCATGTCCGCCTGGAACCGGATGTAGGACGACTTCGGCCGCTTGGCCGGGGCGGGAGTGACCAGCCCGGCCCGGTTCAGGTACCTGCTGACGGTCGCGGCCGAGACGTTGACCTGGTGATGCTGCTGCAGGTGCCAGGCGATGGTCTGCGGGCCGGCGTCCAGGCCCTGGCCGGCGAGGTCCTTGCGCAGACGGATGATCAGGTCGGCGGCGTCGGCGCTGATCGCGGAGGGGGAGGTCTTCGGCCGCCGGGACCGCGGCTCGAACGCTGCGTCGCCCTCGGCCTGGTAGCGGGCCAGCAGCGCGTAGACCCAGGACCGGGCGACCCCGTAAGCCCGCGCGACCTCGCTGACCGGGCGCTTCTCGCCAGTGACGGCGGTGATGACGAGCCTGGCCTTTGACATCCCGGCAGCCTCTGACCAGCAAGATCATCGTGGCGGGAGGCGCGCCGCTGCCTGTCCTGGATGTCTTGAGACACCCTGTCCTCGATGTCCTGAACCTAGACACAACACCTGCCACACATTTCCGCAGGTCAGAGCCGGTGACGCTGGATTGCGTCACCGGCTTTCCGCGTGAAAGGGAGCGGTTCATCAGATCGTCGGCTGTGTCCTGTGGGCTATGCGTGGGCCGGATCCGGCCATCGCCAGGCCTCGGCGGGAATCGCTTAAGATGCGATCTGACCTGCGGAAACGCTAGTGACGGCGAGCGTGTGCATACGGTGCTGCGGGCATGCCGGACCCGGTGTCCGTGGGCTGTGCGCGGGACCGGGGACCGGTTCACGTACAGATAGCGGACAGGGTCCCGGACGGTGCCGACGGTGCGCATAACCGCTCGCTTTCCCACACCGTGACGACCGTGTCGCGCTGGTATCGGCTTATACCCGGTCTATCCGTACGATGGTGATCAGGTCCCCTTCGACCTCGTACAGCACCCGGTAAGGGCCGACGCGCAGCCTGCGGTAGGCGCCGCGGACGAACGCGTCCGGAGGCGCCGGATCGTCAGCTAAGCTTCCACGGCGCGGTTGACGGCCATCATCCCGGCCTGGTCGGCCATGAAGCGGACGAAGGTTGCCTGCGCGATCTCTGACCATATGATCCTCACCGGGAGGCGCCGAACACCTCAGCCATGAACTCCTCGTGCGACTTCAGGCCCGGCCGCCCGGCCGCCTTCCACGCCTCGTGCTCGGCGATGGCGGCGTCGATCTCGGCTTCCTCGACCTGCTCGGCGGATGCGCGGTCCCGCAGGGC
>WNGJ01006388.1_pt1 | contig 12465 bp, 12 predicted proteins | sample 5400611 | NCBI WGS metagenome assembly WNGJ01 (sample SAMN13153375, study PRJNA577476) | soil metagenome | isolation source: 40 cm soil or saprolite under Garry oak tree replicate 1 | place: USA:California | collected 2016-06-15
GTGGTGGCCGCCGTTCTGTCCGCCCCTGGGGCGGCCGGGAACTCGGCAGGGTTCAGCGACGAGACGGCGGAGGGCTCCGTCGGCCCCGACATCGCGCGGGTCGAGGTCTCGAACGACGACGCCGGCAACGTCACGTTCCGGATCCTGCTAGCCAACGGCGCGAGCCTGGCCGCGAACCAGGGAATCTGGTTGTCGCTCGATACGGACGAGAACCCCGCCACGGGTGGCTACATCATGGGCGTAGGCCGCGGCGGGTTCGACTACGCGCTGGACACCGGGCGGCCGGTCGCCCCCCGGCTCTGCACGCGGATGCAGGAGGTGGGCGGGACCTTCGGCGGTTTCATGGCGCTCGATCCGGGCTCGCTCAGGTGCTCCTACCCGGCGCCGGGTGTCGTTGTCTTCCAGATCAACCGCTCCGACCTGGGCGCGTCGAACGGCGTCAACCTCGTCGCGGTGGGCGAGGTCTATGACGCCGCCCAGAGCCGGTCCTTTTTCGGAGATCAGGCTCCAGGCTGCGGGGTGACCTGGAACTACAAGATCTACATCGGCAGCTCGCCGCCGCCCCCGGCGCCGCAACCCTGCACGACGCCCCCTCCGCCCCCGCCCCCGCCTCCACCGCCCTCGCCTCGGAACACGACGATCGTGCTGTCGCCGACCAGAACGTCCGTGCCCGTCTCGGTCCCGGTCAAGACCCCGATTGTCGACCTGACCGTGACGGCGTCAAAGCCTCTCGTCGGGCTAGATCTGGTGAAGTTGATGAACGTCCCCGCGGGTCGTACGTCGTCATCCTCGAGCTCGGGGCTTACCCCGGCGTTGAGAATCACGAAGCATCGGTCGGCGAGAAAGGTGACCGTTCATGTGACGGGCGTGAAGGCCGGAACGCTGAGATTCCGCGTCAAGGCGAAGCGGGTGCCGAGGCGCACGGGCCTCAAGGTCACCGTAAGGCAACGCTACAAGTAGGAATTCTCTGGAAGGTCCGAGCCGCCAGCCGGCTAGCACGGGCCGACACGGGCGAGATGAAGCTCTTCTAGGGCGCGCGGTTTTTTCCAGCTGCGGCGGGGTAGAGGAATGACATGCGCCGGTATCCCAGCCTGCTCGGGCTCATCTACGTGGGAGTGGGGATCGTGATCGCGGCGAACCGCCACTACTTCAGCCATGTCCATTCGCTGAAGGCAGTGATCGCGGCTGTGCTCGCGGTGTTTCTCTGGCCACTGCTCGTACTCGATCTCGCCACGCTGAAGCGCCGCTAGGTCCGTGGGGGAACCCCTGGTTCCCCCACGGACCCCCTCCTTGCGAACGCGGGGCTTTGCTCGTCCGTTTCAGGAGCCGCCCAAGGTTCCTGAAATTTGTCTCTTGAGCCTCCCGGCGGGCGAAGCCCGCCTCCGGCGGCAGAGGACGCGCCCCTAGCAGGCTGGGCAGACCGACCCGGGTGCTTAGGCGATGCGGCTAGCTACACTTCTGCGCCGTGGCAGGCGAGCGAGTCAAACTCGAGGTCAGCGAACGCGACAACCGTGGCTCCGCGGAGGCGCGCCGATTGCGTGCGCAAGGACTCATCCCGGGCGTTCTCTACGGCCGCGGGAAGCCCCCACATGCGATCTCCGTGCCCGAGCGGCGGCTGCGCCGTGCCCTGAGCGGCGCCGGCGGGCTGCACGCGATCCTCGACGTCGTGCTCGAGGGCCAGAACACGGCTCACGCTTCGATCCTCAAGGAATTCCAACAGCATCCTGTGCGGGGCCACATCATCCACGTGGACCTGCAGGAGGTTCGCCTTGACCAGCCGATCCAGGCCCAGGTCGTCGTCGAGCTGGTCGGCGAGCCCGCCGGGGTCAAGGAGGGCGGCGTGCTCTCGCAGGTGTCACGCGAGATCAACGTCGAGGCGCTGCCGATGGAAGTTCCCGAGCATCTCGAGCTCGACGTCAGCGACATGGCGATCGGAGACACGTTGCGGCTTGCAGATCTCGGCACGCGCGAAGGCGTGACCTATCTGGACGATCCGGAGGAGACGGTACTCGCGACCGTGACGATGCCGACCCGGATCATCGAGCCCGAGCCGGAGGAGGTCGAAGGTGAGGAGCTCGAGGAAGGCGCCGAGCTGGCCGAGGGCGAGGAGCCGCCGGAGGGTGCTGCCGAGGCGCCTGCCGAAGGCGGCGGAGATGCCGGTTCCGGCGACTCCGGCACGCCCGAGGGCTAGTTTTTGCGGCTCTTCAGGCGGGGCAAACAGGCCTCGTCGCTGGATCTGCTCGTAGCGGGCTTGGGGAACCCCGGACGCGAATACGAGCAGACACGGCACAACGTGGGGTGGATGGTGCTCGACGAGCTGGCGCGCCGGCACGGCGGCTCGTGGCGGTCGAAGTTCTCCGGCTCGCTCGCGGAGGTCAGGCTCGGTGACGAGCGACTGGCCCTGTTGAAGCCGGAGACCTATATGAACGAGTCGGGGCGCTCTGTCGGGGGTGCGGCGCGGTTCTTCAAGACCGATCCGTCGGCCTTGCTGGTCGTGCACGACGACGTCGACCTTGACCCGGGCCGCCTCCAGGCGCGGCTGGGCGGAGGCCTCGCAGGACACAACGGCTTGCGCTCGCTGGCCCAGCAGCTCGGCTCCCGGGAATTCCTGCGGCTGCGGGTCGGTGTCGGCCGCCCAGGGCGCGACGACCGCCGTCCCGTCTCGGACTATGTCCTCTCACCGTTCGAGCCGGAGCTCGATGTCGACGCCCTCGTCGGCCGGGCTGCCGATGCGGTCGAGACGATCGCCGCCGAGGGTCTCGAAGCTGCTCAGACGCGCTTTAACTAGACACGAACTCGACACTGTTACGTCTCTCACACACGCGACTTTCCCGATTAGGCTGACGACGGGGAGGAGGTTGGGCGTACCGAACTAAGGGACGGTCGCGCGGATACCATGACAGCCGCGGAACCGCCGGGTTCCGCCTTTCGTCATGGACCGCCCGATACTCCACGCATTCGTTCGCGAGCTTGCCGCTGAAGAGCGGCTCGGCGCGTTTGCCGACGCGCTGCCGACTCGAGCGCGCGTCTCCGAGCCGGCGCTACCGCTTCTCCTAGCCGCGCTCCACGAGCGGCTCGGCCGCGGTCTCGTGTGCCTGCTGCCCGATGACGCCGACGCGCGCGATGCAGCGGAAGCGGCGTCGTGGTTCCTCGGCGGCGAGCGCGTCGGCCTGCTCCCGAGCCGGGGCGTCCACTGGGGCTCGGGACTCGAGCCGCCGCCGCATCTCGTCGGCGAGCGCGCGCGCGCTCTCGCGGTGCTCGAAGCCGGCGGGCTCGTCTGTGCCTCCGCCGCAGCCCTCGCCGAACCCGTCCCGCCGCGCGCGACGCGCCCGCAGCCACTCGAGCTCGCGGAGGGAATTGACCCCGGGATCGACGCGCTCACCGAGCAGCTGGCGCTCACGGGCTATGAACGGGTGGATCGGGCCGAGGAACGCGGGCAGTTCGCAGTTCGCGGCGGCATCGTCGACGTCTTCCCGACCACCGGCCGCGAGCCGCTTCGGGTCGAGTTTTTCGGCGACGAGATCGAGGCCATCCGCGCCTTCTCGCCCTTCACCCAGCGAGCGCTCCATCCCGTTGACCAGGCGACCATCTTCCCCGCCACCGAGCGGCGGCGGGATCTCGTCGAACCGACGCTGCTCGACGAGGGAGAGGCCCGGCCCGTCCCACGCGACCTCGTTCAGGTCCTCGATCGTCCGCCGGATCTCGTCTGGCAGCCGGATGAAGTGCGCGCGGTGTGGGCTGAGCTCGGCCTGGAGCGGTCGCTGAAGCGCGTCACCGAGCTCGACGCGCTCCCGGCCGGGCAGCCGTTCGCGTTCGAAGCGCAGCGGCCGGCGCTTGCAGCACGAGGACTGTCCGAAGCCGAGAACGAGCTAGCGACCCTGGTCCGCGCGGGCATCCGCGTGGTCGTTGCCTTCCCGCACCGTGGTGAGGCTCTGCGCACCCAGAATCTGTTGCGCCGCGTGGAGGCTCGGCTGCTCGAGCCGCACGACGACCTCCCTCGCGAGGCGGAGCTCATGTTCGCTCTAGCCCCAGCGCGGCGCGGCTTCGTGTGGCGCGAGCTCGGCCTTGCCCTGCTCCCCGATACGCAAGTGTTCAGGAAGCGCCCGCGCGTCACCCCAGGAGCGCTGGGCGTTGGGCGGGCGCTCCAGTCGTTCGCCGACCTGCGCACCGGGGACTACGTCGTCCACGAGGACCACGGTGTCGGCCGGCTGCTCGGATTCGAGACGAAGGAGGTCGGCGGCGTCACCCGCGACTACCTCTTCCTCGGCTTCCGCGGGGACGACCGGCTGTACGTTCCGCACGAGCAGATTGGCAAGGTCTCGCGCTACATCGGCGCCGACGCGCAGGCTCCGGCGCTCTCGAAGCTCGGCGGGCGCGCCTGGCAGAACCTCAAGTCGCGGGCCCGCGAGAGCCTGCGCGAGCTCGCAGGCGAGTTGCTCGCCCTCTATGCACAGCGCCAGCAGGCGTCTGGTTTCCCGTTCGACCTCTCGAACGAGTGGCTCGAGCGGCTGGAAGCCGACTTCCCCTACCGCGAGACCGAAGACCAGCAACGGGCGATCGAGGCGGTGAAGGAGGATCTCGAGGCTGCGCGACCGATGGACCGCCTCGTCTGCGGCGACGTCGGCTTCGGCAAGACCGAGGTCGCCCTGCGCGCCGCCTTTGCCGCCGCCGTCAACGGGAAGCAGACGCTGATGCTCGTGCCGACGACCGTGCTGGCACAGCAGCACTGGAACACTTTCCGCGAGCGCTACCGCGATTTTCCCGTCCGCGTCGAGATGCTCTCGCGCTTCCGTCCGCCCGCCGAGGCAAAGCGGGTGCTCGCAGACTTCGCCGCCGGCAAGGTCGACGTCCTGATCGGTACCCACCGAGTGCTCTCGCGCGACGTGATCCCGAAGGAGCTCGGGCTCGTGATCGTCGACGAGGAGCAGCGCTTCGGCGTCGCACAGAAGGAGCTACTGCGGTCGCTGCGCCTCGAGGTCGACGTGCTCGCCCTCACCGCGACGCCGATTCCGCGCACGCTCCACATGTCGCTCTCGGGTCTACGCGACATCTCGGTGATCGAGACCCCGCCGGAGGGTCGGCGCCCGATCCGCACGTACGTCGGCGAGCTCGACGACGAGCTGATCGTCTCGGCGCTGACCCGCGAGCAGGAGCGAGGAGGCCAGTCGTTCTACCTGCACAACCGCGTCGAGACGATCGAGGAAGCCGCGTTGAAGCTGCAGCAGCTCTGCCCCGAGCTGCGCTTCGTCGTCGCCCACGGCCAGATGCGGGAGCGCGAGCTCGAGCAGCGGATGCTGAGCTTCCTGAGCGGCGATGTGGATGTGCTCGTCTCGACCACGATCATCGAGTCCGGCCTCGACATCCCGCAGGCGAACACGTTGATCGTGGAACGTTCGGACACCCTCGGGCTCGCGCAGCTCTACCAGATCCGCGGCCGCGTGGGCCGCTCCGACGTGGTCGCTCACTCCTACCTCTTCTATCCGAGCTCGCAGGAGCTCACTCCTGAGGCCCGGGCGCGCCTTGCCACGCTCGCCGACCATACCGAGCTTGGATCGGGGTTCGCGATCGCGATGCGCGATCTCGAAATCCGGGGCGCGGGCGACCTCCTCGGCGCGGAGCAGTCGGGGCACGTTGCGGCGCTCGGCTTCGAGCTGTACGTCGAGCTGCTCGGTGAGGCCGTCGCCGAGCTCTCGGGCCAGCGCCGCGCCGTCGCGCGGCCTGTGCGGATCGACGCGCGTGTGGACGCATACGTCCCCGCGGCCTACATCGGCTCGGAGGCTCTGAAGATCGACCTGCACCGAAGGCTTGCCCTTGCCGAATCCGAGGACGAGTTGCGAGAGCTGCACGCGGGCACAGAGGACCGCTATGGCCCGGTGCCGGAGCCGGTCGAGAATCTGTTCGCGATCCAGGAGACGAAGCTGAAGCTCGCCCGCATCGGCGCCGACTACCTTGTCTTCCGCGGCGGCCGTGCGACCGTCGGCCCGCTCACGCTCGGCTCGAGCGAGCTCCGAGCGCTGCGTGGCCACGTCGACACGGCGGTCTACACGATCGCGAGCCGAGAGGTGTCGCTTCGCGACGACGCGTTCCCCGGAGCCCTCCGACTGGTCGATGCTATACTCGATGCGCGCCGAGCAGCCTGAGAAAACCCCTGCTCCTGGCACTCTTTCTATGAGACATACGCTTCTGTTCCTTCTTGTCGTAGCGGTCCTCGGCCTGGCCGTGGGCTGCGGCGATTCACCGCCGTCGGTTCCCGCCAACGCCGTCGCAGTCGTCGGCAGCCAGCCGATCAAGAAGGACGCTTTCGACAAGCTCGTCGCCCAGGAAAAGCGCCTCTATGCGACGTCGAAGCGGGCCTTTCCGACCGCTGGAACCACCCAGTACGCGACGCTTCGCAACCAGCTCGTCCAGTACTTGATCGGGAACGAAGAGTTCAGCCAGAAGGCCAAGGAGCTCGGGGTCAAGGTCAGCGACAAGCAGGTCGACGACCGGCTGACGCGGGACAAGGCTCGCGTCTTCGTGGCCAAACCCGGCCAGAAGGTGCTGACGAAGGCCGAGATCGAGAAGAAGTACCTCGAGCAGATCAGAAAACAAGGCGTCAGTGACGCGCAGGTGCGCGAGAACATCCGGCGCCAGCTCCTGAGCGAGGCCGTCTTCGCCAAGGTGACCGAGAGCGCGAAGGTCAGCGACTCGGAGATGAAGAGCTATTACGAGAAGCACAAGAAGGACTATCAGCAGCCGAAAACGCAAGAGACACGCGACGTGCGCCACATCCTCGTCAAGACGAAGGCGCTCGCCGACCGCCTGTACAACCAACTGAAGGCGAAGCCGTCGCTCTTCGCGAGCTTCGTCAAGAAGTACACGACCGACACGCAGTCGAAGATCTACGGTGGCAGGCTGCCCACCGGTGCCGGCCCGGGGCTGACCGTTGCGCCGTTCACGAACGCGTCATTCGCGCTGAAGACGCATGAGATCTCGAAGCCGGTGCGTTCGCAGTACGGCTGGCACATCATCCAGGCACTGGGGCCGATCCGGCCCGGCCACAAGGCCCAGGCGATGCCATTTGACCGGGTCAAGGAGACGATTCGTCAGCTGCTCCTACAGCAGAAGAAGAACGACGTGCTGAAGAACTGGGTCACGAAGACACGGAAGGACTTCTGCTCGAAGATCGGCTACTCGCCCGGCTACAAGCCGCCGGCGAATCAGGATCCCTGCAAGCAGTCCTCGTCGACCTCGTCGAGCTCGGTCAGCACTACGTCGACGCGGTGAGCCTCGCCGAGGCGCTGGTCGACCTGCAGCGGCTGACCGAGCGGCTGCGGCGGGAGTGCCCTTGGGATCGCGAGCAGACGACCCGGACGATCGTCCCGCATACGGTCGAGGAGGCCTACGAGGTCGCCGACGCCGCGCTCGCGGACGATCGCGAGAAACTGCTCGATGAGCTTGGCGATCTGCTCTTCCAGGTGTACTTCCTCGCGCTCTTGCTGGAAGAGAACGGCGACGGCGACCTCGAGCAGGTGGCGCGGCTCGTGCACGAGAAGCTCGTCCGCCGCCACCCGCACGTCTTCGGCGAGGCGGAGGCGCGGACCGCGGGGCGTGTGCGCGAGAACTGGGAGCGGATCAAGACCGCCGAGGAGGGTCGCGAGGGGATCTTTCACGACATGCCCGCCGCGCTGCCGGCGCTGCTTCACGCGCGCAAGGTCCAACGGCGCGCACGAGCGGTCGGCTTCGAGTATCCGGACGTTGCCGGCGCTTTCGCCGACCTCGACGACGAGCTGCGCGAGTTGCGCGAAGCCATCGCGGAGGAGCCGGACCCCGCGCCCGAGGGCGAGCCGGACCTGCGCGCCTTCGAAGAGCTCGGCGACGTTCTCTTTGCTGCCGTGAACGTCGCGCGGCGTCTGAATATCGACCCGGAGCTCGCTCTCCGGCAAACGAGCGAGCGGTTCGTCTCGCGGGTCGAGCAGGCGGAAAAGCTCGCGACCGAGGAGGGGCGAGAGTTCGCGACACTTTCGCTCGCCGACCAGGACGAATACTTCGACCGGGCGAAGGAAGGGCGCTCGTGAGCAGCCCGATCGCCGCGGTCACCGCCCGCCAGATTCTCGACTCGCGCGGAAACCCAACCGTCGAGGTCGAGATCGGCCTTGAGTCCGGCGCCCGTGGGCGGGCCGCCGTTCCCTCAGGGGCTTCGACCGGACGCTTCGAAGCTGTAGAGCTCCGGGACGGTGACGAGCGCGCCTATCTCGGCAAAGGCGTTCTGCAGGCCGTTCGGAACGTGCAGACGGAGATCGCACCGGCACTCGTCGGGCGCGATCCTGCCGAGCAGCGCGCCCTCGACGAGGCGCTGATCGAGCTCGATGGGACGCCGAACAAGTCGCGCCTTGGCGCGAACGCGATCCTCGGGTGTTCCCTGGCCGCGGCGAAAGCGGCCGCTGCCGACGCCGGCGTCTCGCTCTATCGCTGGATCGGCGGGGTCGATGCCCACGTCCTGCCCGTCCCGATGATGAATGTGATCAACGGCGGCGCGCATGCTCAGAACTCGCTCGATCTTCAAGAGTTCATGCTTGTCCCTGCCGGTGCGGACAGCTTCGCCGAGGGCCTCCGGATCGGCGTCGAGGTCTTCCACACCCTGAAGGCGGTCCTGCACGAGCGCGGGCTTTCGACGGCGGTGGGAGACGAAGGCGGTTTCGCTCCCGATCTGCCTTCGAGCGAAGCTGCGATCGAGACCGTTCTCGAGGCGGCCGAGCGTGCCGGTCACCGCGATCGCGTTGCGCTTGCCCTAGACCCAGCTTCGACCGAGCTCTACCGCGACGGCGGCTACCACTTCGAGCGCGGGGGAGGCATTCGCGACGCAGCCGGGATGATCGAGCTCTACCGCTCGTTCGCCGAACGCTTTCCGCTCGTCTCGATCGAGGACGGCCTGGCGGAGGACGAATGGGGGGCGTGGCGATCGCTGACGGAGGAGCTCGGCGAGCATCTTCAGCTCGTCGGGGACGACCTGTTCGTCACGAACGTCGAGCGCCTCCAGCGTGGGATCGACGAGGGCGTCGCAAACGCGATCCTCGTGAAGGTGAACCAGATCGGAACGCTGACGGAGTCGCTCGACACGATTGCGCTCGCCCGCTCGAACGGGTACGGCGTCGTGATCTCTCATCGCTCCGGCGAGACCGAAGACACCACGATCGCCGACCTGGCCGTGGCGACGAACGCGAGCCAGATCAAGACAGGGGCGCCGTCGCGGACGGATCGCGTCGCGAAGTACAATCAGCTGCTCCGGATCGAGGAAGAGCTGGGCACCGCGGCGGTCTATCCAGGCTGGGACGCATTCCCGCGCGCCAAGCGCTGATCACCGTCGCGCTTTAGGCACACCTCGTCACAGACATGCGCGCTTTCCGCGAATAGGCTCATGGCGGGGAGGAGGTGGAATGTGCCTTAAGAATGGGCCCGTAGCGCTAGCGGTGTGAAAACCGAGCGCTAATCTTGATCGATGGCCAACTCAGAGCCCCGCCGAACGAAGATCGTCGCCACACTCGGGCCTGCCTCCGCAAACCCGACCGTGGTGAACGCTCTTGCTCGCGCGGGGATGGACGGCGCCCGTCTCAACCTCTCGCACGGAACGCATGCCGATCACGCAGAGAGCGCGCGCCTCGTCAGGGCCGTCCAGGAGGAGGCCGGCCGTCCGATTGCGCTGATCGCCGACCTACAGGGGCCGAAGCTACGTATCGGCGATCTCCCAGGGCCGGTCACGCTGAAGTCCGACGAGCACATCGTCGTTGCCGGAGAGCCCACGGAGGACAGTGAGCTGCCCATCAGCCCGGCTGTGATCGGCGAGGTGCTCCAGCCGGGACACGAGGTGTTGATCGACGACGGTCACATCCGCCTCCGGGTCGAGAAGGTCGAGCGCGGCCGCGCTCACTGCGCCGTCATCACGGGCGGGGTCGTCACCGCGCACAAGGGCGTCAACGTCCCCGGAGTCCCGGTTCCGATCCCGTCGCTCACGCGAAAGGACATGGACGACCTCGACTTCGCGCTCGAGCTCGGTGTCGACTTCGTCGCGCTCTCCTTCGTTCGCTCGGCGGCCGACGTCCGAGACCTGCGCGACCTGATCCAGCAGGCCGACTCGACCGCGCACGTCATCGCAAAGATCGAGAAGGCCGAGGCGGTGGATGCGCTCGAATCGATCCTGGTCGAGACCGACGCCGTCATGGTCGCCCGCGGCGACCTCGGGGTCGAGATCGGTCCCGCCCTCGTCCCGCTCCTGCAAAAGCGGATCATCGCCGCCGCACTCGATCGCGGGAAGCCGGTGATCACCGCCACCCAGATGCTCGAGACGATGACCCATCAGCCCGAGCCCACCCGTGCGGAGGCGAGCGACGTCGCCAACGCGATCCTGGACGGAAGCTCGGCCCTGATGCTCTCGGGCGAGACGGCGATCGGCGAGTACCCCGTCGAGTCGGTTGCGACCATGGACCAGATCGCTCGGGCCGTGGAGCCGAGCCTCGGCTACCGTCATCAGCTTCCAGGCGCGGCCGAGCTGCCGTCGGTGGGTCAGGCGATGTCAAACGCAGCCTGCGACCTCGCCGAGGCGCTGGGAGCGAAGGCGATGCTGGTGCCGACCTTCACCGGGAGCACCGCCTCCGCCGTCGCCCGCCTGCGCCCTCGGCGCCCGATCATCGGCCTCACCCACCAGCCCTACTCGGTCCGCCACCTCGCGATCGAGTGGGGCGTGACACCGATGTTGATCCCCGAATGCAGTGACGTCGAGGATCTCTGGAATCGCTCGCTCGAAGCGGCGCGCGCGAGCGGGATCGTCGACTCCGGCGACAGGGTCGTGATCACAGCGGGAACGGCTGTGAATGTCCCCGGCGGAACGAATGTGATCAAAGTCGACGTGGCCTGATCGAGAGCGGCGCAGGAGCGCACCGCCGTTCGCCGAACCACGGAAGCCCATGCCAGCACGCCCCCAGAAACGCGGGCGGAAGCGACCGCCGCGCTCGAGAGTCTTCATCCGCTGGCTCGTGCTGGGCGGCGTCATCCTCGTCGTCTTCCTCTACTACCGTCCGCTGCGCACGTATTTCCACGCACGCCAGGCTCTGGCCCAGCGCACGGCAGAGGTCCGCGACCTACGCCGGCAGCAGCATGCGCTCGAGCGCCGCGTGGCCCGCGCGGCGAGCGGGGGCGAGCTCGTCCGGGAGGCCCGGCGGCTCGGGCTCGTCAAGCCAGGCGAGCGCCTCTTCATCGTCAAGGGGATCGAGGCGTGGCGGAAGGCGAGGGCTACGATCGGGGGCGGTGGATGATCGAGCGACGCTCGAGCGGCAGCTGGGCCGAGCCCCACGCGCCTTCCGGCGCGTCGTCGTGCGCTGCCCCTTTGGCCGTCCTGCCGTAACGGAACAGGCACCCTACGACGACGCCGGGCGGCCCTTTCCAACCACCTATTATCTGACGTGTCCGCGCCTCGTTGCCGCGGTTGCCCGCATCGAGGCGGCCGGTGGCGTCGGTCGCTGGAGCCGCGCCGTAGCCGATGATCCCGAGCTCCGCGCGAGCCTCGAGCGCGCGACGGACCGGCAGCGTCGAGTCCGCCGGGGGCTCGCGGGCGGCTCAACAGGACCCGATGACGGCCACGTGCTCGAGCTTGGTATCGGCGGCGCTCGAAACCCCGAGCAGCTCAAGTGCCTGCACGCCCACGTTGCATTCGCGCTCGCCGACCGGGGCTACGAGCTCGGCGAGCAGATCGTCGCGGAGCTCGGCACCCTCTGGCCCGAGGGCCGCTGCTGCACCGACTAGCATCGGCCTCCGTGGTCGTCGCGCTCGAGAACACACGCCGGGAATGGGAAGAGGGTTATCGCCGGTTCGAGGCGGAAGTCCGCGATCCCGTCCTCTCGCCGCGGCTCCACGCCCAGCTCGAGGTGGTGACGGACGAGCTTCGCCGCCAGATCGGCCAGCACTTCACGCTCGCCGAGCTGGCCCGCCGCTACGCCGAAGCCGAGCGCTGGACGCGCGCCGCCGTGGCCGAGCGCGCCCCGGCTCCCAACTGGCCGCGTTATCTCGCGATCGTCGAGGACGCCGCATTTCATCTCTACTCCCGCGGCGCGGTCGACTACGCGCCTTGAGCGCGGCCGGCCGCTCAGCCGATCGCCGCCGCGCGCAGTTGGAACGGCGCGTCTTCGGGATCATGCTCGCCGCGCTCATCTTCGTACTCGGCGTCGCGCTCGGCGAGGCGCTTCACGACAACCCGAAACCCGGCGGCAATCGGATGTTCGTGCGCACCCTGCAACCCTCGACACTGCCGCCGGTTCGGGAAACTGTCACCGTCACCGAGCCGTAATCGTGTTTGAAGGTTGTAAGAAATGGTCAGATTTGGCTAGATTCACTCCGTGGCCAACCGAGATCCCAATGACCACCGGCGCGCCCCGGCCAACGAGCCGGACTGGCTGACCCTCGGCCAGGCCGCGAAATACCTTGGAGTGGCCCAGA
>WNGJ01011548.1_pt1 | contig 12464 bp, 10 predicted proteins | sample 5400611 | NCBI WGS metagenome assembly WNGJ01 (sample SAMN13153375, study PRJNA577476) | soil metagenome | isolation source: 40 cm soil or saprolite under Garry oak tree replicate 1 | place: USA:California | collected 2016-06-15
GGCCACGTGCGGCTGGGCTTTACCACGATCCCCGCCACGATCGGCAACATCGAGGCGGGAACGCTGCGCGCGATCGCGGTCGCCGGTACGACCCGGGCGCCGGTGCTGCCCGACGTGCCCACGTCGGCGGAGTCCGGGCTGCCCGGGTTCGAGGCGGGGTTTTACTACGGCATGTCGGCGCCGGCCGGCACGCCGCGCCCGATCATCGACCTGATCAACAAAGAAATGCGCCGCGCGATCACGTCGGAGGACCTGCGCAAGCGGCTCATCGCCGAAGGCACGGACCCGACACCGAGCACGCCGGAGGAATACACGGCCAACCTCGAGCGCGAGGAAGCGAAATGGGTCGCGCTGATCAAGAAGCTCGGCCTGAAGTTCGATTGAGCTTACCTCTCCCCGCTTGCGGGGAGAGGTCGCCCGCTGGAGCGAAGCGACAGTGGGCGAGTGAGGGGGACTCTCCGTAAACTCAGTGTGCTGAGAGTCCCCCTCACCCCGACCCTCTCCCCGCAAGCGGGGAGAGGGAGCCCGCGCGCACACCGATATTCAAACCGCGCTTGCAGCGACCGCCGCCTTTGCGTCCTTGGCCCGGAAAACCACTTCCGACGCGAAGGCCAGCAGGTAACAGCCCATCGCGATCAGATAGAGCGCCTGGAACCCGAGGTACATCGAATTGTACTCCAACAGGCCGCCCACGATCGCGCCCACGAGGTTCATGGCCATGATGCCGGAGATGCGCTCGCGCGCCGCGAGCAAGGTGGAGAACACGATCCCTGAGAACAGGAGCGGCAGGCTGAGCACGACGGCGGTCTCGAGACGGCCGAGCGGCGTGGAGGCGAATCCGCCCGAGCGCGCGGCGAGCCAGCCCGCGGCGAGCGCCGCGAACAGCAGCAGATAGGACAGCCGGGCTCGCCTGATGTTGAGCCACTGCACCAGGCAGTTGCCGAGAAACGCCATGATCAGGATGCCGGCAAACACGATGCCGATGACCTGCCAGGTGTTGCCGAACGTCAGCCCCATCTCGGTGATGCCCTTGGTCTCGATCAGCATGAAGCCGACGCCGAGAAAGAAAAACGACAGATGGCTGAAGCGCGGCGTCTCGGCCACGAAGTTCCCCACCAGCAGCACGGACAGGAGAAGGATTTGCACGATCATGATCAGGTATGAGACGGGATAGACGCGCTGCGGCATGTAGAAGAACGGCCAGTCGTCGGTGGAGACGGTGGCGGGCACCGATGAATCGGCGTACTGCGCCGTCACGTCCTTGAGGACGGTGCTCATCAACTTGGCGGGAAGTCGCCAGTTCGGGTCGTTCGAGATCAGAAAAGTCGTGCCCTCGTAACCGGCTTCGATGCAGGTCGGCGCGCGCCCGTCGAACACCTCCTGCAGCATCAGGTAGATTTTCCGCCCGAGCGCGTCCGACAGCAGGGTGAAGGACAGCGATATGATGCCGTCGCGCTTGAGGCGGTTGCGCGCTTCCCGCAGGCCTTCGACGGTGTAAACGAAGGAATCCAGCCGCACGCTCGAGCCGTGGCTCAGCAGCGTGTGCGAATCGAGCAATCCGTAGACGATCAGATCGTATTTGTCGGCGGTGCCGCGCAGGAACGACCGTGCGTCGTTGTTGACGGCGTGGACGCGCGGGTTCGCGTAGGGCTTTTCCGGATGCCGCTGCTGCCCGACCATGAGAATGGCGGGATCGATCTCGATGGCGTCGACGCGGCCGGCTCCGGCGCGCAGGGCCGCGGCAACGTCGTTTCCCGTTCCCGACCCGACCACCGCGACGTCGGCGAGCGCCGGATGCGCCTTATAGGGAAAGTCGTAGTAGTCGCGGCCGTCCTGCGACGAAGCGGCGGAATTGCGTCCGGAATAATCCCGGATGTGCTGATAATAGTGCCCGGCCGCGCGAATGAGGGTCAGCCCGGTGCCCGAATCGGTGCCGATCTCGAGCAACTGATAGGGAGAATAGACGCGGTTCCAAAGCGGGTTGATCGGCCACCACGCCAGCACGATGGTGCACAGGATGCCGAACGCGGCACCGGCGATCAGCGAGGACGGCCGCCGCAGATGAAACAGCAGAATGCCGAGAAAGCACAGGGCGAACCAGACGAGCGGCGGCGTCCAGAGAAAGCTCGCGCCCAGCATCAGGAGCACGCCGAGCAGGCTGCCCAGCAGGTTGAGCCCGTAGGCGCGCAGATTTTTGCGGCGCTCCATCAGCCGGCCGCACAGCTGACCGATCGGCACGAAGGTCAGCGCGGTGAGCAGGAACAGGACCGAGAGGAGGAGGAACAAGAGGACTGCCTCGGTCCAATCGGCCTGAAACAGGCCCATGGTGAGTTGCTCGCTAAACGGAGAGACACGCAGGCTGGTCGGCGCCATGCGGACGAACAGCACGAAACAGAACTGGGCGGCGAGAAGCGGAACCACGGTGAGCAGCGGGATGCGGTTGCGCGCCGCGAGCGCGTAGCCGAGCCCGAGGCCGGCAAAGCACGCCAGCAGGCTGAAGTTTTTGTAGAACGCGAGGAATTCCAGAACCGAAGATTGCCAGCGGATCACCGCCAGTTCGAGGAACAGGCTGAGCACGGCCGCGAGCGCGATGGCGACGTCGACATGGCGCACATCGATGGTGTCGAGAAACTCGGTCTGTGCCGCGGCATTGGCGTCCAGGACAGGCTCGAGCTTGCGCAGCCCATAGAAAAGCCCCCAGGTCGCCGCCAGCACGGCGGCCGTAAGCAGCGCGGCTTCGAGCAGGAAGGCCGGCCAAAGATGCGCGGTTGCGAGCCTGGCCGCGAGGGTGGTTTCCGGCAATCCCAGATTCTCGGCGCCGTAGCGCAGGCTCAGGGGAAGGATGACGAACAGGATGACGAACGCGCCGCATCCGACGATGACGAGCAGGCGAACCATCGCGCGGATCATTCCGGAATCGCTTGCAACGCCGTTGTCGGCGACGACAGTCGCGGTATCCGCAGCGGTCATTCGAGAGTCCCCCTGGAGCCCAGCAATGAGGGGACCGTAAGCGGGCGAAGCATCGGTTGTCGAGCCATAAGTTGTTGTCTTTGACTACCGGCAGCGACATCTCGCCGCCAGCGGATGGGGCCGGAGCTAATGGATTCCGCCGGCTGTCGAACTTCCTATGCGCGCCCGGAGCACCTTGGTAGGAAGCTCAGTTCCGCCACACCGCATCCGGGTCACGCACCGCCATGCCCTATTCGAAATATCTTCCCGCGCACATGGGCGCGATCAACCTCGTGTCGCCGGGGCCGTTCGTCGCCGGATCGCATGCCGAGCTTGTGCTGGTCTACACCGCCGGCACGTTCGGCATCGACGACACCGGCATGATGAAAATCTCGTGGCGCACCACGTCGGATTTCGCCAAGCCCCAGTTCGACAGGCCGCAGGCGGCGAATTTCACCACGGTCGAGGCGAGTAACGGCGCGAAACTGGAGGTGTGGTACGACCGGCTCAACATCCGGCCCTACGCCAACACGCTGCTCATCCGCGTCGGCCGCGGTTATCTGCGCGCCGGCGACACGCTGACCATTCGGCTCGGCGACCGCCGCCAAGGCTCGCCCGGCCTGCGGCTGCAGACGAACGTCGAGAACAACGTCGAGCTGCGCACCTCGGTCGACGCCTTTGCCACTTACGAATTTTGCGAGCTGCCGGCGCAGCCGGCGTTCGATTTGATCCCCGGCCCGGCGGCGCGCTGGAAGGCGATCGTGCCGTCGCTCGCGCGCGCGGGTGAGCCGTTTCGCCTCGCGATCGTCGCCGAGGACGTGTGGGGCAATCCGACCGAAGACGCCGCGGGCACGCTCGGGCTTAAGTCCTCGCGGCCGCTCGCAGGGTTGCCTGATCGAATCGTCGTCACAAAGGGCGACGGTCCGCGCGTGATCGAAAACCTCATCGCCGCCGCGCCCGGCGATATCGATATCGGCGTCACCGCTGAAGGCCGCCTGCTCGCACGATCGAATCCGCTGCGCATCGTCAGCACGGCGCCGCTGCGGCGCTACTGGGCCGACCTGCACGGCCAGAGCGGCGAGACCATCGGCATGGGCACGGCGGAGGAATACTTTCGCTACGCGCGCGACAAGGCCTTCGTCGACATGGTCGGGCACCAGGGCAACGACTTTCAGATCACCGATGCGTTCTGGCAAAAGCTCAACGCGCTCACCGCGCGGTTCGACTTGCCGGGCCAGTTCGTGTGCCTGCCGGGCTACGAGTGGTCGGGCAACACCGGGATGGGCGGCGACCGCAACGTGTTCTTCCGTCGCGAAGGCCGGCCGATCCGCCGCTCGTCGCACATTCTGGTCGAGGACGAAACGTCGAGCGCGGCGGTCTACACCGCCGACAAGCTGTTCGCCGCGCTGCAAGGCGAGGACTGCCGCGTCATCGCCCACGTGGGCGGGCGCTACGCCGACGTGAAATACGCGCACGACGGCCGCGTGGAGCGAACGGTCGAGGTGCATTCCAGCTGGGGCACGTTCGAATGGCTGCTGCACGACGCCTTCGACATGGGTTACCGCGTCGGCGTCGTCTGCCACAGCGACGACCACAAGGGCCGCCCGGGCGCGACCACCCCGGGCGCGTCGACCTTCGGGGCGATCGGCGGGCTCTCCTGCTATTTGATGCCGGAGCTGACCCGCGACGCTCTGTTTGAAGCGCTACGCACGCGGCGGCACTACGGCACGACCGGCACGCGCCTGTTTCTCGAGGTGCGCGGCACGTTCGCGCGGGACGTGACCGGCTTTTCCGAAGACCCGCAGCTCGGGCCGGCGCAGGAATTCGTGGTGCGCGAGGCCCTGATGGGCGACATCATTCGTCCCGCCGGCGTGCCGATGAAGCTTTTGGTCGAGGCGATCGGCACCGCGCCGCTCGAGCGCATCGACGTGCTCCATGGGCCCCGTGTGGTGCAATCGGCGCGCCCGTTTGCCGCCGGCGACCTCGGCCGGCGCGTGCGCGTGCTGTGGCAAGGCGCGGAATACCGCGGCCGCGGGCGCGAAACCGTGTGGCAGGGCAAGCTGAGCGTCACCGGCAACCGCATCGCGCGCTTTGCGCCGGTGAACTTCCTCAACCCGGAACGCAAGGTGGAGGAGGTCAGCGCGGGCGCGGCGTTGGCGTGGACCTCGGTGACGACGGGAAATCTCGCCGGCATCGACCTGTGGCTCGCGGACGCGCGCGCGGGGGCGCTACGGATCGAGACCAACGTCGTGTCAGGCGAGATCGACCTCGCGCAACTCGCCGACGACGCGATTGCGTTCGACGGCGGCGGGCTCGGCCGCAAGCTCAGCGTCTATCGGTTGCCGGAAGCCGACTGGAGCCGGCGGCTTACCCTCGAGCATCAGGTTACATTCACGGGCGGCGTCGACCTGCCGGTCTACGTGCGGGTGAGCCAGGCGGACGGCCATCAGGCCTGGTCGAGCCCAATTTATTTGATCAAATAGGCCAAAAACGCTGGCTCAGTTGACTTTGTACCTACGTGGTATATATAGATACCAAGTCAACCCGATTGGCTGTGAGGTTCAGCGTCCGGATTGCGGGGACAGCATGCCAAAGCAACTTCGCGGTGGCGTTGGCCCGGCGCCGAAGCCGAAGCCGCAAAAGAGACGTGCAAAGCGGCGATCACGGCCCCGCTACGAATACTTCATCGTATGCATACCTGGCGGGGAGCTGCGGACCGCTGTGAAACTCAGTCCATCAGCGAGTGCGTTCCTTCAACGCTCGATGGGCGCAATGTTGCGGATAGCCACAGCTGAAAATGAGACTAACCTCATTGAGGTCATGGCTGCGCCGACGGATGTGGGTACGGTTGCTCGTGCCTTGGCAAACTCGGAAGTAGTCGGAGCAGCGGTGACCGAACTGGATCCGCTCGCATCGCTAATTGCCAAGGGCGTCGAGGACAAGCAAAAATTAATTCAAGAGGCGGGCGGCTTGCTCTCGGTCGGCGAAGTTGCAAAAGCTCGCGGTTTAAGTCCACAGGCAATTCACAAGCAACGAAGATCACGCAAATTGTTGTCGGTCCCTTATGGCGGAGAGGAAAAGTTTCCTGTTATTCAGTTCACGAAGGAAGGGGACCCTGTTCCCGGGTTGTCCACCGTCCTTCATGCGCTTCACCTCGAGGGGGCGTGGGGCACGCTCGACTTTCTTGTTAGCCCCGATGATGAGCTTGATGGTCTATCACCTATTGAGATGCTGAAGCGACATCCGGAGAAACTTGAGGAAGTCGTGCGGCTCGCAAGCATTCAGGGCGAGCATGGCCCGGCGTAGGGGCGTGATAGGCAGATCAGGCCCGTCCGGAAATGCACCAGTCCCGCCGCGTTGGCTAAGAACAGGGCCTCTGTCCGGCGTAGTAAGATACGCAGCCGGAAGCTCGTGGTTTCGTTGTCACAAGCAAATTGACGAACCAGTGTTTTTTGGACCTGGCGCGGGAATCGCGCCGAAGCATCGCTTTGACGCCCCGGCAGGTGAATATCAGGTGCTGTACGTTGGTCTGAACTACGAGGCTGCCTTTATTGAGACATTCCTTCGTAATCCGAAGCGCCGGACGGTTGACTGGGTCGATCTGGACATCCGCAACATGGCCGTTCTCAACAATGATGCGCCGCTACGGCTTGTCAAAGCCTACGGAGAGGGGCTGTCTCTCCTTGGCACAACAGCAGCATTGTCGACTGGAGGATACAGGGAAGCTCGCAAATGGGAGCATCGAGACCGGCCGGACGGGTTGATATATTCATCTCGGCACAATCCCAATCACCTTTGCGCGGCAATTTTCAACCGACCTCACGCGACTTTTTCCCGCTTGCGCACAGAACCTTTGCTTTCCGATGAACGGCGCATCCGGGACCTGCTCACGGCGCATGGGAAATCCATTATCAAATAAGATCCAGGCGGACCACCATCAGGCCTGGTCGAGCGCGATTTATTTGATTGCGTAGGGCGCATTAGGCGCGTAGCGCCGTAATGCGCCGGAGAACCGATGACGGCGCAATACGCCTCCGTCCCCGCCTCCGCGGGGACAAGGCTATTGCGCCCTACAGATAGTTAGCGCCCCTCGACGAGCCGCACGTCGAGGGTGCGACGCAGGCCGTCGCCGAGCAGGTTGAAGCCGAGCACGGCGAGGAAGATGGCGAGGATCGGGAACACCAGGTTCCACGGCGCGTCGTAGAGGGAAAGCCGCGCGTCGGCGATCTCCGCAAAATGTGCGGAGAATAGATGGGATAATCTCCGCATCTGATGCGGAGAAAGCCGGAGCAGGGAGCAGTTGAGCCAACTCCGACACCGCTCACCCGACGACCCGCGTCCGCTGCATCGGGTAGTGCGTGTTGGCACCGGAGAAGGGCGGGAAGGCGCGGAAGTGGGCGCGCAGTTCCTGCCGCACGGGCGAGGCCATGGCACGGTTGAAGGCGGCGACGTCGTCGAACACGACTTCGTTGCCGAGCAGGTAATGGGACTTTGCGAGGCCCGGCGGGTTCGGAAGGTCGAGCGGGAAGTAGCACATGACGTTGCGGATGGCGGGGAGCCGCGCGAGCGTCGGCGGGTGCGTCGCGACGTAGTTCGCGATGAACGCGGCCTCGTCCTCGGCCGGTCGGTGGTAGCGCACCACGTAGGAAAACGGCGCGCGCAGCTCCGCCGCCGCCGCTGCGCCGGCAACTGGATAATGCCGGCACGCCATGGCCTCGCCGGCGGCGCGCACGCTGCCGGGCAGCCGCGACAACGGCGCCGCCAAGGCGCCGCTCGCGATTGCGCCGCCCAGGCCGTGCGCGTCCGCAAAGGAGAGCATGGCGATCAGCAGCGGTCCGGGCCCGTCGTCGACCAGCGGATCCTTGGCGTCATCCGCGCGGACGTAAAGATCGTGCGAGATAACTCCGGGAAGCGTCCTCCATTCGCTGGCAGCGCCTGCGTGCCAATCGAAGGCGGCGTGCGCCGCAGAGGCTGATCCGAAACAGGCAAGCTCGAACACCGTGGTCATGCTGTCGCCTTGGACGATCATCCGTTATCACTGCGCGTCGTGACAATGATGCACCTCCTCGACGGCGTCGGGCTGTGGGCCGACATCCGGTGCGAGCGGCCTGCCGAGGCGAGGCCGGTCCTGTTCGTCGATCGCGACGGCGTGCTGATCGAGGACCGCGGCTATGTCGGCAGCGTGGCCGAAACCAGACTCTATCCGGACGCGCCCGAGTCGGTCGCGGCCGCGCGCGCGCTCGGCTACCGCGTGGCGATCGTCACCAACCAATCGGGCATCGCGCGCGGCCGTTATGACTGGAGCGGCTTTGCCGCGGTCCAGGCGGCGATCGACGCAGCGCTCGCGCGCGCCGGCACCGCGGTCGATGCAGTCTTCGCCTGCGCCTACCACGCCGACGGGCAGGCGCCCTACGCCATCGCCGACCATTTCTGGCGCAAGCCGAATCCGGGAATGATCCTCGAAGGCTTGCGCCGGCTCAACGGGACCGCCGCGCACTCGGCAATGGTCGGCGACAAGCCGGGCGACATCGCGGCGGCGCGCGCCGCGGGTCTCGGGCACGCCGTGCTGGTCGAGCGCGAAGCATCGGGCGTTGCGAAGGACTGCGCGGCGGACGCGGTCGTGCGGTCGCTGGGCGAAGCGGTGAAAACCTTGGTGCAATCGGGCGCTCGGCAATGCGCGCCATAACAGATCGATATGCACCATATGAATTCGGTAAGTTTCTACCGAGTAGAGCGTAATCAATACTTAATCGGTCCCAAGTAATATTTCAGATCAGCGGCATAATCTGGAGTAGTACGCAAGAATAACCAGTGTTCCTGGTGTATTTGCGACATAGAACTTAAAAACGTGACCAGCACCCATGCGCCCGCCGGAACTCATCGTGATTGCCGACGATCGAGGACGCGCCGCGCTCCCTGAGATGCTGGCGAGAAACTCCGTCAGGATAATCGATTGCCATGACGCCGCCGCGCTCTCGTCGGTCGGCGATGCGCCGCTCGTCATCGATGTCGATTTGCACGACATTTCCAAGGTCAAACTGATCAAGGATAATCTGCCCGAGGGCATCGGCGCGCGCTGCCGGATCATCGCGGTCGAGCGCGGGAGCCATCAATCCGTGGTCCAGGCAAAGGGCCTGGGCGCGTCGGACGTGCTCAAGCGACCCTTTGACAACGCGGCTTTGCAAGCGTGCTTGCGACGTCACGTGGTCGCGCTTGCCGATGCGGGGCTTTTAGCTGACGAGCCGGGCGGCCGCTCGATCGCGTCGGCGGCGCTGGCGCTCGATCGCATGTTCAGCGGTCTTGTTTCCGGCGGGCCGTTGGACGTGGCGTCGGTCGAGCAAGCCGGCGATCAGGTGCTCAGCGGCATCCACGACGCTGGCCTTGCGCAATGGCTCGCCACCGTGCGGCGTTACCACGAGAGCACGTTTCAGCACTGCCTGATCGTGACCGGCGTTGCGACCGCGTTCGGGCACAGGAACGGGATGCGCACTCACGCTCACCATCGCGGGGCTGCTGCACGACGTCGGCAAAGCGCAAATCCCGGTGGAAATTCTCGACAAGCCCGGTCGGCTGACCGAAGAGGAATTCGCGGTCATCAAGCGGCACCCGGTCACCGGTTACGAATACATCCGCTCTCAGAATGTCGTCGACGGGGAAACGCTGAAAGCCATTCGCCATCATCATGAATATCTCGACGGCAGCGGTTATCCGGACGGCCTGACGGCCAACCAGATAGGTGATCTCACCCGGATCATGACCGTTTGCGACATCTACGGCGCGCTGGTGGAACGGCGCGCCTACAAGGCGGCGAAATCGCCCGAAGAGGCGCTCTATATCCTCACCATCATGGCCAAGGAGGGAAAGGTTGAATTCGACCTCGTGAGGGCGCTGCGGCACTGCGTATCGGGATCGTCATCCTAGAAATATTTGGTCGACAGATCGCCGCGTCGCAAAGCATGAGGGCAGGGGAGAATCGGCATGGCTGCGGAGCAGAGAAAGTGGCGTCGCAAGCCCATCGGCGCCGACGGCTTCGTCTACGCGTTCGACGGTCAGCGGATCGGGCCCTGTCAGATCAAGGATGTTTCCGAGGGCGGCGCCATGCTGGTGCTTTCAAATGCCGAAGAGCTGCCGCGGCAGTTCGTCCTCGTGCTGTCGCGCGACGGCCGGGTGCGCCGCCATTGTCAGACGGTCTGGCAGTCGATGAATCACGCCGGGGTGCGCTTTACCGGGACCAGCACGGCATGAAGTCCCGCGCTTTAGAGCATGATGCCGAAAAGTGGGTAACGGTTTTCGGAAAAACATCATGCTCAGGCAATAATCTAAAGCGGGATGACGATTCGAAGAAAAGTCATCCCGCTTTAGTGGCCGCGGCCGGCCGCCTGGAACAGCTTGGGCGGCGGCGTGATCAGGTTTCCGTCGCCGTCCGTCCAGGTATTGCCGACTTGGGCCGGGCCGGGCGCCGGAGCGGCCACCGCCGCCGGGAAGACCGCCGGGACCGGCTGGCCCGCCACGGGCGCCGGGCCGGGCACCGCGCCCGGCGCGGGCAGGGCGAGGGTGGCCTGGCGCTCTTCCTTCTCGAACGAGGCCTCGCGGCCGTGCACCGACCGCAGCACCCAGCCCTCATGAGCCTGCCCGGCATGGATCCGGATCACCTCGTTCGTGGCCTGATTGATGAACACGCCGATCGCGTCGCCCCCGCCAACGATGGTGCCAACGATAGTGAGTGGCGGATGCTCCGCCTCGGGCGGCTTGGGCACGGCGACCGGGCGCGGCGCCACCGGGGGCGCGGCGACCACCGGCGGCGCGGGCGGCCGGCGTGAGGGCGAAAACAGCGGTCGTTCGCGGGTCGCCGTGAGGGTCCGCAGCGGGATGCCCCATAACGGATTGCCGCTCGCCCCCCGCTCGCGCGTAATCGGCACGGCCGGCCGGTCAGCCGTCGGGTCGAGCCCCCCCGCGTTGAGCGCGCTCTCGGGCCCCAGGCCCGGCGGCGGCGTCGCCGCCATGGCCGAGGCCGCAAGGCCTGCGCAGGCGAGAAACGCAATCCCGAGCTTCGCTATCGTTCGGTTTCGGATCATTCCGTCCCTGTCTCCAACACGTTAGCGGAAAGCGCGCCCGGCGCCAATCCGCATCCGGACACCTCAGAGTCATGGAGCATGATCTTGTCCGAAAACCGGTACCCACCCCTCATCAAGTGCGGGGCAGGCTTTTCGGGATCATGCTCTACTTCGCTCCCTGCCATTGGCCGGAGACCCCAAGCAACACGCGCATGCGCCCGCCGTCCTCGCCCGTCCCCGCCTGGGGCGCCTGGACGACCAGCTGGTCCACGAACAAGAACGGCATGCCGGCTTCGAGGTCGTAGAGGAGTTGCTGCAACGCCGGCTGCTCGACCTCGCAGCTTGCCACCAGGCTTACGTAGCCTTGCTTGGCTTTGCTCCCCTCGAGATCGACCTGCGAGGAGAGGACGTTGCCGCCGACCTTGGTGACGGCGCTCGTGACCCGTTGCTGGAGCGACGCGCCCGCGACCGTCACGGTCGGGCCCTCCAGGAACGGCGAGCCGGTCGGCGTGGCGTCCGCGCGGGCATTGACGCCGGCAGCCGCGGGCCTGCGGCCCTCGATCTGGTCGAGCAGTTCGCCCGCGGCCGCGTAATCCAGATAGCGCCCATAGAGGTCCGCCAGCGCGCTCCAGGCGATCAGCAGGAACACCGCGAGCACGAGCCCATACGCCACCGTCGCGACGCCGGGATAGCGCGCGAGATAGCGGTCGATGGCGTGGCCGGTCTTCATGAGCGTGGGATGAACACGGGCTCGATGCGCGCTTCGATGTGGAAGTGCTCGCCCGGCTCCGAGGGGGAGCGAGTGGTGGGCGCGAAAAAGGTCGCGCGGGTGAAATGCTGCGACTGCTCGATCAGCCGGATCAGCGAGGGCGCGTCGCGGGTGACGCCCACGACCTGCATCTTGTCGCCCTGGATGCGCAGCTCGGTCACATAGGTGTGGTCGGGAAGAATCTGCGACAGCGCCTCGAGCACGATCACGCTCGACGGCGTCTCGTGCCGGCGCCGCTCGAGCGCGGCGAGGGTGGAGTCGCGCGCGGCGTCGCTGCCGGCGCGCAGCTTCGCCCGTTGCGCGCCGATGCGATAAGTGACGTCGGCTTGCCGGGCGTCGATTGCGTTGCCGGCAAACACGTCGGCAACGATCGCCGCCGCCCCCAGCACGCCGGCTGCAAGCAAGACAGCCGCCAGCGCGCGGCGAACCCGGTTCACTTCCAACACGCCGCGCACCCGCTGGTCGAACACTTTGATCGCGGCCGTACCGTTGGGCGCGACGGTCGACACCGCGATCGAATTCGCGCCGAGCCCGGCGATGGCGGAAACGAGCGGCATCACCAGGCTGCGCGCCGTCGCCGCGACCGTCACCGACACGCGCTCGTTGGGAATCTCCACCGGCGCGCTCCAGCCGAACGCGGCGTTCTCCGCGCTCCACGGGGTGAGCCGGTCGATTTGGGCGCGCACGATGCC
>WNGJ01006390.1_pt1 | contig 12463 bp, 15 predicted proteins | sample 5400611 | NCBI WGS metagenome assembly WNGJ01 (sample SAMN13153375, study PRJNA577476) | soil metagenome | isolation source: 40 cm soil or saprolite under Garry oak tree replicate 1 | place: USA:California | collected 2016-06-15
CAAGAAGGTCGGCTTCGAGCCCATCGACCTCACCAGGCACGATCGCCTTGGTGAACTCGTCGCCGACGTCCTCGGCGTTCCAGAAGTCGACTGCGCGATCGACTGCGTCGGCTTCGAAGCAAAGGCGCAAGGTGCGGACGGCCACATTGTCGAAGCACCGGCCGTCGTGCTCAACAGCTTAATGGAGATCACCCGGGCAGCCGGCGCGATCGGCATTCCCGGCCTGTATGTGACCGACGATCCGGGCGCGAAGGAACAGGCAGCCAAACAAGGCAACCTCAGCCTGCGTCTCGGTCTCGGCTGGGCCAAGTCCCATTCCCTCCACACCGGCCAAACGCCGGTGCTGAAATACAACCGGCAGCTCATGCAGGCGATACTCTGGGACAGACTGCCCATCGCCAAGATCGTCAATGTCAAGGTGATCGGTCTTGAGCAGGCGCCGGAAGGTTACAAGAACTTCGACGCCGGCGTCGCGAACAAGTTCGTCATCGATCCGCACGGGCAACTCCCCAAGGCGGCCTAAGAAGGCGGCCTATGATCGGAAGCCTGTGAACGATACCCGGCTGAGCCATGTCCCTCGCGGACAGGTTCAGCCACCGCAGCGCCGCCGAACATCCAGACCACCTCGCGCTGCCAAACTTCCAACGAATCGAAATCAGCTCGCTATGACCAAATTTGGAATTGGCGTTGGAGTGTTGGCAACAGTCTCCTGCTTGTCGGTCGGGGCACAGACGATCAATGTAACGACCCTCGATCAAATCGGCGCCCAGATAGTTCTGCAGGCAGCGAGGGAGAGCGCACAGCAGCGTCATGCGCCCTCGGCAATCGCAGTGGTTGATCCCGCCGGGGATCTGCTTGCTTTTCAACGGATGGATGGCGTCCGCCCGGCAAGTGTGGATCTCGCGATCGAGAAGGCACGAACAGCTGCGCGGCTACAACGACCGACGGCGGAGATCGAGGACAACATCAATCAGGGTCGAACGGCGTTCGTCACCGCCAACATCGCGGCACTGCGCGGCGGCATGCCGATACGCACAAACGGCGACGTCGTGGGCGCAGTTGGTATTGCCGGCTTGAGCAAGGAGACTGATACGGACATCGCGAACACAGCGGCGGCGGCCTTGACTGCCTCACGGAAGGCAGCCGACCATAATTGACACAGTTCCTGTTCGTGTCAGCCCATGGCGCAGAAGAGAGTGCGACCCGGCTTATCTATAGGCGCGCACTGATACCGGAAAGTGCATTCCAACAGGGGCCTTTGAGTGGTGCGGAATTGCACGCCCGCGATGCAGACGTCAGCCCTCCGGCGGGGGCACTTCGCCCTGGTCTATGACTTCTATCCTTATACGAGCGGCCATCCCGAGTTGACCGGTGCCGCCGAGTGCCGTCCGCACAAATAAACTTCAATTTAATTGTGCCGGCGGATTGCGAACCTATGTCGGCATTAGGAGCATCGGCGATCAACCGTCACGTTCATCGCGTGTTCGATCCCTCGCACTAAGACACGAATGAACACGCGGGATCGGGTGATGCGGCTTAGTCAACGGCACACTAACACAAGTGCCTGGGAAACAACGGATTAGGCAGAACATGCAGATGCACGCTCGAAGAAAGGACCGGTGGGGTGACGCGACCCCCGTGATTGCAACCGTAATTATCGCAGTCGTGAGTACGGTTGGCATTCTCTTTAACGACCTCGGCCCACTCAATGATCCCCGCGGTAGCGGTAACGCCAGGATGATCACGGCCGCGGCGGTGTCCAGGGCCGGCGCAATCGAGATTCCATCAGAGCCACCGGCCAACCGGCCAGCATCCTGAGCGGCGCAAAGATCGCCTATCGGGCGCAGACGGCTTTATGCCACCATCGGCCCTGCCGGCCGCGCCCTCGGTTCGCTTTCGTATCGAGTGATGAAACGATGATAGGTCTACAAGCTTACAACTGTTCAAAGGGACAGCTTCTGTTCAAGAAGGCTCTCAAACTCTCTATGTCGCTGGTGGCTCTTGCTACTTCTCTAGCTTCGTTGTTTGCGGCTAGTTGGGTCGGCCTAGCGCTGCTCGGTTACTAGGATGGCCGCAGTTGCCGTTTCTGCGCAGATTCGCAATTTTTGTAGGAAAATCGAGCCTTCAGATCAAAATACAATCAGCTTGGACCGCTTCGTCCCGAAACCATATTGAGGCGGCCATGACGCATGTCGGCCACCTCAATATGTTCTTCTCGCTGTCCAACCGGCTGCGTCAGGCAAACCGAAATCATCATACCTGTCGGCGGCCGTCGATATTCTTATTTCCACTCTGATCGAAGCGGCTGAAAGCGGCGACTAACCGCTTCCCCTCCCATATCCGCGGCGCGCCGCATGGTGATGTCGAACATGGCGTTCCCTGAACGCGTTGCCGTTCTGCGCGTCGCTGCGATAGTAGCCGCCACCGGTATACGGATTGCCCGGTCCCAGGTTTTGGCAATTTACGTTGGGGTAGAAATTCGCGCAATAGCCGGGATCGTCGATAACGGCTTGCGCCAGTGCTGGAGTTACGTAAGTCGCCGCGACAACGGCGACTGCGCCAATCAACGCGAATTTCATTTCTGGTCTCCTGCTAAGTCTCGATGAGGAGGAGACGGGAACGCACAGCAGTTCCGCCTAGGAGCTTTTTGGTTCGCCGTCTTAAACTTCAATTTAATGGCGCCGACGGTTTGACGGGTCTACATCGCCTCCACACTCAACGTGAGGCGAAGAGGACCCGCGATTTTCGCGCAGCTGTCCCGGCGGGCCAAAGTGTTCTAGCTCGCCCGGAGCCACGGAACGCGCGGCCGAGGAACGTTGTCAATAATCAATCTGGGGCTCGGCGATGAATATCCTTGATCCACAAGGGCCGATAGGGGTCGCCGACAAAGCCATCCTGATCGACTCGCTCGCGATTATGCTCGCGATCGTGCTGCCGACGATCGTTGCGATCTTCGGCTTTGCGTACTGGTTTCGCGCCTCGAACACAAAAGCATTTTACTGGCGAGACTGGGAGTATTCGGGACGCATCGAGCTCGTGGTCTGGTCGGTGCCCGCACTCACCGTCATCCTGCTCGGTGGCGTTGCATGGATCGGCGCCCACCAGCTCGACCCTGCGAAAGCGATCGAGGGACCCGGGACGCCTCTGACTGTTCAGGCGGTGTCGCTCGACTGGAAATGGCTGTTCATCTATCCCGACCAGGCCATCGCGACCATCAACACGCTCACTGTTCCCGCGGGCGTGCCGCTGCAATTCCAACTCACCTCGGCAAGCGTGATGAACGCGTTCTTCATCCCGCAATTCGGCAGCATGATCTACACGATGAACGGCATGACCACGCGGCTCAATCTGCGCGCGGACGCGCCGGGAACGTTTCATGGTCTCTCGTCGCATTTCAGCGGCGACGGCTTTTCCGGCATGCATTTCGACGTACACGTCGTGCCATCAGAACAATTTTCAAAATGGGCGCAAGACGCGTCGAATACCCAGCAGGCGCTTGACGAGCGCAGCTATACGCAGATCGCCAAGCCTTCCATGAACAACACGCCGGCGATCTACCGCCTCGCCGATCCGAACCTCTTCCAATCAATTATCACGCAGAAGCTGCCGCCATCGCCGGGCGTGCCGTCCGGCGTGATAGGAGCTGCACTGCCGGGGATCGCCGATGCTCGGTAAGCTCACTTGGGCCGCCATCCCCTTCGATCAGCCGATCCCGATGGTCGCATCCGGCGTCGTGGTGCTCGCCATTCTTTCGGTGCTTGGCTGGGGCGTCATCAGGGGGCACCTGCCGTATTTGTGGCAGGAGTGGATCACGAGCGTCGACCATAAGCGCATCGGCGTGATGTACGCGCTGCTGGCGATGGTGATGCTGCTACGGGGTTTTGCCGACGCCATCATGATGCGGGCGCAGCAGTCGCTCGCCTTCCACAGCCAGGGTTTCCTTCCACCTGAACATTACGACCAGATCTTCTCGGCCCACGGCACCATCATGATCTTCTTCGTTGCCATGCCGTTCATGATTGGGCTGATGAACTTCGTCGTGCCGCTGCAACTCGGCGTCCGCGATGTCGCGTTCCCCACGCTCAATTCGGTCGGCTTCTGGCTGACCGCCACCGGAGCATTGCTCGTCAACATCTCGCTGGTGATCGGCGAATTCGCGCGAACCGGCTGGCTGCCCTATCCGCCGCTGTCGGAGCTGGCTTATTCGCCCGGCGTCGGCGTCGACTATTATCTTTGGTCGCTCGAAATATCGGGGGTCGGCACGTTGGTCGCCGGCATTAATCTCGTCACCACCGTTTTGAAGATACGCACCAAAGGCATGAACTATCTCCGCATGCCGATGTTCTGCTGGACCACGCTTGCGACAAATCTTCTGATCGTTGCGGCCTTTCCGATCCTGACCGCCACATTGGCGATGCTGTTGCTCGACCGCTACCTTGGCTTTCACTTCTTCACCAACGAAGCCGGCGGCAACATGATGATGTTCATGAACCTGATCTGGGCCTGGGGACATCCCGAAGTCTACATTCTCGTGCTTCCGGCGTTCGGCATCTTCTCGGAAGTGATCTCGACCTTTTCGGGAAAACCGCTGTTCGGCTATCGCTCGATGGTGCTCGCGACCATGGCGATCTGCATCCTTTCGTTCTTGGTGTGGCTGCATCATTTCTTCACGATGGGCGCGGGTGCCGACGTCAACGCGATCTTCGGCATCGCGACCATGATCATCGCCGTTCCGACCGGCGTGAAGGTCTTCAACTGGCTGTTCACGATGTATGGCGGACGGGTGCGGTTTCAGACACCGATGCTGTGGTCGATCGGCTTCATGGTAACCTTCATTATTGGCGGCATGACCGGCGTCCTGATGGCGGTGCCGCCGGCCGACTTCGTCCTGCACAACAGCCTGTTCCTGATCGCACATTTCCACAACGTCATCATCGGCGGCGTGCTGTTCGGGGCATTCGCGGGCTACACTTACTGGTTTCCCAAGGCATTCGGCTTCAAGCTTCACGAGGGTCTCGGGCAGGCCGCGTTCTGGTGCTGGCTTGTCGGCTTCTATGTCGCCTTCATGCCGCTCTACGTGCTCGGCCTGCTCGGCATGACCCGACGCATGCAGCACTATGATGTGCCGGCATGGCATCCCTGGCTGATCGTTGCCGCCTGCGGTGCAGGCCTGATCCTTTGCGGCATCGCGCTTCAGATCGCCCAACTCGTCGTCAGCGTGCGCGACCGCGCGCAACTACGCGATAAAACAGGCGACCCCTGGGATGGCCGTTCGCTGGAATGGGCCACGGCGTCGCCGCCGCCGGCCTTCAATTTTGCATTTCTGCCGGAGGTCTCCGGCGAAGACGCCTATTGGGAGTTCAAGCACCGCGCGACCGCGCAGAGTAGGCGCGACGAAACCCTGCAGTATCGGGACATTGAGATCCCGCGCAATTCGCCAACCGGCTTTGTCTGCGCGTTCTTCGCTACCGTCATGGGCTTCGCCCTGATCTGGCACATCTGGTGGATGGTCGCCGCCGGCGCCCTCGGTGCCTTCGCCACCTTTGTCGTGTTCGCCTGGCGCGATCATGACGAGGACACCATTCCTGCAGACGAAGTCGCGCGCATCGACCGCCACTATCGGGCGCGGCGTCAAACGATATTGAGCAGGGAGGCTGCCGAGTGAGCACGATTGCATTGACGGACACTCATGCTGGGGGCGCCATCCGCGACTGGAGCGGTCCCGCATCCAAGCGCATCGTCACCGGCTACGGCTTCTGGATCTTCATCCTCAGCGATATGGTGATGTTCTCGGCCTTCTTTGCGACCTACGCCGTGCTGCTGGGCCAGACGGCGGACGGCCCGAGCGGGCGCGAGCTGTTTGATCTGCGCAATGTCGCAATCGAGACCGGATTTCTTCTGGCGTCGAGCTTCACCTGCGGGCTTGCCAGTATCGCGGCCGATACGCGCAGCACGATCTGGTTCCAGCTTGCGATGGCCGTCACCTGCATCTTCGGCCTCGGCTTTCTGGCGATTGAAGGCCATGAATTCGCGAGCCTGGTTGCGCGGGGCGCGGGGCCGACGCGCAGCGCGTTTCTGTCGGCATTCTTTACGCTCGTAGGCTGCCACGGGCTACACGTCTCGGCTGGCATCCTGTGGCTACTGACGATGATGACGCAAGTTTTCGCCAAGGGGTTTCGCGCCGACATCCAGCGCCGTATCCTGTGCTTCGCACTGTTCTGGCACGCGCTCGATATCATCTGGATCGCCGTGTTCACCGTGGTGTACTTGATCGGCAGTGCGACATGACCCATGGACACGACGACGTCTTCGACCGCGCCGATATCGCACCGGGCGATGAGCACATAGCAGATGGCATCGGACCGCGGGTCCTCGGCTATCTGATTGGATTGGGGCTCGCCATCCTGCTGACGGCGACCTCTTTCTTTGTCGCCGGCACCAATCTGGTTTGGGAGCCGAGCATCCCAGTGGCGCTTGTCGTGCTGGCGATCGCGCAGATGGGCGTGCACCTCGTGTTCTTCCTGCACATCACCACCGGCCCCGACAATACCAACAACGTGCTGGCGCTGGCCTTCGGTGTCCTGATCGTCATGCTTGTGATGGGTGGATCGCTCTGGATCATGGCGAACCTCAACCACAACATGATGCCGATGGATCAGCTCATGCAGATGCAGCGATAGAACTTTCGATTGGCCTTGATCTCCAACGTTTGCGAATCGTTGAACTGGCTTGAAAAAATAAACTCGAATTTAGAAGACCACTGAGTGAAGCCGAGGCAATGTTAGATGATCGGCGCGAAGTTTTCACGTCGCCTTATGGGCACGGAGATCAAGCCGCGTCATTTGGAAGCGCAGATGCGCGGGATCGTTATGAGGATTTGAGACATGCAGCAGCACGCTACGATCACAGAAGCGACTTTCATGCGCGATGCCAGGTTGAGGTCAACCGCGAAGCCTCGTGGGCGACCGCTGCATAAAATGCTGGTGTCGTTCTCGGCGGCCTATTTCGCAGGCGCATTTGTCACCGATCTTGCCTATTGGCAGGTGCCCGATGTGCTCTGGGAGAGGTTCTCCATCTGGCTGATCACCGCGGGCATGATCATGGCGGGTCTTGCCACCATCGCTTACGTGATCGACTTTGCAAGCGGCAGACAAATCGATAGGCCGGCCTGGCCTGGCGTGATCGGCTACGCTCTTGCTGTCTTCCTCTCGCTGATGAATGCCTTCGTTCACAGCCGCGACGGTTATACCGCGGTGGTGCCGACGGGCTTGATGCTTTCCGCGCTCGTCGTTGTTGTTCTCTCATTGACGGCCTGGATCGACTGGGCGTTGTCGAATCGTGATCGTGTTGGAGGATGAATATGATGCGCGCCCTTGAAATTGCACGTTCGGCAAAGCTACGGCGTCTCGCCGCTCTCCTTGTCACCATCGCCGGGTTGGGACTCGCCGGCTGCGACGACAATGGCGGCGATCCCACGAGACAGATCGGCGCCAATCCCGCACTCCCCGCACTGCAGCAGTATCTGCTACCGCCGATCCGGATCGCGAAAGCCGTTGGATGGGGAAAGGACGAAACACCCACGGTGCCGCAGGGATTGCAGGTCCGTGCATTGGCAACCGGCTTTGACCATCCGCGGTCGCTCTACGTTCTCCCTAATGGGGACGTGTTGGTGGTTGAGAGCAATGGTCCAAAAGCGCCGATTGACCGGCCCAAGGACATCATCACCGGCTGGGTTCAGTGGTTCGCCGGCGCCAAGACCAAGGACGCAAACCGCATCACGCTGCTGCGCGATACCAAGGGTGACGGCGTTCCCGAATTGCGAACCGTGTTTCTGGACCACCTCAATTCGCCGTTTGGCGTGGCTCTGATTGGTCACGATCTTTATGTCGCGAACACTGATGCCATCGTCCGCTATCCGTATCAGGATGGACAAACCAGCATCACTGCCGCGGGCACCAAGCTCACCGATCTTCCGGGCGGGCCGATCGACCATCACTGGACCAAGGCTCTGTTGGCCAGTCGAGACGGCTCCAAGCTCTATGTCGGCGTCGGATCAAACAGCAACATCGGCGAAAACGGCATAGGGGCCGAGTATGAACGAGCCGCGATATGGGAGGTCGACGTTGCGTCGGGCGCGCATCGCATCTTCGCCAGCGGAGTTCGCAATCCCACCGGGCTCCAGTGGGAGCCTGAGACCGGCAAACTCTGGGCCATCGCCAACGAGCGCGACGAGATCGGGCCCGACCTGGTTCCGGATTATCTGACCTCGGTGCAGGACGGTGGCTTCTATGGCTGGCCCTATAGCTACTACGGCCAGCACCTGGACCCCCGGATCGTGCCGCAGCGGCCTGACCTTGTGGCGAAAGCGATTGCACCGGACTACGCGCTGAGCTCGCACGTGGCGCCACTGGGTTTAGCCATGTACACGGGCACCGAGCTTCCCTACCACAACGGTGCTTTTGTGGGCGAGCACGGAAGCTGGGATCGAACTCCGCTGAACGGCTACAAAGTGGTGTTCGTACCGTTTAGCGACGGAAAGCCAAGCGGCCCGGCGCAGGACGTCGTCACAGGCTTCCTCGATGCGAACAATCACGCGCATGGAAGGCCGGTTGGATTGGCGGTCGACCGGACTGGTGGTCTCCTGATCGCCGACGATGTCGGGAATACGGTTTGGCGCGTGTCATCGCGTTCTATGCCAAAGCCGGGTGCCTAGAGCAGCATCCGGAAAGCGAATACCGGTCTTCCGAAAAGACTCAAACAATCAGCTAGAGCGCGATGACGGTTCGTCCCGACATCATCGCGCTCTAGACGGATGCTGTGCCGTCAAGCGCTGGTTCCGCTCGCGACTCCGGTGTCTCATCCCAAAAGAGCAACTGACGAACGCGTAACCGCGGGAAGCTGCATTGATCGTACCAGGCGCGGTTGTGACTAGTCGTCTAGTCACCTTGAGAGCAATCAAATGAACGCGAGATTCATCTCGATATGAAACCACTCTGGTTCGAAGCGGCTGCAGCGACAAATCCTGGGCTGCCTGTCCGACCAGGCGCAATCAGTGCGATGATATTGACCGTGGCCGGGGCACTCGCTTACACGGGCGGCTGGCTCTCGCCACTTCGGCTGACCCAGGACCCAACGATGGCCGCTTTCGAAGATGCCAACGGCATGCACGCCGGCTTCTGCCGCAATCACGCATGGTGCTTGGAGGCGAATAAACATCGGCCGCGTGGCTTCGACACATGTCTACGCTCGGGATCAGTGAGCGACGGGGACGATAGTCTATCGCCCGATGAGATGATGTCGGGGCATGCAATTGCTAGCCATCATCGTGTCATTACCGCAACGGTTCACGAACAATTCGGCGAGGATGCGTGAACAACTCGAATCCATCCGCGCGCGCGATGGCGGCAAGTGTGATCCCCGCGGCATCCGCCATACGAACAGCCAGCGCAGTTGGAGCCGAAACTGACACTATAACGGGCGCCCCGATCGCAGCGCTCTTCTGCACCATCTCCACCGACACCCGGCTGGTGAGAAGTATGATACCCTCCCTCGCCACAATGGACGCACGCGCGATCGCACCCGAAAGCTTGTCGAGAGCATTATGACGACCAACATCCTCGCGTAAGGCAGCGATACCGGTTGTGACATTCCAAAAGGCCGCTGCATGAACCGCGCGCGTCTCGATGTTGAGTTTTTGGCGCGATGGCAGGCTCTGCATGGCACCCATGATCTGTTCCGGCGAGAATTGCCGGCCGGGCGCGATAGTGGCTGCCGGACGCATCGCTTCCGCGATCGATTCGATGCCGCACAATCCGCATCCCGTCGGTCCGGCGATGCGCCGCCGTCGCTCCTCCAAGCGATCGGCTAATGGCTTACGGAGCCACATCCGTAACTCGACACCGTCATCGAGACGCACGACGTCTAATGAATCGACATCGGCAGAAGAAGTGATAACGCCTTCGCTCAGGCTGAAGCCGATCGCAAAATCCTCCAGATCCTGCGGTGTCGTCATCATCACGGCATAGGTCCCGCCGTTATATGTCAGCGCCACCGCGCACTCTTCCGGAATTGAACGACCGCCCGAGCTCCGACCGCCTTCTCGCCAGCTCTCGCGATGGACCACTCGGGCCGGCTCCATCACGCGCATTGCTCCCGTTCGGAGGCATGTCGCGCGGTGAATTGCGAACAGATTCCTGGAATCGCCCACCTATCCATGTCCAACACCTTGTCGGTGGCCCGTCTCCGACTGAACCGGCAACAAGACGTGTCTCATGTGGTTTATCAACTAAAAACGAATTTAGCTTTCTGAAATTTGGTGATCGCGCCAGCAAATACGACTGCAGTGCTTCTGAACTTAGGCTGCGTTGTTGTCCGAAGACGCCCACCCGCAATGTTTGGCGCTCGATTCACCAAAGCGCCCGAGACAGGGCGCGCGATATCGACCAAAACCAACGCCTATGTGACGCCGCAGCGTGAAAAGGAAGACGATTGATTGAGATGCTGTTTGCACTCGGAGCGCATCGTGCGCCACGACCTGTAGAGGCTGAGAGGCCTCTGCAGTGCTCGAAACGAATTCCTCTTCACCGTCACCGCGCGGTGCATAGCCCGCAATTCGAACAAATCATTCCGGCCGTCTCTCGAGTGCAAGAGGCTCACAGTGCGTTGAACGATTGTGAGCAAGTTTTGCATTTAGAAGCGCCCCATCTGCACTCATCTCGGTTAGAGAGGCCGGAATTCTTTTGGCCTCCTGCATTCGAAGGAGAAGTTCAATGACCAAAATCAAGCTCTTGTCGGCTGGCATGATCGCTATCGCCATGCTCGCAACGCCGGCCATGGCTCGCGAGAACCACGCAGCCAATCGGCGCGTCGCAGAGGAAGCCAATGCGGGCATTTTCCCCTCCGCTCGTAATATTGATGGGCGTGTCTGCATTCCGGCGCCGCGCGTCGGCGCCTTTGCTACCGCCCCCTGGGGCGGGAACAATGTCCCTTGCGAACCCTAAGCCGTATTGGGTTGCTGAGCGGCGAGCGCCAGGTCAACCTTTCGGGTTGTCCTGGGTCGCTTCGCCTTGATCGTACACGGCTGGTCTTTCTTAAATGTAATGTTCGACGGCCACTCCTTCCCGATCGTTCTTTCCGGGACTTCAAGCACGGCGCCGCACGAAAACCAGACCTTTCACGCATCCAGCAGGCCGTTGACGCACTGAGTGGCTTGATGCGCTTCCTCGGATCCTCGGCCGTTCAACCTGGTACATCACAAACAGTGCGAGGCCGCAAAACGCGATCTCGAACCGCTGATCAGCATATATGGATCATGTGAGGCGCAGCTCTGGGATCCCATTCGCACGTTCGCGGAACAGTGATCGCCTACAGAACAGCGCGTGACAAACACTAAACCACTATTTAATGGCGCGAATAGCTGGTCGAGCCTACATCATGCAGAACAGCCACTACGCCTTTCCCTGAGGCGAGATCATGCGGCTGTCGAGCGGACGGCGCACGTCGCGCCTCATGCCCCCTCCTCCCCCAACGAGGCGGGCGCGCGCCGTCCGATTTTTTTTGAGGCTTGAGATCACCGCTTCTGCCTTTCGGATAAGTTCCGAACGAACTTCGGATTTGTACCGGTCCAAACATCGTGTCGGCGATCGTCCAGCTCCGCGGCTTCGAACTCACTATAGCCGTCGGTTCAGGTTACGCCGCCGAGCTCGCATGTGGATTTTCGCCGGTTTGAGGTCCCGGACGTTGATCGGCACGCACTCACTTTTGTTTGTGTGCGCCGAGCGTTCGATCCGGATGATTGAAAGAGAATTTAATAGAGACGACGGCGACGAAATCCCATCTCCCGTCCATCGCGACGTGGCGTTTGTTTTGCTGAAACACGCCAACGTCTGACGAAGCCTAGGGCGGACAGTCCGCCCAATCCAAAAGGAGAATGTCATGAGAGGACGAGTGATGATGATTTTGGCGAGCGCGGTGCTCGCCGGCAGCCTGCTTGCTACTGGTGCCCAAGCCCGCGGCGGCGGCGGCGGTGGCGGCGGTGGCCATGGCGGCGGTGGCTTTGGCGGCGGCCACATGGGCGGCTTTGGCGGAGGCATGGGTGGCTTCAGCGGAGCCCGCATCGGTGGCTTTGGCGCAGGCCGGATGGCGCATGTCGGCCACGAGCACTTTGGCGCTGGAAGGCGTCGTTTCGGCGGCTCGTACGGCTACGGCCTCGATTGCCCGTACAATCCATATTACGCTTACAACTATCCGTACAGCTGCACCTACTGAAGGGTAGGTGGATCCGGAGGTCGCGACGCGCGGCCTTCGACCCGTTAATGGGCTCACCTGGAGAATTGGCGAAAAGCGCCAGCTCTACCGGGTGAGCCCAAGCGCTGTCCAGAAGTAGCGACCCTCGCGCCATCACCGTTGAAGCGTATTGAAGCCGCGCAGCGATCCCAGGCGGCACGACGTTCGACTGGCTTTA
>WNGJ01006391.1_pt1 | contig 12463 bp, 11 predicted proteins | sample 5400611 | NCBI WGS metagenome assembly WNGJ01 (sample SAMN13153375, study PRJNA577476) | soil metagenome | isolation source: 40 cm soil or saprolite under Garry oak tree replicate 1 | place: USA:California | collected 2016-06-15
GCGCCGCATAGAGGCCACGTGGGCTTTTGCCTATGTGGCCGTCTAAACCATCTCGCTCAATGCCACACGGCTTGGACCTGCCTAAAGCGTCCGCAAAGGCGCCGCCTCGGCGGCGCCGCATAGAGGCCACGTGGGCTTTGCCCATGTGGCCGTCTGAACCATCTCGCTCAATGCCACACGGCTTGGACCTGCCTAAAGCGTCCGCAAAGGCGCCGACTCGGGGGCGCCGCATAGAGGCCACGTGGGCTTTGCCCATGTGGCCGTCTAAACCATCTCGGCTCAATGCCACACCGCTTGGACCTGCCTAAAGCGAGGGGAAACCCCTGCCGATGGATGGATGGCCGCCATGGAGCTCAATCCCCTGCTCAAGCGTGCCGTGGAACTCGGCGCCAGCGACGTCCACCTGAAGGTCGGCCTACCGCCGATCCTTCGGCGCGACGGCGCGCTCGCCCCTCTGGAGGAGTCCGCGATCTTGGTCGATCGGGACATGGAGGAGCTCATCGAGCTGGTCGGGAAACGCTCGCCGGAGCGGCTCGAGACCTTCAAGCAGACGGGGGACCTCGACATCGCGTACCAGGACGCCGATCTCCCGCGCTTCCGCGTCAATGCCTTCAAGCAGCGCGGACACATCTCGTTCGCGTTCCGCGTCATCCCCAAGAACGTTCCGAACTTCGAGATGCTGGGCCTGCCCGACGGCATCCGCGCGCTCGCCGAAGAGCACCGGGGGCTGGTACTGGTGACAGGCGCGACGGGCTCGGGCAAGTCGACGACGCTCGCGGCCATGGTCGATCACATCAACCGATCGCGGCAGCAGCACATCGTCACGATCGAGGACCCGATCGAGATCCTGCACAGCGACCACTCGTGCATCGTCAACCAGCGCGAGGTCGGCCTCGACACAACGGATTTCATGCAGGCCCTGCGGCGTGCACTCCGGCAGGACCCCGATGTGATCCTGATCGGCGAGCTGCGCGATGCAGAGACGGCACAGACCGCGCTGCAGGCCGCCGAGTCCGGCCACCTCGTTCTCTCGACCCTCCACACAGTCGATGCGGCGGAGACGATCGGCCGCATGGTCGAGTTCTTTCCCGAGGGGAAGCAGCAGATGATCCGCTCGATCATGGCGGGCGTCCTCCGCGGCGTCGTCAGCCAGCGCCTCCTCCCACGCGTCGACGGTGGCCGGATCGCCGCGGTCGAGGTGATGGTGACCAACACGCGCATCGCGGATCTCATTCGCGAGAACCAGCCCGAGGCGATCACGGACGCAATCGAGGAGGGCTCGTTCTTCGATATGCAGTCGTTCTCGAAGGCGCTGATCGATCTCGTCGTCTCAGGCAAGGTCGACCAGGAGGTCGCCGCGAACGCCGCCACGAACCGACATGACTTCCTCGTCACGCTCGAGCGCGCCTTGAAGCAGCAGAAGGCCGACGTCGTGACCGCGGAAAAGCAGGCGAAGGCCGAGGAAGAAGAGGCGCGCGCGCAGGAAGCGGAGCTCGAGCCCCAGCCCGAGGTTCCCGCGCTCCGTCTCGCCAAAGCCGGCGATTGATGCGCCTCCTGGTAACTGCGGCCATCGGCCTCGCTCTGCTCGCGGGGTCGGCTCGAGCAGCGGGCCCTCCCGTCCTCGGCTTCACCCTCTCCTCGGGCGCGCAGTCCGGCCTCCAACGCGTCTCCTTGCCGAGTGCGTCGACGCCGAACGCACCGGGCTCCATCTCGGTGCCCGTTTCGTTCACGTCTCCGCCTGCAAACCCTCAGCAACTGCCGCTCTCATCACTTCACGTCTTGTGGCAGCAGGCCGGCGCCACATACGGGATTCCCTGGCAGGTCCTCGCCGCGATCAACAAGATCGAATCCAACTTCGGCCAGAACATGGGGCCGAGCTCTGCCGGCGCAGTGGGCTGGATGCAGTTCATGCCTTCCACCTGGCTGCGCTGGGGAGTCGACGCCGACGGCGACGGGATCGCAGATCCGTGGAACGCAACCGACGCCGTCTACGCCGCCGCTCGCTATCTCGCCGCCGCCGGCGGCCAAACCGACATCTCGCGTAGCGTCTTTTCGTACAACCACGCGGACTGGTACGTCCGCGAGGTTCTCGATCTCGCCAAGGTCTACGGCCAGGGTGGGATTACCCAGACCGCCGACCTGCAACAGGTGCAGGTAAAGCTCGACGAAGCGCGGCGCGAAGTCGTCCGCGCCAACGAGCGGCTCCTGGCCGCACGGAGCTCCGAGCTACAACTCCAACAGGTCTCCAAGGGGCTGCACGCACGAGTGGCCGCCGCGGCGTTGCTCTCGGATCGTCTCGCCGCGGAGCGGCGCGCCGTCCTTTACGACGCGCACGTCGATGAGGCTCGAGCTGCCACCGATGCTGCCCGAGCGAATCTCGAGGAGGCCCAGTCCGCACTCGCAAGCGCGACGCAGAGCGCCCAGGCGCCGTCATTTGCGCAGGGCGTGGGAACGCTGATGGGGGCGGCCTCCTACCACGACAACTACGTCTTTCCCGTCGGCGGCGGCCCGCAGCTCGTCTCCGTTGCGCACACGCATCACGACTACCCCGCAGCGGACATCGCCGCCCCGGAGGGATCGCCGGTATATGCCATCTCGAACGCCGTTGTGCTCAACGCCTGGCACACCGCCGACCCGCGTTGCGGCATCGGCCTGACGATCCGCACGGTGGACGGGCTCGTCTGGACATACTGCCACCTGGCTTTCCTGGAGCCGTCGGTCGTGGACGGGGTCTCCCTGGCGGCCGGACGACAGATCGGGCTTGTCGGCTCGACCGGGCACGCGAGCGGTCCGCACCTCCACCTGCAGCTGCAACCGCCGACCGAATTCCCGCAGAACCAGCCCTGGTTCCAGAGCTTTGCGGGCAGCGCCTTTACGTGGCAGGACGCACCCACGCCCACGCCGCTCGAATTGCCCGACGCCACTCCCATAGCGCCGCGGGTCTTCTCCGTCGTCCCTGATTCGAGGGATGCCGTCATCGGCTTCACTCGCGGTGGGGCTTGAGTCCAACCGGCTTTCTGCCGATTCGCAAAGCATGGCTCTGCGGATAGCCACCCGCTTGCCGCGCCTTGCGATCGTGGGCGTGGTCCTCCTGCTCGCGAGCGCGACGCTTGCCGTCGGCGCGGCGAAACGTATGACGGCGGTCCCGAAGGGGGCTCCGGCCCCGGTCGCCGCCGCCACGCTGGTCGTTCCGGACTTGGCCGGTCAGGCGTTCGTCTTTGCCAAGGGGACGCTGGAAGACACAGGGTTCGCCTGGCAGGTGATCGGCTCGGTACACGGGTATGCCGCGAACACGGTCGCACGCCAGTCGCCGCCCGCCGGCACCCGGGTACGCGACACAGGCGCGCCCACGATCTCCGTCACCCTCAAGCGCACCGCCTACGCGGAGAAGGGCAGCCCCGAGGACGTCTCGCCGTACGTCGGCACGGCTGTTCAACCCATCTCGCTCGCGTCGACCTCCGTCACTCCGGCCGTTCCCGTTCCCGCCGCTCCCAAGGGAGCGCAAGCGAAGCCGACGACGACGACGACCAAGCCGAAGCCCGTACCGACGACGACCAAGCCGAAGCCCGTGGCCACTGCGACCAAGCGCCCGCCTGCGTTCGTCGCGGCCGGCGCGCCGACAGAACCACTGAAGGAGATGCCGCTCACCCAGCGCGCCGAGCTGTTGTCCACGTGGATCGGCGCGCATTCGAAGACCAGGGCCAACGTGCGTCACTACCTCTACCAACACAGCTGGATCGTCACCGGCGCCTCGTTCGGCTGGTGGCACGGAGCCGATGCGCTCCGGAAGCTGATCGCCGCCGACCGGATTGCGCAGCAGCGTTGGGGCATCGGCAAGAAGAGCGAGCTCGTCGCCCGCAGAGCGCTCGCGGACGTCGAGGCGAGAACCAAGTGATCAAGCGCCTCCGCGCTTTGCGCCTCAGGGAAGAGGCCGGTTACAACCTTGTCGAGATGCTCACGGTCATGATCATCATGTCCGTCGTCTTTGCAGGCATCACGACCGTTTTCGTCGCCGGTTCGAATGCGCAAGCCGAACAGGACCGCCGTTTCCAGGCGCAGGTCACCACCCGACTGGCACTCGACAAGATCCGCCGTGACATTCATTGCGCCAGCGACGTCACGCCGTTTGCAACGACGGCCGTCACGCTGAAGGTTCCGACAGGCTGCGGCGGCGACGTCAGCTGGTGCACCGCAGCGGTTTCGGGCTACACGAACCGCTACCGGCTGTACAGGCAGACCGGGACGACGTGCAGCTCCGCAACCGGGGTGATGGTGGCCGACTATCTGACTAGCGGCGACGTCTTTCCAGGGTTCGCGCACACCACCGGGTGTCTCTGTCTCGCATCACTTCAGGTCGACTTCAACGTCAGCGTCAAAGGGACGAGCGCCGGTGCCTACGACCTGACCGACACGATCTTCCTGCGCAACAGCACGAGGATCTGACGCGATGACCGGTCGACTTAGAAGGCATTTCCGACGGGTGTTGGACGACCAGCGGGGGTTCGCCCTGGTGCTCGCGCTCGGCGTGACGGTCGTCTTCAGCATGACGGTCGTCACCGTGATCGAATCTGCCCAGTCCAATCAGCGCAGCGCGACCATGAGTAGCGGCCGGGCATCTGCTTACGACCTCGCGGAGGCAGGCGTCAACAATGCGATGTCGGTTCTGCGACTGCCGACGAACAACGCACTCGACAAGTACGTCTTCTGCACCGACGCCGCGAGCCTCCCGACACTTCCGTGCACACGCACGGACACCTACTCTTCGGGAAAGGTCACCTGGTACGGCACGCTTTACCAGAACCCTGCGGCCGGAACCGCATACTGGGATCTCTTCTCGACCGGTCACGTTCGCAACCCTTTCGGCGGCGCGGACTATCAAAAGACGATCCGTGCGACGATTCCGGTTGTCCCGGTCACGAGCCAGCCGCTGAACAATCCGTCCTGGAACTACATCTTCTCGCGCGCACCCGGAACCGGTGTGGCGTTCAGCGGCTGCGACATGACGTTGGCGAATAGCGTGAACGTCACGGCGCCGCTCTACGTGATGGGCAATCTGTGTCTTCAGAACACCGCATCGATCACTAAGGGCCCCCTCATCGTGAAGGGATCTCTGGATCAGCAGGCCACCCAAAACCACGTCGGTGCTGCGGGCGCGGACATCAACGAGGCGCACATCGGCAAAGGCTGCCGCTACAAGGCTCAGGCGTCGCACAATCCGTGCGTCTACGGTGCCGCCGGGACGACGCCTGTTCGCGACAACATCTGGGCAACCATCCTCGACGCCACGCCGCCCGCGGTCACGGCCCCAGTCGTCGATTGGAACGACTGGTATCTCAACGCTAGCCCGGGGCCGTACTACTCCTGCGCCGCTCCACTGTCAGGCCAGCCGGCCAACCCGACGTTCGCCTTCGACAGCCCCGTCGGTACGGCGAGTGACACCGACGCGAACAAGCTCGCGTTCAAGAACGACAATCAGGGCATCGTCAACCTCACGCCAGGGAGCTCCTACACCTGCAAGACCGTGAACGGCGAGCTTTCCTGGGACTATCCCAACAAGGTCCTCACGATCAACGGCACGATCTTCATCGATGGGAGCGCGAAGGTCGACATCGGGGGCACCGTTCGGTACAAGGGCCAGGCGACGATCTACACCTCCGGCACGGTGCTCGTCAAGAACACGAGCCTCTGCGGTTATAGCTCCGGCGCGAGCTGCACGGTCAGCAGTTGGGACTCGACGCAAGACCTTCTCGGGTGGGTCGTGAACGGCAACGGCTCCGTGGTGGCCGACAACCAGGTTTCCGCCGGAGACGGCGTGCAGTTCGTGAGCGCGTACTTCCAGGGAGCCGTCTACGCGACGAATGTCATCGACATCGGAACAACGTCGATCGTGGATGGCCCGCTCGACGGATCGACCGTCATCCTCGGGCAGTCCTCGAATTCGACGTTCAGCGGCTTCACGGTCGTCCCGGTCGGGATGCCCGGCAATCCCACGGTGTACGCGCTTGCTCAGATGCCCCAGATGACCGGCGGATAGAGCTTCTCGGAAGTACCGTCCGGTCGTCTCGCGTCCCTCAACTCAGGGACTGCGGCTGCCGATACGAAGGACGTGGATTTCGCTCTCGCTGTTGTGGTCTTCGCACCTGCGCTCGCGGTGGGCAGCTTTCTGAACGTCGTCGCCGCACGTGTGCCGCTGCGACGGTCGATCGTCCGGCCGCCCTCAGCCTGCATGTCGTGTAACGAGGAGATCGCCTGGTACGACAACGTTCCACTCCTCTCGTATTTCCTGCTCCGAGGCCGCTGCCGTCACTGCGAGGCGCGAATCCCGTTCCTCTATCCGGCTGTCGAGCTCGTCACCGCCCTGCTTCTCGCCGGCTGCGTGCTCGCGTTCGGACTCACGGCAAAGGCTGCGATCGCTGCGTTCTTCGGCGCCGTGCTCGTGGCCGTGTCGGCGATCGATCTCGAACACCGGATCATCCCCAACCGCATCGTCTTGCCAGCAACGGTCGTCGTGCTCGTCGCGAACAGTGCGCGGGATCTCAGCCCAGAATGGGCCCTGGCTGCCCTCGCAGGCTCGGGCTTCCTCTTCGCAGCGGCGGTCGCCTACCCCGCCGGCATGGGCATGGGCGACGTGAAGCTCGCGCTACTGATGGGCGCCGCTCTCGGACGCACGGTGTCCGTCGCCCTGATTGTGGGAATGCTGGCCGCTCTCGTTCCCAGCGTGGTGCTGCTCGTCCGCCACGGGTCGAAGGCACGCAAGATGGGAGTCCCGTTCGGCCCGTTCCTCGCGATCGGCTCGGTCGCCGCCCTCTTCTGGGGCCACGAGATCCTTCACGCGTACTTCTCGACGTTGCGTTAGTGCTGCGGGCCCAGGGCCCGTACGAGGCGATTTGCGGGAAGCCGCGACGGCAGCTCCTTGAGGACCAACCCTGCGCCGACGAGAACGAGTGCCTCCACCTCGAGCCAGTACCACCCGAAGGAGACCGGATCGAGCACCAACCGGACGAGCGCGACTGCTAGCGGAACGAGCCACAACGCATGCGCGCTGCGGCGCAGCGCAAATGCAAGTGCGGTGCCTGCGGCGAGTGCGAGCGAGGCCTGCGCGAGTCTGAGCGGCCAGCCGAAGTGAGCGCCGGGCCCGACGATCAGACCGAGGACGGTTCCAGACGTCACCCGCCACTCGTGATCGAACATCCGGAACGTCCCGGCAAGTGCGAACGGCGCGAGCATCGCTGCGACGACGGCCGCCTGGACGCATGCCCCCGCCACCGCGCGCGTCAGCCTCGGAGCGAGCAGTAGCACTGCCACGCCGAGCACGCCCCACAGCTCGAGGCCGGCGGACAGACCGACGACTGCACCGGCGGCCAAAACGCGATCCTGGCGCGCCCAGACCCCGGCGAGCACCCACAGGAGCGGAACGATCGCCTCGGCCGGATGGCCGTAGACGAAGGCGATGTGCGTCAGGCCTGAGGCGACCGCGAGCAGCCCGACCGCGAGCCGCGCCCGGTTGGAGAGGCCGAGTCGGCCCAGTACATAAACGAGTAGCGCGGCGACGCCGAGCTCGATCAAAAAGGCGAGTGCTCCCAGGTCCCGTATGGTGCCGAACAGCGCCAGCTGCAAGGGGCCCGACTGCAGCTGCGGGTCGGCGAAGGTGTTTGCCCAGCCCCCGGAGAGCAACTGCTCGCCCTTGTGGACGAAATAGACGAGGTCGCCGGAGTCGGTCCCTCGATCGAGGTAGGCGAGGGCGGCGGCCGGGATCAGGACCGGTGCCCACAGCCGAGCGAGTGGAGAACGCAGAAAGTCCCTCATCCAGGGCGATATCGGCCCCTGGAGGGGTGAGGTTGAGGGAGCCGGGATCAAGGGACGGGCGGCTCCTGCCGATACCTCGAACGAGGGATACATGGACATCGAACGTCCACCGAATCTGCGCACCCCGGGTACCGAGCCCGGGCCTGCGACGTCGCCCGGTGGCGCTGGCATCGGAGGCCCCCCACCGCCGATCAATGCGCTCGCCGAGCTCGTCGCGGACCTGATCGCTGCCACGGGCCTCGTTCCGGCGGACAAGCTGGCGCAGGTCCGGAGCGCCGCCGGGATGGGCTCCTTTGCGCATGCCCTGGTGGAGCAGAACGTTGCTTCCAGCGAAGGGCTGGCCCGCACGCTTGCGGCCCGGTATCAGGTGTCGCTCGTCGACCTGGCCTTGACGGGCGTGCAGGACGAGGCGAGCGGCGAGATCGCGCTTCACGTCCTCGAGCGACTGGTCGCCATTCCCTACGCACTCGAGGACGGAACCCTCAAAGTCGCCGTTGGCGACCCCGGCAACATCCAGGGAATCGACGAGCTCCGGCTGGCCACGCGCTACCCGCTCGAGATCGGCGTGGCGGCGCGCGACGACATCTTCGTCGAGATCCGCCGCCTGGCCCGTGCCTCAGAGGCGTTCGGCGCGCGCGCCGCCGCCGTCGAAGGCGAGCTCGAGCTCGAAGAGGAAGAGGAGGAGACCGACGACCTCGAGGTCGACGACGGCATCTCCGATGCGCCGCTCGTTCGCCTCGTCAACTCCGTGATCTTCCAGGCCGCCGAGGACGGGGCCTCCGACGTCCACTTCGAGCCGCAGGAAGATGCACTGCTCGTCCGCTTCCGCGTGGACGGCGTGTTGCACGAGGTGCAGCGGATCCCGAAGCGGATGATGCCCGGCGTTCTCACCCGACTGAAAGTGCTCGCGAAGCTGGACATCGCCGAGCGGCGAAAGCCACAGGACGGACGCATCTCGCTCAACGCGGCAGCCGCAGGCCGCACCCTCGATGTTCGTGTCGCCACGCTGCCGACGGTCGAGGGCGAGTCGATCGTCATGCGTCTCCTCGACAAGTCCAAGAAGGCGCCGACGCTCGAGGAGTTGGGTATGTCGGACGAGATGCGCGGGTCCCTCGAAGTGCTGATCCGCAAGCCCACCGGCGCCCTACTCGTCACCGGACCCACGGGCTCCGGTAAGTCCACGACCCTCTACGCTGCGCTGACCGAGATCAACCGGCCCGAGATCAACATCATCACGGTCGAGGACCCGGTCGAGTACAGGCTCGGCGGCGTCAACCAGGTTCAGATCAACCAGAAGGCTGGCCTCACGTTCGCGACGGCGTTGCGGTCGATCCTGCGTTCCGACCCCGACGTCGTGATGGTGGGTGAGATCCGGGACGGTGAGACGGCGAAGATCTCGATCGAGGCTGCGCTGACGGGCCACCTCGTCCTCTCGACGCTGCATACGAACGACGCCCCGCAGGCGCTGACGCGTCTCGGCGAGATGGGCGTCGAGCCGTTCCTGATCGGGGCTGCCGTCTCGGCCGTGCTCGCCCAGCGTCTTGCCCGCAAGCTCTGCACGCACTGTTGCGAGATGTACCAGCCGTCCGTCGACGAGCTGATGAAGGCGCGAGTCTCCCGCGAGGTGGCCGCCGCCAGCGACGGGATGGTCTTCTATCGCAAGAAGGGCTGCCCCAGGTGCAACCAGTCCGGCTACAAAGGCCGGATCGGCGTCTATCAGCTACTGACGATGAGCGAGCAGCTCGAGAGCCTGGCGGTCACCAAGGCGAGCCGCGAGGACATCGAGCGCGCCGCAATCGGTGAGGGCATGCGGACACTGTGGGACGACGGCCTGGCCAAAGTCGCGGCCGGCCTGACCTCCATCGAAGAGCTCGCCCGCGTCTCCATCTAGCCGCAAGATCCGGCCGGCTTTGCCGGCCATGATGATCTTGCGGCTGGTCAAGTCCTCGCCAAGCAGAGGCGGGCCAGCCCGCCTCTGCGGCGGGTGCCGATCGGGATTTGGCGGCTAGGAAGATCCGATCTTCCCGCGCCGTCGGGCCTTTAGGTGGGAGTGAACCGGGCCAGTATCTCTTTCAAGCCATATGGCGTTGAAGTCATATGAAGCGCAGCTTCGTACTTATTTGCGCTTGCTTGCTCATCGTCCTGACGGTGGCGGCCGGCGCGGCACCGGCAAAGCGCGCAGATGCTTGTACCTGGGGCGCCTCCTCCGTCGTTGTGGAGGAGGTCAACGGCCAGCTAGTTCAGAGCGAGCCGGTGACGACGGGATGCATCCCGTGATCGCGCTCCGTTAGCCGTTTTTGCGGCAGGAGCCGACTAGATGGGCGGCCGATCCCTCGATCGGGGGTAGGGGATGCACCACTCCGGAGCGAAGTAGGAGGAAGGCCCTCGGTAAGCCGCCCCGAGCCAATGACCTCAGTTACCGCAGCCAAGCGCCTCTTCCCGCTCGCCTTCGCAGCGCTCGTCGTCGTCGGCGCTTTCACCGCGTCCGCGAGCGGTCGCGCTGCCGGAGTTCATTTCATCGGGGGCAACTCGCGCGTCGTGCAGGGCAACGATGCGACGGTGACCGTCGCGGTCATGCCCTCCGGCGCACGGTGCTCACTCGCGGTCCGCTACAAGAGCGGCGCCAGGCAGCCAGGGCTTCCAATCGTGCGCGCCATCGCCTCGCACGCGACCTGGACGTGGCAGGTCCCGAGCAAGATGCAGCCTGGTCCCGCGCGTGTAACCGCTTCGTGCGCAGGCGCCGGCCGCGCGACGAAGCGTCTCACGATCATCGGACAAATCATTCCACCGAAGATCCAGGTCGTCAAAACGGGTTGGTCGACACGGCCCTACCCGTTCGGCGGCGCGGGTGTCAGCTACGGCATCATCCTCGCCAACGAGTCCACGAAGCGGGACGCGCTTGACGTCAACGTGCTTGTGAACTTCGTGATGTCGGACAACCGGCTCATCGGCTCCGCCACGTCGCACATCGGCGACATCGCCGCCGGAACTCGACACGCGCTCGGCGGCGAGGCCAACTTCCCCGGCGGCGCGCCGATTGCGAGGCTCGAGGTCGTCGTGAAGATCGGACACGGCGGCCCGGCAACGCACACGAAGCCCGGCGTCTCGGCCGTACGTGTGCTTCCGAGTGTCTCCGAACCGCAATGGTCTGGCTCAGTCGAGGGCGAGATTCAGAACGACAGCGCCAGCCTTACGTTGCGGTCCGTCGAGCTCTCCACGGTCGTCCTCGATGCAGACGGGAATATCATCGGCGGCGGTTCCGGCTTCGGCGTATCGTCTCTGCCCCCTTCGGCCCGAATGTTCTTCAAGATCGGCAACGGCATGCGGCCGATCCCGTACTCCAAGGTGGCGTCGGCACTCGTCTCGGTCGTCCCGACCTACCTGCACAGTCCGTAGCGCTATTCGACTATCGCAGTGAAATCATCATGCCCGGCGAAGCCGGGCGGATTTCACTGCGCGTGTACGTCACAGCCGAGGACCATGAGGGCCTCGACTGCTTCGGTCATGAATGCCGTTGCCTGATGGACGTCGGCGAAGGTGTAGGGCCCGGGCCGGGAGGGCTCGGCGCTACGGCCGCCCGCGGCATAGACCTCGGCCTCGATAACGCAGGAGTCGCCGTAGTCGACAGCACGGAGGACTGCTACCGAGCGGCCGTCTCGCCGGGCGTGCCGGACGAAGAGCTCGCGCGCTCCGGCCGCCTCGGGGGGCGTGTCCGTCATGCTCCGCGAGCGGCGTTCTGGGCGGCCTGCGCGACGGTCTCCTTGTCGGCGAAGCCGTTGATCCTCGCGACGAGCGTTCCGGGTCTCGTGTAGACGAGGAAGCCCGGGTCAGGAAGCAGGCCGAGCGTCTGCGTCAGCTTGCCGACTTGCGCCTGGCTGAGGACGTTCAGCCCGACGAAACCCACGCCCGCGTTCTGTGCGCCGGCCCGCGCTTCGGCGAAGGCGATGCCGTCCACCTCCGAGTACGGGTTGTAGACCGACACGACCACCACTCGTTGCCGTCCTAGTGCGGCAGCGATCGAGTTGGGGAGGCCGGCCGCTATGGCTGCGAGGACTGCCGATGGTTGTTCCGGCGCCTTCGGGACTGCCGAGACGTGCGGCGTTGCCTTCGGCTTGGCCGCGTGGCTCGATTTCTTCTTCGAAGCCGCGGCCGTCTGCTTCTTCAAGCCGGCTCCGAAGGGATGGTGCTTGATCACGCGGGGGGTAGCCGCCGCCGGGCTCCCGCCGTGTCCCAGCATGGTCATCCCGCCACCGATCAACACGGCAACCAGCAGTGCCAGCAGGGCCGCATATCGGACCGGGGGCGAAAGCGCGAAGGTCACGGAATCTCTATCGGCAGCGAAAAGGAGTGACTTGAAAAGACGAAGGGCGCGGTTTCCCGCGCCCTTCGAGCCTCATGGACTTCGTCTTACGGGCAGAGCCCGGAGACGATGTCGGCGCCGGGGCCGGCCTTGTTCCAGGCCTTGGCTCCGACCGTGCTGTCGACGCAGTAGGTGACGGACGTTGCCGTCTGGATGTGCAGCTTGGTCGGGACGATCGCCGAGTCGTAGGCCTGCAGCAGCGAGACCGTCATGCCTGCATAGCCGGCGGAGTTGGCGGTGCCGAGGTTGTCGGCGTTGTAGGCCTCGACGGCCGGGATCGCGGCGCGAACGTTGGCC
>WNGJ01006394.1_pt1 | contig 12462 bp, 13 predicted proteins | sample 5400611 | NCBI WGS metagenome assembly WNGJ01 (sample SAMN13153375, study PRJNA577476) | soil metagenome | isolation source: 40 cm soil or saprolite under Garry oak tree replicate 1 | place: USA:California | collected 2016-06-15
CAGGCCTACCTGTTCGCAGGCCCGCGGGGCACCGGCAAGACCTCGCTCGCCCGGATCCTGGCCAAGGCGCTGAACTGCGAAAAAGGCCCGAGCTCCCACCCGGACACCGACTGCCACATCTGCCGGGCGATCGCCGCGGGCACCTCGCTCGACGTGGTCGAGATGGACGCCGCTTCGCAGCGCGGGATCGACGACATCCGCGACATCCGCGATCACGCCGTTCTGCAGCCGGTCGAGGGCCGCTACAAGGTCTACATCCTCGACGAAGCTCACCAGCTCACGGACGCCGCGTTCAACGCTCTGCTGAAGCTGATCGAGGAGCCCCCGCCCCACCTCGTCTTCGTCTTCTGCACGACCGACCTCAGCAAGATGCTCCCGACTGTCCGCTCGCGCTGCCAGACGTTCGTGTTCTCGCGGCCGCGGCTGCCTGAGCTGGTTCGGGTGCTGCGGTGGGTTGCGGACGGCGAGGAGATCGAGGTGCCGGACGCGGCTCTGGCACTGATCGCGCGGTCCGCCCGCGGTGCCTTCCGCGACGCCGTCTCGACTCTCGACCAGCTCGCGGCGGCGACCGGGAAGACGATCACCGTCCAGGACGTACTCCAGCTGCTCGGCGCGATCGAGGAGGAGGCTCTCTTCCGACTTTGCGACCTGATCGTCGACCGCGACACGGCGGGCGCGCTGACGTTCATCGAAGAGCTTTCCGAGCAGGGCCAGGACCTCGGTCGGCTCGTCACCGATCTGCTCGAGCATTTACGCCACGTGCTGCTCGTCCAGCACATGGGTCATGTGCCGGACTCGCTGCCTGTAACCGAAGAGGTGCGCGAGCGTCTGCACGAGCAGGCGAACCAACTGGGCGAGGCGACCGTGCTGCGCCTCTGCGACCTACTGGCCGTGGCCGTCGAGGACATGCGGCAGGGTGCCGATCCGCGTCTGCCGCTCGAGCTCGCGCTCGTGAAGGTGACGCGCCCCGCGGCCGATCTTTCCCGCGAGGGGACGGCGTACCGGCTCGAGCAGCTCGAGGAACGTGGCCCTTCCGGACCCGGCCCCGTGCCTGGCACCGGGACGAGTCCACCGGAGACGCGACCGGAGCAGGCGCCACCCCGCGAGCCGCCGTCGGTCGACCTCGAGCAGCTCCAGGAAGCCTGGCAGCGAGCCGTCCTGCCGGCCGTGGAGGAGAAGTCGATTCCGACCGCGTCCGTCTTGCGCGAGGCTCATCCGGCCGGCCTCGCCGGCGACACGCTGACGCTCGAGTTTCCGCGTAACGCCGCGTTTCACCGCCAGCTCGCCGAGGAGCCGAAGAACGCCACCCTGCTCGCCGACGCGCTCTACGAGGTGACCGGGCGGCGCCTGGCGCTGGCGTTCGAGCTCGGCGCGAACGGTGGCGAAGGCGAGCCCGCCGAGGAGGAGCCCGCCGGCGAGGACGATCTCGTTTCGCTGATCAAGGAGACATTCGACGCCAGGGAGGTCGAGGAATAACCATGGCGATGGACTTCGAGAAGCTGATGAAGCAGGCGCAGCAGATGCAGGAGCAGGTGGCGAAGGCACAGGAAGAGCTCGCCGGCGAGACTGTGCAGGCCTCCGCCGGCGGCGGCATGGTCACTGTGAAGGCGACGGGCGCACTCGAGATCACAGAGATCAAGATTTCTCCCGAGGCGATCGATCCCGACGACCCTGAGTTGCTCGCCGACATGGTGCTCGCCGCGGTCAACGAGGCCCTTCGCTCAGCCCAGCAACTCGTCGAGACAAAGCTCGGCGGCGCGATGGGCGGCATGCAGGGGCTCGGGCTTCCCGGACTGTAGGCGATGGCTGTTCCTGAACTCCTCCGCAGGAGCCCGCTGTTCGCCGGATTCGACGACGAGACGCTCGAGCGGCTCGCCGAGCCGTTCTCGCAGGTGGAGTTCCCGGCCGACCAGGTTCTCATCGAGGCACGGACGCCTGGTGCGGGACTGTTCGTGATCTGCGACGGAACGGTTGCGGTCGAAGTGCAGGGCTTGCAGCGCGACCTCGGGCCCGGCGACGTGATCGGCGAGATCTCGCTCCTCGAGGACGACGGGCTGCGCCGAGCGCGGGTCGTCGCGAAGACGCCTGTGACCTGCCTTGCGCTGAGCCGCGACGACTTCGACCGGATGCTGTCCGACGAACCTCTGCTTGCCGAGGGGATGCGGCAGCTCGCGCAGGAACGCCTTGCCGAGCTCGAGGCCTCCGGCTGACGCCGGGACCGGGGCGACCAGTCTCATAGGCAGAATTGGCCGGTGGTCTCACCGGCGATCGACAACCTCGTCGCACAGCTGACGCGCCTGCCCGGCGTTGGCACCCGTACTGCGCACAGGCTTGCGTTCCACCTGCTCAGGGCGCCGAAGGACGAGGCGCTCGCGCTTGCTGCCGCGGTGCAGGAGGTGAAGGAGCGTGTCCGCTTCTGCAAGGAGTGCGGGAACCTGACCGAGGAGGAGCTCTGCTCGATCTGCGAGGACTCTCGGCGCGACCGCACGATCGTCTGCGTCGTCGAGCAGCCCGTAGATCTCGTCTCGGTCGAGCGAACCCATGAATACCGTGGGCTTTACCACGTCCTCGGCGGCTCGCTCTCGCCGCTCGACGGCGTGGAGCCCGAGCACCTGCGAATCGACGAGCTACTCGGCCGGGTCGAGCGAAACGGGATCGAGGAGGTCGTGCTCGCGACGAACCCGAACATGACCGGCGAGGCGACCGCAGCCTTCCTCGCCGACCGCCTGCGCGGGCGTGTACGCGTGACGCGGCTCGCGAGCGGGCTCCCCGTCGGCGGCGACCTCGAGTACGCCGACGAGGTGACGCTCGGCCGCGCTCTGTCCGGCAGACGGGAGATGTAGAGCTAGACCAGCGCGGAGTCGTGGACGACGACGTCAGCCACTGCCTCGTCGATCGCTGCAAGCGTGGCTTCGTCGAGCTCGATCCCGGATGCGGAGGCGTTGTCCTCGACCTGCTGCGGCCTGGAGGCGCCGATGATCGCGGCGGCGACGTTCGGGTCGCGCAGAACCCACGCGATCGCAAGCTGCGCCATCGTGATTCCGAGGCCGTCCGCGATCGGCTGCAGCCGCTGAACGGCCTGGAGCACATGTTCGGAGCTGAAGCGGTCCATCGCCCATCCCATCCGCTCGCTGGCCATGCGTGTGTCGGCCGCCGGCGGGGCGCCTGGCTTGTACTTGCCGGTGAGCACACCCTGCGCGAGGGGCGAAAAGACGATCTGCGAGATCCCGTTCGCGGCGCAAAGTGGAATCACCTCGCGCTCCGGCACGCGCCAGAGGATCGAGTACTGCGGCTGACTGGAGACGAACTTCTCGAGCGGCGGGCTGAGGTCGAGCGCCGCCTGGATCTGCGCCGCGGTCCACTCGCTGAAGCCGATGTAGCGCGCCTTTCCCTGCCGGACGACCTCCGTTAGCGCCTTCATCGTCTCCTCGAGCGGGGTCTGCGAGTCGTAGCGGTGGCATTGGTAGAGATCGACGTAGTCCGTGCGAAGGCGCCGCAGCGAGTCGTCGATCTGCTTGAAGACCTGCTGCCGCGAGAGCCCTTGGTTCTCGCCTGCGTCGTCCATCGGGAAGAAGAGCTTCGTCGCCAGCACGTAGGAGCCACGCTCGCGGCTCTGAAGCACGTCGCCGAGAAATGTCTCGGCGGCGCCGCGGCCGTAGACGTTCGAGGTGTCTATGAAGTTGATGCCGACCTCGAAGGCCTTGTCGACGCAGGCGCGCGCGGCCGTGTCGTCGACGCCCACGCCGTAGGTCAGCCAGGAGCCGAGTGCAATCTCGGAGACCTGAAGGTCGCTCGAGCCAAGTTGCCGGTAGCGCATGCCGCATTCCTACCGAATGGGCGAGGGCTCGCGTCGAAGCGTCCCCCCGCCAAACCAGACGCGGCCTCGCGCGACAGTTCGCGAGGACTGTCCCCACGAACTGGCGCGACGGGCCATCGCTAGCGCAACAAGAGTGTGACTTTTTATCCACAACCACGGCCCGTACGGACGGTTCGCAACCGAGAAAGCGCGGGCAAGTTGCTACCTACACTTCACGCGATGTCCACGACCGACTACGAAGCGGTCCCTGCGGTCGCCGGCGAAGCGACGGCACGCGCCGGAACCGTGGTGATGAAGTTCGGCGGAACCTCCGTCGGCGACCCGCAGAAACTCAAGAACGTGGCGGCCCGAGTCGTCGCCGCGCATGCGGAAGGAACGCGCGTCGTCGCCGTGCTCTCGGCGATGGGAGACACGACCGACGACCTCGTGCGCCTCGCCTACGAGATCTCTCCGCGCCCCGAGCCGCGCGAGCTCGACATGCTGATCTCGGTCGGCGAGCGAATCTCGTGCGCGCTGGCTGCGATGGCGATTCACGACCTCGGCGACGAGGCGATCTCGCTCACCGGCAGCCAGGCGGGGATCGTCACCGACACCGCACACGGCAAGGCGAAGATCGTCGACGTGCGCGCCCGCCGGATCCACGAGGCGCTCGACGAAGACAAGGTCGTCCTCGTTGCGGGCTTCCAGGGCGTCTCCACCAACCTGGACATCACCACCCTGGGTCGCGGCGGGTCGGACACGACGGCCGTCGCCCTCGCGGCGGCCCTCAGCGCGAGTCACTGCGAGATCTACACCGACGTCGCAGGCGTGTTCAGCGCCGACCCGAGGGTCGTCCCAAACGCACGCAAGCTCCACGCCGTCAGCTACGACGAGATGCTGGAGCTCGCCGCCTCAGGCGCAAAGGTGCTTCAGCTACGCTCGGTCGAGGTCGCGCGAAACTACGGCGTCAAGCTGCACGTTCGCTCGACATTCAGCGACGACGACGGCACCTGGGTCACCGAGGAAGACGAGCGGATGCTTGAAAAGGCGATCATCTCCGGCGTTGCGCACACGTTCGACGAGGCCGTCTACCGCGTACGGTCGGTCGACCGGGCCGATCTCTTCGCCGCGCTCGCCGACGCCGGAGTGAACGTGGACACAATCATCCAGACCGGTGACGAGATCGTCTTTTCGGCGCCGCTTTCCGACCGCGGCGAGGCTGAGACCGCGCTCGACCGAGCCTCGGCCGACCGCGAGTGCATCGAAGGGCTCGCCAAGGTGAGCCTGATCGGCGCCGGCATGAAGAGCCACCCGGGCATCGCCGCCCGCACCTTCGGAACCCTGCGCGACATCGGCGCCGACCCCCGCTTCATCGTGACCTCGCCGATCAAGATCTCCTTCTTCGTCGAACGGGCCGACGCGGAACGGACGGTGCTCGCACTCCATGAGGCGTTCGACCTCGCCTCGGCGGGAAGCGAGCGAGAGCATGTCTGAGCACTGAACGAGCTCGCGACCATCGCCGCCGAGGTCGGTACGCCGTTCTACGCGTACGACCTCGACCTCTTCCGTGAACGCATCCGAGCTTTCGAGCGGGCGCTCGAAGGCGTGCCGCACTTCACGTGCTATGCGGTCAAGGCCAACGACGCGCTTGCCCTGCTCCGCGTCGTCGCGGCGGAGGGAATCGGGGCGGACGTGGTTTCCGGCGGCGAGCTCGCGAAATGCGTGAAGGCTGGGATCCCTCCCGCTGGAATCGCCTTCTCCGGCGTCGGCAAGCTGGAGGAGGAGATCCGGGCAGCGGTCGAAGCCGGCATCCGCTCGCTCAACGTCGAATCCCTCGACGAGCTCGACGACGTCTCGACGGCGGCGCGCGCACTCGGACGGGTCACGCCGGTGTCGGTGAGGCTGAATCCCGACGTTTCGGGCGGCGGCCACGAGTACCTCGCGACTGGTGGAGCGGCCAGCAAGTTCGGCCTCGAGCGCGCAGAGGCCGCCGAGGCGCTACGCCGGGCTACGAAGGACGAAGCACTCGACCCCGTCGGCCTGTCGTTCCACGTCGGCTCCCAGCTCCTCGACCCGGAGCCGGTCTACGAGGCCGCGGGCCGTGCGGCGGAGCTCTGGGAGGAGGTGGCCCAAGAAGGGATCCGGCTTCGAGACTTCGACGCCGGCGGAGGACTTGGCATCGCCTACGGCGGCGGCACGGAGCCCGACCTCGATGCCTACCTGGGCCGGCTGGCCGAAATCGCGCGCTCGCTCGATGCGACGCTCGTCCTCGAGCCGGGACGGCATCTCACAGGCCCGGTCGGCAAGCTCGTGACCCGCGTCCTCCACGTAAAGCACGCCGGCGGCAGGACGATCGTCGTCTGCGACGGCGGCAGCAACGACCTGCTCCGACCCGCTCTATATGGCGCCGAGCATCCGATCACCGTCCTCGCCGATGACGAACGCGAGCGTGGAGCCGTCGACGTTGTGGGGCCGCTGTGCGAAAGCAGCGATTTCCTCGCGCTAGGACGAACCCTGCCGCTGCCTCGCCGCGGCGACCTGATCGCAGTCGAGCTCGCCGGCGCCTACGGACGCGTCATGTCCTCGACCTACAACGCACGCCCGCTCTGCGCCGAGGTCGTGCTCGAGCAAGGAAGCTGGCGTGTCAGCCGCGAACGGGGAACCTACGAGGACCTCGTCCGCAACGAGCTCGACTGACCCGAACAGGCACAATCACCGCGTGAAACACGATGCCGCAATCGGCGTCGTCGGCGCGACCGGCGCCGTCGGCCGAGTCACGCTCGGCCTGCTTCGCGAGCGCGGCTACGGGAACGTGCGCGCCTTCGCGAGCGCCCGTTCCGCCGGGTCCCAGCTTGCCGGCCTCATCGTCGAAGAGGCGACGGGTGACGCGCTCTCCGCCGGAGACCTCGACCTTTGCCTGTTCTCCGTCGGCACCGAGGCGAGTCGCGAGCTCGTCCCCCACGCCGTTCGTGGCGGCGCGATCGCGATCGACAAGTCGGCCGCCTACCGACTCGAAGAGGGGGTCCCGCTCGTCGTACCCGAGGTGAACGGGGAGCGAGCGCTCGGGCACGACGGCATCGTCGCCAACCCGAATTGCTGCTCGATCCCGCTGGCGTGCGTGCTGAAGCCGCTGCACGACGCCGCCGGCCTCGCTCGCGTCAGGGTCGCCACCTACCAGTCCGCCTCCGGCGCGGGGGCACAGCGAATGGAGCGCCTCCGCGCACAGGCTCCCGGTGAGGGAAACCTCGAGATGGACTGGGACTTCGACGGCGAGGAGTTCGACGAGGAGACAAAGCTCCGAGCCGAGACCAGGAAGATCCTGGAGCTGCCGGGCCTCCCCGTGAGCGCCACGTGTGTCCGGGTGCCCGTGATGGTCGGCCACGCCGAGTCCGTCTGGGTGGAGACGCAGGAAGCGCTGTCTCCGGAGAGGACACGCGAGCTGCTCGCCGCAGCGCCCGGCATCCGCCTCGAGGACTTCCCCAGCCCGGGCAGCGCGGCCGGCGAGGACGAGGTTCTCGTGGGCAGAATCCGAGCCGACCGAGCCTCGAACGCAAATGGGGTCGCGCTCTTTCTCGCCTGTGACAACCTGCGCAAAGGCGCCGCCCTGAATGCCATTCAGATTGCGGACTTGCTGCTCGCCGCACGGCCGGTCGCCGCTTAAAGCACGGCGAAACAGCACTCGAGCGAGGCGAGTTCCTCAAGCTAGCTGCGCTCCGGGACGATAGTGAGAACCATGCGGCGGGCCAATCTGACGCACGCTCATTCCGGGGACGAACCCCAGCCTATGCTCGGGCGGCTGCTGATCGACAAGGGTCTCGTCACCAAGGACCAACTCGACGAAGCGCTACGCGAGCGCGCCATCCACGGCGGTTTGCTCGGCGAAACGCTCTTGCGCCTCGGCTTCGTCTTCGACACCGACCTGGCGCGGGTCCTGGCCGAGCAAGTCGGCATTCCGTTTCTCAACCTCGAAGCGATCGACGTCGATGCCGGCGCAGCGGGCATGGTGCCTCGGAGTCTCGGCGAGGAACTCGGTGCGCTGCCGGTGCGCTTCACGCCGGAGGGCGGCCTGGTGATCGCGGTCGCCGATCCCACCGATGCAACGCTCCTGCCGCAGCTTCAGCTCGCAGTCAATTGCCCCCTCGTTCTGACTGTCGCGACCCTGTCGAGCATCCGCAACGGCTGGCGCAACAACCTCCGCGTTTAAAAACGCTGTGGAACGGGCGCGGGCGAGAACGCCTCGCGGACGACCCTGAGCACCTTCGCGCGTCGCCCCTCGGCGACCGGGATCAACCCGCCGAACTCCAGCCGAACGAGCTCGACCGCTCCTGAGTTACGGACGGTCTGGAAACCGAAGTCGGAGAGAAAGTCTCGCGGAAAGAGCGTCTTGTGCACCTGGAAGCGCTCGTATTGGGATTCCCCCTCCGGATAGCGATAGGCAAACGTCTCGAGCGCCTTCGCGCCCTTGTCCCTCGCCTCCCCGATCGCCGCGAGAAACAGCGACTGGAGCACCCACGGACTCGTGCGATCCACCAAGTAGGCGCACGTCACGAGCACCGCGTCTTCGGAAGGCGGTCCGGCCGGAAGCTCGTACGCCCGCGGAAACAGGCGCGCGGGCCCGTACTGCATCGAGCCCATCACGCGGCCGTCGTCGTCGTAGTACAGCGAGCCCCAGGGCCCGAAGTCGCTCTCGACACGGTCGATCCAGCGGTCCTTGTTGGCCCGGCGCCCGGTCTTCGACTGCCACCAGACGCAGCTGTGGCAGACGATCGGCGTCTCCTGCAGGGTCAGCCTCGTCAGCCCCTGAATCCGCGTGGTCACTGCGCCGGCCCGACCGAGTCGACGACGACGTTGACCGCCGATGGCCGTGAGCCGGCCATCCGCTCGAGGTATCCGAGCACCCGCTGCTGGACATCGTGGCCGACGGCGGGAATCGAGGCGCCCCAGTCGACGTCTAGGTGCAGCTCAACCGTCACGGCCTCGCCCTCGCCGCTGACGCGGACGCCGCGATGTCTGTGGAGCTGGCTCGCAACCAGCCCCCGCACGCCCTCGCTCTCCCGGGCGGCGTCAGCCGCGTAGCGGGCGAGAACCTCGCTCGAAATGCTGGCCTGACCATCCATTTCACTCCGATTCTATGAGGACTAGCTCGGTCGCCTCGGGCCGCGCCAGAAAGCGAAACGGAACGAAGGTCGTCCCGAGCCCGGCCGAGACGTGCAGCGTGCTGCCGTTCAGCCGGTAGAGGCCGTGGAGGTAGCGCCAGCGCGGGTGCGCGAGCGGGACCCGCCGGCCCGGGAGCGGCAAGGTGATCTGGCCCGCGTGAAGGTGGCCGGAGACGACGAGATCGAACACGCCCTCCGGGATCCGGTCGACCACATTGGGGAAGTGACAGAGCAGGATTCGCAGGTCAGCGTTGCGATCGGCCAAACGCGCAGGGTGCGAGAGCCCGCGGCGATAAGACCGCGGGTCGACCCCCACGATCTGCACGCTGCGGCCACGCACGTTGAACGTCGTCGCCTCGTCCAGCAGCAGGGTGGCAGGGCTCAGATCCCCGACCGGGGAGCGCGTGGCAAACGGATCCTTGGTCTCGGCGAAGTCGTGGTTGCCAAGCACGGCGTAGCAATTCGGGAGCCGGGCCAGCAGCTCTCGCAGCAGCGGCTTGCCACGAGCGCGAGACACCAGATCGCCGGAGACCAGCACGAGGTCGGGCCTGCGCGCGGCCACCCAGTCGACCGCCCGGCGAACGGCGTGCTCGCCGCGCGAGGGGAACCCGAGGTGAAAGTCGGAAAGGTGGGCGATCCGGACCCCGACCAAGTCGGGCGGCAACCCCTCCAGCGGGCATTCGAGCTCCTCGAGGCGGACCCAGCCGGCCTCGAAGTGCCCCCACGCGAGAGCCCCCGTAGCGACGGCAGCTCCTGCGCCGATCGAGATCCTGGTCAACATCGCGCGACACTGTAGATTCGAGTTGGTGTCCGATCCGCTCGAACAGGCCTCCGACGACCTCGCGGCGCTGGAGCGGGTAGCGAGCGAAGCCGAGGGGTATCTCGCATCGCTGCCGACGGCGCCGGTCCGGCTCGCGCGCTCCGACGAGGCGGCAGACGCCTTCGCGGGAGCGCTTCCGGAAGAAGGGCTGGGCACGATCCCTGCACTGGACCGGCTGATCGAGGGCGGGCTCGACGCGCATGTCCGTTCATCCGGCCCCCGCTTCTTCCACTGGGTGATGGGCGGAGCCACTCCGGCCGCACTGGGCGCCGACTGGCTGGCTTCGCTGCTCGACCAGAACGCCGGCGGCTGGGACGCAAGCCCGCTCGCCTCGCGGCTCGAGTACCTCTCTCTCCGCTGGCTGAGCGAGCTCTTCGAGCTTCCACCCGACTGGGACGGCGTGCTCGTCACGGGCGGGCAGATGGCGAACTTCACCGGGCTCGCGGCCGCAAGGCAGTGGTGGGGCGAGCGCCAAGGCGTCGACGTGTCCGTCGACGGCCTGGCCGGGCTACCGCAGGCGCCGGTGCTGACAAGTGGATTCGTCCACGTGACCGGCCGGAAGGCGCTCGCGATGCTGGGTCTCGGACGCGGTCGCCTGACGATCTGCGCCGACGACGTGGGAGCCATGGACCTGGCAGCGCTCGAGCGCGAGCTTCGTGCCCTCGATGGCGCGCCCGCGATTGTGATCGGCAATGCAGGCGAGGTCAACACAGGCCTGTTCGACCCCCTCGAGAGGATCGCCGACCTCTGCGACGAGCACGGCGCCTGGCTGCACGTCGACGGCGCGTTCGGCCTCTTTGCACGCGTCTCGCCGAGAACCGCTGAGCTCGCGGCCGGCGTCGAGCGAGCGCACTCGGTGATCTCGGACGGCCACAAGTGGCTGAACGTCCCGTTCGACTGCGGCTTCGCGTTCGTACGCGAGCCGGATCTACTGGGACGCACGTTTGCGGCGGGGGCGGCCTACCTGCCGGAAGCCTCGGACGACCGTCCGATCTTCGCCTTTCGGTCCCCAGAGCTCTCGCGCCGGGCCCGCTCGCTGGCGGTCTGGGCGACCCTCGCCGCCTACGGGCGCAGCGGTTACCGAGCGATCGTCGAGCGCTGCCTCGACAACGCCGCGCGACTCGCTGCGCAGGTCGAGGCCTCGGACGACTTCGAGCTATTGGCGCCGGTGCCGCTGAACGTCGTTTGTTTTCGCTACCGGCCGGCCGGCGTCAGAAAGTCCGAGCTCGACGACCTGAACCAGCGCATCGGCGAGGCCGTGCTGACCGACGGCCGGATCTACGCCGGCACGACAAGCTGGGCGGGAAAGGTCGCGTTCCGCCCGGCCTTCGTCAACTGGCGGACGACGGGCTCGGACGTGGACCTGATCCTGGAGACGCTTCGCGACCTGGGCTCGCGGCTCCGCCTCTAGATTCGCTCAGACCTCGAGCTTCGCGAGCACCGGGTCGACCGACACCACGTGGCGCTTGAATCTGAGCTCGGACTCCTCGAGCCCGGCCGCGGCCCCGACCAGCTGGGAAAGGTGCAGGATCGGCATCTTGAAGTCGCGACCGGTCGTGGCCTTCAGCTTCGACTGCCAGGCGTCGAGCGAGAGGTGGCAGAGTGGGCAGGGCGTCACCATCGCATCGGCCCCGGCTTCCGTGGCCTGCTCGATGGGTTGGATCAGCTCTGCCAGCGCGACGTCTTCGCGGGCCTGGATGATCGGGAACCCGCAGCACTTGATCTTGGCCGGGTAGTCGATCGCCTCGCCGCCGCAGGCCTCGATGATCGCCTCGAGCGACCAGGGGCGATCCGGATCCTCGAACCCGAGCAGCTTCGACGGCCGCAGGATCTGGCAACCGTAAAACGGCGCGATCTTCAGGCCCTTGAGGCCCTTGTGAGCGACCTCGCGCAGGCGCTTGGCGCCGTCGTCCTCGACGATCAGCCACAGCAGGTGCTTGACCTCGATGTCTTGCTCGTACGGCGGCACGCCGACGGTCGCCAGGTTCGTGTTCACTCGCGCGCGAAGCTCCGCGTCGTTCATCAGCTGGAAGTTCGCCTGCCGGAGATTCAACGTGCAGACGTTGCAGATCGTCATCAGCGTCTCGGCCCCCGTGGCCGCTCCGTAGGCCAGGATCCGCGCGTTCAGGTGAAGGTAGTAGTCGGGCTCGGCCTCGTGAATGTCGCCGGCACCGCAGCAGGTGACCGATTCGAGCTCGTCGAGCTCGAGCCCCAGCATGGGCGCGAGTGCCTGCGTCGAGGTGTCGAGCTCCTTCGCCGAGAGCGAGGCGAGGCAGCCCTTGTAGTAGGCGACCTTGGTCATCCCTCCGCCCTCGGCGTTTCTTCGCCGGGCGTGACCTCGGGTGTGTCGCGCCGGACACCACCAGTGTCCATGTGCTCAATTCGCGCCAGCGCTCGCTCGCCCTGGACGATCCCGAGCGCACCGGCGCGCCCTTGTTCGCGGACGAGCTCGCGGAGCGCGCGCGATTCACCGACGTCCGCGGCGACGTGCGGCGGAATCGGGCTGGGTGCCTTGCCTCGCTTGATCAGGCCGATCGCGAACTTCGTCTGCTTGACCGCGGCGACGATGCCCTGCGTCTTCGGCACGAGCTCGGTCTCACGCAACCACCCGGTGGTCTCAGCCGACTTCACGAACCACTTCGCGTGCTTCGCTCCCATGTCGCGGTCGATGCCCTCCTTGATCGACTCGG
>WNGJ01006395.1_pt1 | contig 12462 bp, 8 predicted proteins | sample 5400611 | NCBI WGS metagenome assembly WNGJ01 (sample SAMN13153375, study PRJNA577476) | soil metagenome | isolation source: 40 cm soil or saprolite under Garry oak tree replicate 1 | place: USA:California | collected 2016-06-15
ATGCGTGCGATAGAACTCGGCCAATTTAGCGCCGTAAGCCGAACGGATCGCCTGAAAAGGTTTGCGCGGGAACAGAGGCATTTCCTGCCCGGTCCTGGCGTTGTAAACGGCAAGCTCAGCCGGATGGACGGAAGCGAAATGCACCTCGCTGCGTTGAAAAACGGTCAACCCGTCGCCAAATGCAGCCAGATACCAGCCGTACAGCGCCGCGCGAAACTCCAGATTGCGCGACACGACCAGGAGGCAGCCCGCAGACGGATTGATATGCGTCTCGAGAAGAAACGCATCCGGCAAAGCGTGTACGCTCAGAACAGATCCCCCGCACTCGCTATGCGCGATTCGATCGCCGGCCAGAGCCAGTTGTCCCGCTTTCCACTCGCCCGAGCCGCGGTCGTGGCTCAATATACGTAACGGGTCCTCCAGTGTGCCTGATGGTAAGTCCCAGTAGTAGGCAAGAACATAGACGGAGCGGTCGTCCAGAACGGCATAGCTTGTGATCGGACGTCCCTGTTCTCCGGCTGCTTCCCGGGGAGCTGTCAGTCCGGATGCGGCAATGACTTCAGCCAGGGTTTGTTTTCTGGCCTGCCTGGTTTCAGCCGGCAACAAAAGCACAGCGATCCCAGCGAGGATGCAGCTCAAACCAATATGTCGCAGGCCAGCCATGCCATCGACAATGGTATGCATCCGGCAGTGGTGCAACAAGGCAAAATGCGCCAGATCGACAGCAGTTTGTTCTCCCGGCTCGATCTGCGGGTCAGCAAGGCGATTGCTCTTGGCGAATCCCGAAAGATCGAATTGATCGGACAGGTCTTCAACGTTCTGGGGCGCGACAATCTGGGAGGTCTCAGTACCTCCTATAACACGAACGTGCGCTCGGACGCGTTCGGCCGAATCCAGGCCGCGCAGCCGCGACAGCAGGGCGAACTGGCCGTCCGATTCGTGTTCTAGAATTGTTCGTCCCAAACTGGTTCGCTTACTTGGCTCCGGCCTTCAGTTCCTGGTAGACCTCGCCGACGAACCGATCGGCGCTGGTCACAGCTCCGGCAGCTCCGAGCCCGCCTGCCGTTTTCGCATCCCAGGGAGCGGTAAGCTTTGAGGCCAGAACTTCTTTTTCGGTCTTGCCCTGAGCGATCAGCTGTTTCACTTTGTCCCGGACGCTTTTGATCATGTCGGCGTAAGGTACAAGGTCCGTCCGCTTGATCCATGTGCCATGGCCTGGAATGAGGGTGGTGTCAGGTCCGGCAATCTTCATGAGTTGTTCGCATCCCTCCAGCATGCCGCTCAGCGTGCCGCCGTTGGCAAGGTCAATGAACGGATAGCCGTAATTGCGGTAGAAGTCGCCGATCATGATCACGTTCGCATTCTCGAATCGAATGATCGTATCGCCGCCCGTATGTGCGGCTCGAACGGGAATCAGGTCGATGACTTCACCATTCATACGGAGCTTCACTGGAGTACCCATGCTGTAGGTGACAACCGGGTATCCCGCCGGATCCCGCGCGGGAGCCGGATTGCCGTTGGCCAGCCGCGGCGGATGAATCATTTGTTCACGCAGCTCTTCACGCGCGAAGATGACGACTCCCATTCTGCCGAAGAACGGATTGCCGGCAGTGTGATCGCCATGGATGTGCGTATTCGCCATGAAACGAATCGGCGCGGGGCTGATCTTCCGGATCGCCGCAAGCAGCTTGTCGGAGACCTGCGCGTATTGGGCATCGACCATGAAGATGCCGTCCGAGCCTGCCAGCACGCCGACCAGCCCGCCCGCCGCGTCGGGATGGTTCACATCGACGTTCGGTGAACCGCTAATCATGTACAAGTTCGGCGCAATCTGTTTTGTGGTGAATTCAATCTTGCTGAAGTCCGTTCCTTGTGCCCATACGCTCACCGATAGGGCTGCGGCAGCAGATGCCGCCAGCGTCAACTGCCATGCTGGTTTCATGACTAGCTCCTTTTTAGAGGTTTCCGCACTGCCTATTGTAATGGTTTCATCGCAGAAGTTTGCACTAGGGTAAGTTCAGTAGCAAGACTGCGGCTACTTCACCTACGAACTGCCCAATAAAAATGGCGGCACGAGTCTGGGTGCCGCCACGATTGTCCGGCGTTTCCAATGAAATTAGCCGAATTCTATCTAGCTGCCTTTCTCAGTTCGGCATACCTTCGCTTCATGGCCTCTGAAATCTTCTTCCGGGCAGCCGCGCTCATTGTTCGCTTCTTCATCGGTGAGGCTGCACCAGTAGCTTGACTTCCGCGATTCACCGTTGTTCCAGCGCGCTGGCCAAGTTCACGTTTGATATCTGCGATTTCGTCATCAAGTTTTGCTCGATCGGCTTGGAGGCCTTTCAAAGCCAGTTCGAGCAGTCGTTGCCTTTCGGGCATTATTGCCTCCTGTCTTTTGGGAGCATCTAACTTTTGGTTCTGAACACTAGGGCTGATCCGGCGGGAACCGGGCAAACCCCGTTGATAAGTTCCTTTTCGGTTGTATTATGACGAACCTGTGGAGGAAAACACTATGTCGAAAACTTCTCGATTGTATCCAGGAACCCGAATGGCGTGGCGCAGGTCCCTCATATGTCTCGCAATATTCATGATGTCGGGGGTGACGGCTATCGGCCAGCTCACAACCGCTACGATTACCGGAACTGTCACAGATCAAAGCGGCGCCGCAGTACCGGGCGCAACAGTAACGCTGAAAAACACGGACACCGGGATCTCACGAACGGCACAAACGGCCGAAAACGGCAAATATGAAGCATTGAGCCTCCCGGCCGGGAGCTATGAGATCAGCGCGGCACTCACCGGCTTCCGAACCGTGGTGCATACCGGGATCAGCTTGACGGTTGGCCAGAATGCTGTTGTCGATTTCGCGCTTCAGGTCGGGCAGGTCAGCGAATCGGTGACAGTAACAGGAGAGATCGCCCAGATCGAAACCACGACTGCAACCGTTGCAAACATCGTCGATGAAAAGAAGGTCACGGATCTTCCCCTCAATGGACGCGACCTGACTCAGCTTTCATTTCTTCAGCCCGGCGTCATCAAAAGCCCCGCTGGCGCTGGGGCGTTTTCTGGACTAGGAGACAAGCTCTCCGTGGCCGGGTCCCGCGGAAACCAGAACATCTATCTGCTCGATGGCGTCAGCAACTCGGATCTTTCGGGTAATGCCCAGTCCGCATCCGGGCAACTGGCGGGAGCGGAGACGATCAAGGAATTTCAGATCATCACGAACAACTACTCCGCGGAGTACCGCAGCCAGGCTGGGGCCATCGTGAGCGCTGTCACAAAATCGGGAACGAATAACTTGCACGGTTCGCTGTATGAATTCCTCCGCAACGATGCACTGGACGCTGCGAAGTGGGAAGAGAACAAAGGCGGAGGCAAGTCTCCGTTCAAACGAAACCAGTTCGGTGGATCACTTGGCGGGCCGATAATTAAAGATAGAACATTCTTTTTTGCCAGCTACGAGGGATTACGACAATCGCAGGGCGTCAACACTCAGGCCCGCGTTCCGGATATGGCCGCGCGGAGTGGAATTCTTCCTGGCGTCGCTCCGATCACTGTAAGCTCGGCCGTTCGGCCGTACCTGGATTTGTATCCTGTGCCCGGCGTCGGAAACCGCATCGTTTCAGAGCCCGACCGCAGAGCCGACGGCACCGTGTTGTTGGCGGCAATCGCGAAGGTACCGACCCATGACGATTTCGGATTAGGCCGGCTCGATCATAATTTCTCCAATGGAAAATTGGGGACAATCTCCGGCACGTACAACTATGACAATGGCGAGAGCAGCTCGGAAACGCCTCCAGGCGTCCTGGGCGATTTGTTGGCGCAGGGCTTCAGCAGCCGCAAGCACGTCATCTCGGTTAACCAGACCAGCATTTTTTCTCCGACTCTTCTGAACGAGATCAAAGTCGGTTACAGCTTCACCAACCCCGTGCAAGACATCCCGCTGACCAGGAGAGATTTCGGCAGTCTTGCATTTCGTCCTGGGCGTACTCTGCTCGGTCAAATCCAGGTTAGCCCGCTCGACGACATCGGTTATCGCACAGGCGCGTCGGACTATCAGCAGAAGCTTTGGAGCTTTATGGATGGTCTTTCCGTCACGCGGGGCGCGCATTCATTCCGGATGGGCGGAAACTTCGAGCGTTACTGGTACCAGCAGATCAGTTGCAGCCGCGGGTGCAACGGCAGATATCAATTCAGCAATCTTGCGCAATTCCTGCAGGCGCAGCCGCAACTGTTCGAGGTGCAACTGCCCGGAGCAGAGAACCCCGACCGGCATATGGCGCAGATGATGTTCGGTTCGTATTTTCAGGACAACTGGAGTGTTCGTCCATCCTTGACTCTCAATCTGGGAATTCGCCACGAGTTCGTGACGGTCCCAACAGAGGAAAATGGGCTGATTGCGGCGATGAAGAGCCCGCTTGACGGCGGCATGTACCTGTCGAAGCAAGCGCAGAAGCTCTATCCGACTTTCCCGACATTGGGCACGGTGGACCAGTTCTACACGAACGCGACGCTCAAGAGCTTCAGCCCGCGTTTCGGATTCGCTTTTGCGCCAGGAGATAAAAAGACATCGGTCAGGGGTGGCTTCGGCATTTTTTACGAGCATCCCATGCTCTACAACCTGAGGACGAATATTCAGGAGATGCCGCCGTTCGCGCAGATCGGCTCGATTCTTGCCGTTGACGCAGCCGCTGTTCGGATCCAGCTTACATTTCCTCGCGCCATCGAGAATCCGGCACTTGCAAATCTCCTTACGGGTGGAGGCTTGACGGCGCGGGTTGTCGAATACCAGCAAAAGCCAGCATACATCTATCGCTGGAGCCTGACACTCCAGCGCGAAGTGGCCCCGGGCTGGGCTGTGATCGCGGGCTATACCGGTTCACGAGCGCTCCATCTCTGGCAGCAATCAGAGCCAAACGTAAATCGCTGGGTGGGGTGGCCTAACAATGTCCCGGCCGAGCAAAAGGTATTTCCATTGCGCACAAGCCCGCAGTTTGTCGGGCGCATCAATCCAGTCTTTTCGGAAATTCGCTACCAGGCTCCTAACGCAAACAGTTATCACAACGATCTCGCGCTGGGCTTGCAGAGACGTTTGAGCCAGGGTTTCTTCATGCAGGTTGCCTACACGCTGTCCAAGACTGTGGACGACGGCTCCGGCGTGACGAGCACGGGGGACAACTTCGTCCAGGGCCAGCGCGGCGACTACACATGGGACATGAAGCTCAAGCGAGGTCTGGCTTCCTTCGACATTCGACATTCGTTCACATCGAACTTTGGATATGAGCTTCCTGCTTTCAAAACCGTGAACGGTTGGAAGGGCGTTATTGCAAATGGCTGGCAGTTGAATGGAATCCTGACCACATCTTCCGGCTATCCGTTCTCTATCCTAGAAAACCGGACTGCGCAGGTGAATGCGCTCGGCAACCGGGACAATCTTCGTCCTAGCCTGATTCCGGGTGGTAACAGTAATCCGATCCGCAAAGGCAATCCGGACGCCTATGTCGATGCGACCCAGTTTGTGCTGGCGCCCGTCGGCATGTTCGGCAATCTTGGTCGAAACACCCTGATCTCCCCGGGTCTGTTCACTTTTGACGGCTCGGTGTTCAAGAACTTCACACTGGCGGAGAACCACAAGCTTCAATTCCGTGCGGAATTTTTCAACCTGTTCAACCGTCCGAACTTCGGTGCACCAGTGGGCCCCAACGTCCCGGACAATACGCTGTTAGTAAATTCGGACGGATCCCCGAATGCGAACTTCGGACAGATCTCATATACGCGCACTTCCGCGCGGCAGATTCAGCTTGCGCTACGGTACACGTTCTGACGCTATTCCCCTCGCAGAGGGGTGGCTGCGCTGAAAGCGCAGACGGGGTGGCGCGAAGCGCGAGCCCGATAGGGCGAAGCCTCAATAGAGGACCGGCGAGAGGTTTCACCCGAACCGACCACCCCGGCGCGTCAGTTTCTATTAAGCTGTCGCGCCACCCCTCCTCTGCGAGGAAGGGAATGCGTCAGCGCAACTTGACGCAGGTCCCTTCCTGTTCCCGATTGGACTCCCAATTCTGTACACTCACCGTACACGGTTCTAATATGTATTACCCCTAAGGAGGTCTCAAATGCGTTGCAGCTATATTCGACTCGTGCCCGCCGCTGTGGTTTTGCTGACCGTTCTTGCGGTTAATGGGAACGCGCAGGCGATCGTGCCTTTCAAAATTCAAGTTCCGGATAACGTATTGTCCGAACTGAAACGGCGCCTGGTCCAGGCACGCTTTGCGGACGAGTTTCAGGACGCAGGTTGGGATTACGGTACAAACCTGGCGTATCTGAAGAGCATCGTCGAATACTGGCGTGACAGATATGACTGGCGGGCTCAGGAAAAGCGGCTGAACGCGTTCGACCAGTTCAAGACGAGCATTGATGGCGTCGACATTCATTTCATCCATCAGCGGTCGAAAAATGCCAATGCGATGCCGCTGTTGCTGCTCAATGGTTGGCCGAGTTCGATTATCGAGTACGAAAAAGTGATCGGCCCGCTTACCGATCCGGTTGCCTACGGCGGACGGACCGAAGACAGTTTTCACATTGTCATCCCTTCCATGCCGGGTTTCGGCTTCTCGGGCAAACCGCGCGAAAGAGGCTACAGCCCGGAAAGGATCGCGCGTATGTGGGTCGCGTTGATGGCGCGCCTGGGCTACACGCGTTACGCTGTGCATGGCAGCGACTGGGGGAATGGGATTGCGACACGCATAGCGCTGGACGATCCAACGCATGTGGTGGCCCTGCATATCGCGGGCTGTGGGGGTGCGCCCACGTTACCCGCCAACACCGGCAATCAGGCACGGCCGGCACTACCAAACAGTGCCGTCAACGCGGCACATAATCTGGGTTACCAGGAAATCCAATCGACCAAGCCGCAGACGTTGGGCCAGGCGTTGAGCGATTCACCTGTGGGTCTCGCCTCCTGGATCATCGAAAAATGGTACGGCTGGAGCGACCACGACGGAGACCTCGAGAAGGTGTTCACGAAGGACGAATTGCTAACGAACATTATGATCTATTGGGTTACGAACAGCGGCACCTCGTCCGCACGAATCTATTACGAAAGCCGGCACATGCTTGGCGGCCTGGCTCCTACACCCTTCCCTCGGCCTGATGCCCGTGTGAACGCGCCGACCGGCTGCGGTTCGTTTCCTCTGCAATACGATCGTCGCGACAACCCTCTTGATACGGCGAGCGCCGAAGCGCGCAAAGCTGCCGAAGCCCGATATAACGTCGTCCACTTCACGACGATGCCGCACGGCGGGCACTTTCCCGCCTTTGAGCAGCCGCGGCTCTGGCTGGAAGACATTCGCGCGTTCTTCGCTTCTGTACGCAAAAACGAGCGCTGAGCCGTTGTCTGGAACTTGACCGCAAGTCCGGAATTTGCTCTAGTCTTCGCTGTTCGGACAAAGGAGGCATCGATGAACAAACTGATCGTACCGTCGATTATTGTGGCATCCGGCATGGTGGCAGCCGCCGCGTTGTCGCAGCAGGCAACGCCGCCCGCCTCGGGCTTTCAGGCGAAACCCTATTTCCAGATGCCGCTGGAGAAGGACCCGTCGCGTGTGGTGCGCTTGCAAAACGTCGTCATTCCGCCGGGCGCAGGCAACCAGTTCCATCGCCATCCGGGCGACCAGTGGTGGGCTGTGCAGGAGGGCGAAGTCACCTTCACCGTCAAGGGCCAACAACCTAAGGTTATGAAGGCCGGCGATTTTGTCTACGTCCCGCGCGGCACCATTCACCGCAACCAGAATCTCTCAAAACTTCCGGCACGCTCGATCGAGCTCAACATCACGGACAAGGACAAACCGCAGACCGAGCAGGTGCCCTAACATGAGTTTGACGGAGATCGCTTTATTAAAGGAGGACTGGAATATGCTCAAAGGAATTATTGCCGGCATTGCGATCACGATGTCGATTGCAGGCTGCACGCAGCAGAGAACGGGTATTGCCGCTGTTGCGGATGCCATGGGAGCGACGAATCTCAACTCGATCGAATACTCCGGCAGCGGCGAGCTTTTCGGCTTCGGCCAGGCATACATTCCGGGGGAGCGTTGGCCGCGTTTCATACAGCGGAGCTATAACGTTGCGGTCAACTATCAGACGCCGGCGATGCGAATGAACACTGTCCGCTCGCAAGGAGAGTTCCCTCCGCGCGGGGGCGCCGCACAACCGGTCGGCGCCGATCAGCGAACTATTCAGGTCGTCAGCGGCAAATATGCATGGACCGAAGGCGGCCCCCAGCCCAACCCGAATCCGAACGCGGTTGCCGATCGCCTGCGACAATTGTGGGCGACACCGCATGGCGTGGTTAAGGCGGCGATGGCCAACGGTGGGAAGCTCGAGGGTAACGTCATCACGTTCAACCTCGACGGCCGCGAGATCAAGGCGACGATCAACGATCAGAACCTGGTCCAGAAAGTGAGTTTTTTGGGTACTAACGAAGTTATCGGGGATTTCACCGATGAAGTCACCTATTCCGAGTATGCGGATTTCGGTGGGATCAAGTTTCCTACTCACATCGTGGAAACACAGGCCGATTTCCCCATCCTGGACGTGAAGATCAACGAGATCAAGCCGAATGTGGCCGTCTCCTTGAACGTGCCGGAGAATGTCGCCCAAGCCCAAGCTCCGCCGGCGAAACCTGCCGTGAACGCGCAGAAGCTTGCCGATGGAGTCCTGTACCTTACCGCCGCCGGAATCAGCAGTTGGGCCATTGAGTTCAAGGACTATGTCGTGGCCGTCGAAGGCCCCAACGGCGAAGCACGCTCGCTAGCCGTCAACGAAGAAATCCAAAAAAGGATTCCGAACAAGGCGATCAAATACGTGGTTAATACACATGCCCATTACGATCACGCGGGCGGGCTGCGCACCTACGTGGCACAAGGTATAACGGTCATTACCCATGAGAGAAACAAGCCGTTCTTCGAGACCGTCTGGTCAAGGCCGCGCACTGTAGCTCCGGACATGCTGTCGCAAAATCCAAAACCAGCCGTGTTCGAGACGGTGCAGGAGAAGAAAGTGATCGCCGACGGAACAAGGACACTGGAGCTGTACCACCTGCAAAACAGCGGCCACAACGTCGCCACGCTGATTGCCTATCTGCCGAAAGAAGGGCTCTTGTACTACGGCGACGGCTACAATCCGCCCCCTGGCGATAACCCGATTGATCCTGCGCGAACGCCCGAATACGGGATCGACCTGTACCGGAACGTCACGCTGCTCAATCTCAACGTCAAAACGATCGCGCCTGCGCACAGCACCCGCGCGGTGCCGTTTGACAATTTGAAGAAGGCGATCGGTTTGCTACCGGTCGAGTTGAATTGAAGGAGCTCATTCAGGCGCCAGGTGAGGGTCGCAAGCCTATTCGAATCTTGAAACCCTCACCCCACCCTTCTCCCAGAGGAAGAGGGTGATTACCCCTGCTGCTGATCGTCCACGGCCCATAGAAGGCCGATACAGCAATTTCCTACTGGCAAACGGCGAGCATCTGCAGATTTGTGGCCTTCAGAACGTCTTTGTCTTTCTCCTTAGCCATGTTCCCGGTAATGGTAACGCGGTGATTGTTGGCATGACGTGCGAGCATCCCGGCGTCACCGGTGACGACGTACTCCTTGCCTTTTTCATCCTTGAGGACGTAGTGGTCTGCGTCCGCTCCTTTATTGAAGCATCCGGTGACGCTCATCCCACCGGAATCCTTCTTCTCCTGACCAACGAGCATCATGGGGAGCAGAATGGCCACGAATACGACCATGACGAAAAATAGTTTCCGGTTCATAAAACCTCCTCTGATTTGAGTTTGCTCTGCGAAGTTTATCAGAGTAGGACCACCACCGTGAAGGATACGATTGGATGTCGTTGAATAAGAACGACATTCTGTCTCGACTAACTGGTCAACGCTGCCGAAACCTTGCTGACGTCGGGTGCCTTCTCGAGGGTCCGAACAATCTGAATGACCGATTCCGCCTTTGCGGACGGCCACTTCGCAAACTCGGCGCAGCCGCGGAACTTGTCGGCTTCGTCTTCGTAGCTCATCGGGTTGGCGGGATGCCCTTTTGCGAACTCCGCGCGGCCTGCGATGGTTTTGCCGTCCTTCATGTGAATCTTGATGATGCTCGTCATCTTATTGAGACCGGCTTTTTCGGCCTCCGGATCCACATAAAAATTCACCCGCCGCAGTAGTTGCTGGACATCGGGACGGCGAACCACCGGATCAGTGAATTCTGTCAATCCAGCCTTGCGGTCCAGCAGAAGAATGGCCATGCAAAACTCCATGCTGAATTTCGCCTGCAATGAATTTTCGGGCCGATGATGGATCAGCGCTGCCATCATGGCGCTATTTCCACCCATGTCGACTTTATCGACATTCGCCGCCTGAACGTTGTTTTCGCGCGCCAGACGCTGCATTTCACCCATGGCAGGGTGAGTGAGTGAACCGGAAGGAAAAGGCTTGATCGACACACCCGGATCTGCAAACGTCCATGGTTTACCCAGACGGTTCATAATCGCCTCGGGATCAAATCCTCCGCCGGCCGCACTGAACCAGCCTTCCTTCGCCTCGAGAATTTCTTCCGACGCCGTCCAGCCGATCGAGGCAAGGTCGGCGGCGACAACGCCGTTTTCCGCGGCATGCCCGGCAGTAAACGGCTTCGTCATGGATCCGAAGTTGCTCCGAAGACCCGCCGCCTGTGCGCCCGCGATTCCCAGTGCATTGGCGATGCGCTTGGTATCCAGCTTCAGCAGTTTTGCGCATGCTGCAGCGCCGCCGAACGATCCCAGCGTGCCCGTGGAATGAAAACCGGCGCCGTAATGGCGCGGCGAAATGGCTTCGGCAATCTTGCATTCGACTTCCACGCCGACATGGTAAGCAAGCGTGAGTTCTTCGCCTGTATAGCGATTGCTTTCGGCGAGCGCGAATACGGGCGGAAGAACAGGCACGGTCGGATGGGTGAGTAAGCCATAGACGCGATCGGGTGCGACCGAAAGCTGTGTATCGTCGTAGTCATCGGCATGGATAAAAACGCCGTTGGCCAGAGCCGCGAAGCGCGTAGGAACTTTCATCCCAGTTCCTACGATGCTCGACTTCGAACCCGGCGCCACAAATTTTTCGACGTACTGGCGAATCAGCGGTCCCATTGGCGAGACGGAACCTGCGAGAGCCAGACCGAAGCCGTCAAGAATGGATTTCCGCCCCAACGCCAACACGTCTTCCGGAATGTCGCGATATTTCGTATTCGCGATGAACTCCGAAACATACTTCGTCAGCCCGGGCACATTCGGAAACTGACGGGCACCTTCCTGCGGCGGCTGCGCGGATGCGGACGCCGCAACCATCCCAATCGAACTTCCAAGGAACTCACGCCGTGTCATGCCAGCTTTCCTCCCGAGGGTTGAACTGCCGCACTATTTTACTCCCGCTCTAGATTTATCCGCGGGACTTATGCTCGTGTTCCCGCAGGAAGGCGACCAGGAGCCTGCTGACCTGTTCCGGCTGCTCTTGCTGTACCCAGTGGCCGGCTCCATCCAGGAGATGAAATCCCACCATGCGGGTGCAGGCCGTCGCCCGCATCTTGTCGACGGCGCCCGGCGTCTGATATACGCCCCAGTCACTCTTACCCGCGATGTACATCGAAGGAACATCGATGCTGCGTCCTGAAAATGTCAGCAACTCGGCGAGCGTTTTCGGGTTCGAACCGCGCCGCACGCGATAACCTTGCAGCGCGCCGGTGAAACCGGTCCTGCCGTACTCGGTCGCATACACTTCGACTTCGTCTTCCGTCAACCATTTGCAGGCCGCAATCTCGGCCGGCGCGGGCATAAAGGGGGCGACAGTCTCCGCCATGCCCTTGTCCTTTTCCATAACGTAATACGTGGGGATTTTCGCCATTTCCTCGGCGGTTCGCGCTTTCAAAGGATGAGGTTTATTCCCTTTCCAATCGGCGCTCTTATAGTGATAGTAGGCGCGGAAAAACGCATGCAGACCTTGGGGCGCATGCAGCATGTTATCGTTCGCCCCGCGTGTGCGTTGGTAGTTTTGGTAATACTTTCGCGGTGGATTGAGCTTCGCGAGCTCCGCATCAAGCTCGTCATCCGTGATCGCCCGCGGCGGAGGAGCAGCGCCGTTCGCGGTATCGAAGGGAAGCGCCGGCGGGCCTTCAAAGGGCGAGCTCAAGATCGTGACCGTCTGGAAAATGTCAGGCCGGATCAAAGCCGACCAGGCCGCGACGGGCGCCCCGGCGTCATGTCCGGCGATCATCGCTACTGTGCGGTGCCCGAGCGCGTAGACAAGCGCCATGGAATCGCGCACCATGTTGACGATTCGGAAAGGATCGGGGTCGGCGTCATAAGAATCGTCCCATCCTGTGGTGCGTCCGAAGCCACGCATGTCGGGCGCGATGACGTGATAGCCCGCCGATGCCAGCGGCA
>WNGJ01009057.1_pt1 | contig 12461 bp, 7 predicted proteins | sample 5400611 | NCBI WGS metagenome assembly WNGJ01 (sample SAMN13153375, study PRJNA577476) | soil metagenome | isolation source: 40 cm soil or saprolite under Garry oak tree replicate 1 | place: USA:California | collected 2016-06-15
GATTCCGTATCGCTGGGGATTTGGCGTGAAGCAGAGCGACCCCACACAGATGGATTTGACCGAGACGATTCGGTTTTTGTCTTTGCTCGAGGAGCTGGAAGTCCGGCTCGTAAACATAACAGCAGGGAGTCCCTATTACAATCCGCACATTCAACGGCCGGCGCTCTATCCGCCATCGGATGGATATCAGCCTCCGGAAGATCCGCTGGTTGGCGTGGCGCTGCAGATGAAAGTCACGCGTCAATTGAAGCAGCTCTTTCCGACTCCCATCGTTGTGGGAACTGCTTACAGTTACTTGCAGGATTTTCTTCCGCACGTGGCGCAAGCTGCCGTGCGCGAAGGATGGGTGGACGCCGTCGGCCTGGGCCGAATGATTTTGACTTATCCTGAGTTGCTCTGGGATGCCGCGGAGGGAAAGACAATTGAACACAAGCGAATTTGCAGAACGTTCAGCGATTGCACGACCGCGCCGCGGAAGGGATTGCCTTCGGGCTGCTATCCGCTGGACAGCTACTACAAGAATTCCGAACTGGCGGAACGGTTGAAGATTGCGAAGGGGAAGCGATGAAAATCGGATCCATCGTTCAGCGGCAACAACTTGGCCGCAAGGCGCAGGGCATCGCAGCGGCGCTCTTGCCGTTCGAGGCGGATGGGCGAATCGCCGTCGAAGCTTTTCAGAATCACCTGCGCACCACGCGTCGCGCCGGATTGATGAACGCCGTTAATATGGACACCGGCTACGTCAATTATCTGAGCGAAGCGGAAAAACTTGAGGTGCTGCGATGGACCCGGGAGGCGTTGGGCAAAGATGCGCCATTTGTAGGCGGCGCCTATATCGAAGGGCAAAATGGCAACATCGTTGAACTTTACCGGAAGCAGATGGACGTCATCTTTGGCCATGGCGGAATTCCGATCTTGTTCCAGACGAGCCGACTGCACGGAAAATCTTCCACCGAGAAGGCGGCGGCTTATGAGGCAGTGTGCCGGGGATATCCGCAGGTGCTCGCCTTCGAGCTGGGGCCAATGTTCGCGCCGAACGGCGAAATCTTTGATGAGGAAACTTTCCGGCGATTGATGGACATTCCGGAAATCAAGGGAATCAAGCATTCTTCGCTCGACCGGCTGATCGAGATGCAGCGGCTCGCCCTTCGCGACGCGCACCGGCCGGATTTTCGCATCTACACCGGAAACGATCTGGGCATCAACATGATCGAGTACGGATCGGACTATTTGCTGGGACTAGCAACGTTTGCGCCGGAGAAATTCGCGGAGCGCGACCGGCTCTGGGAAACCGGTGATCCCACGTACTACGCGCTGTCGGATGCGTTGCAGTATCTGGGCAATGTGGCATTCCGCGAGCCGGTTCCCGCTTACAAACATTCCGCTGCGGTGTTCTTACATCGTCTTGGGCGAATCCCCTCTCACCTGACACACGCGAGAAACCCAAAGCGCCCGCCTTGGGAGACGGAAATGTTGGGGGGCTGCGCCCGACGGCTGGGTTATTCAAAGATTGGGGATTCGTGACGGTTGTCAGTCCTCAGTTGTCCGTTTTCAGTCGGAGAAGAAACAAGAATGGAAGTTTGATCGCTTCTCTCGATGCTCCTCTGGAGAAGACGTGCGTCGCCGCGCTCCGTCAGGGTAGACAGGCGCAACCGCTGTGGGGAGAGGTTCCTCGGCCGCGATCTTCCTCGGACAGAAATCCTTCTTAGGATTTCTATTTGTGCCCCCCCAGCCCCTATGTTTTTTCTAAGTGTTGTATTTAAAGGACTTAGGTATTGCCCAAGTTCTTTTGTTTGCAACACATAGGAGGGGGCTCAGAAGTGGTGCATCTAAAGGACTTAGATTGCACAAAAAATTGTGCAGGGGGAACAGTTGGTCGTGTCGTAGATCCGGAAGGGGACAGACCCCTATGTTCTCGCAAAGAGTGCCGAATCCCATGATTCCAAAGGGCTTCCCGAACGCTCTGGGGTAGAGGAACGCGCAAGAGTGCGCAGGTCGCTAATTCTAACGGATCGAAAAAACGCAGAAGAGTTTTCAACGGCCAGAGAATGCCCACACCCGCCGTGAGAAAAGAAGTTGAGTTCAGGTTAATGGAAAAATGGACTGCAACCCTGCCAACCGGGACCTGCCAGCCCTTCCCACCACTGCTCCGTAGAACGCATCTAAAGACTTAGAGCCTATGCACCATTTTACTCGCCGAGAACTACTGAAACTCGGTGTGGGAACAGCCGTTGCAGAACTGGCGTCCTTGGGTTTGCACGGATGCAGCGGTGGTTCTGTCACTTTTCCGCCGGTCCCGGGCGCTTGCTCCAAATTAACCGACATCGAACACGTGGTGATCCTGATTCAGGAGAACCGCTCATTCGATCATTACTTTGGAAGCTACCGCGGTGTGCGTGGATTTTCCGATCAGAGCTTGGCGTTCCAGCAGCCCGATCCAGCGAACACAACGATCTCCCCCGTGGGGACACTCTTGCCGTTCCATCTGGACACCTCCACAACGAATGCCGCATGCACGCACGACATCACTCACGACTGGGTGCCGCAGCATCAGAGCTGGCACAGCGGTGCAATGGACGGTTTTGTCAGTTCGCGTCTTCCGATTAATTCCAATGACGCGGTATTGAGCATGGGCTACTACGCTCGCGCAGACATTCCCTACTATTACGCCCTGGCCGATGGTTTCACGATTTGCGACAACTTTTTTTGCTCGGTGATGGGCCCGACCGACCCGAACCGCCTCTATACGATGGCGGCATCGCTCGACCCAGATGGAAAAAACGGCGGCCCGATTCTGCAGACCATCGTCGCAAACCGCACCGCTCTTTACGGCCGTCTGACCTATACGACGATGCCAGAGCAGCTTCAGACCCGGGGAATTTCCTGGAAGGTATACTCATCGCCAGATGAGACTGTTCTCGGCGGGATTCTCTCGGACAATGTTCTTTCCTACTTCAAGAATTTTCAGGATCCTACCTCGGTGCTGTATCAGAATGCATTCGGACCTCAGTTTCCCGTGGACTTCCTGGCCGATGTGGCGTCTGGGAATTTGCCACAAGTCTCCTGGCTGGTGGCGTCGATCCTAACGTCCGACCACCCGCCTTCGCCTTCCATCTTTGGCGAGAACATTCTTTCGCTCATCTTCGATGCTTTAGCAGCGAACCCAGCACAGTGGGCCAAGACACTATTGCTGGTCACCTACGATGAGAACGGCGGATTTTTCGATCACGTTGCGCCGGTGACGGCGCCCCCCGGAACGGCAGGCGAATATGTGACCGCGCCCGCGGTACCGGACCCAACGGTAATCGGCAGTCCAGCGATTACCGGACCGATTGGATTGGGATTTCGCGTCCCTATGGTGATCGTCTCGCCGTTCAGTCGAGGCGGGTTCGTGTCATCGGATCTCTTCGATCACACTTCCGTGTTGCGATTCCTGGAGGCGCGATTCGGTGCGGAAGTGCCCAACTTGAGCGCCTGGCGCCGCGCGACAGTCGGGGATCTAACCAGCGCGCTAAACTTCAAAAAGACTGACCAGTCGATTCCCAATCTACCGCCCACACTTCCAGCCATTCCGCAGGCGATTGTGCAGTGTGCCGCGAACCTGGCTGGCACGACTCCCTACACAGTACCAAGCCCGCAGACCGTTCCGACGCAGGAAGCCGGAACCGCGCCTCGTCCGAGCGGTGTGTGCTGAGCGGGAGCAATCCGGCACCACTTCTCCGGTAACTTGGCTAACCGAGCACTTGGTCTTTCCTCGCCACGAAAGAACATGTTTCATTGAAGCGACCGGCTTGTTCACTACAGTAAGTGGCCAGGAAGACCGTGGCGGCCAACTGGCTTCAGCGAATGATGGAATCGTAAGGACACTGTCAGCAAGGGGCGTCAGTGTTGGGCGCTCCTTGCAGATGTGAGAAGATTTGTGAACTCTTTGAAATTGTAACTGCCTTCTTTTCAGCAACTTGTTTTTTCGGTCTATCGGTCACGGAGCTGCACATACACCAGCGGACAACTGCTCATTAAAATTTGACCTGCCCAAATGTGGAGTAGCTGAAGACGTGGAGAAAATCTGCGCCGTTCCTGCCCGCGATTCTCTAAATCGCGATTTCACCCGGTGCGTGCGCGCACCGGGAGGAGGAAACTGAAAAGATGACACCCACGATCTCAAGAGTCCTCTTTACATCCATCGTGGCGCTAGCTTTGACAGGTGCGCCGAACGCTGTATTCGGTAAACATCACGGAGGAGGCTCGCACGGCGGTGGTTCTCGCGGTGGCGGCGGATTCCATAGTGGCAAGAGAGGCGGAGGAGGATTCCACGGTGGTGGCGGGGGACACTCAGGCGGCAAGAGTTTTCTGAGCGTGCGGTCAGCCGCGCCACGGCAAACGGGTGGTGGCTCGTCCAGGAGATTTGGTGGATTGGCCACGCGTGCGAACAGCAATTCGGCATACTTCGAAGGCCACATGGCTGGCTCGAATGGCCCGCGGAGTATCAACGCCACGGCCGGACGAAGGCTGGGTAGCTCTGATGTAAGAGCAATTGCGACGGGCACGCGCGCGCCAGGTATGAACTTTGGCTGGAATCGTCCTCCGAGCGCTGTGTCACCGGCAAGGAGTTTGTCCAGCCAGGGTCATTCGTCCTGGGCAAGTGCGCCGAGATCGATATCTTCCTCCAACTCCAATCGGCTTCCGAATGCGGGATTGGTCTCGAGGAGTTGGTCGGGTCAGGGTCAATCGTCACGGGCAAGCGCGTCGAGATCGTCGTCCTCGTTCAACTCCAACCGGCCTCCGAACACGGCACCGGCTTCGCGTAGTTGGGAGGGTCAACGTCAATCTTCACGGGCAAGTGCGTCGAGATCGCCATCCTCCCTCAACCCGAATCGGCCGCCGAATGCGACATCGGCTTCGCGAAGTTGGCCCGGCCACGCGCCGAAACTGACGGCCTCATCCTGGCTCGACGCGAATCGCGGGCTGTCGAATTCCGGAAACACTCGATTCGGCAATTCCGCATTCGGCCGTTCCTCGCACTCCCATTCACGAACCGGGCCGAACGCCGCTCGGTTTGGCAGTTCGCGATTCGGCGGTGAACATCCATTCGACTGGGGTGGTACTCCTTTCAGTCGCGGATCCTCGTTCGGTGGAGACGATTTCTCGCTCGTACCGGACTTATTTGGCTTGGCGTTGAATCTGGGTGGATTCGGCCTGCGCGGTTTGGGCTTGGAAGGTCTAGGCTTGCTGGGTTCCGGTTTGAGCGGGATCGGCCAGGATGCGGGCCTGGAATCCCGACAGTGGGGGCCAGGCCCCATCTTGTATCCGAATGGAAACTGCGCCTGCCCTCAGTAAGCCGGCTCAAGTTCAATGCCAAATTTGAAATCAGCAATACGCGCGGCGAAACTGCGCCAGGTGAAAGCTGAGGATATTGTCTTGGCTGTCCGTTTGCGCCGATTTTCGGGCACGACGGTTCCAGGTGCGTTCCGGATGGCGGCCCTTCTAATCATGCAGCCCCGATTTTGTAATGATAGAGGCGGTATAGACTGTTGATGACGTCAGACACGAAGTGTTGTTGAGAAATGCCCTCATCGCCGGTAATCAGGGAATAGTGGCGATAAGCCCTGTGCTCGACTGTTAGCCGGAACGTTTATCAGAGCAATCGCGATCACACCGAACGATCCCAGCTAAATTGGACTCCATGCCTGGTCAACCCGTTCAGCACCCTGCTAGAGCTCAGACGGTGGCGATACGATCCGGAGTCTTTGCGGCGCGGTAGATGGATTCGATGAGGGCGATGCTGCGGCGGCCTTCGAGGCCGTCACTGGCTGGAGCGCGGTTCTGCTGGATGGCTTGGAGAAAATCTTCGAGGACGGCCTGGTGGCCGCGAAAATCGCTGACGACGGCGGTGGAAGCGCTTTGGTTTTCGTCGAGGGCGGCGGATTCGGTGGCGGCTGGAGTGTTTCGGAGATTGGCGGCGATGATGCGGTCGTGCTCGAGGATGACGGTGCCTTCTGAGCCGGAGATTTCGACGCGGCGCGGGTAGCCGGGGTAGGCGGCGGTGGTGGCGTGGAAAATGCCCAAGGCGCCGCCGGTGAATTCAAGGATGGCGGCGGCGGTGTCCTCGGCTTCGATTTTGTGAAGCACGGTGGCGGTGCGGGCTTGCACGCGAACGACATCACCGAGCAGCCAGAGGAGCAAATCTACGGTGTGAACGCCCTGATTGATCAAGGCGCCGCCGCCGTCGAGTGCCAGAGTGCCGCGCCAGCGCGAATTGGCGTAGTACTCGGGAGGGCGATACCACTTCACACGGGCGTCGACGAACAAGGGCTTGCCGAGCAGGCCTTGATCGACCCAGTTTTTGAGTTGGCGAATGTGCGGCTTCATGCGGTCCTGAAAAATCACGCCGAGCTGGACTTTGGATTGTTTTGCGGCTTCGATGAGGGCGTCGGCGCGTGCGGTACTGATTTCGATCGGTTTTTCCGTAAGGACGTGCAGGCCGTGAGTGGCCGCGGCGATGCCTTGCGCGGCGTGCAGTCCGGAAGGACTGCCGATGACCACCAGATCCATGGGGCGATGCTGGAGGAAGGCGTCGAAGTCGTGGTAGGGCGTGCCACCGTATTCGCGGCAGAGGTGGGCGAGTTTTTCGGCGTTGGTTCCGTGGATCGCGGAGATTTCGACTCCAGAAATGGCACGGGCGGCACGGGCGTGGGTCACCGTGATGTTGCCCCCGCCGACGAGGCCGATGTGGGTGGTCATGGAAAGTTTTCAGTTGTCAGTTTTCAGTTCTAAGTAAGAGAAGAAGAATAATCGGATTTGTGATTTTTTCCAAATGATCCGATGAGACTGCGCTGTTTGATTCGAGAACCTTTTTAAGACGTGATCTGTTGTTCAGTGTTCCATTTTTGGCAAGAGACGAAGTGGAAGATTTTTGTATTTGGTTGACCGCGTCCGATGGATGGATGCAGTGGTGGATTGCGAAGACCTCAGCCCTGGAGGGTGAGCTCTCGACAACAGGACCCGTCGAATCAACGATAGGCGGCGACGAAATCCTTGTAGGCTGCTTCGGTGGCTTCGGGCGTGGCGATCGCCGAAGAGATCAAGATGCGATAGCGGAACGTGACGCTGGCATTGGGCGGCAGAGAGAAATTCAACTCTTGCTTGCCCTCGCTGAAAATTTTCTGCCCGAGCGGGTTGGCGGCGAAAAGACCGTAACCACGAGCGTGCCAGTAGGTTGGAAAGCCCGGATTGGCAGGGTGGTCGAGAATGGTGATGGTGACGGGCTCGTCGCCGACGAAACCGCTGAGATTGCACCAGCGGCCGCGCGTGCCCCAGGCGGCGTCGCCTTTTTTACCCTCACTGGTGAGGTAGGTGCCGTTGACGCCGATGTTGTCCAGCTTGGAGACGGTAGTGGCGCGGCCACTGCTGTCGGTGTAGACCTCAGGTTTGCCGGAAGGGATTTCGAGAGCACGGATCACGCGAAGGCCCAAGAGGCCGTCTTTTTCGTCAGGGAAAGAAACTTTTTCATCGAGAGCGCGCAGGGTGGTGATGCGCTCGACGCTGCGGAATGCAGGCCCGCCACGAAAGACGAAGTGGGTATGCTCCTTGAGCAATACTTTCTTGTCGTAGGTGAGCCAATCCGTTTCCACATCGAGCTCGCCGTGTTCCGAACCGCTTTTTGCCGAAACAATGGCACGATGGAGAATGGTGCCCATCTTTGGGGCATTTTCGGGTTTGATGGCGTCGGAATTGTTCCAGAAATCGATGCCGTTGACACTCTCGTAGTTGAACCAGAGGCCGGCGTGATGGGGGTGATCGACGCGTTCGCCGGGGCGCTGCTCGAGAGGAAAGCCGCGAGTGACGATGGTGCCCTTGGCGGTGCGCAGCGGATAGAGCACGGGTTTTTTCAGGGTCGCCGGCCAGATGTAGGATGTGAATGGCTGGCCATCGATGGAGATGTCGACGCGGCGGGCTTGTTCGTTGACGACGACGGTAACGCGGTCGGGGGGATGGGGGCCGGCGGAGACGAGAGACGTCAGAAACGCAGCCACAACAACGAGGATGAGAGATGCACCGGCAATGGGAATGCGCATGGTTAGCTGCGGCCTCTCACGACCACCTGCTGCTTTGCGTCGTCGAAAGTGATTCTTTGTCCGGTCTGAATCGCGGCAATGGTCATGCAGAGCGCGACGGAATGACTGTAGCCCGCTTCGATGTAGGCGTTGGTGGTTTTGCGGCTGCGGATACACTCCAGCCAGTTCCGAACGTTGTCGACCGTCATGTCGTCGTCGCCGGCGTCCGTGGCAGTGGCGGCCGCGGAGGCAGCCTGGGTGAGCGAAACGGCTGGGAGAAGATTCGCTTTCATATTCATTTCGCCTGCGAGTTTTTCGGTGAGTCCACCTTCGGAAGTGATCTGTTTTTTGTCCAGATCCATGGTGCCGCCGTTGGAATAATACAACTCTTTGACGCCTCCGGCCGAATTGGTCATCCGAGATGAGTAAATGACTTGGAATCCCCTGGTGGGGTCGTCAAGCGGGCCGTAATCGAAGACCGCAGTCATGGTGTCCCAGTTTTTTCTGCCGTCGTGCCAGCGGTAGATGCCGCCATTGGCAACGACGCTGCGCGGACGCGGCAATCCCGTGAACCAATGGACCGTGTCGATTTGGTGGACCATCCACTGATCGGGAATCCCCGAGGAGAAAGGCCAGAAGAGACGGAACTCGAGATACTTGCGGGCATCAAACGGTTCGAAGGGGCGATTGATGAGAAAGCGCTTCCAGTCGGTGTCCGCTTCACGCAGCTGCGGAACGAGTTTGGGGCGGCGCCAGCGGCCAGGCTGGTTGACATTCCAGGTCATCTCGACGGAGACGATGTCGCCGAACTGGCCGGACTTGATGAATTCGTAGGCCTTCTGATAGGTGGCAGAGCTGCGTCGCTGCGTGCCCACGGCGAAGACACGGTCGCTGTCCTTGACGGCGTTGCGAATGGCTTGTGCGTCCTCCATGGTGTGGGCGAGCGGTTTTTCGACATAGGCGTCGCGGCCGGCGCGGATGGCTTCGACTCCGTGGAACGCGTGCTGGAAGTCGGCGGTGGCGACGATGACGGCCTGCACATCCTTGTTGTCGTAGAGCTCTTCGTTGTTGCGGGCGAGGGCCACCTGTTTATTGGTGAGCTTCGCGATGTAAGTTGCTCCTTCTTCGCGTCGCCGGCCCCAGATGTCGGAGAGAGCGACCAGTTCGAAATTGAGGCCGCCGGCGACTTTCAAGAAGGAAGGAATCAAACTACTTCGTGTGCGGTCGGAAAAACCAACGATCGCGACGCCGACGCGATCATTCGCGCCCATGATTCTTGCGTAGCTGGATGCGGGGACGCCCAAAGCAGCGCTGGCTACACCGGCGCTGGTAAGTTTCAGAAAGTCCCGCCGTGAAGCTTTTCGTGCAGACACACAACCTCCATCAGAGCAGACGAGAGTGCGCCAACCTTAAGAAGTAGTTCTTATACCGGTGACTGGCCTCGGCGTTCACTCAGCGTACAGCGTGTTTCGCCCTGCAAGACCAATTCTCCAAAGCCTGATGGATCATGGAAATCCTTAAGTCCGCACCAGTCAAAGTATTCACACTCTCCTGTTTTTGGATTTCGGTCATTTAAGATCAATATGCAGCGCGGTCGTTCCGGTCGCAGGCTTCAAGCCAATTTCTATCCAGCGAACGGCAACTTCGATTACACAATGATGATAAATCCATGATCTTCACGATATGTCGCGCGATCCCGTTCCATATTTGGTCGGGCTGGCGAAAAGGCGTACCGCGGTCATCGCCGATTGCCGAGACCATGGTTCTTAACGCGGCCTTCCTCACTGCTGCTCTTTCTCCCAAACTAACACAGGGGTAGCCCATCCGCTACTGGCGGGTCAAACTTACGACCGAGGCGCCCGCGTGAAAAGACGTAAACGCTTTCGTAACCACTTGACCTGGCACTCAACGTCTCATCTCGCGGTCAACATGGCCAGATCCCGCTCACATACCGCCGGGTCAGGGGGTATTGCTTTTCACCTTCAAGGGGCCAGGCACATCGGCGAGAGTTGTTATGGTCAACTTCACGGGAGCAGCGAGCGCCCCGAGAGAATCGAGATCGACGTCTTTATATAGGTCCAGGCAGAACAGTTCCGGAGCGGAGCGAAAGGGCACGGGGGTATCTACCAGGTAGGCCAGGCTTTTCATCGCGTTCCGGCTCACTACGCGAGAAAATGCATCTGGCTCGATGGCAGCCGCCATCACCGCAATTACCTGACTGCGAATACCGTCAGTCTCCACCTGGACCTGACTGTGCCCGGTAGATCGAAGCCAGTTTGCGGTTGTAATCAACTGAGCTACTTCCAGACCTAATGGGCGCTCGCCACTACTGTCTACCAGCATTTCCCAATCGCTGGGATCGGGCGACTCAGGTACCGTAGCTCCATTGAAGAGCAGATCTAACGCGAGCACTTGTTCCCCATGATCAACATGCTCGGATACGGCTTCTCCGGCAGCCTTATAGCCCTTGTCATTGAGCACAATCGTAAGTGGCGCGTTTTGCGGAGCGGCATTTTCTTTAAACCATATGCCGGTGGCACGTATAGCGAATCACCGATTTCAGCTTCCCTCGCTCAGACGCGATCCAGGAGCTGCGTTGTGCGCCATCGGCCGGGATCGGTTCCCGCTTGATCTGCCTGACCAGCTTTCTCGCGAGACCAAGGATGGTCAAATTATCAGCCGGCACTCCAATGGTAAGTTCCTGCGCGGTCCGGATCTCACCATCACTGAAGATCTCGCTTTCAGCGACAGGCAAATGGAAATGCTCCGTGAAAAACCGGTAGGCCTGCTCCCGATTGTCCAATTGATAGTTATGCGTGCCGGGATCGAAATTCTCATGCCAGGCAAGAGCATCGGAAGCACCGAACATCTGAAAAAAAGGCTTTACCTGATCATATACATACGGCCTCACAAGCGGCGCCAGGAAGCAGCAGCTATCCACGGCATTGTGTATCAGAAGCGTGGGATGAGGCGCACGCATGGCGATGAATTCCGGGTAGTCTTCACCCTGAGTAAGATCCGGAGCGTCCTCTTCTATTTCATCCGTATCCAGCGGACGGGTAAGGTTAGACTCGCGCGATCCGACACCTGCCACCTCTACGGAGACGGCGACACGCTCATCGAGAGCGCTCAGCAGAACTGTCTGCCAGCCGCCCCCGGAGAGTCCGGTAACTCCAAGCCGGGTGGAATCCACTTCGGGCAAAGCCGCCAGATAATCGAGTCCGCGCCGCATTGCAAGATAGAAAAACCCCAGCGCATTGGAGCCAACCAGGCTAAGATGCGCGCTGTAATCGTGAGCGTTCTCCGGCTGCGAGAGTTCACCGAAGCCCATCCATCCGAGGTTTAGGGCGATAATGCCGCGCTTGGCAAAATTGATACACCGCTTCTGCTCATATTCAACCGCGATACCCTCCGGCTCGTGACCGATTACATTGAGAATGGCAGGGGCTCGTCCGGCGATCTTTTCGGGTTCATACAGCAGCGCGGTAGACATGAAACCCGGCACAATTTCATAGCGCAACTTGCGAATCCGGTAGCCATGGTCGGTTTCGATCACTCCTACCTGCTCAAAACGTGGAGCGGAATCAATCCATTCGTGAGGCCAGCCATGATATGCAATCTCACCGAGAATGTGCCTTCGCAGCCGCTGCTGCTCCGTTTTCCACTGGGCGGGCGTTGTCGGGGAGGGCAGTGGCGGAATGCGAGCCATCAGATATTGCTGCAACTGAAACTCCGTGACTGCGAACGGCTGCACGGGCTTCTCCAGCGCCTGCTCGACCGATGGGAGGCTGGTGGCCTGTCCTTGAACGGAATTGCTGATGAGACAGCACGCGAGGAGCAGAACGCTCAGACAAGTCTTCTTCATGCTCGCTATTTCTCCTTTGCTCTTCGCACAGATGAAACTACCTGCGCCAGGCCCTCTCATTTCATTATCAAACGTGCAGCGCGTGTACCTTCAAATCTGTTTTGGATCCACTCTCTCTAGGTATTGGTTGAACTGGCGTTTGCTCAAACGGCTGCGGTAGGCGGGCAGAACGCGCCACTTCCCGCGCCACACGCGCGAACGGTAGGAGTCCGACCTCGGCCACCGTCCCTCCTGCCTCATCAGAAAACAACCACCGCTCCTTCTTGTCGATCTCTAAACCAACCCTCGTGCCAAAGATGTCAACAAAGCCAGATACCTTCCAGTTCCTAATCGCGCTTTTACGACGTGCGCCACAGCTTCACGGTGCCGATATCGGATGACGCCTTCGCCGGGATCGAGGAATGGCTGCAAGCGGGCGGCGGGCAAGGGTAAGAATTCGCAAGCCGTGCAAATCAGTGCCGGCTCAAAGCTTCGCCCATCATCCGCCGCGCGCGTTCGATCGCTGCTGGATCATCGGACCAGTTCTGGAAGTCGGTCGCCAC
>WNGJ01008339.1_pt1 | contig 12459 bp, 10 predicted proteins | sample 5400611 | NCBI WGS metagenome assembly WNGJ01 (sample SAMN13153375, study PRJNA577476) | soil metagenome | isolation source: 40 cm soil or saprolite under Garry oak tree replicate 1 | place: USA:California | collected 2016-06-15
GGCGGGGGCCAGGGCAGTGGAGAGATCGTCGTCTGGGATGCACACAGTGGAGAGCGGCTGTCCATCTTGAGTGGACGAGGTGGGATGACGTATGCCCTGGCATGGGATCCAAGTGGAGGAGTGCTGATCAGCGGTGGCGGGGACGGCGCGTTACGCTGGTGGGATGTGCAGAGCGGAGAGTGCATGCTCCTGCGCGAAGCGCATCAAGGGAAGGTGCAGCAGCTTCGGTGCAGTCCCGATGGGGCGCAGCTGGCCAGCTGCGGCGATGATGGGGCCATCAGGCTCTGGAACCTGTACCGTGGCGAGCATCTCCACACACTGCGGCGTGACCGACCCTACGAGCGGCTCGCTATCACAGGAATCAAGGGCCTTTCCGAAGCACAAAAGGCGTCGCTACACGCATTGGGGGCGTTCGGGGAAACGAACAGTGGAGGCTAAATGCGTTCTCTTCCCGATGAAATGTGGATGACGACGGTCATCATGTCGCCGGGACGTCTCATGGCGCGAGATGAGGCAGTTCCTGTCTGGCAGTCGCGCAGTTTCGCGCCGTGGGACAAGCGAAGTGGCCTTCCAGAGCCTCGACCGGGCAGCATACGGATGGTGCGTTGCATGTCTAACCGATGTGATAGGCAAGCCACCTCCACGATGAATCGGCTACTTCAAATAGAGAGCTGAGTCCCCAAAACCATCGTTATTTCTACTCTGCTATTCGCTGAAATGTCTGTTATATGACATCGAATTGTCAGAACTACAACACGCAATTTTGCAATTTATAGCTGCGGCAGTTCACGAGCGATATCAGGACATTTTCGAAGTGAAACAGTATAACGTATTTGCCTCTTCCAAAAAGGCACAGGGGACGCAGCTTCTCATCGAGAAGGCGAGGGATTGAATCGACGGAAGATCGCATCATACGTCCACTAGCACACACAAGTGAAACTGCCTCCTCTTAACATGTGCTGGTGGACATATGAGGGAGTGAGCACTTGCTACGAACTCTTTTATGCTAGTGTTCTTGCTGGATAGCAGCGCCCAACTGGTTCAAGCGTTCTGCAAAGGCTTCATATCCTCGCTCCACCTGCTCGATCTCCGTCACTTCTGTCACACCGGAGGCGATGAGACCGCCGAGAACCAGCGCCGCGCCCGCTCTGACATCGTTGGCGTGGACCACGGTTCCATGCAAGGGACTTAGTCCTCGTATCTCAACGGCATGGTGTCCATGAACTTCAGAGGTAAAGTTGTAGAGGTCCTCATCAGCCGGGAGATCGAGGTAGTGAATGGTTGCGCCCATATTGACCAGTTCGGAGATATGTACAAAGCGCTGGGAGAAGATCGTCTCGTGAAAGATGCTGGCGGCGGGAAGCTGTGTCATGAGCACCTGGATCAAGGGTCCCCAGTCGGTCGAGAAGCCGGGATAGGGCCGACTCGTGATCTCGAGGCCGGTTGAGTTCCATGCCACGCGCTGCACGGTAATGGACTGGCGCCCTTGATCTGTGTGTAGCTCGAGTGCTGCGCCCACCGAGGTGAGTGTATCAAGGAGAGCAGTGAGATGGTCTGCACGCACATCCTGGAGCGTGACCGGCCCGTGTCCTAGCACCCCGGCAATCAGAAAGGTGGCGGCATCGTTGCGATCTGGAATAATATCGACCTTGCCGGAACCCGTTCCCCGGTCAACTCCATGCACGAGCAGGCTGCGCGTGTCTCTCCACTCGATCCGCGCTCCGACGGTTTGCAGAAAGTCGACGGCATTGCGACTTTCCGGCTCCGGCGCGACGTTCTCAATGGTGGTCTCGCCTGCCGCGCGTGCCGCTGCGATGATCGCGTTGACCGCCCCATTCGCGGTTGGCCTGAGAAAGGGAATCGTCGTTCCCACCAGCCCGTTTGCGCGCACCTCTTAGTAGGCTTCCGCCTCATGGATCGATGCGCCTAACCGCCGGAAAGCGTCGAGATGCCAGGTTACCGGGCGTTTGCCAATGCGGTCGCCTCCCGGATGCCAGAGCTTGACTTCGCCGTACCGGCTGAGCAGGGCTCCGGCAAACAAGAAGGTGCCTGTTGACAGCGCGGTGATCTCGGGCGGGATCTCTTTCGCAACCACCTGTTCGGTATTCACGCGCACTGTGTGCGGCGCGAGGAACGTGACCTCTGCGCCAAGAAAGCGGAGGATCTCGATGAGCGCGGCGGTGTCCTGGATGTGTGGCAGGTTGTGAAGGATATAAGTGCCGGGAAAAACAATGGTGGAAGGCAGGATCTTCTGCGCGGCATTTTTCGCCCCTTGAATCGTGACTTCCCCGCGGAGAGGGAAATCGCCCTGAATGAGATACTTGCTCATCAAATAGACTCCTCAACGGCTCCTAATACTTCTCAGCATCTAGAAAAGCGTATTCGACATCTTGGAAATCTTGAGCGATTATTTGGGATGAGAGAAAACCAAAGGACGCTCTGCTTGCTCTGGTGGCCACACAACGTGCCGTTGTCCCTGCTGCCATTGCACAATGACCACTTGATGGCCCATTTGCAGACCACTCTTAGGATCGAGTTGGAACTTGCCAAAGAGTGTTTGACACACGAGCTTTTGTGCAGCAGCCTGGATAACTTCATCACGAGTATCTCCAGTTTCTCGGAGACAGCGTGCATACAGAATTCCAGCGGCAAACGCTTGAGCTGCTGCATACGGGGGATCTCTTCCTTCTTCCTCGCGATAGTGTGTCACAAACCACTCAGCGTCAGGCCCCTCATCAGGCCTGAGCGAGGTATGCGCCACCCATTGTGCAGGTCCAAGGAGCCCTTCCCTCATCTCACCCAGGGAAGCTAACACCTCCTCAACCCCTGCTCCGACAAATGCTGTAAATCGCCAATTTCGAGCTACTAACAGAGGAGCGACTGCACTTTCGTCGGCAAAGTTCCCAGCTACGAGCAGAATATCTCCATCTGGAACCGTACTAACGGTTTCAAGAGCCTGAGAAGGTTCAAAGGGAACAGCTTGCATCGTCATTTGCAGTCGAGAGGCCTCTAGCGTCGCGCCTGTAGCCACATCCCGACCAAACCCCGTGGTGCTATGAACTAGCGAAACAGTTCTGGCCGTTGGGTCAGCAGAATGGATGGCTTGAAGAACGCTTGCAAAATAGGTCGAAGCCGGAGAGAGCACATTGATCACCTGGGGAAAGGAGGGTCTAGCCAGTCGAGAACTCGCCCCACCATGGTTCCAGATGAGCCGTGTGCAGGAACGCGCAACCGTGAGCATCGGACCACTTCCGTAGGGGCCAAACACCACATCTGGTCGCCTTTCCAGGATTGTTTGGAGAGCTTCGTGAAGATTATCTCCGGTGTCTTGCACATCAAGTTCTACCTCCGTGAAGTCGGCAGGGAGATGCGTAGCCTTCTTCGCCCATAAGGTGAGTGCAGTTGCACAGGTCTTTCCATACAGTCCGAGTGGGCCTGTTAGGGGTGTCACGAGTGCTGCATGAAGTGTAGTCATCTGATTGTCCTTTCACTTCTCTCGCTGGGTACTGGTCTATGTTCCCCTGGTGTCGAAGGAATTAGGTGGTGTGCTAGCCAGAAACCCGCTTCTTCATTCATACATCAGAGAAGGGAACCTACCCACGCTTGGATAGATTTTTTGTATCCCTCTGGCATGCGAAGAGATGGGACTTCCTCTGGACTGAAAAGCCCCACGGCTTTATGTTCTGGGCTATGCGTGATCTCAGAAAATGGCATGGGATAGCTGCCATAGGTCAGAATGAGGACATCTACTCCCTCAAAAATATGGTAGACCCAGGTATCCAACAGCTGTTCTGGCACCACAAATAAGTCCCCTAAAAGTAACCTTCTACAGGTTAAGCCGTACATTACATTAAAGGTGAGTATACTTATGTGGGCACAATAAACCGAGCCTTTACTGAGTCCAGCCTGATAATGGAATAACCTCCAGCGTGAGAAGCGCCCGGCATATGCCAGAGAATGTCTCTTTGCACTCCAAAGGGGCATATATGTTCTGGACAAGGTAATCTAATTGACCTCTTCTGGCGTAATAAAGGTCAAGTAGATGAATTGGAGTATCCTTGATGACCCATGAAGAATTTGAAGAACTATCAGGTGCGTATGTGCTTGGCGCTGTCACACCCGAAGAACGCCAGGCGGTGCGAGAGCACCTGGCGACGTGCGAGTCATGCGCACGTCTTGAGAGAGAGCTGCGCGCGGTCGTAGATCTCTTGCCGCTCTCTGTTACCCAGGTGGCACCACCGGCAGCGCTGAAGGAGCGTGTACTCGCATCTATTCGTCAGGAACAGGCTGGCGTTGTTCCTATAGAGCCAGGTGCTCGCGCCTCGCGCAGGAGACGACCGGGATGGGGAGTGAGATTGCTGGCGGTCGCGGCGATCGTGGCATTGATGCTGGTCGGCGGTATGACTGCCTGGAATGTCTCCCTGCTTCACCAGGTCACAACACTGCAATCACAAAATACCCGGCTTGGACAGCAGGTGACTGCGCTCCAGGGAACGAAGCATTCACAGGAAGAGACCATCAGGTCGATGCAACGCGAGGTCGCGCAAATCTATTCCATTAAAGGCATGGGATCTGCACCATTGGCCACAGGCTCCTTGCTGTACATTCCGCAGAAAGATATTACTTTGCTAGTGCTGCGCGGGCTGCCACAACCCATAGGAAAACAACTGTACCAGGGCTGGCTGATTCATGCTGGTAAAACGACCAGCATCGGTATGTTAACCATTCAGAATGGCGTCGCAAGTCTAGCTTACCCTGGCAATATTTCCGGGTATGAGCTTGCGGCTGTTAGTGAAGAGCCAGGACCATCGCTCAGCTCCAATAAGCCGAATGGTCCAGTAATTGCGGCAGGAAATCTACAACATCCAACAGTAAAATTATACATCCTCTAGCCTTTGCATTCCTCCCAAGGGCACGGGGCGCGATAAATCGGGCCCTACAGCATACGTTCCCAGGATGCACACGACATCCTCTGTCCTTTCGTGTGCATCCTGGGAGTGTATCTTTACTACCATGCCCGGCAATAGACGATTTATCACCTCTGGCGTTTCCCCCGCCTCCGAGAAATTAGATATATCTTGCCGCAAAAAAGCAGTGTTCCCAGCAGAGAGCCTCCCACAATGAGCCAGGCAGCGTGTCGCAAGCTGGCCAGCATGGCGGCGCTAGCCGAGAGATTGTCGCTCAAACAGTTTACTCCCAGGCTATTTCCTCCATTTCCCACTCCGCTATTTGGCGTGCCAGGGGGAATAGGATTACCACCGTTCGCTCGCGTATCGCTGCTTCCAGGTGTCGTGGTTGTTCCTGTCGTCGGGCTTCCGCCGGGCGTAACTGTCGGTGTGCTAGAAACACCGGGCGTTGGTGTATCCGTTGGCGATGCCGTTGTGGTCGGCGTCTTTGCAGGCGTGGATGTATCTGTAGGCGTTACGACAGCCGTAGGCGTATCTATAGGAGTGGCTGCCGGCGTCGATGTCGCAGTGGGTGTCACCCCTGCCGTAGGCGTCTTTGCCGGTAGGGTTGGCGAAGGCGTTGGTGAAGGAGATGGGGTGGGTGAGGGAGATGGAGTGGGCGAAGGCATTGAAGGCGTGATGGTGACGACAGGCGTGGGTGTTCGAGAGGGGTGAGCATGGGTAGGCGATGGTTTCGGAGTGACAGTCCTTCCATAAACAGGGCCACCACTTCGACCGTCATGGGTTGTCGCGCTGGCTCGTGGAGATTCTGCTGGCCTTCCAGTTGTAGTAGTTATACACGGACTGGGCACCGTTACCGACGTAGCTGTAGTAGGAGAAGCATACAAACCAGGTGTAGTCGTTGTATTTGTGGCGTAGGCGGTATTAGTATTCTGCGCCATGCCGCGTGTGCGCCCCCCAGGAAAGATTGATCCCCATGTGCTTCCCACAGTGATGAAAAGTAGGGATATACTGATGCACAGGCAGCAAAATATCAATGTGATGGCCATTAACCTGCCACGATATCCCCGATTCCATAAAGCCATCAAAGTATCTAACATCGCTCTCCTATCCTTCCCCCTACCTTCACGTACCAGGGCGGCCGCGAGGGTCGCCCTTACTCTATCTGGTTATATTTGCTTGAGAGTATCCATTGCCAGTACGTAGACATTCCTGTTCACATCACGCGTTTCCCCGCTCTTCAGATTATGGGTGCGGAGAATGGCTTCAACGTAGGCAGCGCACTCTTCCGGGCGGGACAATGCAAAGATGACGCGCTTCTGCCAATGATCAGCTTCAAAGGCGACGGCCCCGCGCAAACGCGAAACATGTAAGAGATGGGCAAAGTCTAGCACAATCTGGCTTTTGCGACCAAGGTACACGATGCGTTTGTTGCTGAGAATGAGCAAACCGTGATCTTGCGCCGGATAGGTAGGATAGGCGGGATGTAAAGCCTCTTGCATACGCTCTCCACAGAGCGTAGCATTGGTACTGTAATGAGCCTGCTCGCCAGGAACAAGACATACCGGAACGGCTACTACAGGCATCATTGAGGCATCTACTTTTTGACACCAGGAGGTAAGATACTCCACAATACTACGCACCTCATCGATGGCGGCAATACCCCGCAAGACGAGTTTCTCGCGCCCGAATTCTAGCTCAAGGGATGCCGAGGGAATACCCAGCACGGTGCGAAACCTGGTTTGAACCTCGGTCAGGTCACACAGGCGGTAGTGTTTACTGCCTATAGAGAGGTACTCATGATAGAGGCGGAACTCTTTGCCCCAGCCATATGCACACACTGCCATCGCTTGCCCACTATCCATCTCACTAATCCTCCACCCCAGGGGGACGATTCCGCGACAGAGCGCGCCTTGTCCACCCTTCCATCCCACAAAATTACTGTTCCATAGTGATGAGACGAACACGCTAACGAGATGTAACCATCATCGATGCATCCGTATATTGGCACCTATCCTACGCGCCTGTGGAAACGGAAGATGAGCGCGCGCAAGAATGTGCCGCGTATACGAGGCCAGAGCTGCTCGATGTCTTTTTCTTCGGCTGCGCCGGGGGAGTGATGCTGCGCGCCCCAGCGTTCGCGCACAAACAGGTGTGTGATACGCCATAACGGCTCTTTGACCTTGGGGAAACGCTGGGATAATACGCGCGTATATTCGTAGGGCGTCTGCGATTCTCGCGGCGGGACGCCTGATAAACTTGCCAGGCGTGATACGCGCCAGTAGAGAGCAGAGACAAGTGAGGAGTTGGCGTCAAGATTGCCGAATTTATAGCGGTAAATAGCCACCGCCAGTACCAGCAAAGCTACCACTAATATCGTCAGTGAGAGGCCCAGGAAGATCATTTGACGTTGTGTATCGCCCAACGCGGACGTATTGGAACCTGTCCCGCCCACGCCGGTTGTCGGTGTTGGATGCGTCCCCGATGTTGGATGCGTGGCCGTTGCTGTAGGCTTTGGCCTGGTGGGAGTCGGCGTTTGTCCAGGCGTCTGCGTTGGCTGAGGATTCGCGGGATTATCCAGCGAAAACCCGGGAGTCGGGTCAAAGCTGATCCAACCTTGACCGGGGAAATAGACCTGCACCCAGCTATGCGCGTTGTCTCCATCGACTTCCCATACTTTGCGGTGTGCATCAAAATGCCCCTGGCTGAAACCATTCACCATACGAGCGGGAACCCCCAGCAGGCGGGCCATCATGGTCATGGCGGTCGCATAATAGGTGCAAAAGCCGCGACGCGTTTGTAACAACCAGCTTACCGCGTCGATATTTCCAGGCACCGGAGGATTACTGATGGAATAGGTGAAATGGGCCGGATCGGTAAAATGCGACTCCAACATTTTCATCGCTTGATAGGTATTCGTCGCCCCATTTGTCCACTGTTGCGCTACTTTCAGCACATTTGGTGACAAATCAGCAGGTGTTTGCAGGTAGTACTGGTTGAGAACAGCATAGTTTGGATTGCTCGTCCAGTCAGATGGAAAGGATATTGCCGATAAATCCTCGGGAGAAGGAGTCGGAATGAGCGAAGTGACATGATATTGTTCACCCGCGGTTAACGGGCCTTGCTGCGTCCAGGCCGTCGGCATGCCATTACCATAAAGCACGGTTGGTACATCAAAGCTGTAGGGCTGCGCAGGCGCAAAAATATAGTGCCTGGTGCCATCCGGCGGCACAACGATCGTGATCGAGGTTATCACCTGGCTGACGCTATTCAGGTCAACCAGCGGCAATGTAGCATTCGCGGAATACTGCTGCAGGTTCTGATTAGAGGCAAGTGATGTCCAGGTGTGACCATCAAAACGGTCATAGGTGAAGCCTTCCAGGTATTGCGCCGGTACATTGCCGGTACTGGTATAATACAGCACCTGGCCGGTAGGCAGGTTGACACTGCCGGTAATGGAAAGCTCATCGCCAAAAAAGTTCGTTGCAGCCTGGTTCCCTTGAAACAGTCCTGGATTGGTGAACGTAAATTGGCCGTGCGTAATATTTGTCCATGCATTATCAAGAGTATTCCAGAAGGACACACCGGCAGACGGCTGATCAAGAACCGGCAAGAGCAGGCTCAACGGTAGGATGATTACCGTCAGTAATGTAGCGATCTGCATAAATCGCCCAGTAATGTTGCGCAGCCACTCGCGGTCTGTATGCAGGCCTTCCTGCATCCACTGCGCCAACTGGTTGCTCAACTGCATACGCGCAACCAGCATCAACAACGCGCCTAGCAATATCACGGTCAGCAACGAAAGATCACTTTTTGCATACTGGAGATTCACCAGCATAATCGAGCAATAGACCAGCGCAACCAGCCAGGGTAGGTGCGCGCGGTAGATTAACCAGGCGCCAAAATAGCCGAGGAAGAAACTCAGGAAGGTGAGATAGAATAGAAAAACCATCTCGCCGCTATTACCCGAAGAGGAGACAAGGCCACCGCTGATTACTGCGCGCAAATTTTCGAGCAAGAGCAGCCACGAAACATGTTCAGCGATCACGCTGGTCAACCAGATCGAAAGCCAGTGACCGGCCAGACAGGCACCCAGGTGTAAAATAGCCTGGGGGAAACGTCGAATTTTGGCAACCAGCAGACCTACGAGCAGTCCACATGCCGTGCTATAGAGCAGTATAGTACTATCGGCAACCCATTGAGCACCGATGATGGAGTACACCACCGAATAGACAGCCACTGCCAGCATAAGCATAGAAAACCAGCCTTCAGCAGGTTCCAGGCTCAAGCGATGCTGCATCTTGTGTGTATCGAGTTTTGCCGGTGAATGTTGAGGATGCGGAGGTCGAAATTCTGGTCGTGGCACCCCATACTGTTGTGAATGCTCCGTCCCCTTTGATGGACGCGACTCAATCAAACTTGACCCCATATACGCTCTTTTCTATAAGCAATTACAAAATTGGCGTTTGCTTGTAGTGTACGATATTGTTGATAAGAAAGCTATCGAATAGTTCATAGGTCATGGCAAGTGCAGAGCCCCAGCCGCTACTATATCCTGGCTCTGATGCATTTGTGTATAGTAGTAGCTGGGGCAAGCCCAGCCAGGTACAGAGCACATCATGATAACTTATACGCTAAAGTATATCAAATTGTCGCAGAATCAGCCAGAACAAACAAAATCTTGAAGAACCCTCTTCCTGTCCTTTTGTCCGTTGCCTTGCGACTACGGCGTATGGTACGTTATGAGCATGTGTCTATCTAACCTGGAGAAAATCTTTCATGTCTTTAGTGCCTGATACCTCTGAGTCAACTAACCAAGGAGGAGTCTCATCGCAAAAACGCTCCTTCGTATCATCCTTCTTGCCTCTGCCGAGAAACGTCAATCTTCTCCTCATTTTCACTACAGGTAAAGGTTTTCAACTTAGTATCAGCGCCTTGACTCTGAATTACTATGTGCATAGCCTGGGCTACCATCCTGACTTCATCGGTATTTTCAACGCCATGCCCGCCATTGGTGCGCTTGTCAGCGCCGTCCCTGTTGGTATGCTCGCTGACCGTATCGGACGCAAGCCGGTGCTGCTACTGACTGCCATCCTCACTCCTCTCTTTCTTGCGCTGTGCGGACTTGTTACAACCCCTTTCTGGTTGCTGTTCTGTGCTTTTATGCAGGGGGTCGTTTCCACTGCCTACTGGGTCACAAATTTGCCCCTGCTGACCGAAAGCACCACCGAAAGACAGCGCGTTGGTGTGTTTGCGCTGAATAGCTTTCTTTTGCTTGGAGTCGGCGCACTTGGCAATCTCTTAGGCGGTGCCATTCCTGAGTTTGTGGGAGGCGTCCTCCATATTTCCGCTGCCAGTACACTATCGCTTCGTTGGGGAGTGTTTTCTGCTGCTCTGTTTACCTTTGTCTTTGGCCTTCCGCTCTGGTTGTTGCGCGAACCGAAGCGAACAACAGCAAGCAAAGCAACAGATGAAGCTACAAAAGCGGTCCTGGAGGAAAGCGTGAGAAATAGCGGACCTCTGTCTGAAGCAGTGCTACATAAAAAGCGGGAACGGTTGCCATTTGCCTTGTTCGTGAAATTGCTCGTGCCTGATCTGCTCTTTACGATGGGCGAGGGAGCCGTTGTGGCGCTCATGCAATTGTTTTTTATCTTGCGTTTCGGCCTCTTGCCCGGCACCCTGGGTATCATCTTCACCATTTCTGGCCTGGCCGGTGGCATTTTCTCACTCACGGCCCCCCTCTTCGTCAAACGGTGGAGTAAGTTGCGCCTCATCACCTCTGTGCAGTATCTTTCAGCACCCCTGATGGTGCTGATCGGTTTCGCCCCCACGCTGCCCCTGGCAATCACTGGCGAGTACGCCCGCTCATTGATGCGTACATTAATCGAACCTGTCTACGCCGCCTTTGCGATGGAACAGGTTTCAGATCGCCATCGCGCAACGCTTTCCGGCTTGTATTCGGTCACATGGAGCATCGGTTTTAGTACTGGTCCCTCGATTGGTGGCTGGTTGCAGTCCAACGTCAATCTTTCCACATCCTTTATCTTTGGGGCGTTCTGTCTTTTGCTGGCTCCCACTCTCTTGCTCACATTCTTCGGCAAGCAGCTCACGCAGCCGCGTGAGCTTGCCAGGGTCGCCCTGGCACTAATTCACAGATCCTGTTTCCTACGGCTCCCCCGGCGGCCCTTGCCGAATCCGCGCGCGCATCGCCTCAAGGGGCCAGTCGGTCCAGCTGCCCCAGCGTTCGGGCAGGATCTTTTCCACCCACCAGGTGACTCCCACCTGCTGGTACGCGGCAACGATCTCGCGGTCGTGGGCTGTGTCCGTGCCTGCTGTAATACCTGAGTGGACGACCTCGAACGGGGAGGTGTATCCGGGCTGGGATGAGACGTAATGGACAATTTCCTGCATCTCTGCTGGGGTGAGCATCGCGATGAGGGGCAGGTCGCGCCCGATGGGAATGACGCCATCGAAGCGGGCGGCGCGGCGCAACGGCGCTTTGGCGGGCCACATGCCCGCTACCCAGATGGGGATGCGCGGAGACTGGAGCGGGCGCGGTAGGAACTGCGCTTCCTTGATATGATAAGCAGTCCCGTCGTGGCGGTACGGCTCGCCGCTCCAGAGCTTCGTGAGCACCTCAAGGCCCTCGTCCAGCAGCGCCGCCAGCGTTGCGGGGTCGGAGGCTTCGCCCAGCGCCTCGAAGTCGAAATAGCCGCCCCCAGAGCCTACACCGAAGACCAGCCGACCGGCGGACAGGTGATCCAGTGACACGGTTTCCCGCGCGACCATCCACGGGCGGCGACGTGGCAGGGGCGTGACGAGCGTAGCTAGGCGAATCGTGCGCGTGCGGAGCGCGATTGCGGCCAGGGCCACCCACGGGTCAACCATGGGATCGACGGCCGGCGTCAGGGTTGTCTTCGACACCTGGTCCCAAAGAAAGAAGCCGTTCCAGCCGGCCTCTTCCGCCTCATACGCCAGGTCAGCAAGGACCCGGGCATCTCCGTAGGGTCCAAAATTGGGGACGTAGGCTCCATAATACATATATAACTCCTCAATCGCGACATCGATTACCGCCTCTGCTTGCTCCTGTGTGCAGAATGCAGCCTTTGTATTGTATCATGTGCGCGCCTCTGCCCTCGCTTACCAGTTCAATTGCTCCGCCACAGAATTATTATCAAGCTTCGACCAGTTTAATTTTTGTGATTTACAGACTGGGCCATCAATAAATTCAGCCACCTTGGGTAGCCATACGAATCCTTCGCATCAAACGTTTCCCAGCCAGCCTTTGTGAAGAAGTCATTGGGTGAAAAACTATGAAAATCACGCTCAGTTCACCAAGCCTGCACTACTTGATGTAGTTGTCCGATAGCAACCTGTAGATGCTAGAATTATACGGAAGTACAATTTTTGTCGTGAGAGTCTGGACAGGAAGGAGGTGCGAGGCATGGAGGATCAAAGCAAGACGAGACCACTTCATGACATAGAAGCAGTATTTGAGCATCTGCCGATGAGCGTTGCGGTGTTCGATGCACGTGATTTACGGCTGCTTCTC
>WNGJ01006401.1_pt1 | contig 12456 bp, 17 predicted proteins | sample 5400611 | NCBI WGS metagenome assembly WNGJ01 (sample SAMN13153375, study PRJNA577476) | soil metagenome | isolation source: 40 cm soil or saprolite under Garry oak tree replicate 1 | place: USA:California | collected 2016-06-15
GTCCGGGATGGCCCCGCCGATGTGGTACGGCAAGCCGCAGTTCGCGAACGAGACATACTGGTCCCGCTCCAGCACCACGATCTCGGCCGACTCATCCAGCCGCCGCAGCCGCGCACCCGTCGAGGCACCCGCCGCAACTCCCCCCACGATCACCGTCTTCATCTCGCCACCCCTATCTGCCAAGACCACGCCCCCACCATCTACTGGGTACTCCAGGTGCTCGTGCCGGCGCCTCACCCATCAGGGGATGAGACGCTCGCCGTCTCAGAAGCCGGACATCCTCGTCAGGGCAACCTCAAACGCCGGAATGGCAAGAACTCCGAGCGCCAAGGGGAGCCACAGCCCGGGCAACCGTGCACCTGCTTGTTAACGTGCCGAGAGCTGGCGTCCCGCATCATGTGGGGCGGGCAAGAATCGGCTGCGCCAGCTGCCTGGGATACCTGACGCCGTACCAGAGGCGGCCAAGAGAGTTGAGTCCGGCCGCGTTGATGGCGGCCCGCGGATCAGTTCTGTCCTAGCTCAGACTCAGCGTCCTATTGGGTCCCGATGTCGCATGCATTCCGTCGCGGGCTGGGCCTGGGAAGCGTCGCTCTCACCCCGTGCCGGGTGATGACCCAGCGGCGTGGTCAGCCGAAGCTTGGGCAAACGATCCCGATCATGGGGCGTTTGGACACCGATGGGACGAGACGATGAGCGATATCGATGCCGAGCTGGGGCCGGTCGACTACCTAGTGGTCGCGTTCCCAGCAGGCAAGGCGGATTTCTCGGGGGCGATGGCATCGGAGCTGCGGGCTCTGATGGACAGCGGCACCGTACGGGTGCTGGACCTGGTGCTGCTCACCAAGGACCTGGACGGGTCGGTGGAGGCCGCTGAGCTGCGCGATGCCGACGACAGCGAGGTCGGCCAGCTGCGCGCGGCAGAGGCCGACCTGGCGGTGCTGCTGGCCGAGTCCGACGTCGAGGAGATCGGCCAGGTGCTGGAGCCGGCAGCAGGGCCGCAGTGCTGGTATGGGAGAACACCTGGGCGGGACCGTTCGGTTCGGCGGTGCGCAGGTCCGGTGGCCAGCTGGTGACCAGCGGCCGCATCCCCACCCAGGCCATCCTGGCCGCGATCGATGCAGACCACGCCGCCCAGGCGGAAGGAGCCTGACATGCCGCTGCTGAGAGATCGCAGTGACCGGCCGGGCCTGCTCGGCCGAGTTCGCGACCGGCGCGATGACCGGGGCGACCGGCGCGATGACCGGCAAGATGACCGGGGCGACCGGCGCGATGACCGGCAAGATGACCGGGGCGACCGGCGCGATGACCGGCAAGACCGCCGTCGCCGCGGTCCCGGGCTGTTCAGGTAACCGTGAGCTAGACGATCAAGCTAGTCACGCTGCCCTATGGGCTTCCGGTACGTCGGGCGGCGCGGCAGCGACGTCGATCCTGGCGGCCTTTTGACACCGGAGCCGACGTCAACTTGTTGACCGGGCGAGGTTCAATGTCCGTGGGCATGTCCGCAGACTCCGTTGAGGCGTCGGATTGCCGCCCTGGATCCCTGCGAGCTGAGAGATCAGGGACCACGGGCGGAGGACGTTGCCGAACGGGGTTCCCGCCCGGCAACGTCCAGGAGCGGTGATGCGGTCGCTGGCTGCCCGTCGGCTCGGGCGGTTCGGCCGACCCGCCGTCGGCTGCGGGCCGGCCTGGTGCAGCTGCTGTGCGCGCTGGCCGGGCTGGTGCTTGGCCTGCTGCTGCCCCGGATCACCTTTGACTCCACCGTGGCCAGCACCCGGGTGACGGAGGGGCTGGTTGCAGCCGGCTTCGGCGTCCTGGGGCTGGTGACTGTCATCTTCTCGCTGCTTTTCCTGGTCGTGCAGTGGGCCTTCAGCAGCCTGTCGCCCCGGTTGAACCTGTTCCGTGACGACCCGATCGTGTGGCGGACATTCGCCTTTGCCGTCGGGGTGTTCGTGTTCTCGGTCACCACGGCCCTGGTCATCGGCGACCAGCAGAAAGTGTCGGTGATCGTGCCGACCGCCGAGGTGGTGGCGCTGCTCGCCGCCATCGCCTTGATCCGGATCCTGCAGGTCAAAGCCTTCGCCTCCATTCAGCTTGCGCCCACGCTGTCGGCCATCGCCGGGCAGGGCCGCGGCATCATCGATGACCTGTACCACCGGCCATCCACGGCAGACCGGCAGCCGACCGCCCCGCTGCCGCCGCGTCTCCGGGCGATCCTGTGGCCGCACCGCCAGGCGATCTTGCAGCAACTCGACCTGGGCCGGCTGCTCGCTGCCGCCGACGGCGCCGTGATCGTGCTGCGAGCCGGCGTAGGCGACACGCTTCAGCAGGGGCCCCGGTCGCCGACCTGCACGGCGGCGAGGTGGCCGACAAGGCGGTCCTGGGCGGCCTGGTGACCGGGCCGGAGCGCACCTTCGACCAGGATCCGCTGTTCGCGTTCCGGCTGCTGGCCGATATCGCTATGCGGGCGCTGTCGCCGGCGATCAACGACCCGGCCACCGGCGCCCAGGTGCTGGACACCATCGAGAGCCTTCTCCAGGTTCTGGTAACACGTGACATAGACGTGGCCGACGTGGCCGATGACGCCGGGACGGTCCGGGTGGTGCTGGCCCTGCCGTCCTGGGAGGACTACCTGCGCACCGCCCTGGACGATCTCCTCGAGTCCGCATCCCGCTCTCCCATGGTCCTGCTGGGGGCACGAACCCTGCTCACCACCGTGCTTAACGCGGCACCGCCAGCGCGCCAGCCGCCGATCATCCGGCGACTCCAGCGCACCGAGCAGCTTGGCACCGGCAACTTCCCGCTGATCTGGCACGATGCGACCAGCGCGGAAGAAGATTAAGCCAGCAGCGGTCCAGGCGCGGCATGGCGGCTCGCCGGACATGCTGTTCGCGCACAAGTGGGCGCCGGGAGCTGCCGCGGGCCTTGGGTCACATAGGAGTACGGCCCGGGGTCGCGGTGACCGGGAAGGGAGAGACAGCGGAAACGGATGTGGCTTACGTTGGCGATGGCGAGATCCCTGCGGCAGCTAGGCCACCGGATGTGCGAACTCGGGGTGGCAGCGCTTCCGGCATTCGAGGGGACGGCAAACTTCAGGGCAACGTTACCCAGGAAATGGTCCGGCGCATTGCTGCGAGCGGGACCTGCACACCGTGACTAGAGGAGAGGTCGCCTCTTATACGCCGGTCCCCTCCGGCGCAGCCAGGCAGCCGTGGCAGCATTCGATGCTCTGGAGGGACGCGGGCATCGGCCCTCTGGCCCGGCCCACTCTGCCAGCAGCCGGGCCAGCTAATCGCCGGCCGCATTCACCCGCCATCATCGGGCACCGCCACCACCGGCTTCGCCTCGTTCGCCTCGCTTGGCTCTACAGTCGTGTTAATGGTGCTCTCTCCTCGGAGAACACATCCACCGTTCTATCCCAGGAGTACACCGTTATTTCCAGTCCCATCAGCGTCCCGTCGGGCGTGTCCTTGGATCCGTGAACCGGCCCGAGAGCCTCCGCCAGGCACGCGGGACCGGAACGCCGGGGCTGATCTGAATGCCGTCCTCACCCCTTCTGGGAGGATGCCATCCCTGCGTGGAGACGCTCATCTGGTACCAGCACAGAGGAGCGTTCCGTGGCGCCTGCAGACCGGCGGGGCCAGGGCCGCCGAGCTCAGAGGGAGTGGCTATGACTGTGACGGCCGACGGTGTCACGGGAAGGAAATCTGGTGCGCGGGCATCTCGTCCACATCCGGCGCGGGCCGGGGCGGTGGAGCAGCTGAGCCGCGCAGACCGGGCGGCGCGGGGGAAGCAAGCCCGGGCGGTGGCCCCGCTGGACTCGCATGTCGAGTTCGCTCCGGGCAAGTCGCGGGATCCGGTCGGGCTGCTGCTGGACCAGGCGAAGTCGCGGGTGCCGGAACTGGTGCCGGTCCGGCACGGGCGGATGCTGGTGTCCCCGTTCACCTTCTACCGGGGAGCGGCGCTGCCGATGGCGGCGGACCTGGCCAGCACGCCCGCCTCGGGGCTTCAGGTGCAGCTGTGCGGGGACGCGCACCTGTCCAATTTCGGCGCGTTCGCCTCGCCGGAGCGGAACCTGGTCTTCGACATCAACGACTTCGACGAGACCCTGCCCGGCCCGTTCGAGTGGGACGTCAAGCGGCTGGCCGCCAGCCTGGCCGTAGCGGGACGGGACAACGGGTTCCCCGCCAAAACCCGACGCAAGATCGTCCTGGCGGCAGCCGAGGGCTACCGCACCGCGATGCGCGCCTTCGCCAAGCAGCCGCTGCTGGACGTCTGGTATGCCCACCTGAACATCGAGCGGGCCATCGGCGAGCTCCAGGCCCAGGTCAAGGCGGAACGATTCAAAGCTGCCACGGGCTTGCTGGCCAAGGCCCACACCCGGGACAGCACCCAGGCGCTGGGCAAGCTCACCACCGTGGCCGGCGGGCGGCGGCGGATCGTCAGCGACCCGCCGATGATCGTCCCCGTCGAAGAGGTCTTCGCCGAGGTGCAGGCCGACGCGTTGTACGAGCAACTCCGCGCCGTGCTGGGCAAGTACCGGCGCACCCTGCAATCCGACCGGCGGCACCTGCTCCAGCAGTTCACGCTGGTCCAGGTCGCCCGCAAGGTCGTCGGGGTCGGCAGCGTCGGCACCCGTGCCTGGATCTTGCTGATGGACGCCCTGGACGGGGTGGAGCCGTTGTTCCTGCAGGCCAAGGAGGCCCAGCCGTCGGTTCTGGCGGAGTACGCCGGGCGCAGCCAGTACGCCAACCAGGGCGAGCGCGTCGTCGCCGGGCAGCACCTGATGCAAGCCCACAGCGACATCTTCCTCGGCTGGACCCGCGCCCACGGCCCCGCCGGGGCGGACCGCGACTTTTACGTCCGCCAGCTGCGGGACTGGAAGTTCTCCGCGCCGATCGAGCAGATGATCCCCCCGGGCATGACGTTCTACGCCCGGCTATGCGGGTGGACCCTGGCCCGGGCGCACGCCCGCTCCGGCGACCGCATCGCGCTGGCCGCCTACCTCGGCGGCTCCGCCAGGTTCGACCAGGCGATCGCCGGCTTCGCCGAAACCTACGCCGACCAGAACGAACGCGACTATGCCGCGCTCCAGGCCGCAGTGAAAAACGGCAAGGCAGAAGCCACCACCGAGATCTAGGAAAGCTGATGGTCACGGCGGCAGAAAGCCGTCGCCAGGGCCGAGACCGTCAGGCCGTTCGCGAGAGTTTCTATGGGACTCAGCGACCTACTCCAGCTCGATCTCCCTGTCGGCCGGATGCTCAGGAGAGCGACGTGCTGTGATGGGCTCAAGTGGCCTGAGCGTGGCGTCGCGGTCGTTTGCCATCCTGTAGGCGTGCTCGACGGCGCGGAGACGCGCGGTGACGCGCGTCTCTCGGGCGGCGATGGCCTGGCGGTTGCGTCGGCCGTAGGAACCTTCGGGCAGGGTCTGGCCATAGCTTTGGACTTCGCGGATGTAGGCTTCGCGTTCGTCGGCGTGGGCGGCGATAGCGAACATTACGGCGTTGGCCGTGGTGGTATCGAGGACGAGGGTGACGGTCTGGGTTTCGGGGTTGCGGCTGGCCAGGGCGACGGATCCGGGCTCGTCGATCTCCGGCCGCGTCCGCTCGAGGTGTGTCCGGCCGTTTCTGGCCCGATCGTGGAGGCCTTTGAGCATGGTGTCAGCGCGGTCGAGTTGGTCGCAGGCGGCGGCGAAGTTCTCGCCGATGGGGCCGACGTCGGGGCCGCGGGCGATGCAGTACTGCATGAGCCGGGCGGCTTCGGGCCGATCGGGGTAGGTGCCGGAGCGGGCGTGGATGCGCAGCTGGGTTTTGAGTGCGTGGCTGATCGCTCCCGTTTGGACGAAGCGGACCAGGCCCTGGGCGAAGACCGGGGACTGGGGCCGGGCGGCCAGCCAGATGGCCAGCCGCCGGGCGGTGAGGTGATCGACGGCAGTCCCCCGGCCGTCGGCGGCGGCGATGCCGTCGCCGATGAGCCGCTCGTACAGAGGCAGATCCGGGAGCGGGCCGTCCTCGGGCGGCCGGTAGGCAGGCCGCGGCCTGGGGGTTATGCCGTTATCGGTCGTCCGCATGGGTCTCGCTGATCAGTCGGCGGCCTCCCGCTCAAGTCGCCCTCCGGCCTGGTCGTGCTCGCGGTTTAGGTCGCCGGGTGGCTGGGATATGGCCGCTACTGCGTCGGTTCCGGTGAAGCCGAGTTCGGCGGCCCAGCCCTGGATGTGCGGCCAGAGCCGATGGCCCTCGCGGACCTGCTCGTCGGCGGCGGTGTCGGCCAGGATCATCGCGGTGATGGCGGTGTTGTGGTCCAGGGTGCGGCCGGGAAGCCAGGACACTTCCCATCCGTTCTGGTTGGGTGCGTGCTGGGCGGTGTGGGTGGTCTGGTCGCTGGTCATGGTGGTGTCGTTGATGGTCAAGGTCATGGTTCGGGTTCGGGGTCGCGGTGGCGGTCCTGGCCGGCCTGCAGGGCGCGGGTCAGGGAGGCTGCGGCGGGCGGGTACCGGTCGGTGATCCAGTCGCTGGCGGCGACGACGATCACGTAGTCGGGAGGGCGACGGCCGGGTTCGCTGTCGTCGGGCGGCCGGGTCACTGGCCTGCCTCCCGGTCGGCTGCGGGCTGGATGGCCGACTCCGGGTGGCTGGCGGCCGCGGCGGCCGAGGCCTCGGCCGACTGAAGCAGCTGGACGTGCGTGCGGTCATAGGCCTGGGCGTCCCGCAGGCGCCACTCGCAGGTCGGGCAGGACTGGTCGGCGCAGTCGGCACACAGCTCGGCGCGGTCGCGCTTGTAGTCGGCGGCGATGATCAGGGCAGATATGAGGGGCCTGACCTGGCCGGCCGGCACGGTCACGGCGTCGTGGCTGACCGGTTCGGGTGACACGGGTTCGGGCCGCGGCGGGATCTCGCCGGTATAGGGGCCGAACGGGTGGTCCTGCGAGCCTTCATAGATGCGGGCCAGGTCACCGAAGAGCAATATGGCCCGGCCCGCGTGCTCGTTATCGCCGCGAGCGTAGCCGTGCCGGTCCAGCAGGCCGAACATGTCGGTGATCAGGTCCAGATTCATCCTGTGGTCGGTCACGCGCCCTTCCTCCTGTAGTGACGGCGGACGGGCAGGCGGATGTCGGCGGCGACGCCGGTGCCGGTGGCCGGGCGATAACCGGCGCGGGGGCGGTAGCCGGGGATGTCGAGCTGGTTGTCGTTCAGGGCGGCGGCGGCGCACCAGTTTCCGGCGGCGGCACGGCGGCGGGCGCGAGCGGCGGTAGCGCGTTCGGCCCGGGTGCGTTCGGGAGCGCGCTTGTCCCACCACACGTCGTACAGGCCGATCACCGCGTCGCGCAGCGGCGGGCTGACGACGCGGGCGTCACCGCGCACCAGTCGCTGGATTGTGTCCTCGCGCACACCCAGGGCGCGGGCAATACGGGCCGAGCCGTGGCCCATCACGTGCAGGGCGCGCAGCCGCAGCCGAGTTCCGCCGGCGTCGAGCCGGTCGCGCGGCACGATACCGCGGGGAGCATGTGGGCGGCCGAAGGTGACGTGGCGGACTGTGGTCGGGTGGGTGCTCATGTCAGTTGACCTCCTCGGCCTGGCGATCGGGATGCGGCTGGCGTGTCTTGCGCGCGGAGTCGAGGGTGCGGGTGATCTCTGGCTCGCCGAGGCCGGCCTGGCGGGCGGCGGCGGCTAGCAGGGTTAGGTCGGCGGCGGGGTTGGCATCCAGGGCGCGGTTGGCGGCCCAGTACAGGCCGGCGTTGCGGTTGCCTTCGGGCTGGGCGGCGACCCAGCGGGCTAGCTGGCCGAGCCTGCGGTCAGCGGCGCGGCCTGGTGCCGGGTGTTCGTGCTGCCGCTGGGGTTCCAGGAACCGGGTCACGGCAGCCCAGTCGAGAGTGCCGTTGCCGCCGGATCTGGCGATGAGCTGGTAGGGCTTGCCGTCGACCGCCGATGGCGGGGCGAGGATGTAGCCGCCATGGGAGCGGAAGTCGAGGTGGTGGCTGCGGAGGCGGCCATTGTGCTGGTCCGAGCCAGCAAAGTAGGCGTGCATTCCGCCGGCCGGGGTCCGTACGTAGGCGGCGGCGCCGTTGACCAGTCCGGCGCGGCGGAGCCTACCGTAAGCGGGGTAGCCGCTTCCGGCGGGGCCGTGCTGGTCGATGTCCAGGACGTCGGGGCCGGGGTAGCCGGTGGCGATAGCCAAGTTCCAGCGCTGACCGGGCCGAACCATTCGGTGATCTGCTGCTCGTCGGTGGTGGCGTCCAGATAGCCGTGCTTGGTGGCGGGGATCTTCTGGCCGGGCAGGCAGGGGAACACCGGCCAGCCGCGGCGGGCGTAGGCCAGGGCCTGGCGGAGGCTGGCGTCGGTCATGACGTCCTCTGGAGGCGGGGCAGGGTGTGGCCGCAGCCGGAGGTCTCAGCCACCAGCTGGGCGGCCAGGGCGGGCAGGATGCGGGCCTGGTATTCGGCTTGGGCCGATAGGGTCCTTGGGGTGCGTTCGGGCTGGAGGTACAGGACCGACCACAGGTCGGACAGGATGTCCAGGCCGTACAGGCACAGGTCGTGCGAGCTCCAGCAGGGGGCGAGGGTGGCGGCTAGGTGGCCGTAGCCGGGGCGGTAGACCTGCTCCACCCAGGCGTGTATGCGGGCGATGGGTTCCTGCCGGTCGGTGACTGCGAGCTTCCACCATGATGGCGGTGGGCTCGGGTGGTAGCCGTCTGCGTCGGCGGGAGGGGTCTGGGTGAGCTTGGCCAGGGCGGCCTCGTGCTCGCGCAGGGTGTCGCCGATGCCGGTGATGAGTTCGGTGAGCTGGGTGAGCTGGTCGTGATGGTCGGCGAGCTGCTGCAGTATCGCGGTGATCGGGTCGTCGGTCATATGGTCAGTTCCAGGGGTGGGAGGTGCCGTTGCCGGGGGTCCATTCGGCGGGCACGTGGTCGGGGATGTCGCGGGGCGACGGCACGAAGACGGGGTACGGGGTGCTGTCGGCGGCTGGCTCGGCGGGGAGGTGGCCGAGGCGGCGGGCGCGGCGGTAGGCCGGGTTCTTCCAGGCGCGGGGCAGGCGGGCGATGACGGGGGCGCAGCCGCCGCGGATGACCAGGGCGAACCCGGCGGGGAGCTGGCGGATCATGTCCGGGGTGGCGACGTCGTGGCGGGTGGCGTGGTCCTGGCCGCGGACCTTCCACGAGGCCTGGCCGCAGAGTTTGGCGGCCGCGTCCAGGGTGGTGACGTCGGTGATGCCGGGCAGGAACACCTTCACCGAGGACGTGTCGAGCACGACCTGGCGGCCGTGGTCGCCCCAGCGGCCGGTGAGCTGGGCCTCGCCGTGGACGACGGCGCATATTTGGATTCCTTTGCCGCCGGAGTCCGATAGCCAGGAGGGCAGCGGGACCGGGCAGATCTGCGTGACCTCGTCCAGGCTTATCTTGAGCTTGGGTGTCAGCCGGGGCTGTGACCTGCGGTGTCCCGTCGTGGACAGTGTCTTGGGCGGGACGCCGCTGGGTGGTTACGGGTGTTCTGGCTGGCCTGGATTGTTACCGGACCGGGTCCTGGCGGTGCGCTGGTCGCCGAGGGCTCGGGCGAGCTGGCGGCGGAGCCGGGCGTTCTCGTCAGCGAGGGCCTGGTTGCGTTGCAGGGCGGCTGTGAGCCGGGCGCGCTGGGATGCGTCGGTGGGCCGCTGGCCGGCGGGGACCGGAACACCGGGGATGCGGCTGGTGCTGTTGCGGAGCCGCTGGATCTGGTCGCGGATGTCGGGCTGGGTGTAGAGCCAGGACCGGGAGATGGCGGCGGCTGCGGCCACGGCGGCGAAGGTGACGGGTGCGCCGGCCCGGTCGAGTTCCCGCAGTGCCTGGATCGCGCGGGCTCGGGTGAGCTGATGCCGGCGTGCCGCGGCGATGGCGAGCGGGGTGTGGTCAGGATGCACCGGCGGCTGCTTTCTCATGTTCGCCGCCGGCTTCCAGCGCGGTGATGATCTTGCTTAGGTTCGCGGTGACTTGCTTGTTCATCTCGGCGACGCGGGTGTGCCCGGCGGCTTGACGTCGATGCTGCGCAGCCCGAGCCGGGTCACCAGCAAGATGATCGCGTAGTCGCGCTTCCCGCACGGGCTGCCCCGGTCGACCGCTTCCAGGATCCTGGCCACGTCGGCCGGGTCCCATACCGACGGGATCCTGGCCTGCTTGCAGGACGGCACCGCCGGGACCGCCTCCGCCGTGGCGGGAGCGGCCAGGCCCTCCTGGGAGGCGAACCTGAGGAAGGACCGCAGGGCGCACAGCTTCTGCTCGACGGTCTTGGCCTGGTAGCCGGCCAGCGTGGCAACGAACGCCCCGACCATCCCTGCGTCACAGCAGGCCAGCCCGCCGCGCGTGCCCGCGAACGCGGTGAACTCCCCGGCCAGCGTCCCGTATGACCGCACCGTCGAGGCGCTCCGTTCGGCGGCCCGCAGCCATGCCTCGAACCGGGCGACGGCAGCGGCCTCGTCCGCGGCCAGCTTGCTGGCCGTGCGGGAGTAGCGGCGCAGCACAGCGCCGTGAGTCTCGTAGTCGCCCAGCATCTGGGCGACCCTGAACAAGTACACGTCGGTCTGCTTGAGCGTTCCGGCCTGCTCCTTCGCGAAGAAGCCGCAGGCCTCGTCGACCCACGCCATAGCCAGGCCCAGCGAGAACTCTTCCGCCCCGCGGGCAGCGAAGTACCGCTGCAGGCGGCGCCAGCAGCCCCGGTACCAGACCATCGTCGAGTCCTTATAGCCCAGACGCGCCATTTCCGCGTCCAGGCCGGACACCAGCACAGACAAAGCGACCATCCGGCCGACCCCCGGTCATGCGCGGCCCGGCCCCCTGCCAGGCCCCATGATCGGATCATCGGCGTTATGCGCAGCGCTCGCCCGCCGATCCGGCATCTACCAGGCCCGGCAGGCCAGCGCTGCGCATAACCCAGCGCTGCGCATAGGGCGGAGTGATCAGCCCCGTGCTGATGAACGTGGCCTTGCATGGGATGGAGGAGGCCGCCGGAGTCCGGTACATCACCACCGGTAGCAATGCCGGGACGGCGAGACCGGGTTCACCCGTGCTGATCAGGTACGCCGGCGACGCGCTCGCCCTGCGTCACTCGCGTGGGCAGGCCGAGCAGGTCAAGGCGCGGCTGGCCGCGTGGCTGGCACCCCGGGGTCTGGTCTTCAACGAAGACAAGACCCGCATCGTCCACCTCGATGAGGGGCTGGACTTCCTGGGGTTCAACGTCAGGCGGTATCGCGGCAAGCTGCTGATCAAACCGAGCAAGGCGGCCGTGAAACGGATCAAGGCGAGGCTGACCGCCGAGATGAAGGCCCTGCGCGGGCACAACGCCCAGATGGTCCTCATCCGGTTGAACCCGGTCATCCGGGGCTGGTCGGCCTACTATCGGCACTGCGTGTCCTCCCAGGTGTTCGACGCGCTGGACGACCACATGTGGAAGCTGACCTACAAGTGGGCGAACTGGAGCCACCCTCACAAAGGGAAACGCTGGATCGTCCGCAAGTACTTCGGCAGATTCGTCCCCTCCAGGCGCGACCGGTGGGTGTTCGGCGACCGCGACAGCGGCGCCTATCTCCTCAAGTTCGCCTGGACGAAGATCACCCGGCACACGCTGATCAAGGGCTGGGCCTCACCCGACGACCCGGCCCTGACCAGCTACTGGGCAGCCCGGCGGCGGCGCGGGACACCCCGCTCGACCCGCCCAGGCTGCGGCTACTCCAACGGCAGCGAGGGCGCTGCCCGCTCTGCGGGGAACTGCTGCTCCACGCCGACCAGGAGCCACAACACCCAGACGAATGGGAACAGTGGATCAAAGCCGTCCGCAAGGCGACCCGTCACCAGGCGATCGCCCCCGGCACGCGACCCGGGACCCAAGGCGGACCCGCCGTGTTCAGCCTCATCCACGCCCGCTGCCGACGCCGCCTCCCAGACGGCACCGATGGTGGACCAGCACTTCTGCACTGATCTTCACGCCTTCAGGGCTCGCCCGAGCCGGTTGCCCGGAAAGCGGGCATGGCCGGTTCCAAGGGGGCGGCGGCGCAGCAATGCGCCGCCGCTACCCGACTGGCGGATCTGGTTCTTCGTCCTGGAGGCCGCCGGGCTGGCGGTGCAGCTGGTCAACGCGGCCCAGGCCAGGAACCTGCCCGGCCGCCCCAAGACCGACCTGTTAACCGAACTGCCGGACGTTTCCACAGCTCAGGAGACCGGCTGCCCCTGCGGCCGATCGTCAGGCTGTCCGAAAGATCCCGATCGCCAGGCCGCGGCAGCCATGTCGCCAGCCTGATCGCCACGGAAACCGGACATACAGTGCTCAACCACCTGCCCAGCTTCTCCTGGGCGTAGCCGAGCACGCCGTTCACCTGCGAAGGCGCTGGCTCGTCGTGGCCTGACATAGCCTGGTGCCTGGCGCTGTTGGCTCCCACCTTGGCTCCCGCCAAATCCGTTAGAAGTGCTAATGTTCGATAGTTTCGAACGTGCACACGGT
>WNGJ01008973.1_pt1 | contig 12455 bp, 15 predicted proteins | sample 5400611 | NCBI WGS metagenome assembly WNGJ01 (sample SAMN13153375, study PRJNA577476) | soil metagenome | isolation source: 40 cm soil or saprolite under Garry oak tree replicate 1 | place: USA:California | collected 2016-06-15
CAGCGAGGCGCCGAACACGGCCATCGCGGAGACAAGGGCCAGCCCGACCATGAGCGCCGCGGCGGTCTGGGCGGTGCGCCGCGGGCTGCGCATGGAGTTCTCCCGGCCGAGCTTGCCCGCCACGCCGAGCAGCCGGGGTAGCGGACGCCCGATCACGCTGGACAGCGGGCGCGCGAGCGCCGGGGACAGCGTGGCTACGCCGACGAACAGGCCGGCCGCGCCGATGCCTACGAGCTGGATGGCCGGCTTGGCCAGGCCCAGGCCCAGCAGGACCGCGCCGGCCAGGGCCACGACGGTCCCCCAGATGAACCGGCGGCGCAGCGAGGCGCTGCCGGCGGACTGGCGGTCGTCGAGCGCGACGACCGGGGGGATGCGCACCGCCCCGCGGGCCGGGCCGATCGCGGACACCACGGTCACGCCGACGCCGACGGCCAGCCCGACCAGGACGGTCCGCGGCTCGAACACCAGCGATCCCGGAGGCAGCGTGACGCCGAACCCGCGCAGCAGCGCCTGCAGCCCGAGCGCGGCCAGCACCCCGAGGCCCAGCCCGATCACCGAGGAGACCAGCCCGGTGATGGCCGCCTCGGCCAGCACCGAGCCGAACACCTGGCGGCGGCTGGCGCCGACGATCCGCAGCAGGGCCAGCTCCCTGGTCCGCTGGCCGACGATGATCGAGAACGTGTTGTAGATGGTGAACGCGCCGACGAACAAGGCGATGAACGCGAAGACCAGCAGCGCGGTGGAGAAGAAGGACAGTGCCTGGCTGACCGAGCTCGTGCTCTCGTTGACCACTGTCTGCCCGGTGACCACCTGGACCCCGGGCGGCAGGACCGCGGCGATGGCCCGCTGCACCGCGGCCTTGCTGGCGCCGGGGGTGATTACTACGTTGATGTCGTCGAGCTTGCCCGTTTCCTGGGCGATGGCCTGCGCGGTCGGCAGCGTGAACGCGGCCAGCGTCGCTCCCGCCAGGTTGTTCGCCGTCCCGAACTGGACGATGCCGGTGATGGTGAAGGTCTGGGTGGGCCCGGCCGACAGGATGCGGACACGCTGCCCCGTGGTGAAGCCGTACTTCTGCGCCGTCGCGGCGTCCATCACCACGTCGTCCGGGGCTACCGGCGGGCCGCCCGCGATCAGGTGCAGCGGGGACATCTGCCGGTCCGGGTCGAAGGCCACCCCCAGGGTCGGCGCGCCGCCGCCAGTGGCGATGGCCTTGCCGTCACGGGCCACGAACTGGGCGTAGCCCGAGACCTGCCCATCGGCGGCGGCGACGCCGGGCACCTGGCGGACCGTCGCCAGCAGCGACTCGGGCAGCTCATTGCGCGTCGCGCCCGCACCGCTGCCGAGCTGGGCCACCCCGCGGACCTGGAAGTCGATATTGGCGTAGATATTGCCGAACAACGTCGTGAACGTGTTCTGCAGGGTGTCGGTGAGGACGAACGTGCCCGAGACGAACGTGACGCCGAGCACGATCGCCAGCGCGGTCAGCGCCAGCCTGAGCTTGTGGGCCAGCAGGCCCTTGATCGTCACCTTCCGCACGTCAGGCCCCCCTTATCAAGCACCGAGCGTTCGCATCCGCTCCAGGACGGAATCGGCGGTCGGCCGGTCGAGCTCGCCGACCACGGTCCCGTCGGCGAGGAAAATGACCCGGTCCGCGTAGGCGGCGCCCCTGGGGTCGTGCGTTACCATCACGATCGACTGGCCGAGTTCGGAGACCGACTGCCCGAGGAAGGTCAGCACGCCGGTCGAGGCGTTGGAGTCGAGGTTGCCCGTGGGCTCGTCGGCGAAGACGAGGTCCGGCTTATTGATCAGCGCCCGGGCGCATGCGACGCGCTGCTGCTGACCGCCGGAAAGCTCACTGGGACGATGCGTGAGACGGTCTCCGATACCGAGCTGTTTTACCAGGTAACCAAGCCAGTCCCGGTTGACCTTCGTGCCCGCCAGGTCGGCGGGCAGGGTGATGTTCTCGGCCGCGCTAAGCGTCGGGATGAGGTTGTAGGACTGGAAGACGAAGCCGATCTTGTCACGGCGCAGCCGGGTGAGCCCGGCGTCGTCAAGCCCTCCGACGTCCTGGCCACCCACGAACGTCTGCCCCGAAGTCGGCCGGTCGAGACCCGCCATGCAGTGCATCAGCGTCGACTTGCCCGAGCCTGACGGGCCCATCACGGCGGTGAACCGGCCCCGTTCGAAGGTCACGTTGATGCCAGCCAGGGCGTGCACGGCCGCTTGCCCGGTCCCGTAGGTCTTGCGCAGGTCCACGGCGTGCGCTGCCGGGCTGGCCTGCACGCCATCGGTCAATCCCTCGGATGCGAGCGTCATGCCTCTCCCGTCGCTCCCGTCAAGAGGCTCCGGCCTTGGCCGGCAGTCGCTACCGCTGCGCTCGAATTCAGGCCCCGGCAGCGCCGTTTGTATTTTCATTATGTCCGCACCGGACACCCACTGCCAGCAGCCGGGAATTCCCGGGAACAAGAAAACGCGGACAGCGGCGGCCGATCTTAGCGCGGACCGCTATCCGCGGATTCCGGGCAACCGTTGCCGGTGCCCAGGGAAATGATCTTCTTATAGTAATTCGCGCCGCCGCCGCCGGCGGTCAGCGCCAGGCCGGTGCCCGCGACGGGCGCGGCCTGGGGCCGCACCCGCCTTGGACACCGCGCGCCCGGACGGTGAGCGCGAGATCAGGTAAGCGCGAGGTCAGTAGCCGTAGCCTCCGCCGCCACCGGAGGTGGACGTGGCGGTGGAGCCCGCACCGGGTGCGGGGGTCGAGCCGGAGACCGTCATCTCGTACCACAGGCCGCCGGAGATGTTGAGCCCATTGCCCTTGTTCTGTCCGGGGCCCTTGTCCCCGACGTAGGTGTAAAGCGGGTGGCCGAGGTAGGTCGCCTGCTTGGTGCCGTCGGACCGGGTGATGGTGCCCAGCGTGCCGGTCACGCCGGAGCCGGCGGTGACCGGGCCCTTGACCACCGGCCAGTAGGTTGCGCAGGATCCCGAGCAGTTCGACTTCGTCGGGGTGTCGATGGCGAACCAGTACAGGGTCATGCCCTGGGAATCGACGAGCACTTGCTGACTGCCGATGGTCTTCGCGGTCACGGTGTTCCCGCCGGCCGCGGCCGGCGCGCTGCTGCTGCTGCCCGCGGCGGACGTGTTGGCAACGGTACCCGAACTACTGCTACCTGAGCTGGCGCAGGCGGACACGGTCAGGGCAAAGGCGGCCAGGCCAGCCGCACCCCATATCTTTCGCATTGGAATGTCTCCCCTTCACAGTGCATGTGATCTCCCGTTAGAGATCACGTGCGGTTAGTCGTTTCAGTTCACCGCGGGTTTACCGCGGTCAGCTGGTATCGGGCGGCGGCAGGCCGAGCTGATCGCGGACGACCCGTACCGCATCTTCCACCGGCTCGTTGGCGGCGTCCAGCCGCCGCTGGTAGCCGCGCAGTTCGGTCAGCGACGCAACGCCCGCCGCGGTGCTGGTCAGCGTGGCCCGCGCCTGGTTGACGCGGTAGAGCAGGCGGACAAAGGGTTCGGTCCGCGGCGGGAACGAGAGCGCGATCAGCTGACGGTCGAACCGGCGCTCGGTGACGGCGGCGGCGCGCAGGTCGGCCCGCGCGGCGGCCAGGTCGCCGTCCTTCAGGTGATCGTCGAAACCGTCGAACTCGTGGTCGAGCTCGCGGTTGGCCGGCTTCGCGATGGCCATGTACGTGCTGGCCATCGCCCTGAGCTCGGCCGGCGAGGGGCCCGTGCGGCTGGCCGCTGTGCTGCCGACCGCCGGGCTCCGTGACGTGGCGTTATGAGGCGCCGGGCTGCTGGCGCAGCCCGCGGCGAGCAGGACGGTACCGAGCAGGATGGGGCCGAGCAGCACGGAACCGGCCGCGACCAGGCTGGCCACGGCGGCGCGCCCCTGCATGTCCGTCACTCTGCCTCCCGACATGGACACGTCCAAGATCGGGAGATGGTTCATTCGGTTAACGATAAATTCCGGTACACCCTGGTCAGACTGCATGGCCGCTGCCGATGAGGCTGCCCACCGCGAACGTCACCCCGACCGCCAGCGCCCCCAGGGCGAGCTGGCGCAGGCCCGCGGCCAGCAGCGGACGGCCGGTGAGCCGACCCACCACCATGCCCCCGGTCAGCAGCGCCACCGCGGCGACGCCCAGCGCGGCCCCCAGCCGGGACAGGCCCGCCAGGTAGGGCAGCAGTGGGATGAGCGCCCCCGCGGAGAAGGCGATCAGCGACGAGAAGCCCGCAACCAGGGCCGACGGCAGCTCGAACGGATCAACGCCGAGCTCCTCGCGGGTGTGCACGCGCAGCGCGGTGTCGGGATCCCTGGATACCGCGGCGGCCATCCGGGCCGCGGTCTCCGGGTCGGCGCCGTAGCCGGCGAAGGTCTCGGCCAGCTCGGCCTGCTCGGCGGCGGGGAAGCGGGCGTGCATGGTCCGTTCGGTAGCCACCTCGGCGTGTACCAGCTCGTTCTGGTTGGTGACCGACACGTACTCCCCGGTGCCCATGGAGAACGCCCCGGCCACCAGCGCGGCCACGCCGGTGAGGATCACGGTGTGCGCGGAGACCCCGCCGCCGCCGAGCCCGGCGATCAGCGAGGTATTGGTCACCAGCCCGTCAACCGCGCCGAACACAGTCGGCCGCAGCCAGCCGCCGGACACGTCACGGTGCCGGTGCGACCAGCCTGCCGCGAGCGCCGCCTGCCGGGCCGCATGACCAGGCTCATGCTGTTCCTCGCCCACTGGATGGATTATCCACCAGCGGGCCGCGGCGCCTACCGCCGCGCTACCGCCCTCCTCTGGCGCCGCCCTACCGGCGCCGCCAGAGGAGGGCAGCGGTCAGCAGCAGCATCACCACGCCGGCCGCCTCGACGATCAGCACGGTCCAGGCCAGCCCGGACGAGAACGTCAGGTGGAAGCCGAATATCCCCACGGACCTGGCCAGCACGAAGCCGATGATGGTCCCGGCCATCAGTGCGGCGGCGCCCAGCACGACCAGCAGGTGCCTGGTGATCAGCAGCGTCAGCGCGGCTAGCAGGCACAGCGCCGTCTGGACCAGGAACAGCACGTCGAGCGTCCCGACGTTCCGGTAGGCGATGTCCCACAGGTGCAGGTGGATCAGCCCGGAGGTGACGAGCAGCCCGGCGTCCACGATATAGAGCAGCCACATCGGCCCGCCCCGGCTGGCCTGGGCTGAATTGCGCGAGCGCTGGATGGTGGTCACTGGGACTCCGTCCTGATCGATATGAAGGGTTCGGCTAGCTGGGTGAGCATGGTGCGGGCCAGGCGAGGCCGCGGGCCGTCCTGCTCGACCGGGATGGGCCGCCCGGACAGGCCGGTCTCGATGACCGCGTTCTTGTCCGGGGCGGGGAACACGGCCCGGCGGGAGAGCACCCAGAATGAGAGGGTGAGCGAGTACCCGCTGCGGGCCGCCTTCGGGTGGGTGGCCGCGGCCGGTCTGAACTGGAGGGTTCATGACATCGGGGTTCGTGCTGGGGCCGGGTGAGGGTTCGGCTTACGGCTTCCACGGCTCGGCCGCCGTGATCAAGGCGTCCGGGGAGGACACGCTCGGCCAGCTCGGCGTGATCGAGTCGGTTTACCCGGCCGGGCTGTCGGTGCACGAGCACGTGCACGACGGCGAGGACGAGATGTTCTACCTGCTCGAGGGCGAGATCGAGGTGTTCTGCGGGGAGGACCGCTGGACCGTAGGCGCGGGCAGCTTCGTCTTCGTGCCCCGCGACCGGCCGCACGGCTTCACCGTCAGCATCGCCGGCCCCGCCCGCGCCCTGGTGATCACGGGCCCGTCCCGGCTCGCCGCGCAGATAGCGGAGCGCGGCGAGCCGGTGCCGCCCGGCCTGGGGTTGTGACGCCCGAGCTCCCGGTCAGATCGGCGGGTAGTCGTCCGTGCAGTCCTGCGGGCGGTACTCGACGGCTGTGCCCTTCGTCTTCCACGATCCGTTCTCGAAGGCGTCGATCTTGATGATGATGTGGTCCACGTCTTCGCTGCCGTAGACGGCATCGCTGGTGACGTACTCATGTTTCTTGTTGTCCACCGGCTTGAAGGTGGCCGAGTCCCACGTGTACAGCTCATCGTGCTTGAAGTCGTGGTAGTCGACCTCGACCCGGGTTGACTGCCAGGCGAGGTTGTTGACGTAGAGGATGCCGCTGACCCACGGCGTGAACTTAGGACACGTGCTTGGGGCGGGCAAAACATGAGTCACAGCAGCACCACAGCACCCTTTTAAGCCACTAGTACCTATTTCGCGACCTCGCGTGGTTGTCCCAGGAAATGTCGTAGCAGGGCGATAGAATCGAATTCAGATCCTAGAGAAATATCCGGGAAAGGAGTAGACCCGCCAGCAGCAACGACTGACCGCGGAGGAGGTGACTCGGATGGGTGGAGCCCCGGCCTTTGCCAGTGTCGGCGAGGCGATGGATGTGGCGCGGGCCGCGCTGGGCTACCTCGCGGCGGCGGACGCTGCCCAGCTGGCGGCGGAGACGCAGGCCGAGTGCCTGCGGGGCCTGGAGCGGGCCGAGGCGGTCCTCACGGCGGGGCGAGCGTCGTTCCTGTCGGCGTTCACCGTGGGCAAGGGCTACTCCGCCGACGCGGACTACAGCGCGCGGGCCTGGCTGATGCACCGGACCGGGATCACCCGCGGCGCGGCAGCCTCGCACACCGCGTGGGCGAAGCGGTACGGCACGCATCCGAAGGTGCTGGCCGCGCTGGCCGCCGGGGAGCTGTCGGAGTCTTACGGGCGGGCGATCTGCCAGTGGACCGACCGGCTACCGGAGAAGTTCCGGGAGGAGTCCGATGAGCTGCTGGTGAAGGCGGCGGCGTCCGGGCTGGGGCTGGCGGACCTGTCGGCGCTGTTCGCGGAGATGTACGAGCGGGCCCGCGGCGACCTGCCCGATGAGGACCCGGCCCGGGAGTTCAGCGATCGCGGGGTGCGGCTGGAGACGACCTTCCGGGGCGCCGGGGTGATGACCGGGGATCTGACCCCGGAGTGCGCCGCGGTAGTGGCCAAGGTGCTGGATGCGCTGTCGGCGCCGGCCGGGGCGGAGGACGACCGGACCCAGGACCAGCGGTATCACGACGCGCTGCAAGAGGCGATGCGCTAATTGTGAAAATGCATCGTTACTTTCATCACATCTCCGCTGCCAGAAATTACAGGCCGTTGAGCACTCTGATCGCCGACGGCCTCAGCGACAACACCAGCCCCAGCACAGTCGTCCGGCTTGAACTCCGACCGTAACGCGCGATCCGCCACGTCCTCGAGCAACGCCGCGGCCGCGCCGGGCTCCATCCTGGACCGGCACAGTACCCGGTCCAGTACTTGACCACATCAGCGCGCCGTCGACCTCGGCCAGCAGACCCGGCCAGTACCGGTCCCACGCCGGGTCGCCGACCTCTCGGGCCGGGCGGGCGTTCTCGCCGAGGAAGGCGCGGAAGACCGAGATCGACAACGACCGTGGGCAGGTCGAGGTACAGCGGGCTCTGGCGGGCAGCTTCGATCTGCAGCTCTCGCCGGCGTCCGGCTGTGGCCTGCGGTTTGGCGGCCAGCAACCGGGCGTAGAGGCTCGCGGCTCTCCGGCCGCCGCCTAGTACGGCAGCCGCCATTAGCGGTTTGACCTGGCGGGATGTGGCGCGGGTCGCCGGTTATACAGGGGCAGCCGCCTGACGATCATGTGTTTGTGAGGACAACAGAATCGAAGGCGGCTGCTGCTGCCAGGATAGGGGCCGGGCTGGCCGTCCGGAAACGGGTCGAGCTGCTGGGGCTTTTGAGGTCGTGCTTCGTCCGGACGGAGACGTGGCAGTAGGCGGGGAAGTACGTGTCGGCGCTGGCCAGCGAGCTGCCGAGGCGGAACGGGTGGACGATCGCACAGCGTGCCGGGGACCGGACGCCGGACCGGACGCAGCGGCTGCTGAACAGGGCGTCCTGGGATACGTTCGCCGCGATGAGCCAGGTCCGCCGGTTCGCGGCGGCGGGACTGGATGAAGCGGCCAGGCGCAGCGGGCGGCGGGGCGGCTTGGTGGTCGGGGCGATCGACGAGACTGGCCAGGAGAAGGCTGGCGAGGCCACTGCGGGGGTCAAGCGGCAGTATCTGGGCTGCGCGGGGAAGGTCGCGAACGGGATCAACACGGTGCACCTGGCGTATGTCCGGGAGAAGACGGGGCATGCGCTGGCTGGTGCGCGGCAGTGGATACCTCGCGAGCACACATCGAGGACGCGGTCAGGTCGCTGGTCATGGGGCTGCCGCTGGATCTTGAGTTCCGCACTAAGGGGCAGCTGGCGATCGACCTGTGCGCGGACGCCTGCGCCGACGGCCTAAGGTTCGACTTCATCTGCGGGGACGAGGTCTACGGCAGCTGCACGCAGTTGCGCCAGTTCCTCGAGAGCCACGGCCAGGCTTATGTCCTGCGGGTGGCGTCAACCTTCATGCTCACGCTGGCCGCGGAGGAGGATTTCGAGTTCGGAAAGGGCTGCTTCGGCCTGGACCAGTGCCAGGCCCGGCTTTTATACCGCGATCGCCCGCCACACCGTGCTGGTAATGGCCGCCCCGGCGATCTGCGCCATCACCGCCGCACTCGTGCGCGACCGCACCGATACCCAGGCTCCGCCGCCCCTCGCGCCCGGCCAGCCGCCGCCCGCCGAGCCCGGGATGATCCCGCTGACCGTCCCGGAGATCGCACGTCTCCTCGCCGCCCGCCTCAGCCGGTCATGCCCGCCCGGCCATGCCGATCACTGGCAGGACTGGCGACGCCGCCACCAGGCCCGCTCCCGGTGGTTTCATCAGCGCACCCGGCTAGACCGAGAAAATGCCCAGGTCAGCTTGCAATTGGCGGGCGCCGTGCCGGGGGGGCGATAAGGCCAGTATGCCTGGCTTTCCGGCTCCCACGATGCGCGTTGTCGTCTGTTGACGGCCGCTCTGTCGTCAAATTTTCTTGACGCCTGCTGAGTCGTCAAACTAGCTTGACGACATGGGTGTCGAGCTGGGGGAGGCGAGACGGTTGGTCGAGGCCGCCGCAGGTCCTGATCCCGAGACTGGTTTCGCTGCCGTGGTGGCGCTGCGAGGGCTCGTCGAGGTGCTGGAGGAACTGCAGGTCGATAACGCCCGGGCGCAGGGCTGGTCATGGCGGGATATCGCCAGGCGGCTGGGTGTTACCAAGCAGGCCGTTCATTACAAGCATGCGCTGCGCTTCCGGGGGCGGTGAGCGGCATGTGGGATCGGCTGTCTGCTGAGGCGCGCGCGGTGATGAGGCTGGCCCTGGCGGAGTCCGAGCAGCTTGGCCACGGGTACGTCGGTGACGAGCATGTGCTCCTGGGCTTGCTCCGGGAGCAGGCCAGCCGCGCGTCGTCGCTGCTGCGGGCACACGGCCTGGATCTTGCCAGCGCCCGCGCCGAGCTGCAGCGGTTGTCCGCGGCCGGGCTGATGCCGCGCTCGCGCGCCGATGATGCCGGTGCGCTGCGGACGGTGGGGATCGACGTAGAGGCGGTGCGCGAGCGGCTGGTCGCCGCGTTCGGCGCGGAGGCGGTCGGGGCTGGGATCTGGCGGGCCAGCCGGCGGCCGTGGTGGCGCGGCGGCGGCCGGCGCCGCACACCGCTGTGCGGCCCGCCGTTCTTCGCTAAGCGCGCCATGTATCTGGCCGGCTGCTATGCCGAGAGCCGGGATGCGGCCGCCGTGACGCCCGAGCATCTGCTGCACGGGGTGCTGCGGGATCTCGATGACCCCTACGGTGCTCAGCTTGGGCGGCGAGGGCGCAAGCACCTGACCCAGCTCGGCTGGGCCATCGGACCGGTCAATCCGGCTAGCGCGCTGCTGCAGGCACACGACGTCGATACGATCCGGCTACGGTCCGAACTTGACCGCATGTCCTGATCCCGTCCTGCGCCAACGCAACGCCGATCTGTTCCGGGCACGCCTGCCGGACTTAACGACCCTCCTGGGTGCTCGCCCAAGGCGCCAAGATCTCCCTGGTCAGCTAATGAATGGCGGCTGCCGTACTAGTGGCCCAGCGGCGTGCCGTCTGGGGCCTTGCGTTCGCCGAACAGGGTCGCGACGACCGCCACCGGCTTATCCTCCGCGAGCCGAAGCAGCAGAACTGACCATGATCATCAAATGGTGCATGGGTGTGACGCTCTGACAGACCATGCATCAAGGGTGACAAAACGGCCGACCAAGATCAGAAAGCAAAGCGGACTTGTCCTGTGCCGGAGAAGTTGAGAGATTGCCAGCGCGCCTGAGGCATTTGGCGGAGCGCTGCCACCAAGTTGAGGCACCCGGGCGACACTAGTGACATGGACCGCGAGCGTGCGGAAACTCACCTGCGTTTGCTGGCTGAGGCCGAACTGCACCGCGCGATGAAGATGCCGGCGGGCAGCCTTCCCGGCCGGTGGCATTCGGCCAGGCTCGCCCTGGTCGCGCAGGCGCTGAGTGCCGTGGGCGCTGTCGGCGTCGACGTTGCCGATGAGATCCAGGCCGACGTCGGCCTGGCCGTCGCTGCACGGCGCCGGCTCGGTGCCCGCGGCCCCGGCCCGCGGCGCATCCGGCCGGCACCCCGGCGGGCATCGTGGCGGGCCGTGCCGGCGGGTCAGGTGATCAAGGTCCGGGACGGCGGCGTCCGCCGCGAGGTGCTTGTCGTAGCCTACGTGCAGTCGCTTCACCGCGGCCGATGACCGGGGTGTCAGTTACCAGGTCAGCTGGCACGGCGAGATGGCACCGCGCGAGCTGCTGCTGCGCCCGGACCCGCCGCGCCAGGTCCGCTGGCTTGACCTGACCACGGCCGCCGGCAAGCCCGCCACCGGCATCGACCTGGGCCCGCGGAACCCGGCGCCGGCGCCGGAGGTGACCGCGACACCGAACGCGCACAGCCCAGGCGAGCTCCTGCTGGACGTCATCGCCGCCCGGATCCTCACCGCCGTGGCACCCTTCGCGCAGGGCAACCCCGGACAGCGGGCCGCCAATGACGACCTGCGCGCCTTCGTCGGCGACGGGCCCGGCCACATCGTCGCCGCGCTGCACGCGGCCGGCCTGCTGCCGCCGGACAGCCCCGTCCCCGGGCAGCTCGCCGGGCTGTGCGCCCGGCTCGGTATCACCGGCCACGGCATCACCGCACCGCCCGCCGACGACCTGCCGGAACAGTGGCACAGCATGCTGACCCGCCGCGGGCCGCAGCCGCCGCCCGCCCCCGGCATCCTGGCCGCGACCATCGCCGAGCTGCCCGAGCTGGACGGCGCCACGATCGCGATCGCAGGCCTGCATCACGGCGAGCGCGGCACCATCATGCACCTGCTGGCCACCGGCGTCACGCTGGAGGACGACTGGCCCTACGCCAGGGGCGTCAGGCCCCTGCCCGTGCTGTGGATCCGCGACAGCGACGGCCGCTGGCACACCACCCGCCTGGACGGCCTGAGCCCGTGGGGGGATACCGGCTCCAGCCCGTGGACAGATACCCGCATGGTCACGGTGTGGCTGAAGATCGTCCCCCCGCTGGATCAGCGCACCGCCTGGATCGAGATACACGCAGCCGGGCGATCGGCTCAGGTCCGGGCCACCGTACCGCTCAGCTCGCAGTAACGAGCCCGCCAAGAACGGGCACTGGTTCCCCGGTGCCCCGGGCCGACCCGATGGCACAACGGTGCGGGACAGGACGCATCAGATCACAACCGGCCTGCCTGTCACCGGACACCCCACGGCGGGTTACCTCACGTCAACTGGCAGACCAGCACCCGCGCCCTGCCACTCCATCTGAGGCACCCCAGGCCAGGGCCTGCCGGTGCCTCAGATCCGAATGGCACGGGACAGGACTGTAGGTTCTCATCGAGGACGTCCCATTCGCAGAAAAGATGTCCTTGACTTGTCCTTTCGGACATCTCGGCGAGAAGCCGACCGGCGTGGCGCCACCCTGCCCCGCCGCCAGCCGCAGCCGTTACCGTGACCGCATGCCGATCAGCCCGGGCCTCGACGCCACCGCCGCCTGGCAGGCCGCCGTGCTGGCCGCCCAGCTCGGCGGCTCTCAGGCCAACATCTCCGCCCACCTGACCAGGCTCAAGCAATCCGGCGTGATCACCAGCCGGGCGCATGGCCGCGCCGTCTACTACCGCCTCACCCAGTCTGAGCTCGGCGCCCTGCTACAGACCGCCGGGCAGCTGCTCGCCCCGATCGGGCAGCGGGCCGCCGAAGAAAATGACACAACGGTGAGAAAAACCCAGCGGACAAATCGATGAGAACCCGGCAGGACCGCAGCTCAACGCAGCTTCAGGGGACATCAGAGATGAGAACCTACACGGACAAAGCGGGCATCTCACAGCGCGAACGAAGGTTGCTGTCCTGTCGCCAATAAATCGGCCCTGTCTCGTTGATTCCGGCCCGTTATGGCCCTGGTCTCAGTTAATTCGGCCCGACCGGGCCAGGCAGAGATGATCTCGGCGGCCAGCCAGTGTCCGAGTAGTTCAGCTTCGGCTG
>WNGJ01010561.1_pt1 | contig 12455 bp, 12 predicted proteins | sample 5400611 | NCBI WGS metagenome assembly WNGJ01 (sample SAMN13153375, study PRJNA577476) | soil metagenome | isolation source: 40 cm soil or saprolite under Garry oak tree replicate 1 | place: USA:California | collected 2016-06-15
CCACGCGCCCCTTTTCCAGGTGACGCACTGCCCGGCGACGAATAAAAGGTTCAGCTATCGGGGGCATTTCAATGGCAGTCTGCACTCGTGTAACCATGCCCAGCTTTTCCATAGCATCCTGCATTGCCAGCGAATTCATGACGGTCGCCAGCATTCCCATGTAGTCAGCGGTGGCGCGATCAATACCCGTGGAGGCAGCATCTGCTCCCCGCCAGATATTGCCCCCGCCGATGACCACGGCCACCTCTATTTTTAAATCATGCACACGTTTGATCTCAGTTGCGATACTACGCACTGTTTCAGCATCAATACCATAACCTTGACGTGGGCAGAGAGCCTCACCACTCAATTTGAGCAGGATACGCTGATATGCCAGGGATGAAGCCTTTTGAGACATGTTTTCTCTCACTCCCATGCGAGATTGTGCGCCCGTTAGTTTTTGGGCGCAGATTCTTCGGCCCCTACTTACCCAGCTCAAAGCGACTGAAACGTCGCAGGACGATGTTCTCGCCGGTTTCGGCGATCACCTTACGGACAAGGTCGCCAACCACGATTGAGTCATCCTTTACCCATGGCTGCATCATCAAGACCTGCTCACCAAATTGCTTTTTGAGTTTACCGTTAATAAAGTCTTCGCGCCTCTCTGCCGGAACACGAGCCAGCGCGGGGTCTTCTAGAATAGTCTTACGAGCCTCTTCAACTACGTCGGCCGGTACGTCCTCAAAATTGATATATTTGGGGGCGACACCAGCAATCTGCAAAGCCAGTTCATTGGCCAGCTTGCGAAAGGCCTCACTACGAGCAACAAAGTCCGTACTGCAATTGAGTTCCAGCAGTACTCCTACGTTATGGTTGTGGTGGACATAGGAAAACACGCCACCTTGTTTGGTTTCACGGTCGGCCACTATCATCTTGTCGGCCTTCTTATCTCGCTTTGCATCGAGAATCTTGATGGCCTCATCCCAACTCCTGGCCTCGGTCAGTGCGTTCTTACAATCAGCAAAGGTTGCGCCCGTCTCTTCACGCAACCTCTTCACGTCTGCCGCAGCATAGTTCATAAGTGTCTTTCTCCTTAATATTACTGTTGTATTCTACTCAGACAGTGGATAGAAGTACAGTTACCTCTGTCCATCTTTTTGGCATCCGAGTGCTTGACAAATTTGTATGAATATGTTGTGCCACTTACAGCTTCCGGTGCATCCTTGTATTCGAGGGGATGCCACTTAATATATATATACAGGAAAAGGCGAGAGGCAGGAGGGTCAATGTGAAGCATTGCTTCAACAAGGCCACCTCTTACCTCCCGCCCGGTCTATCGTGGGGCGCGATAAATCGGGCCCCTACGACCATGCATTACTCTTTTGTAACCAGTTCAGGTTCAGCAGGAAGCTCAGCCACCGCTTCCTGCGGGGCCGGTAAGGCTGGAGGAAGCGTGGCGAGTTCGGCCTCACTAACTTCAGGTGTCTCGGCAGGGAGCTCGCTCTCACCTTCTGCTGGTTCACTATCTTTCTGACGAGCCTCTAGTTCACGGCGTCCTTCAATGACCGCATCAGCAATCTTCGAGCAGAGCAAGCGAACGGCACGAATAGCATCATCGTTGGCTGGAATAGGATAATCCATCTCATCAGGATCACAGTTGGTGTCGGCGAGCGCAATGATAGGAATTTCCAGGCGGCGCGCCTCAAGTACTGCCGTGCGCTCTTTGCGAGTATCGATGATAAAGAGTGCGCTGGGCAGGCGACGCATATCTTTGATACCACCCAGGATACGCTCTAGCCGAGCCATGTCGTCCTGTAAACGTTGTACTTCTTTTTTGGGCAAGCGCTCGAAATCACCACGGTCCCGGCGCACTTCCAGGTCACGCAGATAGCGGATACGCGATTGAATTGTCTGGAAGTTGGTGAGCATACCACCAAGCCAGCGTTGATTCACATAGTACATACCGCAGCGCTTGGCTTCTTCCGCCACAGCTTCCTGGGCCTGCTTCTTCGTGCCGACAAAGAGGATGGTTTCACCATTGGCGGCCAGTTGTTCTACAAACTTGTATGCATCATTGAGACGTGCCACCGTCTGCTGCAAGTCAATGATATGGATACCATTACGATCCATAAAGATGAAGGGCTGCATTTTGGGGTTCCAGCGACGGGTTTGATGTCCGAAGTGTACGCCCGCTTCTAGAAGCTGCTTCATAGAGATAATATTTGCCAAAAATGGATCCTCCCTTATTGATCCTCCGCTCTCTTCTTACCGGTGTAAGGGTCTCCAAGGTATAACCCTATGTTTGAAGGGGCACCAGGGCTTCCGCTGATCGGAGAGCGTGTGTATTTACAGCGTGATTACCATAATCACACGTACGCGGGAGATGCCTCCCGCTAACTTGAAAGTATAGCACAAAGCGAGTCAAGAAGCAAGAAAAATTTGTTAGCGAAACCCCTTCCCAAGGCTCAGGAAATCGGGTATACTCGGGCCAGGGGATTAGAGAGAGCCGGGCTGGGCGGAGGAACAGTATGCAGAAGAGGATACGTTATCACCGCACACATCTATATCCCTATGATACTCCGGCTCTATTCCGCTGGAGTTTGCCACCCATCAGTTCCAGCCCGCTTCCCGCTCGGACGCCTAAAGCGCCATATCCTCGCCACGGCAGGGTTCAACATCGTAAGATTTACCTTATTCCCATGACGCCAGTAACAACAGGCGGCCCTCCTGCCAGCATCCGTATGATACAATAAGTTTATCATCAATTAGAAAAATCGCAATCATCATACGGAAATAGAGGATTACGGGTGATTATCCAGGCACAACAGGTCAAGAAGGTCTATCGCAACGGACAACTGCGCATAGAGGCTCTCAATAATATTACTATGGAGGTAGAACAGGGCGAGATGGTGGCCATTATGGGACCGAGCGGATGTGGCAAAACTACTCTTCTTAACTGCCTCTCCGGTTTAGATACTATCGATGAGGGAGATGTTTTCATCAAGGGTGACAATCTCCGCGACCTAAGTGATAACGAGCGCACGGCCTACCGGGCCCGGCATATGGGGTTTATTTTTCAAGACTTTAATCTCCTGCCTGTGCTATCCGCGGTAGAGAATGTGGAACTGCCTATGCTTGTTTCCAGGGTTCCCGGCAGGAAAGCACGGAAACGCGCACTAGAGATGTTAGATCGAGTGGGTCTTTCCGACCGGGGGCGGCATCGCCCGGCGGAACTTTCCGGCGGCCAGCGCCAGCGCGTGACGATTGCGCGTGCGCTAACCAATGATCCGGCCATTGTATGGGCTGACGAACCGACGGGGAACCTGGACAGCGAGACGGCTGAGGATATTATGAACCTGATTTGCCACCTCAACCGTGACAATGGACAGACATTTGTGATCGTGACGCATGATATTGAGGTGGGGAAGCTGGCTAATCGTATTATTACGATGCGAGATGGTCAGATTGTTGATCGCCCTTAAAAGACACTTGCAATAAAGCAAGCAGGGCGCAAACCCGACGGTTTGCGCCCTGCTTGCTTTACTGCAAGTGTCTGATCGCCTAATGCGCCAATTCGTATCCTTTCGTTTCAGAGTGCAGCATATCGCGCACTACCTCTTTCAGGTGGGAGGATGAGATGCCGTGGAGTTCTTTGAGGATCGAGGGAGCTCCGTGCTCAACGGGCTTGTCGGGACAGCCGATGAGGCGTACGTCGACGTTGCGTAGTCCTTTGCTCTCTAAGAGTTCGAGGACAGCACTGCCGAAGCCACCGGCAATGACATGATCTTCGATAGTTACGAGACGGCCTGTGCCCTTTGCCAGGCGAGTAATCAATTCCTCGTCGAGGGGCTTGGCCCAGCGGGCATTGACGACGGCAACGGAGATACCCTCCGCGGCCAGCTCTTTGGCTGCTAACTCGGCCTGTGTCACTGTTGACCCGTAGGCCAGAATGGCGCAATCTTGCTGTTCCGCCAGTTCAAGCGTAGATGGGCTAAGCAGTTCCGCTTTACCAACCTCTAATTTTTGGAGTTCGGCATCCGGGAACTCCAACGCCTTTCCCACGCGGGTAGCGCAGGCTCACCGGCCCGTCCATGTAAATGGCGGTATAGAGCATATGACGCAGCTCGTTTTCATCTTTGGGCGCCATGACCTTCATGTTCGGAATGAGACGCATAAAGGCGATATCGAACACGCCATGCTGCGTGGGGCCGTCCTCACCGACTATGCCAGCACGGTCCATGGCAAAAACCACGTGCAAATCTTGCATACAAACATCGTGGATGACCTGATCGAAGGCACGCTGCATAAATGTCGAATAAATGGCAGCGACCGGCCGCATACCGGCTACAGCAAGACCAGCGGCAAAAGTGACGGCATGCTGTTCGGCAATGCCCACATCGAAGTAACGCTCCGGGAAGTACTGGTGCATCTTTTTCAGGCCGGTGCCTTCCGCCATGGCGGCTGTAATACCGACAATTGATGTATCCTTCCCTGCCAGTTCTACTAATGTATTGGCAAAAACGTCTGTATAGGTTGGCGGCTCGCCTGCATTTTTCTTGATGGTCCCCGCTGTGTAATCAAAGGCACCGGGGCTATGCCACTTGGTCGCATCTTCTTCCGCGAACTCCCAGCCCTTACCCTTCTTTGTCAGGATCTGTACCATCACCGGCCCTTCAATATGCTTGATATTCTCAAAGACGTCCAGCATTAATGGGAGATCATGTCCATCGAATGGTCCAAAGAACTTGAAGCCCAATTCTTCAAAGATGGTTCCACTCTTGCTGGGCAAGACAAAGTGTTTGAAGCTTCCCTCGGCACGGCTGGCAGCTTCACGCGCCATGTCACCTACTACTGGAAGTTTTTCAATCGATCCTTTGGCCATATCGCGGAGGCGTTGATAGCTCTTGAATGTCTGCATCTGGCGAGCTTTACCAAGGTAATGGTGCAATGCGCCAACATTATCAGAGATCGATTTCTCATTATCGTTGAGTACAATGATCAGATTTTTCTTCAAGCTACCCGCGTTATTGATGGCTTCCAGGGCCATACCACCTGTCAGGGCACCATCACCAATAACGGCGACGATTTTGAAATGTTCACCCTGCAGGTCACGTGCTACCGCCAGGCCGAGTGCTGCCGAGATGGACGTACTGGCATGGCTAGCTCCAAACACATCATAGGGGCTTTCCTGGCGGCGCAGGTAGCCAGAAAGACCGCCAAACTGACGAATGGTATGGAAACGATCGCGGCGACCGGTCAAAAGTTTATGAACATAGGCCTGGTGTCCAATATCCCAGACCAGTAAATCCTTAGGAGTATCAAAGACATAGTGCAGAGCCATGGTCAGCTCGACTACTCCCAGGTTAGGGGCTAAATGTCCACCCTTCACCGAAACTTTTTCGACGATTTCGCGTCGAATCTCCTCTGCCAACTGCTGCATTTGCGCAACCGTCAAGGTACGCAACTGTGCTGGACTATCAATACTGTCGAGTATTCTCGCCAATGCTTTCCTCCAATACTAAGTTTCGGCTTCTCTTGTCGTAGACAAGTCACCACGTAGCTGGTGGGCGTGATGAACGAAGCAATGTATTCTTTGGTAATCAAGACGCTGTAATAGGGTGCAAAGGGTCTAAATTAAGAACTTACCTTGTATTATAGGGGGGTCCTATCAACCTGGCAACTCCTTGATTGAAAAAAATCATGCACTTAGGGGCTTGACAGGCTTTCACAGCTCTCTACAGGCTGATCTAAGCGGCTACAAACTCTCTTGACAGCTTGTGACATTCTTTTTATCATGGCATTATGGAATACGGTGATCTGCACAGGGGGGTCAGGTATCCTGGGCAAAAATATCAACAAGTGTATAGATGTAGTGTAAGAGTGCAATCGTGGGAAACCGGGAGCTCATTTAGTATTATGCCCGGTGTACTCATCGGGTATGCAGAAATGAAAGGAGGAGCGGTGCCTCCTCTCCAGAACTGAGGAAGACTGGGGAATGTTTGAAGCTTAACTTCAACAACGATGCACCGCAAATGTAACTCATGACAAGAAAAGATAGCGAGAAAGACTCAGAACGACCACATTACTATTCCCAGTTTTGGCTGGATGTGGCCGCGGGACGCAAAGTAATCGGTGTGCCCAAACCCAATGAAGAGACAGATATGGAACCCGACACGGAATCTGTCATGTTACACAAACCTGGACGTAATAGTGACACAGCTTTTTCTGATGGGTACGAAGAAACAATTTCACACCCTGAGGTCGAGCCTGAACTCGAGGCAGAAGAGTACGCTGAGCCTGAACTCGACGAGGTGGATTTGGGAAACGATGTAGATGTAGAAGATACAGAGATACCCAATATCGTCGTTGAGGAGACAGAAATCCCTGATGTGGACCTGGCTCCCGTCGATGAGGAGGAGGAGGAGTTCTTCTTTGAGGAGGAGGAGGAGGAGGAGGATGAAGATGAGCCGGGCTGGGGGCGCGGGCGTAAGAAGCCCAAGCCCGGTCGCCAGGCGAAGCAGCCGAAGAAACCTAAACGCGAACCACGTCGTGGATATTAGTGCATAACTAAGGAAGAACGGCTCAAAAATCGAACCAGGCCGAACAGGCGATTTTATCACCTGTTCAGCCTGGTTCGATTTTTGAGCCGTTCGGGATGCTTCATGGCCGCTTGCTTTACTATTGAGTAAAGGTTACTCCATTGAGTTCAGGTTTCTTAACCAGGCGAGCGTAAATTCGACACTACCATCATATACAACAAGTACCTTCCTCTAGAACAAGCATATTGTGACTCTTAACCACATAGCTATCTGCCTGCTTGTATGCTATAACTATTTATATACACCGCTTGCTTGTTCCAGGAGATTACTATCACATGTTTATGATGCTGTTGCAGCGCCCCCTCAGGGCCTGGTTTTTATTGTTTCTGGCCTTAAATATTGTTGATCTTATAAGCACATTTGTCATTCTTCAGTTGGGGATGGTAGAAGGGAATCCATTAGAAGCATTTCTCTTGCAGCATGTGGGTATTCTCGTGGTGATGGTTTTAAAAATTATATTGATTGGATTAGCAACGCTGGGAGTTGACCGGCTGGCCAATCGTTCAGCAGATTCGCTCGACCTGGCATGTAATCTTTTGATTGGGCTCAGCGGTGTAGTCTTGCTCCTGTTCACAGTGAACCTGGCGCAGTGTGCCATAACATACTACTAAGTTCCGCAGCAGGAAGCAGGGGCCATTTCAATTTTTTGAAGCATACGCTCTTCTTTATAGATAGAAGTGAAAAAGCGACAGGACGGGCAAATGCTCAGCATTTGCCCGTCTTGCCGCTTTTCACTTCTATAAAATTAATCTTGTGGGATGGCCTGCCTATATATTGCATGTAAGGAGCATGGCTATGGGTAAATACCACGAATCTGCGTGGCTTCAGCCACACGCGCGATGGCCAGCATATTGGCTCCCAGGCGCATGTTACAGGAACACTGGTCGGCTTTTTCAGCGACGGCAGCAAAAGAGCGATTCATAATCACTTCGAGCTTCTGAGTAATCTCTTCAACGCCCCAGAAGAAACTCTGGAGATCCTGCACCCACTCGAAGTAGCTTACGGTGACGCCGCCAGCATTCGCCAGGATGTCAGGAACGACTATAATACCCTTCTTGAAGAGAATTTCGTCCGCTTCAGGAGTAGTAGGACCATTAGCGGCCTCGGAAACAATACGGGCCTGGACGCGATCAGCGTTAGCTTCCGTGATGACACCTTCGGTTGCCGCTGGAATCAGGATATCACAAGGAACTTCTAGCACATCCTGCACACCGATATTCTGGGCATGACGGAAATTAACCACACTTCCTTGTTCCTGTTTGTGGCGTAGAACAATGGAAGGATCAAGGCCTGACTCGTTATAAATACCACCACGGGTATCACTTACCGCTACAACTTTGCATCCTTCCCTATGGAAGAGACGTGCAGCGATAGAGCCAGCATTACCATAGCCTTGAATACTCACACGCGCACCTTGCAAGGGCATACCCATGCGCTTGGCGGCCTGGCGAGTGACAAAGAGCACACCGGTAGCGGTTGCATCGTTACGACCTTCGCTACCTCCAATAGAGAGTGGCTTGCCGGTGACAACAGCGGGAATAGAGTAGCCTCCATGCATGGAGTAGGTATCCATAATCCATGCCATCACCTGCGAGTTTGTATTGACATCAGGTGCAGGGATATCGCCATGCGGGCCAATAATGATAGATATTTCAGTCGTATAGCGGCGTGTCAGGCGCTCTATCTCAGCGGTACTCATATTCTTGGGGTCGCATATAACGCCGCCTTTTGCGCCCCCGAAGGGAATACTGACGACGGCACACTTCCAGGTCATCCACATAGCCAGCGCCTTGACCTCGTCGAGTGTCACCTCAGGACTGTAGCGGATACCGCCCTTGGCCGGGCCACGGTTGACATTATGCTGAACACGATAGCCTGTAAAGGTTTTGATACGACCGTTGTCAAGACGTACCGGAAAATTGACTGTTAGTTCGCGTTTGGGTTGCCGCAGAATCTCCCGCATATCCTCAGAGAGGTTAAGCTTCTCAGCGGCTAACTCAAACTGCTGAATCGCCATACGATACGGATTTAAAGCTTTCACTTCACTGTGCATTTTTGCTTCGTTTCCTTTCGTCATTGAAGGTGTGGCGCAGAAACTCATCCCACTTGAGGGGATGCGAGAAGAAGCGCCGCTCTTCCCATATGTATATTATTGTAGTGGTCGAGTCCATGCAAAAGGCGATCTGAAATTATAGCGCTATTTTGACGGAGCTTCGCCCAACTTCGATCTTAAAAGTTTTTGCACGATATCGGCCCTTGCCTGGCCACGCGTTCGTTTCATGACCTGGCCTACCAGGAATTGCAGGGCATTGCTCTTGCCGTCACGGTAGTCGTTAGCTACCTTAGAATTGGTGGCTATCACTTCCTCTATGATGCGTTCTAGCTCACCTTGATCACTAATAGGCGGCTTGATGCCTTTTTTCGTGACGATTGCCTCGGGCATCTCGCCAGAAGCAAAGGCTTCATCCAGCACTTCCTTGGCTTGCTTGCCGGTGATCCGATCCTTGTCGAGCAGATCAAGCAAATTTACCAGGGCAGCCGGAGAAAGAGGGCAGGCTTGTATCGAGATGTTGTTTGCCTTGAGCAGGCGCACTACTTCGCTGAGCAGCCAGTTGCTGGCAGCCTTAGCGCGTGCCTTGCGGTCGCTTACGTGTGAAGCAGCCATGACCTGCTCAAAGTAGTCACCGAGCCCCTTATCTTCGGTCATTACATTGGCATCTTGAGCAGAAAGCCCGTACTCGGACATATAACGAGCGCGACGAGCATCGGGCAATTCTGGTAGCTGCGCACGCAACTCTTCGACCCAGGCACGGCTAATCACCAGTGGTGGCAAGTCAGGTTCAGGGAAGTAGCGATAGTCATGGGCTTGCTCTTTACTGCGCTGCGGCACAGTAATTCCTTTTGTCTCCACCCAGCCGCGTGTTTCTTGATGAATGGGCTCACCAGCACGTGCCATGGCTATTTGACGTTGTGCTTCGTATTCGAGCGCTCGCTCCACGGAGCGGAAGCTGTTCATGTTTTTAATCTCGGTCTTTACGCCAAGCTTTTGTTGTCCTCGCGGACGAATTGAGATATTGGCGTCACAACGCAGGCTTCCTTCTTCCATACGGCCCGAGGATACCCCTAGATACACCAATATTTCACGCAACCGTTGCATGTAGAGCCGGGCTTCCTCGGGACTACGCATATCTGGCTCACTGACAATCTCCATCAAAGGCGTGCCCGAGCGATTGACGTCCACCAGGCTGTAGCTACTATGGTGCAGGAGGCGGGCCGTATCTTGAGCGGAATATCGTATTGCGAGATTTGATAACCCTTCATCAGATCGGGATAGGGATAGTTCTTGCGATCGAACTTGGAGTACTCTGGAATGGTGCAGTTAAGGGCAAGTGCCGTCATAATGGTATAGTCAACGGCTCGCTGGTTAATGACCGGCAGCACACCGGGCATACCCATACAAACAGGGCAAACGTGTGTGTTTGGAGCGGCGTTCGCATAATCAGTGCTGCACCCACAGAACATTTTACTTTTTGTGAGCAGTTGTGAATGAACTTCGAGGCCAATAACTATCTCGAAGTCAGTAGCTATATGAGTATTTTGAGTACTTACTGTCATACTTTCTCCTCAACTTATCTATGACGCGGTACTTTGTTTTGTCGTAGTAAGTCTAGTCTTTTCCACCTCTTTCGTCAATGGGCACCTCATCCCCCTGAAAATCTCAGCACATTGGCAATTTCCATAAAATGCTGTATACTGTTGCGTACGAGGAGCGGCTATTCGTTCCATTAGCATTGACAAGCAAAGCATACATAAAGTGGCACGTAAGAGCGGGCAGGAGAACAACCAGATATGTCCTTAATAAACATGGCCAAGCGAGAAATTAACTGTAAGATCGTCTATTATGGAATTGGCCTGTGTGGCAAAACCACCAACCTTCATTACATACATCAAGCAGTCAATCCACAAGATGTTGGCGACATGGTCTCCATTGATACAGAGACCGAACGTACTCTCTACTTTGACCTGCTTCCTCTTGAGCTTGGCAAGGTTCATGGCTTCAATATTCGCTTTCAACTCTATACTGTTCCGGGCCAGGTACTTTACCAGCAGACTCGCATCTCCGTCCTCAAGGGGGCCGACTGCGTAATATTTGTCGCTGACTCGCAGGCGAGTAAGTTGCAAGAAAATATTGAAAGCTGGAACGAGCTACAAGAGCAACTGCGGCGCATGAACAAAGATGTTAGCGATTTCCCCCTGATTATGCAATGGAATAAGCGCGACCTGCAAGAAGTATTGCCTGTGACCGTTTTGGAGCAATATCTTAATCCTTTTCGATTTCCAAGTTTTGAGGCAATTGCTGTTACAGGTCAGGGTGTCATAGAGTGCCTGCGGATGGGTATTAATTCCACGTTGCGCCGCCTAGAACGCATCTAGTGGGAGAAAAGTTATGATTAGGATGGAAATGATACGTGTCATTATAGTTGACCAGCAGCCCCTGTTCCGTCAAGGTATTCGCTCGACCCTTGAACAGATGGGTGATTGCACCATTGTAGGTGATTCTACTGATGCTAATGATATACTCGAATTAGTACGCGCGAGTAGTCCTGATGTGGCTCTCGTCGACGCTGGTCTCACCTCCGCCGACCCACTAGAGTTAGCCCGGCAGATGCGCCATCTCGCTCCACGCATGGCCATCATTATTCTGACTCCCTCTGAAGATGAGGAACGTCTATTTCAGTCTATCAAGGTTGGGGCCGCTGCTTACTATAGCCGCGGTATCACGACGGAAGAACTGGTTGAAGCTGTACGTAAGGTAAGTGTCGGTGAATATTTGATCAACGATGATGTGCTTTCAAAGCCGCAACTGGCCAGTCGTGTGCTCAAATCATTCCGCGAACTGGCCGTGGAAGAGGAGACCTCGGCTACCAAAGACCTGTATTCGCCGCTCTCCGGCCGCGAGGTAGAGATTCTAGACTATATAGCGCGAGGAAATAGCAACAAAGAAATTGCCAAGTCGCTGAAGATTAGTGACCAGACGGTAAAAAATCACATTACGTCCATTCTCAAAAAGTTATCGGTGAACGACCGTACTGCCGCAGTAGTGCATGCACTCAAGCATGGCTGGATCAAGATGGACGATAATTAAGTGAGGTCTTTCACAGACTTCATCCTAGTTCATCATAGCTATGACCTGGCGAAGCGCTTTAATTTGCCGTTGAACTTCTTCATTGTCTTCGGCATTAGGCGCAAGTTCCACGTAAGCAGATAGATCGCGTAGAGCGCGGCCATAGTGCTTAAGTTGAAGATGGACAACGCCGCGGTCGCGTTGCTCGAGGGGGGAACGAGGAATGAGTAGCAAAATACGGTCACAAATTGCCAATGCTCGTTCGTAGTCTTCCAGGTGGAGATAGATGTGTTTGAGGTTGTTGAGCATGCGTACCAGCAGGTTTTTATGGCTGATCGGTTCAAACCACTGGGCATAGATTTTCCCCTTGCCATCCAGCATACGACGAACGCGCTCCCGGCATTCCGCTTCGCTGTATATATGCCCACTTTCAAAAGGGTCGATATATATACGGCCCTGTGGTAGGCGGCATCCTACCACAAAATGAAATGGCAAGCCAATACCGTCAATCTGCACTCCCACGCGCTTGCCGACCTCCATGTACAGAAGAGAGAGGGCTATGGGGATGCCGGTATGCCGCTCTAAGACGGCATTGAGAAAACTATTGGCCGGATTGTAGTAATCTTCCAGGTTGCCGTGAAAGCGTTCTTGCTCGAAGAGCACCTGATTGATAGCCGTGATTGCGTCGCGGGGGTCGATTTCGAGTGGAAGTTGTGGGAGGAAGCCAGGTGCAGGCAAACCCAGTAGGCCGC
>WNGJ01006403.1_pt1 | contig 12453 bp, 13 predicted proteins | sample 5400611 | NCBI WGS metagenome assembly WNGJ01 (sample SAMN13153375, study PRJNA577476) | soil metagenome | isolation source: 40 cm soil or saprolite under Garry oak tree replicate 1 | place: USA:California | collected 2016-06-15
CTTTGAATCAGCGGCAACAGCACGCTCGTGCCCTCGAAGGTCATCTGCACTTGGCCGGCGACAAGGTCGTTGATGGAAGGGCCGCCGCCTCGATAGGGGACATGCACGATGTCGATCGCAGCCGCTGATTTGAACCATTCGCCAATCAAATGCGGCAGCACGCCGATGCCGCCCGAAGAGAAGTTCACCTTGCCGGGATTGGCCTTGGCATAGGCGATGAGTTCCTGCACCGAGCCGACCGGAACGGAGGGGTGGACGACAAGGATGTTCGAGCTCTGGGCCACCAGCGCGATCGGATCATAGCTGGTGAGCGGGTCGTAGCCGGCATTTATCTGCAGCATGGGAGCGAGCACCAGCCCGCTCGCGCTCGAATGGAGAAGCGTGTAGCCGTCGGGCTCCGCCTGCGCCGCTTCTTTGGAGCCGATCGTGTTGCCGGCGCCGGGGCGATTGTCGACGACCACGGCTTGGCCGAAGGCCGCCGCGAGATAATTTCCCACGAGCCGGGCGACCACATCCACCGGCCCGCCCGCGGGCGTCGGCACGATGACCTTGATCGGCCGCGCCGGGTAGAATTCCGCACATGCCGGGAGAAGACTGCCAAGCAGGCCTAAGGCGACCGCGGCCGCCGACAAGATACGTCCGGCGCTCATTTGTCCTCCCGGTTTCGACGCCCTATGATCGCGGGCACGCAGTCTGCGTCGCGCGCATTCGAGCGGTGAACCGCGCGTTCAGTCTAGAGAGGGTGCAAACCGCGCGCCAGACCAAGCTCGCAAGAGCGGAAGCGGAACTTTTGCCCCGTGCTGGCGTTGGTGATCTTCGGCGACGGCGTGGGGACGCGTTCTGAGGTAGGCCGATCCGAAATGTCTCTTCCCGACCCCGACGACGACACAAAGCACAACGTTGTCCGCTTGGGGACCGAGACCCTATTCGCCATCGCCGAGCAACTGCGCCGAATGTACGACGCCGATCTGCGCACCAAGCCTTCGGAGGAGCTCGAGCGACTGATGCGACGGATCGAACGCGGCGAGGACGTTCCTTAGGCGAGCGCCGCCGTCCCACCAGGACCAAATCATCTCGAGATCATCGCGCCACGTGTTGCGCATCGTCGGTTTTGGCCGCAAGGCTTGGGGAGCGCAAGGCTTGGGGAGCGCAAGGCTTGGGGAGCGCAAGGCTTGGGGAAACGTCCGAGCAAGGCGCAGGGTGCGCACATGTCCAATAGCGAGATCGATGCCGTTCGCGAATTGCTGCGCTCCAAGCCGAGACCCGCCGGCTTGGCCGAGCGACGCGAACGGCTCGATGCGATTGGTTCGACCTGTCCTCCTGCCGCCGACGTCAGCCTGGAGGCGGCTGATGCCAACGGCGTTGCGGCCGAATGGTCGCTGGCGCCGGGCAGCGATCCTTCGAGAGTGCTCCTGTTTTTTCACGGCGGCGGGTATTGCTCGGGCTCGATCATGAGTCATCGCGGGATGGTGACCGCGGTCGGGCGCGCGGCCGGCGTGCGTACGCTCGCCGTGGCCTACCGGCTCGCCCCCGAGCACCCGTTCCCTGCGGCGATCGAAGATGCGCGCGCGGCCTATGGCTTCCTGCTCGATCACGGGATCGCGGCGCCGAACATCGCGCTCGGCGGCGACAGCGCGGGTGGCGGGCTCACGCTGGCGCTGATGACAAGCCTGCGCGACGCCGGCAAGCCGCTGCCCGGCTGCGCTTGGCTGGTGTCGCCCTGGGTCGATCTGCAGATGACCGGCGCGAGTCTCGCCGAAAAGGCCGACGTGGATCCGCTGATTTCGAAATCCTATCTCGAAGAACTGGCGTCGGCCTATCTCGCGGGTGCGGATCCGGCCAATCCGCTCGTCTCGCCGCTTAACGCCGATCTTGCCGGGCTTCCGCCGTTGCTTGTGCAGGTGGGGTCGGCCGAGACGCTGCTCGACGACGCCGTGCGGATCGCGCGGCGGGCCGGGGCTGCCGATGTACGAATCAATCTCGAGGTCTGGCCGCACATGATTCACGCCTGGCATTTGTGGGCCGCCCAGCTGGAAGAGGGCCGCCGCGCGATTGCGTCCGCCGGCGCCTTCATTCGCGCGCAATCGTGAGCTCGGTCAGTGCGCCCCTGCGTTTTCCAGAATTCGCGCGATCTGCGAATAGCCGCGCGTGCGGGCATGTTGCAGCGCCGTGATGCCGTGCCGGTCGGGAAGGGTGACGTCGGCGCCGGCCTCGACCAAGGCATCGACAGTGGCCGTGTGGTTGCGGCCGCCATTTCCGAGCACGACGGCTTCGAGCAAGGCGGTGCGGCCGAAATCGTTGACGTGGTTGAGCGGCGCCTTGGCCGCGATCAGAGCGCGCACGATCTCCACGTGCCCGCGGTGCGCGGCGGCGATCAGTGCCGTGTCGTTATGGGGACCGGTGATGGCGCGCGCGTCGCCGCCGCCCTCGAGCGCGATCCGGAGCATTTCGAGGTCGTTGTTCACGGCCGCGATGGTGATGATGTCGTAGCGTTGGGCATCGAGCGCGTTCGCGCTGGCGCCGAGCCGGAGGAGGGCGCGCGCTGCCGCATATTGGCGCAGAAAGGCGGCGACGTGCAGCGGCGTGCGGCTGTTGGCGTCCTGAATGTTGGGCCTTTCGCCCTCGGCGATCAGCTGCTCGATCTCGGCGGCGTTGCCGCGCGCGGCGGCGTCGTGAAGCCCGGCATAGATGCGCAGCTCCCGCTCGCTCGGCGCGGTTTGCGCAAAGCTTACGGTGCCGGCGAATTGGGCTGCGCCAACCGCCACGAGGGCAACTAAGCCAAAGCTTCGCGTCATGGCTGCATCGATCGCGGGGTGTCTGCTGGTCAATCGAGCTCTGCGCCCGACGATATCACGACCGCTCCCCGGTCCTGCGTTCCTCGATGTTGCAAAATCCTGCGGCAATCCGAATTTCCTCCCGGCGCCGGAGTCTCCCTAGACTCGAATTCAAGTCCGGCGATTTCAAGCCCGGATTGATCGCTCCATCGGGCTTGTCCACGATCGGTTGGCCGGACAGCGGGCGTGGGCGATCAGCCCCGTCGCCGTTACCGTGGGCCCAAGTATGCGCCGATGCCCGGCATCGCGACCACCTCAATCGGGCATGCGCAACACCGGCTTGATCGTCGTCCCTTGCGAGGAGTCCTGCGCCGCGCGATTGATCTCGGCGAGCGGGTAGAATGTCATCATCCGCTCGACCGGCATTTCGCCTTGCATCAGGAAATCGACCAGGGTGGGGATGAACTCTTGCGGGTGGCTTTCACCCTGGATCACGCCGCGCACCACCCGGCCGTACTGGAGGAACGGCATCTCGAACGATACCTCCGTGCCGCTGCGGGCGCTGCCGAGAAGAACGCAGGTGCCGGCCGCCATCAGCGCCTCCACCGCTTCGCGCAAGACGGTAGGCTGCGCGGACGTCTCGAGCGAGAAGCGCACGCCGTCGCCGGTGATCCGGCGGATTTCCGCGACCACGTCGCTGTGCCCTCGGTGATTGATCGCGTGCGTGGCGCCGAGCGCGCGCGCGAGCGCAAGGCGGTCATCGTGCACGTCGATGGCGATGATCGGATCGCAGCCGGCTATCTTGGCCGCCATCAGACCCGATAAACCGACGGCCCCGACACCGAATACGGCGAACGAATCGCCCCCGCTGGGCTGCATCGAGTTGAGCACCGCGCCGGCGCCGGTCTGCCCGCTGCAGGCGAACGGTCCCAACAGCTCGAGCGGCGCATCCTTCCTGACCTTCACCATGTAGCGTTCGTTGGCGATGGCGTGGGTCGCAAACGAGGATTGCTGGAAGAACGCGCTGTAGACCGGGGCGCCGCCCTTGCGCATGAGCGTGGAGCCGTCGGCACGCGTGCCGCGCATTTTCAGATCCAACCCCTTCATGCAATGGGACTGCATGTTGCGTCGACAATTCGGGCACACGCCGCACCATGGAAACGAGATGACGACGTGATCGCCGGGCGCGAATTTGGTCACGCTGGTGCCGACGGCTTGCACCACGCCCGCGCCTTCGTGGCCGTAAACCGCGGGATAGGGCGTGTTGTAGTAGCCGTCGCGACCGTGCAGATCGGTCTGGCACATACCGCTCGCCACGATCCTGACCAGCGCCTCGTCCGGCCGCGGATCGGTCAGTTCGAGCCGATCGATCGTGAAGGCACCGAATTTTTCGCGCACGACGGCGGCGGTGATTTCCATGACAGCTAGCAGTGGTTGGTCGGTGGCGAAGAGCAGGTAACCAAAGCGGGTAGGGCGGGCGTTTAACGTGCGCCATTGCCACCCATCATTCGCTATTTCGCGAACGGGGCCTCCAGTTCGCCATCTTTGTACTCGGGCGGATAGAGGATGACCTGCTTGTGACCGGTCATGTACTGATCGAGCCCGCTGCCTTGAACGTTCTGAAACTGCACCAGCAGCATGCGTGCCGTCGCCCATTCGCCGAGTTCGTTGAAGCGGACTTCGCCCACGATCGTGTTGAATGCGTTGTTGTGAATGTAGCCCGCGAGCTTGTCGTCGTTGAGGCTGCCGGTCGCCTTGATTGCCTGCTCCAGTACCTGCATCGCGGCATAGGCGAAGGGCGGCTGGTAGAAGCCGAGCGGGTCGGTGCCGGCCTCCTTGGCCTGCGCCTGGTAGGTCTTCAGGAACGCCTCGATGCCGGGGAAATTCATTTTGGCGCTAGGCACATAGAGATGGTAGTTCACGACGCGGTTGAGCTTTTCGCCCAGCTGCTGCATGAGCGACGCGTATTGCATTCCGACCATTGCTCCACCGAACAATTGCGTCCTCAGGCCGATTTCGGTCGCCGCCCGAACGAGGCCGACGGAATCGGGCGGGTAGGACGCAAGCAGAACCACGTCGGGGCTGGTCGCCTGGATGGCGCGCATGATCGGCGTGTAGTCGACTGTCGCCGGCGGATAGCTGCGGTCGTACACGATTTTGAGATTGTACTTTTTCGCGTTCTCGCGCGCGCCGATCAGCACGTTGTTGGAGAACTCGGCGTCGGCGCCGACCAGGGCCACGGTCTTCGGCTCCGGCGCGAGCGATTTGGCGACCGCGAAGAAGTTGTTCGACAGCACGCCTTTGGAATCAGGACCGAACGCTGCGCTCTGGAAATAGCGCGGATACTTGAACTCCGCATTCGAGCCCAGCGCGAGAAGCACCATGACCAGCTTCTTGCGCTCGATGATGAGCGGCATCGCCGCGACGATGAGGTTCGTCGCGTGGCCCATCAGCAGGTCGACCTTATCGACATCGATCAGCTTCGCGTAGATGCCGGGTACGGTCGCGGCGTTGGTCTGGTCGTCGTAGTAGACGAGCTTGATCGGACGGCCGAGCAGCCCGCCCTTCGCGTTGATCTCCTCGGCCCAGATCTGCTTGGACATCAGATGGGCCTTGCCCGAGGAGGCGAGCCCGCCGGTGAGCGATACGCCAAAGCCGATCTTGATCGGCTCCTGCGCCTGCGCCGAAAAGAACGCGCCGGACAATGTCACCGCCGCCGCCACCAGTAGTGACATTCGCGGCCGTGCTTTCAGCGCGATCTCGATCCTGCACCCTTTCATAGCGTCCTCCCCCAGTGCATCAAACGAGCCAACGCACCGTGCGTTCGGTGCCCACGATACTAGCGATTTGCTGAGTGCTCGAAAGCCAAGATGCGAGATGGGACCGTGCCCGCCGTTGCAACGGGCCGCGAACTGTGTGGGCGCCGCACAATCGAACAATACCTTTTGCATTCTCGCCGGCTTGCTCCGCCTTCATCGCGCAGCGGCACCCGATCGCTCTTGAGTTGGGCAAGGTGGGTCTTGAGGCTGGCCTCCAGGCCCGCGATGCGACGAGTACCGGGCATCCCCGTACCATCAGTCATGCGAGCCCGTTGCTGCAACGCCGGGCGCCAAGATCGTGCGGCAACCCTTAAGCCGTGCACGAGGGAAGCAGTTCATAATTCTGATTCAGTAAAAGGCGCAAGAATCTGAGGGACAACAGCCATTGGCAAACCATTCGGCCTGGGTTCGTGCCACCCCTGGTAGCGCCAGTGCGGTGTCCCCCCGCCAGTTCGGATGGCCGTCTGCACGACCTTGCGGCTCCCTAGGGCGCGCGCTAGACCCCCTGCATGTCGCGGACCGCGCTTTTTCCCGGGTCGTTCGATCCCGTCACCAACGGCCATCTCGACCTCGTGCGCCAAGCTGCCCGGCTCGCGGACCGGCTCGTGCTCGCGATCGGCACCCATCCCGGCAAGGCGCCCTTGTTCGACGCCGAGGAGCGCCGCGCCATGATCGAGGAGACCTGCGGTGCGCTCGCGCGCGCCAGCGGTTGTGATTTCGCCTGCATCACCTTTGGCGATCTGGTCGTGGCTGCGGCCCAACGCGAGGGCGCGACCCTGCTGATCCGCGGGCTGCGCAGCGCGACCGACTTCGATTACGAGATAGAAATGGCGGGCATGAACGCCACCATGGCGCCCGCCGTGCAGACGGTTTTCCTGCCGGCCTCGCCGATCGTCCGCCCGATCAGCGCCACACTGGTCCGGCAGATCGCATCCATGGGTGGCGACGTATCGCCGTTCGTTCCGCCGCCCGTGGCCGTCCGCCTGAAAGCGAAGTTCGCCGGCAAGTCCGGCCGTTGACCCCGGGAGGCTCCATGATCCGCCTGCTTGCATTTTTTGCCGCGCTGATCTGCGCGGCGCCCGCCTTCGCGCAACAACTTCCCCCTGGTGCCGATCCGCAAAACACGCTCCTCATCGACACCAAATACGGTCGCATCGTCATCAAGCTGCGCAACGACATCGCCCCCAAGCACGTCGAGCGCATCAAGCTGCTCGCGCGCGAGAAGTATTACGACAACGTGCCGTTCCACCGCGTCATCGCGGGCTTCATGGCGCAGACCGGCGATGGGGCGCGTGGCGACGGCACCGGCGGCTCGAAATATCCCAATCTGCCCGCCGAATTCTCCAATGTGCCGTTCAAGCGCGGCATCGTCGGCATGGCGCGCGCAAACGATCCAAATTCGGCGAATTCGCAGTTTTTCATCATGTATGCCGACGGCGCCTTCCTCAACGGCAAATATACCGTGGTCGGGGAAGTGCTCTCCGGCATGGAAGTGGTCGACAAGATCAAGAAGGGCGAGCCGGTCGTCGATCCCGACCGAATGACCCGCGTGCAGGTCGCCGCCGACGCCAAATGACGAGGAGGATTGGTGCGCAAAGCCCGAGCGCTGATCGCATTGGGCGCCTTGACGGCGGCCCTGGCCGCGGCTGAGCCGGTGCGCGCGGGCTGCAGCGTCTTGAGCAGGCACCCGTGCTTTCCCACCGTCTGCGGCGTCTTTACCCGCCACCCATGTATTCCCTACGGCGAGTATTGGATTGGGCAAGATCTGCGATTGACCATCGAGAGCGCGGCCGCGGGCGAGCGTCCTGCGAGCGCCGGCGTCGAAGCGGACGCGAGCGACGACCGCAAGCTCGACACGCTACGCGCCATGTTCGACGCGCTGCGCGCCTGCTGGGTTCCTCCCGGGCGGGAGGAGGCCCGCGCCGGCATGCAGATGTCGGTGCGGTTTGCATTCAAGCGCAGCGGCGAGATCATCGCCACGCCGCGCGTGACCTACGTCACCCCGGGCATTGCGCCGGAAACGCGGGAAACATACCTCCATGCCATCACCGCTGCGCTTGGACGCTGCACCCCGCTGCGCTTCACCGAAGGGTTGGGCGGCGCGGTCGCAGGCCGGCCGATCGCCATCCGTTTCGTCGACAACCGCGACCAGCCGTGACCGCCCACGTTCACCTCGTCGGCGGGACGCTCGCGATCGCCTTGGCGGCGACCGTCGCGGTTGCGCAGACCCAAGAGCAGCCGCTCAACACCCTCAATGACGTAATCGCCGCGCTGCGGGCGTGCTGGACGCCGCCGCCCATCGATCAGTCGCACCCCGGCATGCAGATCACGGTGCAGATGAGCTTCCGCCGCAACGGCGAACTCTTTGGTCACCCGAGGATCACATTCGAATCGGTCGGCGCGTCGGATGACGAACGCTTGGCCTACCGTATCGCCGTGGCCAAGATGCTCAAACGCTGCGCACCCTTGCCGTTCACCGACGCGCTCGGGAACGCAATCGCCGGCCGCCCGTTGACCATGCGGCTCATCGACAATCGAAAACTCAAGCAAGCAGAGAACATCCCATGACGGACGCCGAGAATACGCTGACGCTGGAGACCACCAAGGGCAAGGTCGTCATTCTGATGCGGCCGGACCTCGCCCCCGGCCATGTCGCACGCATCAAGGAACTGGTGCGCGAGCGCTTCTACGATGGCGTCGCGTTTCACCGCGTCATCGAGGGCTTCATGGCGCAGACTGGCTGTCCCCATGGCACCGGCACCGGCGGCTCCGGCAGGAAGCTCAAGGCGGAGTTCAACAAAGAGCCCCACCGCCGCGGCACCGTGTCGATGGCGCGGGCGCAATCCCCGGATTCCGGCGACAGCCAGTTTTTCATCTGTTTCGCAGACGCGCCTTTTCTCAATGGCAAGTATACCGTCTGGGGCGAGGTGACCGAAGGCATGGGAAACGTCGACAAGATCAAGCGGGGCGAGCCGGTTGCCGATCCCGACCGCATCATCTCCGCCAAGATGTCGGCGGATGCGTCGTGATCACCCAACCGGCCTCCACGAAGGCGGGCCGTCGACGGTTTCAGCACTCGAGCTAGATACTTGAGGGGCCGCGGCAAGCGAGCGCTCGGCCGCGGCTGACAAATTCAGAGCAACGCGCCGCTCCGCGGGCGGGGCTCGGCCTCGCACACCCAGGCCTCCTTGGCGAACCATTCATGCTCGCTCCGGCAGATCGGGCAGTAAACGCGAGCGAAAAAGACGGGGGTGGCATCGAAGCTCTTGCGATCGGTGACGAGACCGGTGGGGATGTCGCGTCCGGTCTCCGGACATCTCACCATGACGGCACCCATTGGCCTCTCCTGTCTTGTGTTGTTGCGTCGATCGATACGCCAAGCCTGTGAAAATCATTTGACGCAACCGCGACAAGAGCGTGGGACTCATCCAATTCAGCGAACGCGCCGTTTCGCCGCAGCGGGTAATCCCCATTGAAATTTTGCCGGCTACGGAACCAGCCGAAGGCAAAGGCGTTATGGGCTTTCGCGCCGACGGGAAGGCGCGGCACCATCGGTATGGAGCTACGGACTCGACCCCCAATTCCAAAACCCTATAGGTGGCCGCCCATAGACCGCGCTTTGGTTCCATTCTCGCGGCTTTGCCACAGGCGATGACCTGACCTGCATGCGCTTGTATGAAGGGGCATGCGTACCGCGCTGTTCGACTTCGAACTCCCGCCCGATCGCATTGCGTTGCGTCCTATTGTGCCGCGGGACGCGGCGCGGCTCCTGGTCGTGCGTCCGGGCGGTACGCCGGAACTGGAGGACCGCGGAGTGGCGGATCTTCCCGACTTGCTGCGCCGCGGCGATGCGCTCGTGGTCAATGACACCAAAGTGATTGCAGCAAGGCTCCGCGGCCGGCGCATCGGCCGCGGAGCCTTGGAACCGGCCATCGAGGCGACGCTGCACCAGCGCCTCGACGGCTCGCGCTGGCGTGCGTTCGTGAAACCAGCCAAGCGGCTATCGCCTGGCGACGTGGTGCGCTTCGGGGACGAGGGCAAGGTCTGTTTCCTCGGCCAGCTCGACGCCACCGTCGAGGCCAAGGGCGAGGATGGCGAGGTCACGCTCGCCTTCGCCTTTCACGGACCTGTGCTCGACCAGGCGGTCGACGAGCGCGGCGCCATGCCCCTGCCGCCCTACATCCGACGCGCCCCCGACGAGCGCGATCGAACCGACTATCAAACCATGTTCGCCCAGCTGGAGGGGTCGATCGCCGCACCTACGGCGGGATTGCACTTCACCGATGCGTTGACGTCGCGTCTGGAGGCGCAGGGGATCTCGCTCCACAAGGTGACGCTGCATGTGGGGGCAGGGACGTTCCTCCCGGTCAAGGTCGCCGACACGGCTGCCCATCGCATGCACGCGGAGCGGGGCGGCGTTACCCCGCAAACCGCCGACGCCCTCAACCGGGTCCGCCGCGCGGGCGGTCGCATCGTTGCAGTGGGGTCGACCTCGCTGCGGCTCGTGGAAAGCGCCAGCGGCCACGATGGCGTCATCCGCCCGTTCGAAGGCGAAACCGCCCTGTTCATCACACCGGGCTACCGGTTCCGTGTGGTCGACGTGATGATGACCAATTTCCACTTGCCGCGCTCGACCCTGTTCATGCTGGTGGCGGCGTTCTGCGGGCTCGAGGTGATGAAGCGCGCCTATGCCCATGCGATCGGCGCGGGCTACCGGTTTTACTCCTACGGCGACGCCTGCCTGCTGTTCCGGCCCGAGGGCTGCAGTAAAAGAAACCAATGCCCGACGCTTTCTCGTTCCGTTTGCTGGCCACCGATGGCGTTGCCCGCCGCGGCGAGATCGCGACGCCGCACGGCGCAGTCGCTACCCCGGCCTTCTTGCCGATCGGCACCCAGGCAACGGTGAAAGGCCTCGCGCCGGAGGCGGTGCGTGCAACCGGCGCCGACATCGTGCTTGCCAACACCTATCACCTGATGCTGCGTCCGGGCGCTGAACGCATCGCAGCGCTCGGCGGCCTGCACCGCTTCATGAATTGGCCGTGGGCGATTCTCACCGATTCCGGCGGCTTCCAGGTCATGTCGCTGTCGCAGCTGCGCAAGATCGAGGACAAAGGCGTGACCTTCCGCTCCCACCTCGACGGCGCCATGGTTGAACTTTCTCCCGAGCGCGCGATCGAGGTCCAGCATCTGCTCGGCTCCGACATCGCCATGCAGCTCGACGAATGCCTGCAGCTGCCGGCATCCCAGGGCGAACTCCAACGCGCCATGCAGCTTTCGCTCGCCTGGGCCGAGCGCAGCAAGCGTGCCTTCGAGCGCACGGGGGGCACCGCTCTATTCGCCATCGTGCAAGGCGGTGACGATCTGCGATTGCGCGCAGAGAGCGCTCGTGTTCTCACCGAGATGGGCTTTCACGGTTATGCCATCGGCGGGCTGGCCGTGGGCGAGCCGCAGCAGGTGATGCTGCGCATCGTCGAGGCCGTGGCCTCCGCGCTCCCCGCCGAGCGGCCGCGCTATCTCATGGGGGTCGGCACACCCGAGGACCTCGTCGAGGCGGTGGCACGCGGCATCGACATGTTCGACTGCGTCTTGCCGACGCGCAACGGCCGGCACGGGCTCGCCTTCACCCGCTTCGGGCCGATCAACCTCAAGAACGCGCGCCACGCCGACGACCCGCGCCCGATCGACGAGGCGAGTAGCAGCGCCGCGGCGCGCGACTTTTCGCGCGCCTATCTCCACCACCTCGTCAAAGCCAACGAGATGCTCGGCGCGATCCTGCTGACGACGGTCAACCTCGCCTATTACCAAGCATTGATGGCCGACATGCGCGCGGCGATTGCGGCCGGAACGTTCGCCGACTTCCGCGCGGCCGCGCGCGAAAGCTGGGCGCGCGGCGACGTGTCGTGTTCGTAGGATGTGGGACGGCGACCGCAACTTCAAAGGCGCGTTGATGCGTCGCTGGCCCAGCACTCCACAAGGGCCTCGACGCCGCGCCCGCGTCGGCGCAGAATAAAACCGGTCTAAACAAGAACAGCGCGGCCGCCGTCCTTTCGGGCCGGCGGACCATGGGAGACGCCAAGCATGGCCATCAACCTCAAAGTCAATGGGGTGAGCCGACCGGTTCCCGCCGAACCGGACACGCCGTTGCTCTATGTGCTTCGCAACGATCTCGAGCTCAACGGCGCGAAATTCGGTTGCGGGCTGGCGCAATGCGGCGCCTGCACCGTGCTGGTCGACGGCAAGGCCGTGCGTTCCTGCGTCACCCCGATCAGCGCGGTGACGACGAGCGAGATCATCACCATCGAAGGATTGGGCTCGCTCGGCAAGCCGCATGCGCTGCAGCAGGCTTTCATCGCGGAGCAGGCGGCCCAGTGCGGTTACTGCACCAACGGCATGATCATGTCGGCGAAGGAGCTGCTCGACCGCAATCCGCGGCCGAGCGAGCCGGACGTGCGCGCGGCGCTTGCCGGCAACCTCTGTCGCTGCGGCACCCACAACCGCATCGTTCGCGCGGTGCTGCGCGCCGCCCAGGCGAACGGGAGGACGTGACCTGTGAACGCTCCCGCTTTCAATCGGCGCGAATTCACCGCCGGCCTCGGTGCGATCGTCGTCGCTTTCTCGCTCGATCCGAAGCTTGCGCGCGGGCAGGAACGGCTACCCGGGAGTCTGCAGGACAATCGCAGGCTCGACGGTTGGATCCGCGTCAATGCCGACGGCACCGCGACCGTTTTCACCGGCAAGGTCGAGCTGGGGCAAGGCATTGTCACCGCGCTCGCGCAGATCGCGGCCGAAGAGCTCGATCTGCCGCTGTCCCGCATCAAGATGATCTCCGGCGACACCGGCCAGACACCGAACGAGGGGCA
>WNGJ01006406.1_pt1 | contig 12452 bp, 18 predicted proteins | sample 5400611 | NCBI WGS metagenome assembly WNGJ01 (sample SAMN13153375, study PRJNA577476) | soil metagenome | isolation source: 40 cm soil or saprolite under Garry oak tree replicate 1 | place: USA:California | collected 2016-06-15
GTGGCGACATTCGCGATCGGCGAGACGTTCATGGCACCCACGACCTCGCCGCCGGTGAACAGCCTGGCACGAGCATGATCGCCGCTGGCCGCCGAGCCTGCCCTGACCTAGGCTGCCAGCATGCCTGATCCCCGCCTGCTCGCCGTGTTCGCGCTCGCCACGTTCGTGCTGACGGTAACGCCTGGACCCGGCGTGCTCTATGTTGTCGGCCGGTCCGTCGGCGGCGGCCGACGGACCGGTCTGGCCTCGATGCTCGGCATCGAGACGGGCGAGGCCGTCTACATCGCCGGCGCGGCGCTGGGAATCACGGCGCTGCTCGCGGCCTCGCCGGTGGCCCTGTCGGTGCTGCGGTACGGCGGCGCCGCCTATCTCGTCCTGCTCGGGGTCCGCGCCTGGCGCGACATCGGCGCCGAGGACGACGGGCAGGCTGGCGGGCAAGCCGGCGGCGGCAACTGGGCCGCGTACGGGCGGGGCCTGGTTGTCCAGGTGCTTAACCCGAAGGTGGCGGTCTTCTTCCTCGCCTACTTCCCCCAGTTCATACGTCCTGGCCAGCCAGTCGCGCCGCAGGTCGCGCTGCTCGGCGTCATCTACATCGCGATCGCGATGAGCATCGACACCTGTTACGTGCTGCTGGCCGCGTGGCTCGCCGACCGGCTGTCGCGGACGGAGCGGGCCAGGCGCAGGCGCGCCAGGATCAGCGCGCTGACCTACCTCGCGCTCGCTGTCGCGGCGCTCGCGCTCGGTGACCGGGGCGGTGCGGCCGACGCGCTGGTTCCTGCTCGCTAGGCAGGGCTGGCACAGCGGTCCGCACCCTGTGGGATGTTAGGAACATGGCAAGCGCACACCGCACCGTCACCGTCCGCCGCGTCGCGAGCGGTCGATTCGCTGTCACCAACGATCGCGGCGGCGAGATCGCGTTCGGCACCGGCGAGGGGACCGACTTCACCCCCACCGAGCTGCTGCTGGCCGCGACCGGCGGCTGCACGGCGATTGACATCGACGTCCTCACGTCGCGCCGCGCCGAGCCTGACGCGTTCGAGGTCGCCGTGGACGCAGAGAAGATCAGGGACGCCGAAGGCAACCGGCTCACCGACATCGTGGTCACATTCCGCGTCGCGTTCCCGGCCACCGGGCAGGGCGACGAGGCCAGGGCGATCCTGCCCGACGTAGTCCGCAAGTCGCACGACAAGCTCTGCACGGTCGGCCGGACGATCGAGCTCGGCACGCCGATCACCACGCGGATCGAATGACCGGGCCAGCCGGCGCGGCCGGGGCGCGCGGCCTGGTCGACGCGCACCAGCATGTCTGGGATCTCGCCGCCCACGCGCAGCCATGGCTCGAGCTGCCAGGATACGAACCGCTGCTGCGGAATTTCTCAGAAGCCGACCTGCGGCCGCTGGCCGCGGCGGCCGGAGTGACCTCGACGGTGGTGGTGCAGACGGTCACCGAGGCCAGCGATCGGGCCCGGCCGGGTGATGTTCGGCTCGGACTGGCCGGTTTGCACGCTCTCGGCGAGCTACGCCGACGTCGTCGGCGCCGCTCGCGCCCTGACGAACGGGCTCAGCCCGGCGGAGCAGGCCGCCATCTTCAGCGGCACCGCGCGCCGGGTCTACCGGCTGAGCTAGGCGTCGCATCGCGCGGTTCGCGGGATTGCTGCGCGCAGGACTCAGCTGGCCGGAGGCCAGTGCGACTCAGCTGGCCGGAGGCCAGTGCGCCTCGGCCGTGGGCGGTGCGGTGAGGTAGGAGGCGAAGCCGCGGATGAGCACGTCCAGGCCCCACTCGAACCGGTCGGTGCCCGCGCCGGCCACCATCTGGTCGGCCACCGCGACGGTGTTCGGGAACTCGTCCCTGGGCAGCGACTTCAGCCAGGCGCCTGCCTGCGCGGCGAATTCACCTGGCTCGGCGACCGGGGTGATGTCCAGCTCGTAGGCGAACGCCGCCACGTACAAGCTGCCGAGGTCGCCCACGAACGCCGCCACCTGATCGGGCAGTCCCGCCGACCGGAGCGTTGCCAGCATCCGCTCTACCGCCGTCAGCATGGCGGGGCCGAACGGCACGCGGCCAAGCGAGAGCCCGGCGACGCCAGGGTGGCGGCGGAAGACCGCCAGCGTGTCGCGCGCCCAGGCGCGCAGCATGCCCTGCCAGTCCGCATCGGGCAGGGGAGCAGGGATCTCGGCCATGATCTGCTCCAGCACGAGCTGGACCAGCTCCTCCTTGTTGGCCACGTAGCCGTACAGCGACGAGGCAGACACGCCGATCTCGTCGGCCACCCGGCGCATGGTCAGCGCGTCGCCGCCCTCGATCTCCACCACCGCCAGCGCGGCCGTGACTACCACGTCCCTGCTGAGCTGCGGTCTCGGCGCACTGCGCCCGCGCTTGGGTACCGATCGCCACGGCGGCTCGGTGGCGCTCACCGGCCCGGCGGGCCGCGGGTCCCGGTCACCGGCTGCTGACTTGGTCACGGCAAACAGTGTACTTGACGAGAACACTGTTCTGTAGTAAACATCGTTCGTGTACAGAACTATGTTCAGTTCGAGAACGCCGCGAGGGGATTGACAGTCATGATGACGAGCACAGCCACGCCAGTGGTGCGGGCGGATGGCCTTCGCAAGACTTACAAGGGCGACGTGCGCGCCCTCGACGGACTCAGCTTCGCCGTCGCCCCTGGCAGCATCTTCGCCCTGCTCGGCCCGAACGGCGCCGGCAAGACCACCAGCGTGCGAATCCTCACCACCCTGGCCAGGCCCGATGCGGGCTCGGCCACGGTCGCCGGCTTCGACGTGCTCAGCCAGCCCGGCCGGGTCAGGTCCGTGATCGGCGCGGTCAGCCAGCACACCGGCGCGGTGCCGCAGCTGACCGGTCAGGAAAACCTGACCATGCAGGGCAGCCTGCACGGGATGCGCGGCAGGCGGCTGCGCCGCCGGGTGGCTGAGCTGCTCGGCCAGTTCGGCCTCGACGCGGCGGCCAGGCGTCAGGCCAGGACGTACTCAGGCGGGATGCGGCGCCGGCTCGACATCGCGACCGTGCTCGTCCAGCGGCCCGCCGTGCTGTTCCTTGACGAGCCGACGACCGGGCTCGATCCCGAGGGCCGTGCCGATCTGTGGGCCGTCCTCACCGACCTCGCGGCGCAGGCCGGGACGACGATCCTGGTGACCACGCACTACCTGGAGGAAGCCGACCAGTACGCGAGCAGGATCGCGATCGTCGACCGCGGCAGGGTCGTCGCCGAGGGGACCGCCGATGAGCTCAAGTCCGCGCTGCACGGCGACTCCGTGCTGCTCGAGGTACCGGACGCGCACCTGGCAGCGCACGTCCGGCAGGCCCTCGCGGGCGTCACGGAGGTGCGCCAGGCCTCGGCCGACGGCAGCGTCGTGCGGGCGCGGGTCGCCGACGGGCCCCGGGCGCTGCCGGCCGTGCTGGCCGAGGTCGAGGCCGCCGGCATTCCCGTCCTGTCTGTCTCGGTCGCCGGGCCATCGCTAGACGACGTCTATCTGCATCATGCCGGCCGCTCGTTCGGCCAGGCGGAAAGGATCACGGTCTCATGAGCACCCAGCACGCCATCCGCGAGCCCGCGACGCCGCGAACCCAGGCGCTCACGCCCGCGAGCGGCGACCTTGTCCGCAGGCCAAGCCAGCTGCACCAGGCCTGGGTGATCCTGACCCAGCGCTACCTCCGCCAGCTGTACCGGGTGCCCGTGGTCATCTTCATGACGCTGACTCAGCCGATCATCTGGCTGCTGCTCTTCGGCGCCTTGTTCAACAAGGTCGCGGAGATCCCTGGGTTCGGCGGCGGCGACTACATCACCTATCTGACCCCCGGCGTGGTGATCATGACGGCCATGTTCTCCGCGAGCTGGACCGGCATGGCTTTCATCGAGGACATGCAGACGGGCGTGATGGACAGGTTCCTGACCGCGCCCGTCGGCCGTGGCGCGCTGACCGCCGCGATGCTCGCCTACCAGGCGCTGACGACGGTGCTGCAGTCAGCGATCATCATCGCGATCGGCTGGGGGACCGGTGCGACGTTCCCCGGCGGCGCGGCCGGCGTCGGCGCGCTCATCGGCGTGTCCGTCCTGATCGCGGTCGCAATGGCCGGTGTCTCGAACTGGTTCGCGCTGCTCACCAAGCAGCGCGAGGCCCTGATCGGCGCCTCGACCACGCTCGTCCTCCCGCTGACGTTCCTGTCCGGCGCCTTCCTGTCGCTGCGCCTGGTGCCAGGCTGGATCGCCGACGTGGCGCGGTTCAACCCGGTCAACTGGGCAGCCAGCGCGGGCCGGATCGCGGTCGAGGCGCACCCCGCCTGGGCCACGGTCGGCTCCTACGCCGGCTTCCTCGCCGTCGCCGTGGCCGTGACGGCAGCGGCGGCGACCTGGGCGTTCCGCAGCTATCAGCGGGCGCTATGACGCCCGGCCCGCGGTGCGAGATGATGCGTCCTGTCCACCGAGTCAGGGAGCGACATGACCGAGCAGATCGCCACCGGCGACATCCACCACCTCCGGCTCACAGTCACGGACCTGGAGCGCAGCCGCTCCTTCTACACGACCTTGCTCGGCTTCAGCGTCGCCGTGGAATCGCCAGAGCCCGTCGATCCCGAGACGACCGCGATGGCCGAACTGCTGTTCGGCGGCGTCGTGATGATCCGCGGCAACCTGCTGCTCGGCCTTCGGCCCGTCGCGGAGCCAGGGGACGCCTTCGACGAGAACCGGGTCGGCCTCGATCACCTCAGCTTCGGCGTGCCCAGCCGGGACGACCTGGACCGGGCGGTCGCCCTGCTCGACGAGAACGGCGTCCCGCACGGCCCGATCACCGGCCTGGACTCGTTCGGCATCTACGTGCTGCCGTTCAGGGACCCTGACAACGTCCAGCTTGAGCTGGCGGCACCGATGACCTGACCGGACTGGTTGCTAGCGCTCCGGCGGCTTCGGCCAGAGCGCGTGGGACCAGCCCGCGCCGATCACCGCCGCGCCGGCCAGCAGCAGCAGGCCGCTGCGCCGGTAAGCGCCGACCCCCATCAGGGCGTCGCCCGCGAGCCGGACCGCCTGCGCGGACGGCGGCATGTGCGCGAGCACGTAGCGGCCGCGCCTGGTCTGCGCCAGTCCGTCGAGGTCGGCGAGCCCGAGCACCGCTGCCGAGCCCGCCACGGGAAGGACCAGCCGCACGGCGACCGCGGCCGTCGGCCGGTCCCGCCAGAGCAGCGCGTTCGACAGGATGGCCGCCGCCACATCGGCGCCTATCTTGGCGGGATGCACCTGATGAATCAGCGCTCCGTCGGCCAGCCGCATGGCACCATTCTCCCTGCCTGACGCCTGCACGCTCCCGGTCATTGTTTACAAATCGGTGACAGTGCCACCGGCGGCCTCAGGTCAGCGCCTGCGACTCCGTCGTCATCGGCCCGCCGGCATCGCCGGTGTTGACGACGCCACGCGGCTCGATGAGGAGCACCGAGGTCTCGACGTCGGCTCGCGGGCAGTGCTCGGTCCCGCTCCGCACCACGAACAGCTCACCCGGCGCGAGGCGGACGTCACCGTCGCGCAGTTGCAGGATCATCGCGCCGTCGATGACGAGGAAGAGCTCATCGGTGTCGGCGTGGGAGTGCCAGGTGAAGTCGCCCTGTATCTTCACGATCTTGATGTCGTAGTCGTTGAGCTCGGCGATCTTCTTCGGCGCCCAGTGCTCGCTGAAGCGCGCGAGCATCGCGCCGATGTTCACTGCGTCCATGCCAGCATCCTGACACCGCCTGCGGGCCGGCCGGCGCGGCATCCCGCGGCCCTCGGCCGTGGCGGCGGATCTGGTGAGATGGGGGCATGTGCACAGCGGTCCTCGGCATCGAGGCTGGCCGCCCCGTCTTGCTCGCCGGGGTCAGGGACGAACTCACGGACCGCCCGTGGGAACCGCCCGCGGCGCACTGGCCGCAGGACCCGGACCTGATCGGCGGGAGGGACCTGCAGGCCGGCGGCACCTGGCTGGCGATCGCGCCGTCACGCCGGCGCGTCTCCTGCGTGCTCAACGGAACCGGCAAGCCCGCACCGGCCGCCACCAGGCGGTCCCGCGGGGAGCTGCCGCTGCTGGCCGCGGCCGGCGAGCGTCTGGCCGACGCCGAGCTGGCCGACTTCGATCCCTTCTGGCTGATCGTCGCGGAGCCCGGACGTGCGGTGCTGAGGGGCTGGGACGGGACAGCGCAGAGCGAGCAGGAGCTCGCTGACGGGCTGCACTTCGTCGTCAACAGCGGTCACGCGAGCGAACTGGCCGGTACCAGCGGGACCGCGGCAGCGTGGCAAGGACCCGACTGGCAGGGAGCGCCGCCGCCGGACGGCAGGGAGCACGAGATCGCGCGCGCCGGCTACTTCCTCGGCCGGTTCAGGTCTGCGAGCCGGCCAGAGCCAGTCCCTGGCAAGCCGCTCGCCGACGCCTGGGGTTCGTGGTTCCCGCTGGTCAACGGCGCTGGCATCGGGCCAGACGACGAGCGCGCGCTCATCGTCAGCCGCGACCTGGGCGACGGCCGCACCTGGGGCACGACGTCGGTCTCGCTTGTCGCGTTGACGGCCTGCTGGGTCCGCTACGACTTCTGCGCCGCCCCCGGCGACCCAGCGGCCTGGTACCAGGTGCTCTGAGGCCGCCCACCTCAGCCCATCGACTTGGCTCCGTCGATGGCCTCGCGCAGGATATCGGCGTGACCGGCGTGCTGGGCGGTCTCCGCGATGATGTGCAGCAGCACTCGCCGCGCCGACCACGACACGCCGGGCTCGAACCATGGTGCCCTGGGCAGCGGCTGCCGGGCATCCAGGTCCGGCAGCGTCCGCGCCAGCTCGTCGGTCTCGGCCGCTACCTGGTCGTACTGCTCGAGCAGGCCGGCCAGGGTCTCGCCATCGAGCATCTGGAACGCGCTCGCCCACGTCTCAGCGGCCGTCGCCGGATCGAACTCCATGACCTTCGCTCCCTCGACGATGAACCGCGCCCACTGCCGCTCGGTGAGCGCGACGTGCTTGACCAGCCCGCCGAGGCAGAGCACGCTGACCGTCGTCCGGCGCCCTGCCTGCTCGTCATTCAGCCCGCGGGTCGTGAACCGCAGGAAGTGCCGTTGCCTGGCCAGCGAGGCCAGCAGGTCGGCGCGCTCGCCCGTCACGGTCTGCGAAGTGCTCACGGTATCGCCCTCTCCTTCGGTCAAGTGCCGGGCAGCACGCTACGCTCCGCTGCCGACAGCGCGGGGCGGCTCAGCCGGGTCCGGAATGCGCTGCCCCCGTCCTTGGTTGCGTGCTGACATGCCACCGGTCGTGATCGCACCCGCCTACGGCGGCCCTGAGGTACTGGCAGTCACGGACCGGCCGACAGCCGAGCCGGGCCCGGGCGAGGCGCGGATCGCGGTGCGGGCCGCTGGCGTCAACCCCGTCGACTACAAGTCCTACGCGGGCACGTTCAGCAGGGACCTGGCCGCCCTGCCGATCAGGCTCGGGCTCGAAGCCGCCGGAACGGTGACGCAGGCCGGCGCCGGAGCTGACGGCCCTGCTGGGCCCATCAGCGCTGGTGACGAGGTCATCGCGTACCGCATCACGGGGGGCTACGCGGCCGAGCTGGTGGCGCCAGCGAGCGCCCTCGTGCGCAAGCCCGCGTCGCTGGACTGGCCGCAGGCAGCTGGACTGATGCTCACCGGCGCCACCGCGTGGCACTGCCTCGTCGCGACCGGCGTCGGCAGCGGCGACACCGTGCTCGTCCACGGCGGCGCTGGCGGGGTCGGTCTGATGGCGACCCAGCTCGCTGTCGGCCGGGGCGCGACCGTCATCGCGACGGCGAGCGAGGCCCGCCATGAGCTGCTCCGCGAGCTCGGGGCCGTGCCTGTCACGTACGGGCCGGGGCTGGCCGAGCGGGTTCGCGCCGCGGCCCCGCACGGGGTGACAGCCGCGCTCGACCTCATCGGCACCGACGAGGCAGTGGACGTCTCGCTGCAGCTGGTCGCTGACCGCGCCAGGATCGCGACGATCGCGGCCTTCGGCCGCGCCGGGCAGGCCGGCATCAGGGCGCTCGGCGGCGGGCCAGGCGCCGACCCGGGAACCGAGATCCGGATGGCCGCAAGGCCGGAACTGGCGCGGCTGGCGGGCGAGGGACAGCTGCGGGTGCTGGTCTCGGCCACGTACCCGCTCGCCGACGCGGCGGAGGCGCACCGGGCCATCATGACCGGGCACACCGCCGGCAAGATCGCCCTGATGCCGTAGCGCCGGATTCCTGGTCAGCGCGTACATGCCTTGACAGGTATATACACTGGCTGGCATATTAGCTGCCGATGGACACGCTCTGGCCAGCGCTGGCCGATCCGCACCGCCGCGCGATGCTCGACGCGCTGCGCGAGGGCCCGTGCTCGGTCGGCGAGCTCACGGGCAGGCTCAGCCTGTCCCAGCCGATGACGTCCAAGCACCTGCGAGTGCTGCGGGACGCCGGCCTCGTGCTGGTGCGCAAGGAGGCGCAGCAGCGCATCTACGAAATCAACCCGGTCCGGCTGGCCGAGCTCGAGGCATGGCTGGCGCCGTACAGGAAGCTGTGGAACGACTCGCTGGACGCGCTGTCCGGCTATCTCGATAGCGAGGAGGAGAACTGATGGAACGCGGAACTCTGGTGAACCACGATGGCCGCGCCGCCGTGCGCTTCACGCGCGAGTTCGCTCAGCCGGCCGAGCGCCTGTGGGCAGCGATCACGAGCCCTGACGACCTCGCCCACTGGTTTCCTTCGAAGGTCATGATGGAACCCAGGGCCGGCGGGACGATCGAGTTCTACGGCGATCCCAACCAGCCAGAGGCACGCGGCAGCGGAACGATCCTGGTCTACGAACCGCCGGTCAGGCTGGCTTACAGCTGGCTTGCCAGCGAACTGCACTTCACCATCGATCCCACCGGGGACGGCGGCTGCGTGCTCACGCTGACCGACGTGCTCGAGGCACGGGACGCGGCGGCGCGCAACGCCGCCGGCTGGGCCGTGTGCCTGGCTGAGCTCGGCAAGCACCTGGCCGGGCGGACAGCGGACGGCCCGCACGGCGCGACCGCCGAGTCGTGGCAGCGGCACTACGACGACTACGTCGCGGCCGGGATGCCGTCGGGGGCCTGGATACCCAGCGGGTCCTGACGGCGTCGTACCCGGCTGTCAGACTCCCTGGCTAGCGTGAGGCACATGCCTGCACGTGCTGGGGACGACCAGCCAGACTCCCGGTATGAGGACCTGATCGACGATCTGATGGGCGAGCCTGGCGTGACTCCGCCCGGCGGCGGCGGGTTCGGCCGGTCAGCCTGCCGGTTCAACGGGAAGATCTTCGTGATGTTCGTCCGCGGGCGGCTGGTGCTGAAGCTGCCTGAAGACCGGGTCGATGACATGATCACCGCCGGCCACGGCGTCCGGTTCGACGCGAACAAGGGCACACCCATGCGAGAGTGGCTCAGCCTGGATCCGGCCAGCGACCAGCCCTGGCTGCCGCTGGCCAAGGAGGCGCTCAGCTTCGCGCGGTCGGGACCGGCGAGCCGCGGCCGCTGACGGCGCTCACTGGGCGGTGGCGCCGCCGTCGATCGCGAGCGCCGCGCCGGTGACGAACGCGGACTCGTCGCTGAGCAGGAACGCGACGAAGGCTGCCACCTCGTCGGCACTCGCGACCCGTCCGATCGGGTTGGGCGCCGGCCCCGGCAGCTCGCCCTCGGTCGGCGCACCGATCAGGCTGCGGTACAACGGCGTGTCGACGTTGCCGGTGACCAGCGCGTTGACCCGGATGCCGCGGCGCGCGTTCTCCAGGGCCGCTGACCTGGTCAGCCCGACCACGCCGTGCTTGGCGGCCACGTAGGCGCCCAGCCCGGCGATGCCGCGGGATCCGCCGATCGACGCGTTGTTCACGATCGAGCCGGTGCTCCGCGCCGTGACAATCGCCGCGATCTGATGCTTCATGCAGTAGTACACGCTCGTCAGGTTCTGCGCGATCTCGGCCTGCCATGCGCTGTCTTCCAGGTCGTTAACCGGACGCGCCGCGTTCACGCCGCCCGCATTGTTGAACGCGCCGTCCAGCCGGCCGAAGTCCGCCACGGCCGCCTGGACAAGCCGGGCCGCGTCGGCCTCGATCGTCACGTCTGCCCGGACGAAGACCGCGCGGCCCTCGCCTGGCTGGCCCTCGGCCAGGCGTGCGGCGGCTTGCTCGCTGGCCGAGCGGCGCCGCCCGGCCAGCACGACCGTCGCGCCCTCGCGCACGGCCCGTGCGGCGACCGCAAACCCGATCCCCGAGGCCACCCCCGGTGATCACGAACACCTTCCCAGCCAGCCGCCCGGGCATGAGCCGATCCTGTCAGAGCAGCCCAGGGTCCGCCGTCACCCTTCCTCGAAGAGATTGGTAACCGGCGGGACCGTGGCCACTACCAGGGCAGGACCCCCGTCATAGCAGCCCAAGGCCCGCCGTCACCGCGTCGATGAGGTCGGTCGGCGCCGGCCCGATCGCGCAACAGGTCAGCGTGCCGGCCGGGACCTGGGTCCGGCCCGCGTCGTGCACCGGCTGGACCGGCAGGTCCGTGGCCCGTGCGTGCCTGATGACCTCCCGCAGCGAGTCCGCGCCGGGAACCTTGAGCACAACCTTGGGCTGCCCGTCCTCGAGCCAGCGGTGAAGGGCGTCGCCGCCCCGGCTCGCCAGCACGGCCGCCACCGCGGCGTGCGCGACCTGGGCGGCGATCTTGCCGCGTCCCATCTCGAGATCGGTCCTGACCACGAACGCCAGCTTCATCGCCACGGGTACACCGTATGCCGCGGCACAGCCAGCGACGGGGTCACGCAGCGGTATCCTGTGGGCCCGTGACTCCGACCGCCGACGGCATCCCGGTGCGGCTGTTCAACACCCTGACCCGCGAGGTCGCCGGCTTCGTGTCGGCCAGCACGCCCGAGGTCGGCATGTATACCTGCGGCCCGACGGTCTACGCGGACCAGCACCTCGGCAACATGCGGGCCTACGTGTTCGCCGACACGCTCAAGCGCGTGCTGACCTGGAAGGGCTACCTGGTCCGGCACGTCATCAACATCACCGACGTCGGGCATCTCACCTCCGACGCCGACGAGGGCGACGACAAGCTGGAACTCGCCGCCCGGCGTGAGCGACGCAACGCGCGGGAGATCGCCGAGCGGTACACCAGCGACTTCAAGGCCGACCTCCGGCGACTGCGGGTCACCGAGCCCGACGTCTGGTGCAAGGCCACGGATCACATCCCGGAGATGATCAGTTTCGCCGCCGCGCTGGACGCGGCCCGATGGTGCTACCGGCTGCCGTCCGGCCTGTATTTCGACACCGAAGCGGTCGCGGGCTACGGCGCGCTCGCCAGGCTCGACCTGGCCGGCCAGCAGGCCGGAGCGCGGGTGGAGGTCGCCGAGGGTAAGCGCAACCCGGCCGACTTCGCGGTGTGGCGCACGACGCCGCCCGGCGAGAACCGGCAGATGGAGTGGGACTCGCCGTGGGGGCGCGGCGCGCCAGGCTGGCATCTGGAGTGCTCGGTGATATCCATGCGATACCTGGGCGCTCACTTCGACATCCACACCGGCGGTGTCGACCACATCCCCGTGCATCACACCAATGAGATCGCGCAGAGCGAGGCCTACCTCGGCGACGGCCGGCCGTGGGTCCGCTGGTGGCTGCATGGCGAGTTCATCAACCTGAAGGGCGCCAAGATCTCAAAGTCGACCGGTGGCGGCGTGCTGCTCAGCGACCTGATCGACCGCGGCTACCACCCGCTGGCCTACCGCTACCTGCTGCTGCAGTCCCACTACCGGAGCCAGGCCGAGTTCACCTGGGCAGCGATGGACAGCGCGCGAGCCGGGCTGAGGCGGCTGCTCGACCGTTTCGCGGCTGCCCGGTTCACGGCCGCGAGGGCGGAGCCCGGTCAGCGACTCAGCACGGCGGCCGCCGGGCACCTCGCGGCGTTCGACCGGGCCGTCAGCGACGACCTGAACACCCCGCGGGCGGTCGCGGTTGTCGCGGCCGCGTCCAGAGACGACCGGCTCGGCGACACCGATCTCACCGCCCTGGCCCGCCGGTTCGATCAGGTGCTCGCCATCGGCCTAGCCGACCTGACGCCCGCCGACCTTGATCTGAAGCGCGGCGACGCGGCGCTGACCGACGAGGATGTCACCGCTCTGGTCGCGAGGCGGAACGCGGCGCGCGCGACGAGGGACTTCGCGACCTCGGATCAGATCCGCGATCAGCTGGCCGGCGCTGGGGTGGCGGTCGAGGACCGTCCTGGCGGCGAGTCAACCTGGCGCTGGCGATGAGGGGCCGGCTCACGCTCATCGCCGCCGGCCCGCCGACGGCCGGCATGTATCGATGGTCCATCCATTGCACGTTCTGGTGATGGATGGACCATCGATACCGCGGGCCTGGGGGAGCGGGCCTGGGGGAGCGGGGCTGGGGGTGCGGGCCTGGGGGTGCGGGCCTGGGGGTGCGGGCCTGGGGGAGCGGGC